>Ga0209689_1003700_pt1 | contig 11243 bp, 10 predicted proteins | sample GraSoiAngelo_149_FD_187119 | JGI IMG/M metagenome (GOLD analysis project Ga0209689, IMG submission 187119) | Grasslands soil microbial communities from the Angelo Coastal Reserve, California, USA - 14_1009_09_30cm (SPAdes) (version 2) | ecosystem: Environmental > Terrestrial > Soil > Grasslands ...
GTAAGAGAACATGCCTGCCATGTTCTCTTACCCTCACCGCCAGAAAAGCGGACAGATCACGTGCTATCACAACCGGACATATCATGTGCTAACGACACAGGGAAGAACGGCAGGTTGCCGAATGCGCCGCGCAGCACTAGAATGGCCGCGCTCAATCAGTCTGAACAGTCTGTTTCCCAATCAGGAGAGAACATGAAAACAAGAACGATAGTTATGACGGTGGCGCTGTGCCTGGTGGCATGGGCAGTGTGCTTCGCCAGCGACGACGCCCATATGGGCACCTGGAAGCTGAACGAGGCCAAATCGAAGATCGCTCCTGGGGCTCCCAAGAACACCACGGTTGTCTACGAGGCGGCGGGGGACAAGGTGAAAGCGACGGTGGATGGAGTCGACGGCGACGGTAAGCCCATCCACAGCGAATGGACGGGCAACTTCGACGGGAAAGACTATCCCGTCACCGGCGATCCGACTTCAGACACGCGGTCGTTAAAAAAGGTTGATGACCGCACGCTGGTTCTGACCGCTAAGAAAGACGGCAAGGTTACCGCCACGGGTCGAATTGTCGTGTCGGCCGATGGCAAAAGCCGTACCGTCACCGTAACTGGAACCGATTCGAAGGGCAAAAAGATCAAAAGCATAGCGGTATATGACAAGCAGTAGTGGGATCTCTCCCGGAAGATGACAGTAATAAGAAGAGTAGTGCCCTTCCGCTCGGTCCTGAACGGAGGGGCACGACCCGCCTGCGAACACACAATGCTTCTAATTAATCCACACATGCCGACCAGGAGAAACTCCTATGCCTAAGGTCAAAGCCAACAACATCACCATGAACTATGACCAGCAAGGAACCGGCGAGCCCCTCATTCTCATTCCATACCTATCCGCCGATCACGCCTGTTACGCGTTCCAGGTCGCAGAATACGCCAAGCACTTTACCTGCATCTCTCTCGACCTGCGAGGGACAGGGGAGACGGACAAACCTGAAGGCGTCTATTCCACCGAACTTCTCGCCGACGACGTTGCCGCTTTCATGCGGGCCGTGGGGATCCCAAAGGCGCATATCTCCGGTCTATCGCTCGGTGCGGCCATAGGCATGTGGCTGGCGCCCAAGTATCCCGACACCGTCACGTCCTTGTCACTGCATAGTGGTTGGCCGAAGACGGACCCCTTCCTGAGAGCCGTCGTCGAGCCTTTGCAGGTAATCGCCAAAGCCTTGGAGAGTGTTCCCGAAAATGGTTATTCTCGCACTCTTCCCGTGGTGCCTTACGCCTGAGCTGTATGCCGCCAAGCCAGATTACATCCAGTCATTGGCCGACTTTGTGCGAAGCCGCCCAGCGCAGTCGGTGGCGAGTTTCATGCAGCAGTCGAACGCCGTGATAACCCATGATGCCGAGTCCCAACTCAGTCGGATCACGGCGCCAACTCTGATCACATTCGGCCGCCACGACGTGGCGACTTCCACTCGTTTTGCCGATCGGATGAAGCGTAGGATCCGCAACTCCGAGCTGCTGATCTTTGAAGCGTGTGCGCATACTCCCATCTATGAGAAGGTCGAGGAGTTCAATGAGAAGACCTTAGAGTTCTTGCAGCACCATGCGGCTGCTGCGGCCGCATCCTCTTCCGGATCTGTTCGACGCGCCTGAGGGCTTCTAGCTTATTTTGCTAGTAGCGCATGAAAGTATTTGCCAGCGCCATCAGGGCCGAGGAATCCGTACCATGCCTGCTGGAATGGTGAGGGGGAAACGACACAAATGTCATCAAGCGCAGTAACAGTAACAATGTCCGCCGATGCTGCGAGAGAGCCCATCGCGCCCTTGTGGCATACCGTCCTGGTGCTGATGCCCATAGCTATAGGGTCGGTCGCGAGCTGGTACCAGCACGGGTTGCCAAACGCACATGTGCCCGGCATAAGTTCCCGGCTCTCAAGCTACATCACAGTATTGGCGCAGGAATGGTTGGTGGTGCTCTTGATCTGGCTAGCACTGAGACGCCGCGGGCTCTCTATCGGCACTCTGGTTTCAGGCCGTTGGCCGACACTCGGCAGTTTCTTCAAAGATCTAGGACTTGCCGTCGGATTTCTTGTTGTCGCCATCCCCCTGGTAGGAGCTCTGGCTTACCTTCTTGGAGGCAGCGCCGACAGTGCCCTCGCCAATATCACGCCCAAAACCGCATTCGAGCTGGTGGTATGGCTGGCACTCGCCGTGACCGGCGGCTTTGGTGAAGAGCTCACCTTCCGTGGATATCTCACCCGACAATTCAGCGCCTGGACCGGCAGCCGTGTATTCGCTATCGTCCTTCAAGGGGTGGTCTTTGGCCTCGCCCACGGCTTTTACCACAAGGTCATGGTTGTCGTCATGGTTCAGGGATGGCTTCTGGGACTGTTTGCCCACTGGCGCAAGAGCCTGCGCCCCGCAATGCTGGCCCACGGACTGCAAGACGTCCTCGGCGGCCTGGTCGCGTTCTTCTCATGAAGGAACGGAACGGAAGGGTGGGCCAGCCCGCCAGCTCCGTACCTGATCGCCGCTGAGGGTGGACTCCTTATTGGCTCGGCAATCAATTGCCGATAAATGATCCTTTCTTAGCCTCTACGCAGGGGAGATACACAACGTGGATAAAGAGCGGCGAGATCAAATCAAACTTCTCCTCTCAAAACACGTGGGGGAGAAAAGCTCTAAGCAAGAATCGCGGCCGGTGTGGCTAACCATAATTTTTGTCCTTGCTACTATCGGCGCAATTGTTCTGCTAATCGCGAAGCATTTGTAGGCTGTCCGCAAACAACAGTAGTTGGGCGTGGACGTTCACAAAGTCTTTCTTCGGCGGGTTCACCATTTCTGGGCCCAAGAATGACCCTAGGCCTTCGTACGTTGGCTAATTTCTAGCAGAGGCCGGAAGCGGTTTTATTAATAGTTTTGCGCCGGCGGGTGGCCCACCGGTTTCGCACACGGAGTATATCCGAAACTACGGCGGGGGTGCCCCATCCATTTCGCGTTTTTTGCGGAATGGGTGGGGCGAACGGCATCCACTCCGTCGCATGAGCGTTCTCTACCAGAAGTGACCGATAACCTTGACGGCCACGGCGCGCCCCGTCAATCTTTATTCATGCCGCGCAATCTCAAGCGCTACTATGGAGCGGGCCATTTTCATTTCATCACCTGCAGTTGTTATCAGCGGCATCCGTGGTTGGGCGCGCGGCGACGCGATCTCTTTCTGACCATTCTCGAACAGGCGCGGCAGCGCTTTCGCTTCGTGGTCATCGGCTATGTGGTGATGCCGGAACATTTTCATCTGCTAATTTCTGAACCCGAAAAAGGTGACCCGTCGCTGGTGATGATTGTCTTGAAACAGCGCTTTGCCCGACGCGTGTTGAGCCAGCTTCGCAAGCAGCGTTCAGGACAGCGCAGGTTGTGGGAAAGTCCGGAAGAGAAAGATCATTTCTGGCAGCGGCGATTCTACGGCTTCAACGTGTGGAGCGAGCGCAAACGAGCAGAGAAGTTGTGCTACATGCACGGCAATCCGGTGAAGCATGGTCTGGTCTTGGAACCCGAGCAGTGGCGATGGAGCAGCTTCCGAGCCCATGCCTAAGGCGAGTTGGGCCGGGTGCGGGTGAACGAGCAGTGGTCAGCACTAGCCGTACAATGTTCCACGTGGAACACTCTTCCAATCTGTCCCGTCAATGCGCCTATGAACCTTCCCGATTCATCCCTCTCTCCAAGACGAATTTTCCTGCTCTCCGGACCCACACCTACCTTATATTTGTCTATGAGAATCCTGTTCTTAAGGGAGCGCCCGGCCGGTGCAGCCGGCCTCGGGCAGAGGAGTGGCCGTGGCATCGTTCGGTGCGCGCTTGAAACGCGAGCGGGAGCAGCGCGGCATTTCCCTTGACGACGTCGCCTTATCCACCAAGATCGGAGCCCGCTTCCTGCGCGCTATGGAAGAGGAAAAATTCGATCAGCTCCCCGGCGGCATCTTTAATAGAGGATTTGTACGTGCCTACGCCCGGCGCGTTGGCATCGACGAAGAGCAGGCCGTCGCCGACTACCTCGAAGCCACCGGCGAGACCATTCCCACCGGCCAGCCCGAACCCAGCATCCCCGTGCCGCCTCCAGTTCCGCCAGAGAACAAAACAAAAGACAGCAAAGAGAGCGCCCACAAAGAGAGCAAACCCAACCGTGACAACCACAGCACTGCGGAAGGAATTCCGTGGGGAGTGTTGGCCATGGTGCTGCTGGCGGTGGCCCTAGGCTTGTCGGTCTGGAGCTACTTCACCCGACAGGTAGAGACGGCCAAAGGCGGCGCTGCCACCGCACCCGCCAGCCAGTATGCTGCGCCTCAGAATCGTGCCGCCTCTGCTCAGGATTCGAGAACTGGGCAGCGCCCTTCATCCCACAACCCCGGAACTGCGGAACAGCCGTACGATTCTGCTGTGACCCAACCGGACCAGCCCGCACCCGGCACCTTCAACGTTGAGATCACCGCCCGCGAGGACTCGTGGAGTTCCATCGCCGTCGACGGCAAGCCAGTCTTCGAAGGTACTCTGATCGCGCCCGCTGAAAAACTCCTTCCCGCGCAAAAGCTGGTAGTCATCCGCGCCGGCAATATTGGAGGATTGGAGTTTGCTTTTAACGGCAAGAAACTTAAGCCCCAGGGCGACTACGGCGAAGTCAAAACCTTGACCTTCAGCGCCGACGGCCTGCAATCCGTTCAAGCCTCCCCACCACCTGACTGAACAAAAAGAAACAAATAAATTAGCCGCTCGCCGACGCCATCACGCCGTTCAACGTGAACTTGTCTCACTCCAACGTTACCAGCTTGCGGCTGGATGCGCACAGCCGCTGCATAGCCCAAAATCATTGCGCGGTGCATGCTTCTCTGGTAGCTTTTTAGAGACTTCAAATGATGTCGAAAGATGTTGATGGATGGCGTTGGGTTCGGGTTTTCTCGCCAGACGTAACGTCCAATTAGTTCAAGGAGAAGCCAATTGTCCTCCAGAAATCGTTATTTGTTTACCTCGGAGTCGGTCACCGAAGGACACCCCGATAAAATCGCCGACCAGATTTCGGACGCAATTCTAGATGCCTGCCTCACCGAAGATCCCTCCAGCCGCGTCGCCTGCGAGACCCTGACCGCCACCGGCCTCATCGTCATCGCCGGCGAGATCACCACCAAAGCCTATGTAGATTTCCAAACCCTGGTGCGCGGTACCATCTCCTCCATCGGCTACAACAACGCGCTCTACGGTTTCGATTCCAACACCTGCGCCGTAATCTCCAGCATCAACAAGCAGTCCGGCGACATCGCCATGGGCGTAGACACCGGCGGCGCCGGTGACCAGGGAATGATGTTTGGGTATGCGTGCAATGACACGCAGGAATTGATGCCCACGCCGATTTCGCTGGCCCACAAGCTGGCCATGCGGCTTTCCGACGTTCGCAAACATGGGAAGCTGCCTTACTTGCGGCCGGATGGCAAATCGCAGGTGACCGTTGAATATGACGACAACCGCAGGCCGGTCCGGGTAGATGCAGTCGTCATTTCCACCCAGCATGCGGAGACCGTTACCAACGACGAGCTGCGGAGCGACATTCTGAAGCATGTCATCCAGGCCACCATCCCCGCACGACTGCTCGACGCCGACACCAAATACCACATCAATCCCACCGGACGGTTCGTGATCGGCGGCCCTATGGGCGACACCGGTCTTACCGGGCGCAAGATCATCGTGGACACTTATGGTGGCATGGGACGTCACGGCGGCGGCGCCTTCAGCGGCAAAGATCCGACCAAAGTCGATCGCTCGGCGGCCTACATGGCGCGTCATATTGCCAAGAATATTGTGGCGGCGGGCCTGGCTGACCGTTGCGAAGTGCAACTGGCATACGCCATTGGCGTGGCGGAACCGGTGAGCATTCTGGTGGATACCTTTGGCACCAACAAAGTCGATGCAGCGATCCTGCCCGACTTGATACGAGCCAATTTCAAGCTCACGCCCAAGGGTATTATCGAGTCACTCGATTTGCGGCGGCCGATTTACTGCAAGACCGCGGCCTATGGCCATTTTGGACGCAACGATCCCGACTTCACCTGGGAATCCACCGACAAATCCGCCAAGCTGGCCAGGGACGCCGGTCTGCGCGAGCCGGTGGGGCAGACGGTGCGAAGGTAACCTTGTCGGACGCTGGGCCGCGCTTGGCTTGAGAATCGTTGGTCCGGCGGGCACATGTTCAACTGGACGGCAATGACCAGCCCACAGGACGGCTAAGATATTGGCCATCCGAGCGCGACGCCTCACTTACGTATTTCCCCCGTTCGTGTATTCTGATGTTAGGAAGTTGAACCGCAATTAGAATTTCATATCAAAGCGCCACAGGAGAAGCATGTCTACTACAGCCGCGCAAATCAACTGCGACATCAAGAACATCGATCTCGCCGACTTGGGAAAAAAGCGCATCGAGTGGGCGAACCAGTCCATGAAGGTGCTGCAAATCATCCGCAAGGAATTTATTAAGAACCAGCCGCTGACCGGCATTCGCATCTCGGCCTGTCTCCATGTCACCGCGGAGACCGCAAACCTCGGAATCGCGCTGCGCGACGGCGGCGCTGAAGTGGTGCTGTGCGCTTCCAATCCGCTCTCCACGCAGGACGACGTGGCGGCCAGCCTGGTGCGCGATCACGGCATCCCGGTGTTTGCCATCAAGGGCGAGGACAACGAAACTTATTACAGTCACATTCTGGCGGCGATCGATCACAAGCCGCACATCACCATGGACGACGGCGCGGACCTGGTGAACGTGCTGCACACCAAGCGTCAGGACGCGATTGACGGCGTGCTGGGCGGGACGGAAGAGACCACGACCGGCGTGATCCGGTTGCGTGCCATGGCGAAAGAAGGCGTGTTGCGCTATCCCATCGTCGCGGTCAACGATGCCGATACCAAGCACTTGTTCGACAACCGCTACGGCACCGGGCAATCCACTATTGATGGCATCATTCGTGCCACCAACTTCCTGCTGGCGGGATCAAAATTTATTGTCGCGGGATATGGATGGTGCGGACGCGGGCTGGCCAGCCGGGCGCGGGGCGCGGGCGCTGAAGTCATCATCACCGAAGTGGATCCTACAAAAGCGCTGGAAGCGGTGATGGACGGCTTCCGTGTAATGTCCATGTCTGACGCGGCCAAGATCGGCGACGTGTTCTGCACCGTGACCGGAAACAAGAACGTGCTCACTAAAGATCACTTCGAGCACATGAAAGATGGGGCGATCATCGCGAATTCCGGCCACTTCAATGTGGAGATAGATATTCCCGCTCTCGAGAAGATGGCGTCGTCGAAGCGCACCACGCGCAGCTTCGTCGAAGAGTATTCGATGAAAGACGGCCGCAAGATCAATCTCCTGGGCGAAGGCCGGCTCATCAACCTGGCGGCGGCGGAAGGGCATCCGCCATCAGTGATGGACATGAGCTTCGCCGACCAAGCTCTTTCGGTCGAGTACATGGTCAAGAATAATGCGACGCTCGAGAAAACCGTTTATCGCGTCCCCGAGGAACTCGACAAGCGAGTGGCGAAACTGAAGCTGGAGTCGATGGGCATCAAGATCGACAAGCTGACGCCGGAGCAGGAGGAGTATTTGGCGAGTTGGTCAGAAGGAACGTAGGGACAATTCAGTACTCAGCATTCAGCCAACCGGGGCAGCGTGAGCTGCCCGGTTGTTTTTTTGTTTTGTGCGAACCGGTGCTGGGAATAGCCGGCGTCCAGGCAGCCTTCATCCTGTCTTGAAACACGAAAAGGGCGGGACATGTAGCTATCAATTCTTCACTTGCATTCGGGCCTCACGGGATTTCTCAGCAGCGGGGTCGCGGCTGACTGGCCGAACCAGTGAATCCGCGGTACCTACCAGGGACGTGAAGAGGCATTTCGAGTCACATCCGCGCTCCGGTTCTTTGTCGAGCGCGCCAGTTACAAAGTGATAATTCTGATCACCCAAATTGTGGATAGGACCAAGCACTAATGCGGCCAACTGCCTGACTTCGAATGCAGCTAGTGACGTGCTGAACGGAAAAACATTTTCATGCCGTAACAGAACGTCATTCTGTTCGAGTTGCGCTAGGTAAGAGGGATCGTCCAGCAAGCCCTCGCGTTCCATACCAACAATCGAGGCATTGTATGCGCCCGCACATTCTAGGCACCCAGCGGCCAGGAGCGAACGTCCGTGCATGCCAGTCCGCACCCACCAGTCGCTCCCTCCGCAACCGTACCAGAATGCCGCCGTCGATTACCGGGACGCAGTGGGCATATGCGATGTGGTTGAGAACGCGCCGGGGAAGGTGACGGTCCACAGAGCTGAAAATACAAGCACCTAGATATTGAGCGTGCGGCCGCACACTTGCATGGCATGATTGAGGGACGCAGACAGAAGGCCGCCTGAGACGGCGCTTGATTTTCGGGGCCGCCAACGGAGAAGAAATTTGGCTGACGAGGAGATCAAAAGGAAAGCCCCATGTTCCTCGCAAAAGAGGCGAGATACGGGGCTTCCGTTTTCTTTCGAGGCCTCGAGTCTAATGGCAGTTGGTTCCGATGAAGGCGGTGTGTTCCCAAACTGCACGGCTTGGTAGACGCCCGCCAGGTCACCCTTAGCATTCACGCCGAAAACAATGTTGGACGCGGTGTTCGGGATATTGACCGGGTGGAAAGTGCCGTTGCTGTACACAAACCCGTAGGGAATCTGGTCGGGACCAGGACCTAAGTAGTATCCAGAAATCTCGCCGGCATCATTTACTCCAGTGAGTAAGGTCCCGGTCGAACCGGGATACGAGACATTCTGAAACTGGCCGTGGTTGTAGATGAACCCGGATTGGTTGATGCTCGAATCCTCCCACATGCCGACAATTTCTCCGGATTTGTTGATCCCCCAAGCCACGGTAGCGAACGCGGCGCCCGGATAAGAGAAGCTGCTAAACTGGCCGCCGCTGAGTCGAAACCCGGCTCCCGGAGAGTTGGGTAACGCGTACCAGCCGACGATGTCGCCCTTCTTGTTAATTCCGTGTGGCTCGGTGTAGGTAGCGCCGGGATAGGTAATGTGACTTACCTCGCCATCCCCGATCTTGAAGCCATTTGCACTACCGTTGTCAGAAACATTCTGAAAGTAGCCCACGATCGTGCCGCGATCGTTTATGCCCTGCGGGTACGTGTTGACGGCCTTGGGAATGCTGAAGCGAACTATTTTTCCCTGGGGTGAGCGATAGAAGCCGTGAGCGTTAAAGCTGGTATCGGCCCACGTCCCGACGGTGGCGTCGAATCGGTTGATGCCGTAGGCGCCTGATCCGGGGCCAGTGTTGGCAGCTTCGGACGACGTGTAGGTGCAAGTTACCGATTGCGCGGTCGAATTGGTGGAGACAAGACTCGCGAGCCCGAACATCACTATTGTACAAATTAAGCTGGTCTTTACTGACATCCCTGACATCTCTTAGGTCCTCCTCAGAACCGGTTGTGGGATGAGCGGCCCTAATAGGCAGGTTGCTCAAAGTCGGCGCGGGAAAAGGCGCCCGTTGAGCGTCGCTTGACCTCGGTTTGAGATAATCGTACGGTGGTATGGCGACACGGAAGTGGTGGAAGCAACTAAGCCTTCGGCGCCGAATGTTTTAAGTTCGAGTTCGTGGTTCGGTACATTGGGGCGGTGGAGGCGCATCCTGAAGACCGCGGGTATTTATTCCCACCGGAGAAAAACCCTCTTTCAGAGTCATCACCAAAAGTTCTAATGAGCATGCGCCACATCGCTGACTGGGCTTTGAATGTTGCCAACCTTCGCGGCGCGTCCTATGCGGACGCTCGTATTGTTGACGACCGCAGCCGCGGACTCGCTACCAAAAATGGCAAGGTCAGCCATGTCTCGGATGGCGAGTCATTGGGTATGGGAGTTCGCGTGATCGCTGATGGAGCCTGGGGATACGCCGCCTCCGACGATCTCAGCCGAGCCGCGGTGGAAGACACGGCGGCGCATGCGGTGGCAATTGCAAAGGCTTCTGCGCGGGTGAAGCAAAGTGATGTTCGACTCGCACCGGAGAAAGCAGTTACCGCGCAATGGACCACGCCTTACCAGATCGATCCCTTCATGATTTCGGTCGAGCAGAATATCGATCTGCTGCTCAAGGTCGATTCTGAGCTGCGTTCGGTTGCCGGCGTGACTATGGCTGAGACGAATATGAATTTCCATCGCGAGGAGCAGTGGTTTGTGTCGTCGGAGGGGGCGAATATTCATCAGACGAAATATTCCACCGGCGCGGGCTACGCTGCGCACGCGTTCGCCGGGACGGAGATCCAAAAACGCTCTTACCCAACTTCGTATGGTGGGCAATGGCAGAACAAAGGTTACGAGCTGATCCAGGAACTTAAGCTGGTAGAGAACGCGCGACGGATCGGCGAGGAAGCGGTAGCGCTGCATCAGGCGGACCAGTGTCCGGAAGGTGCGTTCACGATCATCCTGGAGGGCGCGCAGCTTGGCCTGCAGATTCATGAATCCATCGGGCATCCCATCGAACTGGATCGCGTGCTCGGCATGGAAGCCAATTTTGCGGGCACGTCGTTTCTTACGATAGACAAGCTACGCAAGCTGCGCTACGGCAGCGACCTGGTCAATGTGGTCGCGGATGCGCGCCAGGAGCATGGGCCGGGGCTGGGCACGTTTGGGTTCGACGATGAAGGCGTTCCGGCGCAATGTACGCCGATCATCACAAAAGGATTGTTCACCGGATATCTCAGCTCCCGGGAGACGGCGCATACCATCGGCGCAGAACGCTCCGGCGGAACTCTGCGCGCGGAAGGCTGGAACCGGCTGCCAATCATTCGTATGACGAACATCAGCCTCCTGCCTGGGGATAAGCCGCTGACTCTGGAACAACTCATCGCTTCGACGGATCATGGCATCTTCATGCAGACGAATCGCTCATGGTCAATCGATGACAAGCGCTACAACTTCCAGTTCGGTACGGAGATTGGTTGGGAGATCAAGAATGGCAAGCGCACGCGCATGCTGAAAAACTGTTCCTATTCCGGAATTACTACTGAGTTCTGGAATTCGCTGGATGCGATCTGCTCGCGCGATGAGTGGACGCTGTGGGGAACCCCCAACTGCGGCAAAGGGCAACCACAGCAGGTGATGGGCACGGGCCACGGGGCGGCGCCGTCGAGGTTTCGCGGGGTCAAAGTGGGATCGGCGTTTAGGGGGAATTGACTTGCCACGGAGACACAG
>Ga0209689_1003701_pt1 | contig 11241 bp, 9 predicted proteins | sample GraSoiAngelo_149_FD_187119 | JGI IMG/M metagenome (GOLD analysis project Ga0209689, IMG submission 187119) | Grasslands soil microbial communities from the Angelo Coastal Reserve, California, USA - 14_1009_09_30cm (SPAdes) (version 2) | ecosystem: Environmental > Terrestrial > Soil > Grasslands ...
TCGCGTGGACACGCTCGCGGGCGGCGTTCCGGAATGGTGGTTCGAAGTGGTGATGCCCGTCGGGTTCGCGGTGATGTCGATCCGCGGCGCGATGAAGGCCCCGTCGCGGGGGGCAAAGGCCGCCTGCTGGATCCTGATCGCGGCGGTCCTCCCTTTCGTCGTCTCCCGCGCGCTCGCGGTCGAGGGCGAGGGGTTTCTCACCATGCCGGATGGGCCGACGCTGCTGCGGGGACACACGGCCGCGCTGGGCTGGCCGGGCAGCCTGTTGCTTCTCGCCGCCTTCCTGCTGGGCGCTCCGGTGTTCGTCGTCATGGCCGGGTATGCGCTCCTGCTCTTCTATCTGGCCGGGACGCCCGTCGCTTCGGTTCCTGCGGAGACCTTCCGTCTGGTGGTCTCGCCCACCCTGCCCGCGATCCCGCTGCTCACGGTGGCCGGATACGTGCTCGCGGAGGGAGGCGCTTCCCGGCGGCTGGTGCGCGCGGCGCAAGGCTGCTTCGGGTGGATGCCCGGGGGGCTGGCGGTCATGGCCACGTTCGTCTGCGCGCTGTTCACCACGTTCACCGGCGCGAGCGGGGTCACCATCCTGGCGCTGGGCGGCATCATCCTGCCCGCGCTGGTCAGCGAGAAATATCCCGAAGGCTTCTCCCTCGGCCTCGTCACCGCCGCGGGCAGCCTCGGACTGCTCTTCCCGCCTTCGCTCCCCGTGATCCTCTATGGCGTCGTGGCTGGCGTTCCGATCGATCACCTCTACATCGGAGGCCTCTTTCCGGGCTTGCTCATGATCGCGCTGGTGGCGGCTTACGGGGTCTGGATGGGCATCCGAAACCACACGCCCCGCCCTGGATTCGAGCCGCGCGAAGCGCTGCGCGCGCTCTGGCACGCGAAGTGGGACCTGGGGCTCCCGATCCTCATCATCGTCGCCGTCGCCAGCGGTTTCGCCACCATCGTCGAGTCGGCCGCGCTCGGCGCCGCATACGCGATCGTCGCCGAGCTGCTCCTCCACCGCGACGTGCACCTGACGCGCGATCTGCCGCGCGTGCTCGTCCATGCCTCCACCCTGGTCGGCAGCGTCGTCATCCTGCTCGGAGTCGCGCTGGGGATGACCAGCTACCTGGTCGACGCGGAGATCCCGACGCGCCTGCTCGCCTGGGTGCAGGCGCACATCCATTCGCAATGGGTGTTCCTGCTGGCGTTGAACGTGCTCTTGCTCGTGCTCGGGAGCGTGCTCGAGATCTACTCCGCGATCGTGGTGCTGGCGCCGCTGGTGGCGCCGCTCGGCGCCGCCTTCGGCGTCGAGCCGGTCCACCTCGGCGTCGTCTTCCTGGCGAACCTGGAGCTCGGGTTCCTCTTTCCGCCCATGGGCCTGAACCTGTTCCTCAGCGCATCGCGGTTCCAGAAGCCGCTTCCGCTCCTGTACCGGAAGGCGCTTCCGTTTCTCGTCATCATGGCGGTCGGTGTGCTGCTGATCACGTACGTGCCGGCCATCACCACCGGCGTGGTCGCATTGCTCACGCCCCCGCGATGAGGGGCTAACCCCGCTTCTCCAACGGCACGTAGTGGGTCTCGCGCGGCCCGGTGTAGATCTGCCGTGGCCGCCCGATCTTCGTGGAAGGATCCTCGATCATCTCCTTCCAGTGCGCGATCCACCCGGGCAGCCGGCCGAGCGCGAACATCACCGTGAACATCTGCGTGGGAATGCCCAGCGCCTTGTAGATGATGCCGGAGTAGAAGTCGACGTTCGGGTAGAGCTTGCGCTCGACGAAGTACGGATCGCGGAGCGCGGTCTCCTCCAGTTGCTTGGCGAGATCGAGCATCGGATCGCGCACGCCCAGCTTCTCGAGCACCTCGTCGCACGCCTTCTTGATGATCTTGGCCCGGGGGTCGAAGTTCTTGTAGACGCGGTGTCCGAACCCCATCAGCCGGATCCCGCTCTTCTTGTCCTTCACCTGCGCGATGAACTGCTGGGCGGTGAGCCCCTTGTGGCGGATGTCGTCCAGCATCTCCACCACTTCCTGGTTGGCGCCGCCGTGGAGCGGCCCCCAGAGCGCGCAGATGCCGGCGGATATGCTGGCGAAGAGATTCGTCTGCGCCGAACCGACGAGGCGCACCGTGCTGGTGGAGCAGTTCTGCTCGTGGTCGGCGTGCAGGATGAGCAGGAGGTTGAGCGCCTTCACCGCCACCGGGTCGGGCCTGTACTCCTCGGCCGGGACGGCGAACATCATGCGGAGGAAATTCGCGCAGTACTCGAGATCGTTGCGCGGATACATGAACGGATGCCCGATGTTCTTCTTGTACGAGAAGGAGGCGATGGTGGGCAGCTTCGCGATCAGGCGCGCGATGGTGATGTCCCGGTACTCGTCCGACTTGGCATTCAGCGCGTAGGGATAGAACGAGCTGAGCGAGGAGACCATGGCGGAGAGGATCGCCATCGGATGGGCCGTCATCGGGTACCCGTCGAAGAAGCGGCGCATGTCCTCGTGGATCATCGAGTGCCGGGTGAGAAGCCGCTCCCAGCGGGTGAACTCTTCGCGGGTGGGCAGGTGGCCGTAGATGAGCAGGTAGGCGGTCTCGGTGAAGGTGCTCCTCTCTCCCAGTTCCTCGATGGGAATGCCGCGATAGCGGAGGATGCCCTTCTCGCCGTCGAGGAACGTGACCGCGCTCTCGGTGGAGGCGGTATTCATGAACGCGGGATCGAGCGTCACCAGACCGGTTTTCGCGCGCAAGTTGGAGATGTCGATTCCCTTCTCGTCCTCCGTGCCTTCGACCACCTGCAGTTCCATCTCCTGCTTGCCTGTGACGATGCGGACGGTCTCGGGCACGGCCTCGCTCCTTCGCTCTTTTTCGCCTGTGCGACGCTCTCTCGCGCGGTGGGGCGAAAGAGTCAAGAGCGCAAGCGCGCGAGCAGTTCGCCGACTTCAAACGGCGTATCGCAGAGATAATCGGCGGTGGCGAGCGCCGCACGTTCGCCGAGGCCCCATGTCGCCGCGCAGACGCGGACGCCCGCCGCCCTGGCGGTGGCCAGATCGACCGCGCTGTCGCCCACCAGTAGCGCCTCTTGCGGGCGGGCGCCAAGGACGGCGCAGATGCGCAGGAGACCGTCCGGGGCCGGTTTTCGCGGCGCTTCATCTCCGCCGACCACCACCCGGAATGCAGTCTCGATCCCCAGACCCCGCAGGATCTCGCGCGCAAAGCCGCCAGGCTTGTTCGTGAGGATCCCGCGCGCCCCGGGAGGGGCCCGCAACAATGCTGCGATGCCATCGTAGAGCCGCGTCTTCGCCAGCAGGCGCTTTGCGTACTCCTCGCGCCAGATCGGCGCCGCCTCCGCGTACCGCGCCTCGTGCGCCGGGCCCAGCGAGCGGCGGATCAGCCGTTCAGCGCCTTCGCCGATGAATCCATGGATCATTCGGGGCTCGCGCTCGGGAAGGAAAAGGCGCGCGAGCATCGCGTTGATGCTGTCCGCCAGGTCGTCGCGGGAATCGACCAGAGTTCCGTCCAGGTCATAGATGACGCCGGTCAGCGGCATCCCTGCTCTTTAACCCGCTTCGCCGCCCGGGTGTCGTGGTGCCGGACGCTATCTGGAGGCAACCCAAGATGAAGGTCTCCCTTCTCCTTTCTCCGCTTGCGGCGGCAGCTCTCAGCGCCTGCGGCAACGCTGCTGGTCCTGGCACCGCCACGGCGCAGGACTTCCGCGCCGCGGCTCCCACGTCGGACAAGCTCGCCATCTCCCAGAACGAAGGCGACTCCCCGCAGGGAAGTGCCGTCAGCGACTCGTCCGCAACCGCACAGGCGTTGGCCACGCCCGAGTGCCACCCGCACCTCTTCGTGCGGACGCACGAGGTCATCGGTCGGGTGAACCGGCACTTCGCCAAGCTCCTGCATCACGTCGAGGAGTTGATCGAGGACAATCCGCTCACGGACGGCGAGACGAAGACCTGGGAGAACGTCCGCTCTGGCGTGGACCGGAAGTTCACCATGACGCGGACCGCGAACGCCGACGGGTCCGTCACTTACGATTTCGAGCTCGACCTCGCGAGCGTGCCTGCCAGCGGTTCGCCTTCCTTCGTCAAGGTGCTGTGGGGCGCCATCACGCATATCGGGCCCGCCGCCGAGGACAAGGACGCCGGGGCGGGCCAGCTGGTGGAGAACAAGGGCATGGTCACGTTCGACTTGACCGCGCTCGCTTCCGTGAAGACGTCCGAGCGCGCGCGCGGGCAGATCACCGACACGTTCGACAACGTCCACGATCCGGACAAAGGCGTGAAGCGCAGCGCGACCATCGTGCTGACGAACTTCATGCCCGAGGAAGGAGACGGCCACGGACCGCGCAATGGCAGCTACCTGTGGCTGCGCGAGCCTTCCGTTGGCGGCAAGTTCCAGTTCCAGGACACCGTGACGCTGTTCTGCCTGCCGAACCCCGCCGGAGTGCAATCGGACCTGATGGCGGTCTCGCGTTGGTACAACGCCACCGACGGCGGCGTGCACGGCCGCAGCGACGCGAAGGCCACGGGTGGACAGCTCGATGCCGGATTCTCCTGGATCGGCGTGACCTGCGCCAAGGGTCAGACGACCAGCGAACCGGCGGAAGGCTACTGGATGATGAAGCTCGAACAGCCCGATGGCGGAACGGCCGACGCCCGATCCTCGCAGGTGGGAACCGAGCCCTGCGACCCGGTCTTCGGGCCAGTTCCCAGCCCGACCGACAACGCCACCGATTACGACTTCAGCCAGCCTGTCACCTTCCCCAACGAGTGGTAGCTGCCGCTGTGTGCCCGTAGTGCCCGCACACCGGAAGGCGCCCGGATTCCGCACCGGGCGCCTTTCGTGTTTCGATGCTCCGGTGCGGATGTGCGCCATACCCGCGGGGGAGTTCTGGATGGGCAGCGACGCGCCCGAAGGCCAGGACAACGAGAGACCGCGGCGACGGTTGGCGACGGCGGCGTACTCCATCGGAGAGACCCCGGTCACCAATGGCGAGTTCGCCCCATTCGTGGAGGGAGGCGGGTACGGGGACCGAGCGGCCTGGAGCGAGGCGGGTTGGAGATGGCGCGAAGCAAACGCCGTCGCCGCTCCGCGGTTCTGGAACGACGAGGCCTGGCGCGATTATCTCGCCTCGGACCAACCCGTCGTGGGCGTGAGCTGGTACGAAGCGGACGCTTTCGCCCGCTCGTCCGGCATGCGCCTCCCGACGGAGGCCGAGTGGGAGCGCGCCGCCCGCGGCGATGACGGCAGGCGCTTTCCCTGGGGCGACGAATGGGTGCCCGCGCACGCGGCGCACCGAGGAGGCGAGCGACGCACGCTGCCCGTGCGATCGATCCCCGAAAACCGAAGCCCCCATGGGTTGTACGACTGTGCCGGCAATGTCTGGGAATGGTGCGCCGACCCCTATGCGGAAGGCCTGCGGAGCGCGCGCGGGGGGGCGTGGAACGCGCACCCCCCGCAGCTGCGGTGCGCGGCCCGGAACGCGTGGCCCCCGGATGCCCGGTTCTCGAACCTCGGGTTCCGCGTGGCTCAGACTGCGACGATCTCCACCCGCTGGACAGCGTTGATGCCGTAGCCGAGCGGGTTCCACTCCGGCTCGTCCGGCTGCGAGCTCCCAGCGATATCCGTCGCGCGGCAGGCAACCGCATGACGGCCGGGCGCCCGCGGGGTCCAGACGAGCTCGAAGCGACGCCAGGAATGCGGCAGGGCCGGGCCGAGAAGCCGCGCCTCGTGCTTCTCGCCGTCGATCTCCACGTCGACCCGCGAGACGCCCTCCCCTCCCCAAGCCAGGCCTGACAACCGCGCCGGCGTCCCGGCCCGGACATGACCCGGTAGCCCGACGAACATCGACTTGATCCGCATCCGCGTCACCGGCACTCCGGGCGCGTACACGTACTTGTGGGCCTGGAATTCGCCGTGGAACGGTTTTTCCACTGCATCGATCCGCGCCAGCCACTTGACGCTGGCCATCCCGTACCATCCGGGAACCACCAGCCGGACGGGTCCGCCGAACCGGGCCGGGATTGGCGCGCCGTTCATCTCGAATGCGAGCAGCGTGCCCTCATCCAGCGCCACATCCCGCGGGAGCGACCGCTGGTACTGGCCGCCGTCCGCGCCGGTGAAGACCACTTCCACGGCGGCTTCACCGAGCTCGAGCACGGAGCGCAGCGGAACGCCGGTCCACTGCGCGGTGCTCACTGCCCGATGCGCCCACTGCTCGCCGGAAACGGGTGGATCCAGCATCGCCCGCCCGTTTCCGGCACATTCGGTGACCACCGTCTCGATCATCGCCGGCATCGAGCGCAGCTCCGGCAGGGTCAGCGAGCGCGGGCTCACGACCGCCCCCGCGATCTCGATCGCGTGGTCCTCGCCCAGGTGCGGGATTGCGAAGTGGCAACGTAGGAAACGCTCCCCCGCGGGTGTGATCAGGTCCGCGAAGGCCCCTTCCGAGGCTTCGACATTCGCCGGATCGCGTGAAAGGACACGCCGGCCCTCCTCCTCGGGAGCCGGGATGGCTCCGATGTTCCCTTGCGCCCGCATTCGCCGCCGCGACTGAGAAGGTAGGTCCTCGGCGCCTCTCCGTCAGGGGCCCTGCGCCTGGCCGCACGCGGGACGAGCCAGGGTGTGGGAATGTCCATCTTGCGACGGTCAGCGACGTTCCGCGGCAACGGCCCGCAACGCCTCGGCCGCGAGCGCGACGGCGGCGCCGAAAAGAACGACGTCCTTCAGCAGGAACGCGTGGGCCGGATGCGCCGGCGAGAGTGCGCCGGGGGTCGAGAACAAGAACGAAAGTGTGATGGCGAACGTGGCGGTGGCGAGCGCGCCGCCGACGGCCGCTGCGCGCGCGGAGAGCGGGCGGGCTGCAAGGAGCGCGGCGGTCAGCAGCTCGGACGTGCCGATCAGGCGGGAGACGCCCTGCTCGCTCAGGAACGAATAGAGCCAGCTCATCAACGGGCTGTTCGAGACGAGCGGCTTGATGGCGGCCGCCTCGGCCGCCGTGAATTTGAGAACGCCAAAGACAACGAGGATCAGGACGAGCGCATAACGCAGCACGTTGGTCCCGATCGATTCCAGGTTGACGGGCCGGATGAGTCCGCCGGCGGTGGGAGAGAAGTGGGTTTGAAGCTCGACGCGAGTGCTCATGACAGGCCTCCTGCCGTTGGAAAGCGGCGCGGTTCGTGGTTCAGGTGGTTGTCGCGCATCGGAGCGAAACGTTACGGATGCCCTTCGGGAGGCTTCCATGGACGTGGACGCGATCGTCATCGGATCCGGTCAGGCGGGCGTGCCCCTCGCGACGCGGCTCGCGACTTCCGGGCGGCACACGGTGCTGGCAGAGCGGTCACGCCTGGGCGGCACCTGCATCAACTACGGGTGCACACCGACGAAGACGATGGTCGCCAGCGCCCGGGCAGCGCATGTGGCGAGGACCGCCGGACGGCTGGGCGTGCACGCGGAGCCCGTGCGAATCGACCTCCGGGCCATCGTCGCGCGCAAGGACGCGATGGTGCAGCGTTGGAGGGAGGGCGTCGAGCACCGGCTTGCGGCGGCCGGCGAGCGGCTCCGGGTGGTGAACGGACACGCCCGGTTCAAGGGCGAACGCGAGATCGAGGTCGCGGGCGCGCGGTACAGGGGCGAAGTCGTCGTCATCAATACCGGGGTACGCCCCGCTCCACCGGAGGTGGAAGGGCTCGCCGCGTTGCCGTGGCTCGACAACCGGCGGATCATGGAGCTGACAGCGCTGCCCGGGCACCTGATCGTGCTCGGCGGGGGATATATCGGGTGCGAGTTCGCGCAGATGTTCCGCCGCTTCGGTTCACCCGTGACCATCATCCAGCGAGGCCCTCACCTTCTCGATCGGGAGGACCCCGAGGTATCGGAAGCGCTCGAGGACGTGTTCCGCGGCGAGGGCATCGAGCTTCTCCTGGGCGCAGGCGTCCGGCGGGCCTCGGCCCAGGAGCGGGATCTGGCCATCGTGCTGGAAGATGGCCGCAAGATCGCCGGCTCCCACATCCTCGCCGCCGTGGGACGCCGTCCGAATACCGACGACCTCGGCTGCGAACGCGGCAACGTCGCCCTCGATGCCAAGGGGTTCGTGAGGGTGGACGATCAGTACCGCACCAGCGCCAAGGGGGTATACGCCGTCGGCGACGTCACGGGCGGCCCGCAGTTCACCCACACGTCCTGGGACGATCACCGGATCCTGTTCGATCTCCTCGCGGGCCGGCCGGCGCGCAGCCGCTCCGGCCGGGTCATCCCTTCAGTGGTGTTCACCGATCCGCAGGTTGCCAGGGTCGGGCTCACCGAGCGCGAGGCGAAGGCGCGGGGCCTGCGGCACGAGGTGGCGCAGATGCCCTTCGCCTCGATCGCGCGGGCCATCGAGACCGACGAGACGGCGGGCATCCTCAAGCTGATCGTCGACCCGGACAACGAGCGCATCCTCGGCGCCAGCATCGTCGGAGCGGAGGGAGGGGAGCTGATCCATGCCTTCGCGGCGCTGATGCAGGCAGGGGCGACCGCCCGGTCCATCGTGGACGTAGAGATCGCGCACCCGACGTTCGCCGAGGGTCTCCAGAGCGTCGCGATGCGGCTGCCGAGATACGCCCTCTAAGCCTCCTCCAGCGGATCGATCGGATCGAGCACGAGGCCGGAAGCGAGCTTGGGAAAGAAGAACGTGGACTTCTGCGGCATGACCTCGGCGGCATCTGCGACCGCCTTGAGCTGCTCGATCCGCGTCGGATTGAGCAGGAACACCGCCTGGACCTCGGGTCTCCGGGACTCCTCCAGGGCAGCGTCGAAGTCTTTCACGTAGCGCAGGTTCGTCTGCCGCTCCTGCGCCGCGCGATCGATTCCCAGGATCTCCTCCAGGATCAGCGCGTGCAAGATGGGAACGTCGAGGCCCCGCAGCGGCTCCGGCCCGGCAACGGCCTGCTCCGCTCCGGTGCGCAACGAGAGCAGCATCGCCTCGCCGCCGGAGACGAGAAGGAAGCTGCGCTCCCGGCGCCCCAGCGCGGTGCGCAGATCGCCGGCGCTCCCCGCATTCAGCTTCTCCACCTCGAAGCGCGGACGCAGGCGCTCGAGGAACCGCGGAAGCTGGAACTGCGGCAGTCCGTGCACCACCCGGTGGGTGGGGAGGATGACGAGCCCGGGGTCTTCCATGGCGGTGAGGAACATCGATCCGTACTCGATGGACGAGCGGGGCGAGCGGGCCTGCGGCCGCAACTCGTCGCGGATGGCCAGCATCGTCTCGTAGCGGTGGTGCCCGTCGGCGATGTAGACCTTCTTCTCCCCCATCGCCGCGGCGATGCGCTGGTGGGCGGCGACGTCGGTCAGGCGCCAGACCCGGTGCACAACGCCGCCCAGGCGCGCTTCAATGGCGGGGGCGGCGGAATCCAGCGGGCCGAACTCGGCATCCACGGCTCCGGCTGGATCGGAATAGAGGCCGAAGACCTGGGACAGGTTCGTGCGGCAGGCGCGCGACAGCTCGAGACGATCGAGCCGGGGACCGGACAGCGTCCGCTCGTGCGGAAGGACGACGCGCTCCTCGAAACGCCGCAGCCGGATCCGGCCGATGAACCCCTTGCGCGTGTGCTGGCGCCCCGCCAGGGAGAAGATCTGGTGGTAACGGTAGAAGGCCGGCGCCCGATCACGGCGGAGGATGCCCTCCTCGATCCAGCGGCGCAGCTCGCGCGCCGCGTTCCGGTACTTCTCCTCGCGGTTTCCCTGCGGAAGATCCACCCGGACGATGTTGAACGGGCTTTTCGCCTCGAGCTCCGCGCGGTCAGACTCGGAGATCACGTCATAGGGCGGCGCGACCAGGTCATCGAATCTGCCCGCACGAGCGGGATCGTAGAGCAAACCGCGGACGGGGAGCACTTCAGCCATGCTTCAGTGTACCCCGGCGGGCACTCCTCTTCAGCCTGCAATCGGCGGCTAGCCGCGCCGGCCGAAGGCCGGTTAGCGGCTACTCTTGAGCGCAAACACTCGCAGGCAGGTTATGAACTGTGTTCTAGACGCCGAGCGCGCGCGCTGCGGCCGCGAAGTCCGAGGGCGCGACCCAGAGGATCATGCCGAACCCGCCCTGTCCGGCGCAGCCGTTCGCCGCACGCACGTTCACTCCCGCATCGGAGAGCTTGCGCAGCACCTCGGCGACCGCGCCCGCCCGGTTCTGTCCCTGGACGAAGAACGCCTGCTTGCGCGCCGAAAGCGTCAACCCGGCGGTCTTGGCGGCGCGCGTGAGCGCGTCGGCATCCTGGGTGACGAGATCGATCTGCGTCTTCCCGCCGGAGGTGGGAAAGGCGGTGACGTTGAGCAGATTGATCCCTGCCTCTTTCAACGCGCCGAGCACCCGGACGCCCTCGCCCGGCTTGTCCGGCACCTCGATGTAGAAGTAGTCCACCTTACGGATCTGGTCGGCCATGATCAGTGCCTCCCTGGCTCGGTTCGAGCCTCGTGCATGCTAGCTCGCGGAGGACGGCTTCGCCATGGCTATGCAGACGATCCGGGCGAAGGCCTGGACGAGGACGCGCTTCAGAACGCGTCGAGCCCGGTGAGCGCCCGGCCGATCGAGAGCGTGTGGATCTGATCGGTGCCCTCGTACGTGAAGGTGGATTCCAGATTCGCGGCGTGGCGCATCACGTGGAAGTCGCCAGCGACTCCGTTCGCGCCGAGGAGCGCGCGCGAGCGCCGCGCGGCGTCCAGCGCGATCCGGCAGTTGTTCCGCTTCAGCAGGCTCGTCTGCACCGGGTGCAGCTTGCCGGCTTCCTTCAGCCGCGCGTAGTGCAGCGAGAGGAGCGAGGCCTTCACCACCTCCGCGGCGACGTCCGCCAACTCCGCCTGCACCAGCTGCTTGGAGGCCACGGGCGCTCCGAACTGGATCCGCTCCCGGGTATAGGCGACGGCCTGCTCGAGGCAGGCGCGCGCGGCCCCGAGCACGCCGAAAGCGACGCCGAACCGGGCATTGTCGAGGCAGGAGAGGGGCGCCTTGAGGCCCGCCGCCTGCGGCAGCCGGGACTCCTCCCCGAGCTTGACCTCGTCGAGGTACAGGGCGCCAGTGACGCTGGCGCGCATGCTCAGCTTGTGCGGGATGTCGCCGGAAGCGAAGCCTGGCCGGTCCCGCTCCACGATGAACCCGACGACGCCGTCGGGACCCTTCGCCCAGACGACCGCGAGGTGGGCGATCTGCGCGTTGGTGATCCAGAGCTTGCGGCCGGAGATCGACCAGCCCTCCTGCGTGCGGACGGCGCGGGTCTCCATCGCGCCGGG
>Ga0209689_1003710_pt1 | contig 11226 bp, 10 predicted proteins | sample GraSoiAngelo_149_FD_187119 | JGI IMG/M metagenome (GOLD analysis project Ga0209689, IMG submission 187119) | Grasslands soil microbial communities from the Angelo Coastal Reserve, California, USA - 14_1009_09_30cm (SPAdes) (version 2) | ecosystem: Environmental > Terrestrial > Soil > Grasslands ...
GAACCGCGTCAGCTCGGCCCAGGCGCGGCTGCCGGCGGAGGCGATCGCCCAGGGCGTGACCGTCAAGAAGCAGAGCCCGAGCATCCTGATGGTCGTGTCGCTGTACTCCTCGAAGGGGACGTACGACGCCAACTACCTGATCAACTACTGCGGCATCAACCTGCGCGACCAGCTCCTCCGCATCCCCGGCATCGCGCAGGTCGATCTGTTCGGCGGCACCGACTACGGCATGCGGATCTGGCTCAGACCCGACAAGCTGGCCAAGGTCGGGCTGACCCCTGCTGATGTCATTGCCTCCATCAAGGAGCAAAACCTCCAGGCCCCGGCCGGCCGGATCGGCATGGCCCCGTCGCCGAAGGGCCAGCAGTTCACGTACACGGTGGCCGCGCCGGGCCGACTCGTCACGACCGAGGAGTTCGAGAACATCATCATCCGGGGGACGGAGACGGGCGCCCAGGTCCGCATCCGGGACGTCGGCCGGGCCGAGCTCGGCGCGCAGGACTACAACGCCTTCGGCCGGCTCGACGGCAAGCCGGCCGGCGCGATGGCCGTCTACCTGCTGCCGGGCGCCAACCAGCTCAAGGCGGCCGAGGCGATCTACCACACCATGGCCAGCGCCAGGGGATTGTTCCCGCCGGACATGGACTACAAGATCGTCTACGACACGACGCCGTCGGTCGAGGCCTCCATCCACGAGATCCTCAAGACGTTCGTCGAGGCGATCATCCTGGTGACGCTCGTGGTGTTCATATTCCTCCAAAATGTCCGGGCCACGTTCGTCCCGCTGCTGACGGTGCCGGTTTCGCTCATCGGAACGTTCATCTTCTTCCCGCTCCTCGGCTTCTCCGTCAACACGCTGTCGATGTTCGGGCTGGTGCTCGCCATCGGCATCGTGGTGGACGACGCCATCGTCGTCGTCGAGGCCGTGATGCACCACATCGAGCACGGGCTCGACCCGGTGGCGGCGACCCGGCAGGCGATGAAGGAGGTCTCCGCGCCCGTGATCGGGATCGCGCTGATCCTGTCCGCGGTGTTCATCCCGGTCGCCTTCGTGCCTGGCCTCACCGGCCGCATGTACCAGCAGTTCGCGCTCACCATCGCGATCTCGGTGCTGCTCTCGGCCTTCAGCGCGCTGTCGCTGTCCCCGGCCCTCTCGGCGATGCTGCTGAAGCCGGCCAAGCCGATGCGCGGTCCGCTCGGCGCCTTCTTCCGCGGGTTCAACCGGGTGTTCGACTGGATCACCGGTCGCTACGTCGGCGTGGCGCGCATCCTGGTGCGGCGCGCCGTGCTGACGATCATGCTGGTGGGCGTGGTCATCCTGGGCGCCGGCCTGATCGGCCGCCAGCTGCCGGCCGGCTTCATCCCCGAGGAGGACCAAGGACTTCTCGGCGTCAACGTGCAGCTGCCACCAGGGGCCTCGCTGGAGCGAACCGGCGCGGTGCTCACGCGGGTCGAGCAGATCGTTGCCGCGACCGCGGGCGTGGATTCCTTCGCGACGATCGGCGGCTTCGGCCTCGTCACAAACACCTACCAGCCGAACTTCGGCACCGTCCTCGTCCGCCTCAAGCCCTGGGAGGAGCGCCACGGGCCGGCGCTGCACGTGCGGGGGATCATGGCCGGGCTGCAACAGCAGTTCACCACCATCCCCGAGGCGATCGTCTTTCCGTTCAACATCCCGACCATCTCCGGATTCGGGGCCTCGGCGGGCTTCAAGTTCCTGCTCCAGGACAGGAGCGGCACACTGTCCGTCGAGCAGCTCGGAGCCGAGGCGCGGAAGTATCTCGCCGCCGCCCGTCAGCGGCCGGAGCTGGGCAACCTGTTCACCTCGTTCGATCCGAACTATCCGCAAGTCAAGGTAGACCTCGACCGCGACAAGGCGCGCAAGCTCGGCGTGCCGATCAACGACGTCTTCCAGGCCATGTCGGCGGCGCTGGGCAGCACCTACGTGAACGACTTCAACCGCTTCGGCCGCCTCTACCGCGTCTACGTCCAGGCCGAGGCCGACTATCGCCGCCGGCCCCAGGACATCGGCGAGATCTACGTGCGCAGCCAGACGACGGGGACGATGATCCCGCTCTCCACGCTAGTCACCGTCGGCTCGATCCCGAGCACGGAGATCACCACCCGCTTCAATCTGTTCCGCTCGGTGGACATCAGCGGCGCGCCGGCGCGCGGCTACACGTCGGGGCAGGCGCTGGTGGCGCTCGAGGCCGTCTTCGCGGAGACGATGCCGAAGGAGATGGGCTTCGCCTACTCCGCGCTGGCCTACCAGGAGAAGACCGCGCCGCCGGCGCTGCCGACGCTGATCCTCGCCATCGTGTTCGTGTTCCTTCTGCTGGCCGCGATGTACGAGAGCTGGCGGCTGCCGTGGGCCGTGCTCCTCGGCTCGCCGCTCGTGGCCCTCGGCGCCTTCTTCGGCGTCTGGCTCATGGGTTACGACAACAACGTGTACGTGCAGATCGGCTTGATCATGCTCATCGGGCTCGCCGCCAAGAACGCGATCCTCATCGTCGAGTTCGCCAAGGCCAAGTACGAGGAGGGAAGCACGATCGAGCAGGCGGCGCTCGAGTCGGCCCGCCTGCGCTTCCGGCCCATCCTCATGACGGCCTTCGCGTTCATCCTGGGTGTGGTGCCGCTGATGCGCGCGAGCGGGGCCGGCTCCGGCGCGCAGAACGTCATGGGGACTGCGGTGTTCTGGGGCATGCTGGTCGCGACGTTCCTTGGTGTCTTCATCATCCCCGGCAACTTCGCCTTCGTGGAGCAGCTCGGCCTCTCCCGACAGCCGTCGAAGCGTCCAGTGGTCGTGCCGCCGGCAGCGATACCGCACGGCGAGCATCCGTGAGCCGGACGGCGCGCGGCGACGAGGTCGAGCAGCCGCCCGACCTCGAGGCGGTGCCTGCGTCGCTGACCTGGGATCTCACCCGAATCCTGCTGGCCGTGGTCGGCATCGGCGGGTTGATCGCGGCCAGCGTCTGGGTGCTGCGGCCGTTCCTGCCCGCCGTGGTGTGGGCCACGATGATCGTGGTGGCCACGTGGCCGACGCTGCGCGCCGTCGAGGCGCGGCTGTGGGGACGGCGAGGCCTGGCGGTGGCGGTCATGACGCTGCTGATGCTGGCCGTCCTCGCGGCACCGCTGACCCTGGGCGCCGTCGCCATCATCGATCGGGCCGACGACGTCGTGGCGTGGTCCCGGTCGGTCATCTCGCGCCCGCTGCCGGCGCTGCCCGCGTGGGTCACGAGCCTGCCCATCGTGGGCAAGAAGATCGCGGTGGAGTGGACGAAGATCGCGAGCGCGCCCTCCGAGGAGGTGGCGGCCCGCCTCGGACCCCATGTCAGGGATCTCGTGCGCTGGCTGATCGCCGAGGCGGGTAGCATCGGCTCGCTGCTCGTCCAGTTCCTGCTGACCGTGGCGGTTTCCGGGGTCCTGTACTCGCGGGGCGAGGCCGTGGCCGGCGGGGTGCTGGCCTTCGCGCAGCGGCTGGCCGGCAATCATGGTGTCCGCGCGGTGCTCCTCTCGGCGGATGCGATCCGCGCTGTTGCGCTCGGCGTCGTCGTGACGGCGGTGGTCCAGGCGGTGGTCGGCGGCATCGGCCTGGCGGTCACCGGCGTCCCGCATCCGGTGCTCTTGACGAGCGTCATGCTCGTGCTGGGCATCGCGCAGATCGGTCCGGGGCCGGTCCTCTTCGGCTCGGTGATCTGGCTGTACGTGGACGGGCAGTCGTTCTGGGGCACCGTGATGCTCCTGTGGGCGCTCGTCACCACCACCTTCGACAACATCCTCCGCCCGGTGCTGATCAAGAGGGGCGCCGACCTGCCGCTCCTCTTGATCCTCGCCGGGGCGATCGGCGGGCTCCTCGCGTTCGGGCTGGTCGGCCTCTTCATCGGGCCGGTGATCCTGGCCGTGGCGTACACGCTGCTGGTCGCGTGGGTGACCGCCGGCGACTCGCTCGGCCGCCTTTCGTCATCTGCGCCTTCAGCGCCGCTGACGGCCACCCAACGCGACCCACGCCACTCGGTCCGAGACGCCGCCCGGTCGTTTACTCCTTGATCCGCTGCTCCCGCTTGCGAAGGTACGCGTTCCGCACGGCGCTGTACATGTCGACGACGCTCTCCTCGAAACCCTCGTAGAGGTCGATGTTCATCGCCCGGTCGTTCACCGTGTCGCCACCCTTGAGGCCGAAACCGTCCCAGAAGAAGGGCGCGACGAAGTAGGTCATCGGACTGGTGGCGCCGTCGACGCCCAGGCCGACCCCGTCGCGGACGGTCATGGGCGGGAGCAGCGGCAGGACGAGGTACGGCCCCGGCTTGGTGCCCCACTTGCCCAGCGTCTGGCCAAAGTCCGCGGGGCTCGCCTCGATGTGCCAGTAGTCCCTGGCCGGGTCCCAGAAGCCGGCGACGCCCGCGGTCGTGTTGATGAGGAAGCGGGCGAGCTCACGGCCGGCGCCGCCCCATTTCTGCTGCAGCAGGTTGTTGACGAAGCGCACCGGCCAGCGCAGGTTTTCGAAGGCGCGGCTGATCATCGCCTGCCACGGCTCCGGCATGACCACGTCATAGGCCTTGGCCGCCGGCTTGAGGACGTACCGATCGAACCCGCGGTTGAACGCGAAGGTCCTCTGGTTGAAGCGCTCCCAGGGATCGTAGTCTTCCGGCTCGAGGCGCGCCTCGTCGGTCAGCTGCTCGGCCAGCGCGGCCGGTGAGTTGCCCGGGGCCGAGGTGCCTTCCTCGGCTGCTGGCACGGGGCCCGTGTCCGGGCCAGCGGCGCGGTCCGTGCTCGCCGGCGGGGCCGGCGTGTCGACCACCGCCGGCGGCGACATCGTCGTCACCGCCGCGGGTTCCGCTGTCACATTGCCCGCGTCCGGGCGGAGCAGCTTCGCGACGGATCCGCACCCGGTCAGGGTGAGCGATGCGAGCAACGCCAGGAGTGTCAGGCGACCGATCGACGTAAGCATGATGTCTCCTCTGTGGACGAGGCAATCTCCGACCCCTCAGGGTCCGACGATGACCTCGAAGTGAAGCGTTGCCTCGGCCGGGGTCGTCGTCCAGCCACTACGGTAGCTGGCCGACCGAAGGTTCTGGATGTTGAAGGCCACCGGCTCGACCGGGTTGGGGTGGCGGACGCAATTGCCCGCCGAACCGCACTCCTGGGTCGCCTGGCACGCCGCGCTGTCGGCCGGGGTGCAAGAGAAGACGACGGCCCGGATGAAGAGGTCGGAAGTCCTCGTCTCCGTCGACTTTCCGAAGGCGCCCGTGTCGCGGCCGATCTGTTGCTGCGAGGCGCCTGGTTTCGACCAGTCGTCTGACGCCGAACTCATCACGTCGCGCTCGTCGGCCACGACGTAGACCAGCTCGTACTGACGGAAGAAGCCCTTGAGCGACGAATAGCTTTCGCCCTCGACCTTGCGGGCCTCGATCGAGACGGCCAGGTGGTCGTCGCCCAAATTTCCTGAGCATGGCTGCTCCCTCCAGCGAGGCAGGATCGCGGCCAGCGCCGGATGCATCAACGCAGTCCAGCAACTCCTCGTTCCTCGAACGCCGCCGCCTGGGTCGGCATGGTCAGCGAATCGTCGCCGCGCGGCCATGGGACGAAGGTCCATCGGACTTTCGTCCGATAGCCGGCTCGCGCGCTGCCTCCTACGATCCGCGACCTGAGGGAACGCCGGTCATGACGGCAGCGGCGAAGACGAGGTGGAGTTGGCGCCCGGCGTGTCCGGTGAGCGTGGGGATCTGGCTGGCCGTGGTGGTGCTGGCGTTCCCCCTCGTTCCAGGCGCGCAGGCGCAGTCGCCGTACGAGACGCCGCCGGTGATGAAGGTGACCGATCTGGCGCCGGCGGGTCTCATCTCCAAGAAGCTGACCCACGTCGCGTGGGTGACCTTCTCGGCCCGGGAGGCGGTGAACCTGTCGACGACCGCCGTCGTGATGCCGTATTCCATGGTGATGTCCACCGTGTCGCTGACCAACAACCTGATCTGGGACATGAAGCCCGCCGATCTCGTCGCGCTCAACCAGAAGAAGGCCACCGACATGGGCGCCGGCGACGAGGCGGCCAGCGCGCTGATCGCTAACAAGAACTACTCGATCTCCGCGCTCACCGCCCTCAGGACGGCGCTCGAGCGGCTCGGCCCCATCCCGGGACGGGCCGACGTGGTGGCGCTGGCGGCCACGGCAGCGAACGAGGACCAGGCCCGCTTCCTCATGGGTTCCGCCCAGATGCTGGCGCACCATCATACGAGTGGGTGACGCCGCTGGCGACGATGATGGCACGCGGCACGATGGTCGGCAAGACCGCGACGGGCGGCCTCGTGGTCGGCGCTCCGGTGGATTACGTGGTATGGACCGAGAACGTCGCCAACTTCGCGAGGGCTCCCCGACAGCCGTCGAGAACTGAGGAGTTCGCTCCATGACGGCCACCGTCGCGCCAGCCCCGCCCGCCGGGCTCGCGCTCGAGGCGTCGGGGGGCTCCACGCTCCTCGTACGGCTGTCGGGCGCGTGGACGACCGCCGTCCGGCGGCCGCCGAGCGACGAGGTCGGGCGACGGCTGGAGTCCGACCCGAAGCCGCGCCGCGTGGCGTTCGATACCGCGGGCCTCGCGGACTGGGACAGCGGGCTCCTGACGTTTCTCCTGCAGGTCATCGCGGCCGCCCGGGACCGCGGCGTCGAGGTGGACCGCGAGGGGTTGCCCGAGGGCCTCCGCCGCCTGCTCGCCCTCGCCACCGCGGTGCCGCAGCGAGGAGATACCGGCGGGTCGGCGAAGCGGCCGTCGGTGCTGGCGCGCATCGGCACCGCCACGCTCGAGAGCGCCCGCGAGACGACGGCGACGCTCGCGTTCCTGGGCGAGGTGTCGCTGGCCTTCGTGCGGCTGCTCGAGCGGCGCGCGCGCTACCGCCGCTCCGATCTCCTCCTGGTCCTGCAGGAGGTGGGGGCGCAGGCCCTGCCGATCGTGAGCCTCATCAGCTTCCTGGTCGGCGTCATCCTGGCCTACGTCGGCGCGGTCCAGCTCCGCCAGTTCGGCGCGCAGATCTACGTCGCGGATCTCGTCGGCATCGGCATGACGCGCGAGATGGGCGCCATGATGGCGGCGGTGATCATGGCGGGCCGCACCGGCGCCGCTTTCGCCGCACAGCTCGGCACCATGCAGGTCAACGAGGAGATCGACGCCCTCACCACGCTCGGCATCTCGCCCATCGAGTTCCTCGTGCTCCCGCGGATCCTGGCGCTGGCGATCATGATGCCGCTGCTGTGCCTGTACGCGGACCTGCTCGGCCTGCTGGGCGGGATGGCGGTGGGCGTCGGGATGCTGGACCTCGGGGTGGTCGAGTACTACGTCCGAACGGCCGGGGCGATCAGCATCGCCGACTGCGTGGCCGGGCTCATCAAGGCCGCGGTGTTCGGCGTCCTGGTGGCAGTGGCCGGCTGCCTGCGGGGCATCCAGTGCGGCCGCAGCTCCGCCGCCGTGGGGGCCGCGACGACCTCGGCCGTCGTGACGGGCATCGTCCTCATCATCGTCTCGGACGCGCTCACCACCGTCCTGTTCGATCTCCTCGGGTTGTAGCGACATGGCGCTGCGCACGAGGGTCGGGGCCGGACTCGTCGGAATCCTGGTAGCGGTCGGCGCGCTCGCCGCGCAAGCCCAGGACGTCGGCGAGCTGTTCCGAAACATCAATCCCTCGGTCGTCGTCGTGCGGGCGAAAGGCCGCGAGGTGACCGCCGCCCGGGGCATCTCGACGTTCAAAGAGACCGGCTCCGGCGTCCTGATCTCGGCCGACGGCAAGGTGATGACCGCCGCCCACGTCGTGCACTCGATGGACGAGATCACGGTCGAGTTCCTCGGTGGCGAGACCATCGGCGCGCGGGTGATCGAATCGGAGCCGGCCGCCGACGTGTCGCTGCTCCAGCTCGAGCGCGTGCCCACGGGGGCCAAGGTCGCGCGCCTGGGCGATTCCGACAACGTGCGCGTCGGCAATCAGGTGGTCGTGGTGGGGGCGCCGTACGGGCTCTCGTACTCGCTCAGCGTGGGGTGGATCAGCGCCAAGTGGCCGCCCAACACGGTGCACCGCGCCATGCCGCTGGCGGAGTTCTTCCAGACGAACGCCACGATCAACACCGGCAACTCCGGCGGCCCCATGTTCACCATGGCCGGCGAGGTTGTCGGCATCGTCAGCCACATCATCTCCAAGTCCGGCGGCAGCGAGGGGCTCGGATTCGTGGTGACGATCAAGACGGCCCGCGAGCTGCTGATCGAGAGGAAGTCCATCTGGGGCGGCCTCGAGGGCACGATGCTGACCGGCGAGCTGGCCGAGATCTTCAACGTGCCGGGCGGCGGTGGCTACCTGGTGAAGACGGCGGCCAAGGGCTCGCCGGCCTGGAATGCCGGTGTCCTCGGCGGTGACCGCGCGGCGACCATCAACGGTCAGGAGATCGTCGTGCACGGCGACATCATCCTGGAGGCCGCCGGCATCACCCTCCAGGCGGCCGACGACATGACGAAGATCCGCGAGAAGCTCGGGACGATGACCGCCGGGCAGACGTTCAAGTTCCGCGTGCTGCGGGCCGGCAAGGTCGTCGAGCTGACCGGCACCCTGCCGTGAGCGTCACGGACGCCGGCATCACGGTGCGCGACCTCGACATGCGGTACGGCGAGCGCGTCATCCAGCGCGACCTGAACTTCACGGTGCGGGCCGGCGAGATCTTCGTGATCATGGGCGGCAGCGGTTGCGGCAAGAGCACGCTGCTCCGGCACTTGATCGGCCTCGTCCACCCCGCCCGCGGCGACGTCCTCTACGACGGCGAAAGCTTCTGGACGGCGGAGCCGGAGGCGCGCGAGGGGATCATGCGCCGCTTCGGGGTGCTGTACCAGAGCGGCGCGCTCTGGAGCTCGCTGACGCTGGCCGAGAACGTCGGTCTCCCGCTCGGCGAGTACACGCGGCTCACGGCGGCGGAGATCGCCGAGCTCGTCTCGCTGAAGCTCGCGCTGGTCGGCCTGGCTGGCTTCGAGGAGTTCTATCCCTCGGAGATCAGCGGCGGCATGCGCAAGCGCGCCGGCCTGGCCCGGGCCATGGCGCTCGACGCCGACATCCTCTTCTTCGACGAGCCGTCCGCGGGCCTGGACCCCATCAGCTCCAAGCTGCTGGACGACCTCATCCTCGAGCTGCGCGATAGCCTCGGCGCGACGGTGGTGATCGTGACCCATGAGCTGGCCAGCATCTTCGCGATCGCCGGCAACTGCGTGTTCCTCGACGCCGAGACGAAGACGATGATCGCGACCGGCAATCCCAGAGACCTGCTCGAACATTCAGCCGACCCCAAGGTGCGGCGCTTCCTCACCCGCGGCGAGTCGGACGGAGGGACGCAGCATGGCTAGACGGGCCAATCCCGCTCTCATCGGAGCGTTCGTCGTGGGCGGGCTGACGCTGGCGGTCGTCGGCCTCGTCGTCTTCGGCGGCGGGCGGTTCTTCCGGCTGACCAAGCCGTCGGTTGCGTACTTCGAGGGCTCGGTGAAGGGCGTCGCCATCGGCGCGCCGGTCACGTTCCAAGGGGCGAAGATCGGCTCGATCACCGACGTGCGGGTCGTGCTCGACACCAAGAGTCTCAAGATCACGACCCCGGTGTTCTTCGAGGTCGACGCCGATCGGCTCACGGAAGCCTCCGGGCAAAAGGTCACGTTCCGGCAGGACGCGGCCGGCTTCAAGCTGCTCGTGGAGCGTGGGCTCCGCGCCCAACTCGAGACGCAGAGCTTCGTGACGGGCCAGGTCGGCGTCGCGTTGGACATGCACCCGGGCACGCCGGTGCGGCTGACCGGGCTGTCGCCCGGTTATACAGAAGTGCCGACCGTGCCGTCCGACCTGCAGCGTCTCACCGAGATGCTGCAGAATCTCCCGATCGCGGAGATCATGGCGAGCGCCAAGGACACCCTCGACAGCATCCGGGGACTGGTGAAGTCGCCGCAGATGACCGAGACCCTCCAGGCCCTGCGGGTGGCCGTCCTGCGTTCCGGCGAGGCGCTGGCCGCGGTCGAGAGGCTCGCTCGCAACGTCGACGGCCAGGTCGGTCCGATGGCGGCCGAGGTGAAGGCGACCGCCGAATCCGCCCGCAGCGCCCTGGCCGAAGCGGAGCGGACGATCAACCAGGTGGGCAAGACGGCCGACGGGACGCTGGCCCAGGCGCGGGGCACGCTTGCTCGTCTGGAGCCGACGGTCGAGGTCACGCTCAAGAACTTCCAGACGCTCGCCCGTGGCCTCGACGAGAAGGTCGCGAAGCTCTCGGCGAGCCTCGATCGCACCCTGTCCGGCGCCGACGACATGCTCGCCGACGGCTCGCCGGTGCGGGCGAGCCTCGTGACGGCGCTCGACGAGCTGGCCGAGGCCGCGGCGAGCATCCGGACGCTCGCGAACTACCTCGAGCGCAATCCAAACTCGCTGGTCTTCGGAAAGGCACGGGCCGCCCAATGAGAAGGTTCCTCCTCCCAGCCGTGCTCCTGATCGGCCTCACGCGCTGTGCGGGCGCGTCGGACCCGACCCGCTTCTACGTGCTGGGTCTGGTGGACGCGCCCGCGGCGGCCAGCCCGTCGGCGGCGCCTCGCGACCTGCGGGTGGGCGTCCGCGCCGTGGAGCTGCCGCGCTATCTCGAGCGCTCACAGATCGTCACCCGGGCCAGCGCCAACCGGCTCGAGATGGCCGACTTCCACCAGTGGGGCGCGCCGCTCCGGCTCGCGGTGCCGACGGTCCTGGGCGAGGACCTCGCCCGGCTGCTGCCGAGCGAGCAGGTGCAGGTCTTCCCGTGGGGTCGCTCGTTCACTCCCGACGCGCAGGTGCTGGTCGAGATCTCGCGCCTGGAGGGCGCGCTCAACGCGGAGAGCGTGCTGGCGGCTCGCTGGCGCATCCTGGATCGCTCCGGCGCCGAGGTGCGGTCGGGCAGCTCGCGGCTCACCGAGCCCTCGGGACCGAGCTACGAGAGCCTGGTGAACGCGCAGAGCCGGCTGCTCGGCGCGCTGAGCCGTGACATCGCCGAGGCGCTGCGGGCCGAGGCGTTGCGCGCGGTCCGATAGTCCCGCATTGGACGAAGGTCGCATTGCCGCCCGCCGGACGCGCCCGTACGGTCGGACGCACATGGAGGGTACCGTGACGACGTGCATGACTCTGACGAGGGCGATGGCCGTGATCCTCGGCGTGCTGGCCAGCGCCGGCGCACCCCGCGCCGCGCCCGACCTCGAGGCGATGGCGGGGGACGCCT
>Ga0209689_1003714_pt1 | contig 11220 bp, 14 predicted proteins | sample GraSoiAngelo_149_FD_187119 | JGI IMG/M metagenome (GOLD analysis project Ga0209689, IMG submission 187119) | Grasslands soil microbial communities from the Angelo Coastal Reserve, California, USA - 14_1009_09_30cm (SPAdes) (version 2) | ecosystem: Environmental > Terrestrial > Soil > Grasslands ...
CGTGTGTGATTGCTTGAGCGCATGACAGGTCCCTCGCTCCGCTCGGGATGACAAAAGAGGTAGCGGCGTCCTTTTGCTCAATCCGACGTGTTGCCTACGATCAATTTTTTGCCGCCACAATTTCCACCACCAGCGGCGTAATCATCCGCGCATTCGGGTTCTCTCCCGCACTACTCAAATCAGCGCGCACGCTGTCGGCGAAGGTTTGATCGATCCGGCCCATCTCGATCAGGCGCGGAAGATAAACTTCGATGAATGTCACCGGCCACTGCCACATGTAATTAGTCGGACGCATACAAAAAATATGCGGCGTAGCCGACCGAATAATAAACCCATTTTGCGAGAGCAACGTCGGCAGTTCGGCAGCGCCATCCGGTTCTCCGCCCGACTCGCGCCAGGTCGCTATCACGTGCTCGCGAAACTTTTCCTGACTCGCGATCGGTGGAAGGAAACGCCAGGTTCCATAGTGAGCGTATTCGTGAAAGATAGAGATCCCGCCTTTTGGCATGACATCGCCGAGTTTCTTGATCAACAACCCCTGATCGCTGACAAACGATAGGACCCAACGGCACCAGGAGAAATCGTAATTGCCTTTCGGCAAATCGCCGGTCATCAGGTCCAACTCGTAAATCTTCGCGTTAGTGAGGCCGCGCCGACGAAAGGACTCACGCATCGCCGCAACGAAGTTGCCTGACCGCTCCAGCGCCACGACTTCGCCGGATGGCCCAACAATTTCGGCAAGGTCGAGAGCCGCGTAACCGGGCCCGGCCCCAAGATCGAGGATGCGCTTTCCGGCGGTAATGCCTGCCTTCTGCCAACAGTCCAAAACCACCGGGCGCCAGACCCGGTGTTGCAGTCCGAGTCTCAACAACTCCTCATCATGCGTTCCGAGAACATAGTCCTTCTCGCTCATGTCGGACCATCGCTCCACATCATGCTCTATTTCCACTCGATTCTTTTGCTGTGGCCCATAAACCAGGAAGAGCCGCCGTCTGCCTTATCGTAAGGGGCGAGGAGCATTCACTCGCCAAAGCGATAGTTAAATGTCTCGATGTCGACCTTGAACTTCTCTTCAATGATACTTTGCGTCTCCGGGGTGTAGTATTCAGTGTAGTGCCGCGCCCGAGGGTTGGCGCGGGCATGAGGAAGCACTTCGCTTACTCCAATTTTCTTCGCGACCACAGCCCAGTCTTCCTCCAAGCGCTCGAATCGGCCAATGAAGTCTGCGAGCATCTTGCCATTGGCATCGACAAACCAATCAAGTTGGTAACGATGAGGCGAGGAGTGAACGCAGGTGCTACTACTATATTGAATCCAGCGAACGAACTCCTCGAAGGTCATCTCCTGACGCATTTGCACTGCTTCATTGCGCTCATAGAGCGAGACGACACGGTCCCAGGGATTGCGAACAAATCCGAACTTAAAGTAGCTCTCGAATTGCCGCCGTCCCCGCTCTTTCCGACGCTCCGCCGGCAATGTAAGATAGAGCCATTCCAGTATCCGGTTTTTCCGTCCCCCGCGCACAACCCAGTAGCTTTCCATCAACCTCTTGATCTCACACAGGTTCAAGTGTGGCTTAATCGGTTTTCCCAACAGGTGGCGCACGCTGGTCGAACCAGTTTTGGGAACTTCCACGAAGATACACTTGTAGCGATGCGAGATCATCGTTTGTTTAGCCGAACGGAGAGAGTCAAGGTAGGCTCACTTTTTGATGAAAGCGATTGTTCTGACCTTCGATCGACATCGGGCTATTACCCAGCACCTGATGCTGCAATACCAGCGTCTTTGGCCAGATCATCCGTTCTGGTTTCGCATCCCTTATCAGCAGCTTCGCGGCCCAGACTTGGAACGCGCAGAGTACATCGAATCGCCGCTTGAAATCCCCGCAACTGTCCTGCGATTGATCGAAGACATTGAAGATGAGGAATGGGTTTACTGGTGCTCCGACGATAAGTATCCGATCCGTTTGATAGTAAAAAAAGTCAAAGAGCTTCTTAATTATGCACTGACGGCGTCCGAAATAAGCGGTCTCCTTTTCTGCCGCACTCGGGTCACCCTGGACCGCCCTGAACTGGCTTTGCATCCTAATCAACGCGTTACTCCATTTGGCGATATTCTACTTGAGCGCAAAGCGTGGTATCAAATCTGGATTCATCAGTTTCTTCGGGCAAAGGTTCTTCGCTTTCTCTTTTCTCAATTGCCCGCGCAAGTGCCATCAGCCAAAGCATTGGACGGTTTGAAAAATCGGATCGAAAAGCCCGCGGAGTATCACCTCTTTGTCACCCAACAAAACTTTGCTGTCTTCGGCGAAAGCACAAAACGGGGCGCCATCACTCGAAATTGTCTAGAAAGCATCGCCCGCACCGATATTGAGTTGCCGGAGTGGTTTCGACGCTCAAATGGGGAGCGAATCACGATAGGGCAATTACCGGGAGAGACTCACTGGCAAAGATTGCGCAGCCGCTTGTCTGGTCGCAACACGTAAAGCGGTGCCTCCCCCGGTGGGATCCTCTGAATGATGCTGGCGCGGCTCGACGGAGTCTCGCCCTACCAATGCGTTGGCGCCAAAATTTCACTGGTAGGGCGACGCTCTGCGGAGCCGGTTTGAAACTCGCACTTTCGCCACGATTAAATTTTCAGACGATCTTCGGTCATTTCCTGCCAGCGATGAATCTCATCTCTTCCGCGCGCGATCACCGCGTCATACTTGCCTGTGTAATATAGATTATGCGCTTCAATTGGATCAACCTTTAAGTTGTATAGTTCATTCAAATCGTGATCTCTTAGGCAAAGCTTCCAGCCATCGCTGGTAACTACAGCGCGCGTCGATTCCTCCATCGCTCGTTTAGCTTGCCGCCGGGTTGCCAGCGAACTTCGTTTCACCGTTTTTGCCCGGTTGGGCGACCATTCCATAAAGATGCTTTGTGGCGGCATCGATCCCCCTTTGAGCAGTGCAACACGACTTTGCCCCGGACAATGAGGTGGTTTGGTCTGACCAAGCAGCTCCAGCAAGGTTGGCAAGAAATCGATGTGACTGATTGGCTGATTGATTCTCACGCTGCGACCCTGCCCAGGCATCCGAATTAGATAAGGCACTCGTGCCGCCTCTTCGAACATCACTTCCTTTCCAAAAAGTTGGTGTGCGCCCAGGCAGTCACCATGGTCACTCGTGTGCACGATAATCGTCTCGTCCAGTAGGCCGAACTGTGCCAGACAACCAAGGATAGCGCCGATACTTCGATCAACCAGCGTTACCAGGCCAAGGTATCGCTGTTTGATCCCGCGGTATTCTTCCGGAGTGATACCGGCATAGTAAAGTTGCGGCAGGCGCGCTCGATCGAGTATCGCGTGTGCGTGTTGTCGCTCGCGGATCAGACGGTACCGCAAGGGAACCTCATCCGTTGGAGGAGCCAGTGCAGTTTCATCCAAGTCCACTTCAGCAGCCGAATGCTCCTCATTGAACGGTCCGTTGTAGGGTGTGTGCGGTTCGACAAAACCGACAAAAAGAACAAATGGATCACGCCGATGCTGCTTGATAAACTGGCAGGCGTGGTCTTGCAAAAATTTTGGCTTCGATAGCTCGAGGGAAAGCGTGCTAATGAAACGGCGCGAGAACGCGTTATTCTCACGATCGGGAGCGATCCCATGGCTGATAAGAAAACGGCTGTAGTCGCTCACATCTTCGGTAGAAACCCAATCGCGGAAGCCGCGTTGGGCGGAGGCATCTCCGCCTAGATGCCACTTGCCCATGTAAGCGCAGTGATAGTCTCTATTCTCTACTAGTTCGGCAAAGGTAGGAAAGCGCTGCTCCAGTGGAACGCTGTTTCTGGTGCAACCAGTAGTATGTGGCCACAAACCGCTGAACAAAGACGCGCGCGAAGGCGTGCAAATAGGCTGGGTCACATAGGCGCGTTCGAAGATGACCCACTCGGAAGCCAGTTTGTTCAGGGCCGGGGCGTGAACCTTTGTTCCTCCATAGCAGGCCATGGTATCGGTTCGTTGCTGATCCGGAAGAAAAACGAGCAGGTTAGGCTGGCGCATCAATTCTTTCGGCTAATCAAACATAGTTCATCAGGTTCGCTAGCCAGCAAAAGCTCATCCAACTGCTCCTCTGCTTCGGCCTATGGCAGGTCAGGAACCAGATTTAATTCAGGACGAATTAGCCCCTCGAATATGCCAACGGTCGGATCAAGCAATATACCGCCACGAAGTTGATTAACCCGCGTGGATTCAACAAAGGTTTTTGTTACGAAGACAGTGCCAACGTCTTGAGGAATTTTAAAAATGGAAACGCCCGAAGGAATCATCTCATTGCGCAAGTGATACCGGCGAATACTCAGGATGTAGCCTGGGTCGTCAATTGCATAACAAATATCTGATTTTTCTTCGTCTAGACAGTTAACCGTGGTCAGTACATTGACGGCGTAGTACAGCTTTCGCCGTAGTTCAATAAGCGGAAGAATCTCGCAATGCCCGGAAAATAGGTGTTCGAGGGCGCCCCGCGCCCTTTCGGAAATAACCGGTGCTGACATCATCCAAGAGACAAAATCGCGAACCGGCAGACTCTTGTTAAGAACTCTTATTGGTGGCGGATTCCAGTGATTCGCCAGAGGTTTCGCAACGAAATGGTCCTGAAAATATTCGATGTCGGTTCGTATCGCCAGGCGGTGATTAGCGTCAGCTTTGAATATCCAGATATTCATTGTCTGCGTCATTTATTAATCGTTTGGCGTACCGCTTGCAAAGATCGATCACGCCTTCCGCGCCTGCCCTTGCAGTTGTAGTAACAAAGCAAAATAGAGGATACGGCTCATGGAGGGCGGAGCTCCTGCGACGCCGCTGGAGAGCGCCGGGTTCGCGGGAGCTCGCCCCGCCCTCACTCAAGCTTTAAGATAATGTCCTCGTTCCCCTGTGATGACCCTGGGGAAGATGATAGGCTTCGACTATCGCAATCGCCCAGCCGTCGCTCCATTCGTCAATCACCCCTCGCTATTCTTTTCAACCGGCGCAATCTTTCCCAAGATGAAGATCTGGCAACTGTGCATTGGCGTGATTGTCGCGCTAGGGTTCGCGCAAGTTATGGCCGAAAGCCCTTCGCCCAGCAGGCGTGATATCAATGCGGTGCTGGCTGCACACGATAGGCAATTGCTCGAGTTGCCTGATGTTGTTGGCGTTTACGTCGGTGTTCTGGCGGATGGCAAAACGCCCTGCCTGAAAGTGATGCTGGCGCGACCCACCCCGGAGACCGAACGCAAGCTCCCGCGCCAAATCGAAGGTTATCCGGTGGTCACAGAAATTTCTGGCGAAATTCGCCCGCTTCGTCCCTGAAACGATCAGCGGCGCAGCACGGAATTTTGAGCGGCGGATGCGAGCGAGAGAGGCACGATCGACGGTTTGCGATCGCCGACGCGATGGTTTTGTAATGCCGCATTTTTTTTCTCACCGTTTGATTTGAACGTTCCATTTTGGGGAACGGCCGGTGCGCTCACTGGTCTTTGCGGCGCCGCTAACGCAGGCGAACTATATGATTTCCGTGGCCAGTAAGGTGGCCGCAGGAAGTCATCGCCGCCATCAACCAAAAACATTGAACAAATTAGACCGCCGCAGGCGAACAGACCGATGACGAGCGCGAGTTGCGTGGAGTGACAACGCTCCGGGCGATACCGCGAACCAACATAGGTGGCTGATGGCAAAGTAGGATCCGGCACCTTGAGCGGTTCCTGCTGAACGCGAACCAGATCGATATCGCCAGAAAAACTCTTGTCGGGGGGCGTCATGCAAACATCAGCCGCTATCAACTTTGAGCAGGTCTTGTTCCGTTTCGGGCGTAATTGCTTGACCCGTTCGGAGCAATTCGCTGGAAACGTCAACTTCTTGCGTTTACGGAAACCGCCGGCGACCGAACTGCTCTAACTGGGATTGTGCAAGCGAGAATTTAACGAGTCGACGATAAATTGCATCGACGCCAACGCGGAAGGAATTTCAGCATCGCAGCATGGCCAGTAGAGATCCGCGAATAGATGCTTACATCGCTAGGGCGGCGCCATTCGCGAGGCCGGTCTTGCGGCATGTTCGGAAAGCTTCCAGGCCTGACTCTCGCCCCGCCCACCGGCGAAGCCTACACACCTACGGTCATTGGACCCGACGGCGCGGTTTACGCCGTCAATAACGCCCAGCTTTTCTCTTGCGGAGCTTTCGGTGGCCTCGCCTTAAGTTCAGAAGAGCAGTAGCTCGGCCGAATCATTGATAAGGCTCGCGCGCTCACGCTCGATGCGGGAAATTTAACGCCCCTAACGGATCCTCCCCGACTTCCGCTCGAATCGCGCTTTCAACATACTCGGGACAGATTTAAAGCCCAAGTAGTTCCGCATAGTTCAGTTCAATTTCGTCGTAAAGCGTACTTGCTTCGAAGCTACATCCCTTGTTCTCCCCAATCTGCGGGCGAGTTCGGATTTGTTTTCCGTCCAGTGATAATCCGGATCCATGGCGACGCGTGTCCAAACGAGACTTCCCGAGTAACGCCAGAGGTCGAGCAGAATGCCCTCTCCGAATGCTTGGCCTCTGGCCGTAACTACGATGACGTTATGCTCGGCACCGGTGTTGGCACCCGACTCGGCCCAGTGGAGCTCGAGCGTTTGCAGCTTCAGTGCATCCAATCGGACGAGAAGCTCCGTTGCCCACTGAAAACAGAGTCCCCCTTTTCTCGCTCCCATATTGACGAGGAAGTTCTGAATGCCGGGTAGCCACGCCACACGCCACTCGCGGTGCAGTTCCCGTCCGGTCATATATGCAGTGTATGCGACTCGCCGAGCCTCATCCGGACTGACGGTCGGGGAGAGCGCCGCGATTTGCGTTCTCAAGGAAGGGTCATCCGAGGACCACATAACGAACAGTTCTGCTCGTCGTCCCCTCCCCCAGGGTGAAGAAAGCGCGAGTACCAGCAGCGGCACTACCGCGAATGTCCTAACCTCTAAAAGGAGAGAGCGATGGAAAAACATTTTGAGATCCCATACTTAACGCCCTGAGTAGCGCAATCGATTTATTAGACTTCCTCCGCGCGGAAAATAGAACTGGGATTTAGGCTCGCTTGCGCAGTGTGCCTGGCATCGGAGCGACCTTGGCGGCGGTGATCGCATGCGAGATTAATGTGATTGAGCGCTTTGGGAGTGCCGAGAAACTTTGCGCCTATGCCAAAGTAGTTCCTACTACCTACGCCAGCGGAGGCAAGGTAGCGCACGGCCGGCTCTTACCTTCTTGCAACAAGTGGCTGCATTGGGCCCTGATCGAAGCGAGCTGGGTCGCGATTGGATATTCGGCTTACTTTGGTGCCTTTTACCAACAACGTCGCGCTCGCGGCAAGAAGCCTAACACCGCCGTTACCATCGTGGCTCGGCGAATGTGCTGCATCCTTTATCAACTACTGCAAGAAAAACGCGACTTTGAAAAACAGCCGCAAAGAGCGCATACTCAAAGCTATACCCGGTCGCTCCGCGTGAAGACTGACGGCACCACAACGGCCTGCTGTTAAAGCCAGGTTGTTAAAAATGCGCGTCTTGGGTCAGGATTGAGAACCGGGGATCTGATTATTATCATGCGAGCTTTAGCTCATCGCGTCGCTGAGAGAAGTATGATATCGCTTCTCGCTTTCCTACCCACTCTGCTTCAACCGCCTTTAATCCAATTACTTTCACCAATCTTTACTGGAAATCTCCTTCAGAGAAGTCCTCACTTTTTGCACTTTTTTTCGCTGCACCAGGGCCAAGCCGAGAAGTGCCAAGCCTAATGACACCCGGGGGTGAGCCGCTCTCCGGCACCGAATTGCCAGGCGTACGACGAACTACGGGGAAACTCGTCAGATGACCCGTCGCGAAATCTGACTCTGATCCACCCGAAGCGAGGTCTACATTAAAGTAATTTTCTCTCAGTTGATCGAATGGTGGTATTACGCCACCAACGGCTGGATCGTATATCACGATGTTGGTATCGCTGAAACCGTAGGGAGCTGGGACTTCACGGGCAATCGCGTGGAATACCTGATAAAATAGATGCTCTCACTCACATCGAGGCAAAGAGCCAATCCGCCTACAGCCCTGCCTCCGCCGAATGCTGTAATGGAAAAGTCACCAAGCGACACTTGGAATGACCGGATCGCTCGGTTGTTACACTCAGATGGATCGGGTTGACCTGCGAAGAAGAAGGTCGCGGAAAATGGGTCTCCGACGGTGAACGGCGCCGCGTTCCCGGAAAAGCGAACCTCATCAATTACTCCGGTAAAAATTATCAGCCCTGCCGGAGCTTTGTCTGCGAATGCAAATAGCGCAGCGCCCAACGCTGCCGCAATAAGGCGGGCCTTCATCATGCAAGATGTCTCTACGCTCAGCGGAATTGACGGTGCTCGTTTGAAGCGATCCGTCAATCCGCTATTTGTAGCTGGTCACTAGCCAGTGTGATCTATCGGATGTCTTCGACGTAGCTGGCGATTCGATAATCGTTCGGTGGCAGCATATTGGCGAGAGCTTTGTCGTAATGGAAATAGCAATCGCCATTTTCGTAGAAGCTTTTGCAAACCACAACACCGTACATCATAATGTTGCCTTTGCTGATGAAATCAGCACCGGGAACATACCAGAGCGCCTCGATGGTGGGCTTGCCATTGGCATCGAGATTTATCGTTTGGGTAGCTGGAGCGGTTGGACTAACGCCGTAAAACTGCACGTGCGCGGAGGCGCTATGATTAGTGGAAGTGGTCCCGTCGATGTTAAGAAGAGCTGATCCGTCTACGTTGCCATTACTAAAGTTGGACACCTTAATATCTGCGTTTCCAGTGAAGTAGATCCTGACGTTCGCCCCTTTATTAATTGTGAGGTTAGTTTTGATGTCGCCGTTGACCACAATATTGACATAGGTCTCGCGAGGGGTGGAATTTACTGCGACTGGGTTAATCGTGACGTCCTTAAGTTGACTATACAGATACCATGGCGCATTTGCCCACGAATCCGGTGAATTCCCGCCGCAATTCGGATTATTCAAAGGCGGGTTGATGGTGGCGGGTGAACCCGCCTCATATACCCTTGAGGGCGGAGGAGTAACGGCCGGTTGCGGCGATACGACCACCGGAACGTTGTTGTCGACGGTGCCATAGATGTATCTGTCGGTGCGGAGAGTGGCTCCGTTCGTAGTGACGTTACCGTAAATTTCGCCAGTAAGACTGGTAAAGCTTGAGCCGCCGCAGATAACGTTTCCGTCGCGTGAGTCGGAATAGAACTGCGGTAACGGGTTTCCACCTTGTGCCACGGTTGGATCGTACGGGCCGTTGTTCGAGTTAAAACTGTCGATCACACCTGCAGAACCGGGGCCGTAAAAGGAGCCGCTGGTCGTAATGGCACCACGGCCGGTGGGGAGGATCGGCACCGCAACCAACTCGATGCGCCGTGAAACCTGCGCCATGGGCTGGCCGTTCGCATCGGTCGGGACACTAACAACACGTTTATTATTGCCGTCGCCGTCACCGTAGGTGGCAATGAAGTGATCGAAGTTAAAATCTATCTTGCGAACCAGACTGTCCCCACCGCCTCGCGCGCCAGCGAGCCCGAAGCTCGCGCCAACTCGCGCTGGAGTGTCGTCCATGCCGGTCCGGCGTAACCCCGATACTCGCGACGTGCCAATGGAACGAATCCGATAGTAGCGATAACCACGGTCCACAGGCAGCAAGTTGTTAACCGGCAAGGTGTCAACCGTAGCGGTCGCCAAAAGGTTGCCGGACCCGCCAATAGGAGTCGGCATGGTATAAGTCCATGGTCCAACGGAACTATCCGGGCTGCTCCAGCCCGTCCCGGTGAATGGCGTCGCCCCCGGAGTAAACGTTTTGCGCGTCTCCGCGTAGGCTATGTCTGCGCCCGCTTCAGCGGCGGCGAGAGCGTTTCTCCAGGCACTTACCTGCTTGGAAGTAACATTATAGCGAGTAGTGCAATTCATCAGCACGTTCGCGCCTATGATGGATAGGATCAGGATCGTGCCCATTGCGCAAATAATGGCACTGCCGTCTTCGTTCTGTACGTAGGTCTTCATAATTGGATGATTGCTGAGTCGCGATGATTCCTAGTTGCCACGGCGCATATTGCGCAGATAGGCAGTCGAATACACCGTGGTGCCGGCGCGTTCCACGTTGGCGCCGCTGGAGGTGAAGACAGGAAGAAAACTAACTACTGTGGATAGATAACCGCTATTAGCCAGGTTGATATCAGTGACCTGGTCAACAAGCTGATCGGTACTCGAGGCGACGGTGGTGACCACGCCGTCTTCAGTGCGCAAAATGGACTTCCCACTGATAGAGTAGACGACTGCCGAATTGTTCGTACTGGTGCCTCCCGGGCCGTTCGCGCTCGTGGATGGATAATAATCCACCTGGTAGCCATAACCCGTTTTCGTAATAGTGGGTGTCCGGCGAGTGTTTATGTTGCCCGCGGTAGCATCACTATCACCGGGCTGGATGACATATTTGGGAACCCAGCAATAGATCGTCTGCGCGTCGGCCGAAATCTCGGCGATGTTAGACCGTTTTACGTCGCGGTTCAGGTAATCAATGATCCGGACCTGCTGCACATGGGTGGAGAAGAACCTGTCGACGGCAGCGAAGCTCCGGTTTAGAGCGATTGAGGCGGTGGTGATAACCCCGAGGATGACCATTCCCAGGCCCACGGAGACCATGAGCTCGACTAGAGTGAATCCTTGCTGGTTCTGATTTTTGATAAGCTTCACTTTTTTGTTCCTGCTGAAATAACTGTTGAGGTTTGCGCGGTGGTTGTTCGATTGGCAAAAGTTGCCGGCCACTGGTTTGCTAAATCGACTTGCAGGAGTGCTGAGTTCGAGAAATCCGCCGTAGACGGCACCGAGGTAACTGTTCCATCGATGCTGCGCGTATAGGTTATCGTCGGCTGGCCGCTCGGATAATCGCTGACAGTCACGGTTTCGACTGCTCGTTGGGCCAGAGGCGACGAATTGGCCGGCGCGCCAAGCAGGCTCTTCATTGAGCTGACAGAGGTAAGGGTGCTGAAGTCTCCGTTGCGCAGCCGCTCGAGCCGATCGTGAACGGCTTCAATTGCGCCTACGTTTTCCTTGGTTGCGGAGATGTATCGCAAGCAGATGGCATTGATTTCGAAGATGGAAGAAAAGAATACCGCAACCAGAGCTGTCGCGACGACAATTTCTGGAAGTGTAAAC
>Ga0209689_1003716_pt1 | contig 11216 bp, 11 predicted proteins | sample GraSoiAngelo_149_FD_187119 | JGI IMG/M metagenome (GOLD analysis project Ga0209689, IMG submission 187119) | Grasslands soil microbial communities from the Angelo Coastal Reserve, California, USA - 14_1009_09_30cm (SPAdes) (version 2) | ecosystem: Environmental > Terrestrial > Soil > Grasslands ...
CGAGCCTCCGACCGTCTGGCACCTGCACCTCGGCAACACCTTTGACCTCCTTGCCACCCGGGAGCTCGTTCGCACCGCCGCTGTCCAGCGCTCGACGGCGCGCGTGCTGACGGAGCATCTCCCGCGCACGAATGCCTCCGACGCGTCGCTCCTGCCCGGCCGCCGCCGGATCGGATCCAGGGCAACGAAGACATCGCTCAAGCGGCTCCAGTACCGATGCGTCCATCAGGTCATCGCCGAGGCACACCGGCAGATGGCTGCCACACTCACAGATGAGCAGCGCCAAAAACTTCAGCAAAGCGAAGAGCGGCATCGACAGTGGCGTCATCATCATATTCGCGAATCTCCAGCCGAAATGCCGTCAGCGACTCCGTAGCTGTAGTGTGCGCTGTCCTCAGCGCAGTTCTCTTGCGGAACTTTCGCCCAAGTCCGCGGAGACAGCGGACGCTACAGCGTCACCTCGTCAGAAGCGCAAGCCGTTTTGGAAAAAGATTCGCTCGCGTTCGACTTCCGCACCGCGGCGGAGGAAAAGATCGCGGATCTCGGGCGTGTAATAGCCGCCGTTGTAGAGCGGGTTGAGTCCGAAAAAGATCTTGCCGCCCGGCGTGAGGTTATGCAGCAGATCGCGCAGGAGAAAATCCCATTCCGTCGTTCCCCAGCGTTCCTTCGACGGATGGTAAAGATTGAAATTGGCCGAGAACGCCGTGATCCAATCAAACTTCTGACCGAGATCGGGCAGCGGTTCGAACGCATTGATCCGATAAACGACTCGTGGAACGCCGAACAATTCCAGCAGTTCGCCAAACAACGGAACGCGCTCGACGTCGAGGCCCAGAACGGAATGGCCGAGATTTTTCAGGATGAACAAGAAGAATCCGCCGCCGCAGCCGAGGTCCAGTACGCGCTTAGGCGGTGACCGATGGAGATTCAAATCCTGCACCCGTTCGCGATTCAATCGCAGCCACGGCTCGATGTTTGCGTATTTGGCGTAACCGGCGGTGGAATTCGCATACCGTTGCTGGATTTGGCGAGCGCGCCCCTGATCGATCTGCGCCAGCATCGGCCCGAGCGGGACGCGAAAAATGGAGCGTTGCGCTCTACGCCAGCCGCGTCGGTACGTCAACGGCTCGGTAAACTTGAGGATCTTACGCGAAATTTTCATTCCAAAAATCGATGAACTGTAGGGCAACCGCTCCGGTTGCCAAGAATCGCAACAGCAGGCGATGCGCCCGCCCTACAATTTATCCATGATTTCGCGGAGAAGTCCCGGTCCGCGATAGACGAAACCGGTGTAAAGCTGAATGAGCTGTGCGCCAGCCTGAAATTTCTCCCGCGCAGACGCCACATCGGAGATTCCGCCGGAAGCAATTACTGGCATTGTGGATCGCGCAGCAATTTCACGCACAAATGCGGTCGATTTTTCTCGCAGTGCGGCTCCACTCAATCCGCCTTCCTGATCGAGCTGCGACGGAATCGAAGAATGGTCGAGCGTGGTGTTTGTCGCAATGATTCCCGTCACCTGGTGCTCTTCACAAACTGCGAGGATTGCTTTCAGCTCAGTGACCGAGATATCCGGCGAAATTTTCACGACGACTGGCTTTGGAGTCGCTCCCGCTTCCTTGCCCATCGCCCGTAGTAAGTCCGAAAGCTTTTGAGGCTCCTGCAACTCGCGCAGACCGGGTGTGTTCGGAGAACTGATATTCAGCGTGATGTAATCGGCAAGGTCCCGGAGCAAGCGAAACGAGTAGAGGTAATCGTCTGTCGCTTGTTCGAGCGGAGTTGCGCGCGATTTCCCGATGTTGATTCCAACGGGAACAGCCGGCCATCGCTCGCTGTTGCGGAGTTTGCGCAGCCGATCTGCGATAGCATCTGCACCATCGTTGTTAAACCCGAGCCGATTTATCAGCGCTTGTTGCGCAGGTAATCGAAAGATGCGCGGCTTCGGATTTCCCGGCTGCGCTTTTGCAGTCACGGTCCCGATCTCGATGAAACCGAACCCGAGCGCAGCCCACGCAGGAAGGGCAACACCGTTCTTGTCCAGGCCGGCCGCAAGTCCAATCGGGTTTGGAAAGTTGAGACCAAAAACTGTTCTTGGTTTGGACGGCGGCTGAAAAGATTTGAGCGCTCGTAACGCGACATTGAAATGCGACGCGCCGCAAAGCAATCTGATGGTAAGGTGATGCGCAGTCTCGGCATCCATTGAAAAGAGCAGCGGCCTAACGAATCGCTCGTAGCCGTTTTTGGGAAGACGGCCTTCCTCAGCTGTCATGGCAGACATGCTTTCCAGCATGTCGGGTCCGCCGCCTTTGTAAACAGACAAGATGCCTGTTTGCCCTGACAAGCGAGCGACGCCTGTCCTCCGTTCATTTACCGATGCAGAACTGGCTGAAAACCGAATCGAGAATCTGCTCCACATCTACGACGCCAATGACTTCGCCGACCGATCGCAACGCCTCATCAAGATCAAGGGCAACGTATTCCGCCGACAATCCTTCGCCCATGGCCGTCTGCGGGCGATCGCATGCTTCCAAAGCACGACGGAGGCAATCGCGATGACGCGTATTGATCGCGATCGGGCTTTCCGGCCTCAGATTCTGCTGCCGGATTCGCGCCAGGATTTCCCTTTGCAGGTCGAGCACTCCGTCTCCGGTCATGCACGAAATCCGTAACGCCTGGAAATCTTTCCAGTCATTGTCCTCGGGCAAATCGCTTTTGTTTAATACGACGATTTCATTTGGGTCGTCGGCTTGGCCGTTGAAATGTGCCGGCTTTGGCGCGTTGCGATCAGCTATGTGCAGGCGCAAATCAGCCAGTTGCAATGATTTTTCGGTGCGCGCAATTCCTTCCCGCTCCAGGTCGCTTTCGGAAGCGCGCAGGCCCGCGGTGTCGAGCAAGCGGATCGGGACACCCTCGAAATTCACCATCTCTTCGATCGTATCGCGCGTCGTGCCATGCGTGTCGCTGACGATCACGCGATCGTAACCAAGCAGACGGTTGAGCAAACTCGATTTGCCGGCATTCGTTGCCCCATAAATCACTACGCGCACGCCTTCGCGCAATACGCGACCCTGATCGGCGGTAGCAAGCAATGCGGTGATTTGCTCGCGAATGGAGTCGAGCCGGGCGCACAACGTTTCGCCTTCGTTCGGCTCAATGCCTTCCTCCGGGAAATCGATTGACGCATTGATGTGCGCGAGCAGCGCGACCAATTCATCGCGGATTTTCCTGATCCGATCGCCCAGCCTGCCTTCAAGTTGTTCCGTGGCCGAACGCAGCGCCAGATCAGTCCGGGCGCGGATTAGATCGATCACCGCTTCGGCCTGGGTGAGATCGATTTTGCCGTTGAGAAACGCGCGCTCGGTGAATTCGCCCGGACGCGCCGCTGTTGCCCCTGCGCGCAGGCAGGCTTCCAAAATTTTTGCCGAAACCAGCGTGCCACCGTGACAACTGATCTCCACCAAATCTTCGCCGGTGTAACTTGCGGGGGCGCGATGCACTGAAAGCACCACTTGATCGATCAACTGATTTTCGGCGGTGAAAATCTCGCCCAGATGCTGGACGTGTGACGCAAATCGCGACGGCTGTTCTTTGCCGCGAAAAATCTTGTCGGCGATTTCGATCGCGCTCGGGCCGGAAATGCGGACCAGCGCGATCGCGCCTTCACCGGGCGGCGTCGAAATCGCGGCAATCGTGTCAGCAATGATCATACGTTCGAACCCAAATTGTAGGGCAACCGCTACGGTTGCCAAATGCAGTGGCCGCGGTCTGGTAGGGACGACGCGCTGCGCAGTCCGGACGCCGCAGCGCGGCGTCTCTACCTACGGTCGCATGATGTCCCTCAGCGCAGCGATCAGTTTTTTGTTCTCGTCTGTTGTTCCGACCGAAATGCGAACCCATTCGGGCAAGCCATAGCCTTTGAGCGGCCGCACGATGATTTGGCGTCGCAGCAGCTTCTCGAACACCGCACAGCAGTCGCCGACGTTTACCATCACAAAATTCGCGACGGCCGGCACAAAAGGAACTCGCATCTCGGCAAATTGTTCCTGTAAATAAGCCCGGCCTTCGTCCACAACGCGTTTCGTTTCGCGCAGGTGCGCTTCATCTTCGAGCGCAGCGAGCGCGCCTGCCTGCGCGATGCTATTTATGTTGAATGGCTGCCTCGTCTTGTGAAGCACTTCGATTATATCCCACGGCGCAACCGCGTAACCGATTCGCAAGCCAGCAAGGCCATGAATTTTCGAGAACGTCCGCAGCACAGCGACGTTTCGGCGCTGGCGAACGAATCGAAGCGTGTCGGGCGGATCGTCGAGGAATTCGAAATACGCCTCGTCGAAAACGACAATAATGGTGTCCGGTACGCGCGACATGAAATCTTCAATCGCGCTTTGGGAAAGCAATGTGCCGGTCGGATTGTTTGGGTTCGGAATGAAGATGAGCCGGGTTTTTGGCGTGATCGCTTCCAGCGTCGCCTCCAGATTCTGCTGAAAATCCGGGCTTGGCGTTTCAATGGTGTGTACGCTGAAAGCGGTGGCGAGCAGTTTGTAGACGATAAAGGCGTACTGGCACGTGATTACGTCATCGCCGGGATTCAGAAATGCGTGGCCGAGAAATTCGATCACTTCATTGGATCCATTGCCGAGGATCACGTTCTCCGGCGCGATGCCTAGTTTCGCTGCGATCGCTTTGGTCAGGTAAAAACCGCTGCCGTCGGGATACAGATGCGCATTCTCCAGCGCGGCGCGCATGGCCTGGATTGCCTTTGGAGAAGGGCCGAGCGGATTTTCGTTCGACGCCAGTTTGATGACTCCGCTCGGATCGACGCCCAGTTCGCGCGCCGTTTCCTCGATTGGTTTTCCTGGTTCGTAAACCGCGAGATCTCGTAGTTGCGGATTCGCGAGATCCCAGACCGAAGTCATGGGCCAGAGAGTAAATGGAACTCGAGGGGTTTCCAATTGCTCTCTTTCCTTGCTCTTGGTCCTCCTCCCGCTCATGCTCGCTTCCAAAGTTCACTGAGAGGAGCAGCAGCATGAGCAAGAACAGGAGGAACGCGAACGCACTGTTATCGCCGCGTCGTCTGGCAATCCTGTTCGGGGCGATTCTGCTGTCGATGGCCTTAACGAGTTGCGGCAAGAAAAATCAGGAGGGCGAAAAGAAAACCGTTCAAAAAAGCGAGGATGACTTTTTAGACAAGGACGCCAAACCGGATGAACGCAAATATCTCCTGGCGGCCAAACCATTCTTCATTGCTGTGGCCAATCGAAAATACGCGGACGCTTACGCGCTACTCTCCAGGTATGCCATAACGCGCATGTCCCTCGATCAGTTTAAGCCTGCTGAGCAGGACTCTGATTCTCAGCAGAACCAATCGTATGCATTCGATAACGTGACAGCGGAACAATTCGCCTACTTGATGCAATACGTTGAGGCGGCGCATGGCACACCGCGCGCGCCGAAGATGTTGCACGTGTTTTCGACTGATCCCGACGTTTTGAACCGGCGCAGCAAGGAACAATTTGGCGGGATGGACTCTATGTTCGCGATCGGCGCAATGCCCGATTGGATTCCCGCCGATATCCGGCGGGCAAGTTTGCGCGGCCAAATCCACACTGAACTCTCACCGCAGGAGCTTCAAAATGTGGCGCAGAGAGAGGGGATCAGTGTGGAAGACTTGAAAAAGAGCGCGGACTTTGATCCGTATTTTAATCTCAAAATCGTTCTCGTTGAGGAAGGCGGCCATCTCAAGATCGCCTATTTCGAATTCCTGCCGCCGTCCATATGGGACTGAGGCATCGGTGCAGCCGCGACCGCGGTGCACGCCGGCGCTCGTTAGATAAATTCCTTGCGAGATGATCTTACGCCGAGTTTTTTATGGCGATGGAAGTCCCACGCGATCCTGCGGCTTCACGTTACGAGCATCTCGGGAAAGGTCTACGCCGGAGCGATCTTAGTCGCGATCCGGTTAAACAGTTTGGGAATTGGTTCACCGCCGCGATTGAGGCTGGTATTCGCGACGTCAATGCAATGAGTCTTGCGACGGCGGATCGCGCTGCGAGACCGTCGGTGCGAATTGTTCTGCTAAAGAGTTTCGATCAAGACGGTTTCGTATTCTTTACAAATTACGAAAGCACGAAGGGCAAACAGCTTGAGGCGAATCCGTACGCTGCGCTTGGGTTTTATTGGATCGAACTCGACCGGCAAATTCGTATCAGCGGAAAAGTCGAGAAGACCTCGCGCGAAGAATCGCAAGCTTATTTTCATTCGCGTCCTGTCGGAAGCCAGTTGGGCGCCTGGGCTTCGCGCCAAAGCGAAGTGGTCGATGGCCGGCGCGTGGTCGATGCGCGCATGGCGGAAATGACCGAGCGCTTCGGCGACAAGTTAATTCCATTGCCGCCGCACTGGGGCGGTTATCGACTCAAACCGGATAAAATGGAATTTTGGCAGGGCCGTCCCAACCGTTTGCATGATCGCTTTCGGTACACGAGGCAGCCGAACGGATCGTGGCAAATTGATCGGCTCGCGCCGTAAGCAACACGAACAACTGGAGTACTGCGGATGCAAATGAACTCCGCAAAACTGTAGTATGGACAAGACCGAAATCCTCCGCGGCGATATCACCACGTTAGACATTGATGCGATTGTAAACGCGGCAAACACAACGCTCCTCGGCGGTGGCGGCGTTGATGGCGCAATTCACCGTGCGGCAGGCCCCGAACTGCTCGCCGAATGCCGCACGCTGGGCGGTTGCGAACCCGGACAAGCGAAGATTACCCGCGGCTATGACTTGTCCGCGCGTTTTGTCATTCACACAGTCGGACCGATCTGGCGCGGCGGGACGCATGACGAAGCGCGGACACTGGCAAATTGCTACCGCAATTCGCTGAAGCTTGCGGCGGAAAATGAAATCAGAACGATAGCTTTTCCGGCGATCAGTTGCGGCGCTTACGGTTATCCCATTGAGGAAGCCGCGGGCATTGCATTCAAAACGACGCGCGAATTTCTTGCGATGAGCGATGAGATCCAGAAAGTGATTTTCGTTGTTTGGGGCGAAGATGTTTACAACGCGTATCGCAAAAACCTGTAGCCGTTTCCCTATGGGAAGCGCAGGCGGGCCTCGGCATACGATAAAACTTTGTATGAATCCGAACGAAAACGATCTTACGAGGGACGAACCGCTTCCAGCGCAGCCGATTCAGCCACGCGAAGAAGACACTGGCTCAACTGGGCGTGAGCAGTTTCGTCGAGCAACAGAACAAGTTTCCACGGAAATGAGCCAGACGTGGAACCAAACGAAGGAGAAAGCGAGCCGCGCATTGGACCGCACAGAAGATTTTTTGCGCGAAAATCCAGTGCCGACCATTCTCGGTGCACTCGGCCTCGGAATCGCCATTGGCCTGGCGATCCGCTACGTCGCTCCCGGCGAGCGCAAACGGGAAATCGAGCTGGAGTCGCCCTGGGGGAAATTCAACTGGAGCGTTCTTTCGCTGCCGTTTCTCTGGCCGCTGTTCAAATCGGCCCGGGAAAAATCGGGTGATGTGATGCGAGATGGCGTTAAACGGTTGAAAAAAATGGACGTGGAACGGTACGCGAAGCCGATCCGCAAACGCTGGAGAGCATGGACGCGCTAAGCGTCTGTTGACGCGCTTCAGTGTAGCCACGGCCCTCTGGGCCGTTCCCAAAAAGCACTAGGGGATGGGATACAGACCGGCGTCGGCAAAGGTTCGTCAGAGCGACCGCAGCACTGAATGATCAACTCCGAGAAAACTGTTAATTAGGTCGGCAAGCGCGCGTGGATACTGCGTCATGAAGGCGTGGCCACCGCGAGGAAATTGAGCAAGCCATGCGCCTGGAATTGTATTCACCAATTTCAGGGCATTTAGAGGAGGAATCACGATGTCCTCCGTTCCGCTAGCAATTAGCACCGGCACGCGTATCTCTCGCAGCCGGCTCGCGACGCCGTTGCGATGCCATGCGTCCATCGCTGCTGCCTGACGGTTCAGGAGCTCAGGAGATAAATGCGCGCGCGCCGTTGCCACGATATCGCCGAATAGGCGATAGACGGATTTGGCGACGTCGGTTGGAAAAAGCAGGAACAACAAACGTCTTGCCTGCTCGTTAGGGGTGCCGGACGTGTCAATGAGTTTGGACCACACGTCAGGTGAGGCGAGATCCGCCTCGATTCCGCCGCAATCCGTCGATAACAGCACGAGCTTGTCAATGTGATCCGCGTAGTTCAATGCGAGTGCTTGCGCTATGAATCCGCCCATTGACCATCCAAGCACACTCACGCGCTCGACACCGAGATTCTCGATTACATGCGCGGTATCATCGGCAAGCCGCGCGATGTCGAATGCCTGTCCATCATCTGTGGAGCCACCGATGCCGCGGTTGTTCACCAGGATCAATTCGTTGGAAGACGCGAGTCGATCAATGAAAGACGGATCCCAGTCTGCACTCGTTGCAGCGAAGCCATTTAAGACCAGAAGCGGTGGACCTTTTCCGATTGCGCGACAGACGATTTGGGCGCCATCAACCGCGACCGTCGCTAATGGGTCAGGTTGCATCAGAGGCGATCGACCTGAGAGTTGAATCGTGAATCTTGCGCGATAAACGTTGGCCTCATGGGAAGCGTTAAGGGAATTCAATTGTTTGCATTCATTGCTCTGTTCGCAACCGCATTGGCTGGATGTGCCTCAAGCAACAAGGCCGGTGAGCCGTCTGGTGTCGACCAAACGATTCCAGGGGCAACCAAATGGGGGCACTACGATGGTGAACCGGTGACAAAGTGGAACCCCGACGGGAGGACCATGACGCTCTTAACTGAACTGCGCTACACCGATCCGCATGGAGAAATCTGGGTGGCAACGATCGGTTCGGTTGTCGATGGCGCATCGATTCCGCGATATCTTTGGTCGGTCATGGGCGGACCCTTCGAAGGCAAATATCGGAATGCTTCGGTGCTGCACGATGTCGCCTACGGGGAGCACAAGCGCCCCTGGGAGGATTGCGACCGGATGTTCTATTACGCCATGCGTTGCAGCGGGGTCGGCGCAACCGAAGCCAAGACCATGTATTACGCGCTCTTCAAGTTCGGGCATCATTGGAAGTTTCCCATCAAACGCGGCAAACCGGTAAAATATGAAGGCGCACTGGTGGCGAGAGGCGAAGAAATTCCGCGCGCCATTCCAGTGAATCCAGCGGAGATTACTCAAGCGCGCAATTGGATCAGCAACACTGATCCCAGTCTCGAGCAGATCGAGCAACGGGCGCAAGCCGAGGCCTGGTGACGCCCGTAATCAAATTGCTTCCCCCACACTATTCGGTTTTTCAGGGCCCGTACCTTGCTTATCTAATCTGCGGACAATTTGCCATGTAGAACCGTGAACTCGGCCTCCAGCACTTCATGCAATGGGACAGAGATTGGCCGATGAAGCTTCCTTCGCCATGGCAGGCAAACGCATCCGTCTGCGCACCAGCGTTTATCAAACCTGTGGTGATGCGTCAATCCTCGCGCTGAAAGTGATCGCGATTGCGCCGCAGGTGCGGCCAAATGTGCCACTTACTGTCGGTTACGGGCGTGGTGCCGGCGTTGGCCGTGGTCGTGGTGTCGCTCTGGGATTAGGCGTAGGTGTAGGTGTAGTCGGTGGCGTCATCGTTAACCCAACCACCGCATGTTGAGCTGAACTGAACACGCACGGCTGATTGTTGCGCGTAGCAGTGGCAACAAATCGCCCGAAGCTATTCCCAACCTCCGGACTTTGCCAGGCGACGTTGTCGTAGTTTGGCGCGAGGCGCTGATGGAGAATGCTGCCGGTGCCCGTCCACAGCGAGTTATCCGGTGTCACATTGAGACCATTGATGCAAGGAGGGTAGCCGTATGGATCGCAATCGGTCGCCAACTGACGCGTGAACGTCTCGGTGTAGCTATCGTTGCCCCATTGCAAAAAGTGGCCCACGCCTGATATGTCTCCGAGTACGAGACCGGCCGGGCTGGCCCGATTACTAAGCAGCGTACCATTTGTGCCTTGGAGAAGGTTGCGTAATTGACGGCTTGGCCCGTCCCAGGTGTAAAGATCGCCAGTGCTAACGAGTGCGGCAATCTCTTTGTTGCCATCACTGTTGAGGTCTTCCACGATGAGGCCGTTGACGCTGCTAAATCCGCTGGCGAGAGCGACCGAGCGCCACGATTGCACGCCCGAGGGATAGTCATAGACATAAACATAAACGCCATCTGAACCGGTGTGGGCGACGGTGTTGCCGGCAATGATTTTGCGCGTGCCGTTATTGTCGAGATCAGCTACCTCAACGAAGTTAAACGGATTGCCTACCGGCCGCGTCGCATTTGTCCATATCCGCGTAAAGGTGTTGTCCGAGTCAAATCGATAGATCTCGATCGCGCCATCGTAGAGATAATCGGCGCCAATCACAATGGACATGCGTCCATTGTTCTCGACATCTTCCAGCTTGAAGTCATGCACGCCCGTCCATGCGTAGTTATCTACAACCGGATCCGATATTGCTCGCAATGCCAAAGTAGCAAGATCAAATACCAGAATACGCCCGCTACCGTACGTAGCATCGGAGTACGCAGAACAGACAACCAACTCCGGCTGCCCATCTCCGTCGAGATCGCCAATCGCTGGCCCCAGGAAGGGGCCCTCCAAATCCACGTTCTGCCATTTAATGTCGTGCGTTCCGGTTGTGCTCGCCACGTACAGATGATCCGGACCAGTATCACTGTATCCCGCTCCCCAAAGCAACTCGACTACTCCATCGTTATCTACATCGCCGACCGCGATGTTGGTAACACCGTGCTCCGGGTTGTTTACTTCCCACAATAGCGCCTGCGTATTGAGATCGTGAACATGCACCGTACCCCATTGGGCATCCCCGATGATGATCTCAGGGACACCGTCGTTGTTAACATCGGCTACCTGAATTCCGCCAGTGTTGAAGTTCGGAATCGACCACCGCGGGACCTGGCGGGCAACATCATAAGAGTAAATGATGTCCCATGCATTGGCACCAATGAGCTGCTGATAATTCTCGCCCGGGAACGGGGCCAGCTTCAGATAAGAACCGAAACCGGCGTTGTATGTCCACTGGACAGTATGCGTGCTGGCGTCGACGACATTACCACTGGTTGTCGCGATCTCGATTGCTGGATCATTGTCCATCTGCCCCGCGACCACGTCATAACCACCCGCTCCTGTAACTTG
>Ga0209689_1003721_pt1 | contig 11206 bp, 13 predicted proteins | sample GraSoiAngelo_149_FD_187119 | JGI IMG/M metagenome (GOLD analysis project Ga0209689, IMG submission 187119) | Grasslands soil microbial communities from the Angelo Coastal Reserve, California, USA - 14_1009_09_30cm (SPAdes) (version 2) | ecosystem: Environmental > Terrestrial > Soil > Grasslands ...
CGTATGTTAACTAATCTTGCAACGATGCGGGGAAAGTTAGTGCAGTTGCGCGCCGAGCCCAGCGTAATGCCGCTGGTTTGGCCACGGATGGCGTGAGGAGATCCTCGCCTGGCGTTTCCAGGAGCTGCGGTCCCCGGAAAGAATCTAAAGACGCGAAAATTCGGGACCGAGGCGTTTAGGCCGCGTTTGCATCCAATCCACCAGACGGATTGACGGGTTTCCGACGATTAGGATTGCGCAGTATCTGTAGGGACTTCTGCTCGATTTGTCGGATTCGCTCGCGAGTGACAGCAAACTTTTCCCCCAGCTCTTCCAGCGTGTAGTCGCGATTTTCCTCGATGCCGAAACGCATGCGCAGTACCGTTTCCTGGCGCGGAGTTAAGACCGCCAGCGCTTTCCTAACGTCTCTGCGCAGTGTTCCTTCCAAAGCCTGCTCGTGAGGCTTGGGGTTGATTCGGTCCTCCACGAAGTCCTCGAGGCGATCACCGTCTTCCCATATGGGCATTTGCAGCGAAACAGGCTCTCCTTGAGTTTGGATGATTTTCAGCAGGTCCGATACCGAGATTCCCGCCTCTTCGGCGAGCTCCTCAGGCTTGGGCTCGCGACCGAGCTTTCGCTGCAGATGTTGCGCGGTCTGGATAATCTTGTTTCGCGCTTCAACTCGGTGAACCGGGATGCGGATGATCCGCCCGGTATCGATGAGGCCTCGGGTAATGCCCTGGCGAATCCACCAGCTCGCGTAGGTGGAAAAGCGGTAGCCCAGCCGGTAGTCGAATTTCTCGACGGCCCGCATCAGTCCGAGATTTCCTTCCTGAATCAGGTCCAAAAAAGCTAAGCCGCGGCTCACGTATCTCTTGGCCACGCTCACAACCAAACGCAAGTTGGCTTCGATGAACTCCCGCCTTGCAGTTCCGACTAGAGCTTCGCTCTCGTCGATGAGACGAGCCATGATCTTGATCTCATCAACCGGGAGACCGACGTTATCTTCGATGGCTTGGATCTCAGCGGATATCGCCGCCCGCTGGGACTTGGAAGCACCCGCTCGTTTCTGCTCGAAGGCCGTCAGACGATCGCGCCGTTGCTTCACACGCTGGACCATTTCATCGATGAGGGACGAGGCAAGGTGAAGCTCGATCAAGACGCTGGATATCTTCTTTTGGAGCCCGTGCCGTTTTTGCCTTAGCGTCTCTTGCTTTCGCTTCGATACCCGGGACCTGTTCAACTGTCGATCGATGTCTTCTCGATTGTGACTCAGACGGCGGAGCTTGGCGATAAGTTTGAGAAAAGGTTTAGGATCGAGAACATCCGCGCTGTCTTCTTCATCTGCATCCGATTTCTCCACAATGTGGCGCAGCTCAAGATCACCGCTTGAAATGGCACTGCCCAATTGTAGCACGTGGCGCAATGCCATGGGCGTGGAAAAAAGCGCCTCCATGATCTGGTTCCTACCCCGCTCCATCTGCATGGCGAGATCGACCTCGCGCTCTCTGCTCAGAAGCGGAACAGATCCTATCTCATGCAGGTATTGTTGAACCGAGCTGGAAGTGCCAGCGCTTTCGTGCTCGGTAGGCTCTTCTTCGGTTGCTTCCCCTTCCGCAAGGAGCTCCGCGCCAAAATCGGTCTCTTTCTCGTCAAGCTCATCGAGCTCGCCGTCCTGAGCCTCGCTGGCATCTCTCATCTTCGTCTGGTCTTCAAAATCCAACGGCATTTTTGACTCCTGCTTATTTTCTATGCGGCATTTTACTTCGGAGGAATCTGCCCCGAAGCCCGCCCAAAGGTTCCAGGGCTTAACTTCTCTCAGGAATTCCGCTAGTTTTCCGTTCTATCGAGCAACCAGAGATTTGTTTTCGTATCCATCCGCCCCTCTACCAAAGCGAATTGTATGCCAACCCAACAATGATTTTTCTCCTCTTTCTCGGCAACCAGTCGTTAAACGCGAGATAACCCCGCGAAATTGATGATTTTAAGCTTCCTCTTTTGGACCTGACAAAACCAGCGTTCGGCTAGTTACCGAAAGATGCCTACGAGAACGGAGGTGTTTAAATGCACCAAAGGACCCTCATGTATGAATGGCAAACACTACACTAAGTTAATGATGTCGAACTATGCCGTCAAGTGGGTCAAAGAAATCCATTTCTCAGGTGATTTTGCATAATATTAATTCCAGTCGGTCTCGTTTTTCCCGCAGACGAACATAACAAACAATCGGTGCCAGATTTGCTACAGATCCGTTGTTATTTTTCGCAACCATTTCTCGTCATGCGGTTTGCCATCCTCGGTGTTGGCGATTACCAATATCATGGTGCCTTCGCGAGTAAAAGAGAAGCTCTGATCCCGCGTTTGAATTCGTCGGCATCGTCTTTGAGCAGCATTGGTTGCGTACTTTGGCATTGGGAGTAAGAATAATGGTTGGATAAGAAAGCTGGGAGGTTCGCTATGAATGACACGGATATTCAGCAGCGGTTTCAATTAATGCAAAGGGAGCTCGAATCCACTGTTTCCCTCCTAAAAAAGACCAAGCTCGATCTAACCGCGGCGGTGGATTCCCTCAAACTAGAGCTAGAGGTTGTGAAAATCTTCCTAGAACGTCATCACCCGGATTTTTCGGATTCTTATCAGGAGCTCAGGGAAGAAGCGATGCAGGCGATCGACCCCGAATGGACCGGATCTGCCACGGTAAAAAAATAGTGATAGCTGGATAGCCAACTCGCTCGGGCAGCTATCTCAGTTCGGTTTGTTGAAGGGTTTCATCGCTCAGACCAAAGAATCTGGGTGGGTTCAGCGCTACGCCGATGAAGGTTCTTGTTCTTAATTGCGGTAGCTCGACGTTGAAATTTCAGCTCATCGAAGTCTCAACGGCTTCGGGTTCAAATACCAGTGGTGGCGACAAAAAGCTGGCGCGCGGCATCGTCGACCAAATCGGCGGTCCTTCATCGCTTCGATTTGAAATCGCCGGTGCTCCCGTCAAGCAGGAATCAGTGACGGTTCGAGATCATCAGCAAGCTGTGGGCAAAGTCATCGAATGGTTGAAGTCGCGCCTAGAGCTTTCCGCCTTCGATGCCGTCGGGCACCGGATCGTCCATGGAGGCGACCGATTCCACGCGTCCGTTCGGATCGATGATCACGTCATCGAGGCCCTCGAATCTCTCTGCGAGATTGCACCGCTGCATAACCCGGCGGCCGTGAGCGGAATCCGTGCCGCGCGATCGGTGCTGGGCGCCGCGGTGCCGATGGTCGCAGCCTTCGACACCTCATTTCATTCCACGATTCCCGACTACGCCTCGACCTATGCCATCCCCTACGAGCTTTCGTTGAAGCACCATATTCGCCGCTACGGTTTCCACGGCCTTGCGCACCAGCATTCCGCTTTGCGCTATGGCGAGCTCACGACGACGCCTAAGGAACGAATTGACATCGTGACACTGCATTTGGGAAATGGCTGCTCCGCCTGCGCCATCCGCAGCGGGAAATCGGTCGACACCTCGATGGGCTTCACACCGTTGGAAGGTCTCGTGATGGGAACTCGGTCGGGTGATCTGGACCCCGCATTGGTTAGCTATCTTGCGGATAGAGAATCCGTCGGCGCCGCGGAAATCGAAAGTTGGCTCAACAAGCGCTCCGGATTGTTGGGGCTTTCGGGGCTTTCCAACGATGTGCGGGAGCTGATTTCAGCGTATGACGCAAATCCGCGCGCGCGACTTGCGATCGAAGTGTTCTGCTACCGCGCGCGCAAATACCTGAGTGCTTACCTGGCGGTCCTGGGTGGGACCGGCGCGGTTATTTTTAGCGGCGGTATTGGCGAAAATGCGCCGCTCATTCGGGAGAGGATTTGTGCGGGAATGGAATGGTGCGGCCTGCGCCTGGACAACGATCAGAACTCTTCCATGATCGGAACCGAGGGCTGCATTTCGGCCCCCCGGGCGCGCATTCAAGCCTATGTGATTCCGAGTGATGAAGAAGCGCTTATCGCCTGCGAGACCGTCGGGCTAGTGTAAAGAGAAAACGAGTCAAGGATTGACGAGGAGATGTTATGCCGGATGTGCTACCGAAAAAAGCGATTCAATTGCTGGATGCCTACTGGCGGGCGGCCAATTACCTTTCCGTCGGACAGATTTACCTTTTGGACAATCCGCTGCTCAAAGGACCGTTAAAGCCCGAGCACATCAAACCCAGACTATTGGGTCATTGGGGCACCACTCCGGGATTGAACTTCATCTACGTTCACCTCGATCGCATCATCAAGAAATATGACCTGGAGATGATCTACATTGCCGGCCCAGGGCATGGCGGTCCGGGAGTCGTCGCCAACGTTTACTTGGAAGGAACATACAGCGAGATCTATCCCGACATTTCTCAAGATGCAGAGGGCATGAAGAAGCTTTTCAAACAGTTCTCATTTCCCGGAGGAATTCCCAGCCACGCGGCTCCCGAGACCCCCGGCTCGATTCACGAGGGAGGAGAGCTCGGTTACGCTGTGTCCCACGCCTACGGCGCCGCGTTTGACAACTCCGGTCTTTTCGTCGCTTGCGTCGTGGGTGACGGAGAGGCCGAAACCGGGCCGCTGGCAACGGCGTGGCATTCGAACAAATTTTTAAACCCCGTCACCGACGGCGCCGTACTTCCCATTTTGCATCTGAACGGCTACAAGATCGCCAATCCGACGGTGCTGGCGCGCATCAGCCGGGAGGAATTGGAGAACCTGTTCATTGGGTACGGCTACCACCCGTATTTTGTCGAGGGTTCCGAGCCCGAAGCCATGCATCAGTTGATGGCGTCGACTCTGGATGCGGTAATCGCCGAGATCAAGACGATCCAGGATGAAGCGCGTGAAAAACGGAACCGACAGCGCCCTCGCTGGCCGATGATCATTTTGCGCACGCCTAAAGGCTGGACGGGACCGAAAGAGGTGGACGGTCAGAAGATCGAAGGAACTTGGCGGTCACACCAGGTTCCGATCGAAGAGATCTCTTCGCCGGACCATCTGAAGCTTCTGGAAAACTGGATGAGGAGTTATAAGCCCGAGGAACTTTTCGACGCGACGGGAAAGCTTACTGCCGAGCTGGCGGATCTAGCGCCGCAAGAAACGCGCTGCATGGGTGCGAGTCCGCACGCCAACGGCGGGTTGTTGCTCAAGGATCTGCGCATGCCGGACTTCCGCGAGTATGCGGTCGATGTTTCCAAACCGGGCACCGTTGTCGCCGAAGCGACTCGGGTGATGGGACAATTGCTCCGCGACGTGATGAAGCTCAATATGGATGCGCGGAACTTCCGCGTCTTTGGTCCTGATGAGACCGCCTCGAACCGGCTCGGCGCCCTTTTTGAAGTCACGCAGCGCGCTTGGATGGCGGACACGCTTTCCGGCGATGATCATCTGTCTCCGGAAGGGCGGGTCATGGAAATTCTCAGCGAGCATACCTGTCAAGGCTGGCTCGAAGGCTATCTCCTCACCGGACGGCACGGTCTTTTCTCGTCCTACGAGGCCTTCATCCACATCGTAGATTCGATGTTTAATCAACACGCGAAATGGCTCAAGACGACGCGCAAGGAAATTCCCTGGCGCGCTCCGATCGCATCGCTTAATTACCTGCTCTCGTCTCACGTGTGGCGGCAAGACCACAATGGTTTTTCCCATCAGGATCCTGGCTTCATCGACCACGCCGTTAATAAAAAGGCGGATATCATTCGTGTTTACCTCCCGCCGGACGCCAACACGCTACTTTCCGTAACCGACCATTGTCTGCGCAGCCGGAACTACATCAATATCATCGTGGCCGGGAAGCAACCGGCGCTTCAGTACCTCGATATGGACGGAGCGATCAAGCACTGCACCGCAGGGATCGGAATCTGGGAATGGGCGAGCAACGATAAGGGATCGGAGCCGGAGGTCGTGATGGCATGCGCCGGGGATATCCCGACCTTGGAGACGCTGGCGGCCGTGCATTTGCTTCGGCAGCACATTCCGGACCTCAAGATTCGAGTCGTTAACGTCGTCGACCTGATGAAGCTTCAGCCGGCGGAAGAGCATCCCCACGGCTTATCGAACAAAGAGTTTGATACTCTATTCACAACCGATCGACCGATCATTTTCGCCTACCACGGCTATCCCTGGCTGATCCACCGCCTGAGTTACCGTCGAACCAATCATCAGAACCTTCACGTGCGAGGCTACAAAGAAGAGGGCACCACGACGACGCCGTTCGACATGGTGGTGCGCAACGACCTGGACCGCTTTCATCTGATGTTGGACGTGATCGATCGTGTTCCGCGGCTTGGATACCATGCGGCTTATGCAAAACAGGCGATTCGCGACAAGCTGATCGACCACAAGGAGTACATCACAAAGTATGGTGACGATCTGCCGGAGATTCGGGACTGGCGCTGGACGGAGGGATGAGCGATTTGAAAAAATTTAAACAAGCAGGCACGACGTCAATACTATTCTATACCCAGAAAGGACTGAAGCCATGGCTGAATCACGCGTATTCTACTACGAAACGCAAATTGAGTGGCGGAAAGAAAAACAGGGGGAGATTAAAGGACCAGGATTGTCGCCCGTCGCTGTAGGGGCGCCGCCTGAGTTCAGCGGGCGCGAAGGCAACTGGGCGCCCGAGCATCTGTTCGTGGCCTCCTTAAATACTTGCTTCATGCTGACGCTCTTGACTATTGCCGAGAATTCGAAACTTCCGCTAATCAGTTTTCGCTCGACGGCCAAGGGTAAACTCGAAAGAGTGGAGGGATCCGTTTACCAGATCACTGAAGTTGTCATTAAACCGACCGTTGTGATCGCGTCCGCTCACGACCTCGGTCGGGTCCCTAGAATATTGGACAAGGCCAAAGAAAACTGCTTTATTTCAAATTCCGTAAAAAGTGTGATCAAGCTCGAACCGGAAGTCCATCATCATCAGACTCAGGCATCTCCATCTCCGCTGGGCGAAGCGCCGGAATCGGTCAACCCGTCTTCAGACCCAAAGCGTCGCTGATTTCCGCTGTACCCGACCGGAAAACCCTCTCGGAGTCCTTCGACACGGCTAAGAGCTTGCCCTGAGTTTATCGAAGGGACGAATGGAACGGAATAACAGAGATCCTCGTCGCACCTCATCGCTGAATCAATGTGTTTTTCTGTCGTGGGCCTCAAGATGCGCCTTTAAATAGCTCAAAGAGTAGATTCGAGCGCCGCAGCGCTTGCAGATGCAAGCCCGTTGCTGTGTCTTACGCACCGGAACCTTTTTGAACATTGTGGCAATCATCAGTTTCATAAGTTGCTCCTTTAAGTAGTTTGCTGTTCCCAAGAAAGAGCAACCGTGGTGCCAATTACTAAATTATGCTGCAAATACCAAAAAATGATGAATTTTCCAATAGATAGTATTTTATCCTGAGCTGCCGCGCTCAGTAACGAAGGCCAAGTTTGTCCAGCTTTGATCAGCTTTGAACAAAGGTCATCTTAAACACTCAAGAATGCCAAATACTAACAGAGATGGATTAGACACGTTCAGGAAGACTAAGGAATTAATTCCGATGCTTGCTGAAAACTATCCAACTCTGCCTCGAATCTCTTTGCGGGATAAGCCCTTTTTATTGTAAAAGGCTAAAGCATACGGAGAAGATATGGATCAAATCACCAGGTTGTTCGATCTCTTATTGCAGCATGCCCTTGAGCCAGGACTCAACTGGGTTTTGGACCACCCGATTGTTTCAGTAGTAGTCGTAGTAGTGCTGGTCTATTGGTCGGTGCGAGGGTACAGAATGTTATAAGCGTTAGCTGCGAACGCATCTTTTTTGGAATTACCGATTGCACATCATTCGTCGAAACATTCGATACCTTTGTTGTGATTTATAGCTAGGTCGATCTTCCTTAGAACTCGTTCTGCCACTGGTTGGTGCCATAAGTTGCTTTTGCCGTGCGTGGGTAATACGATTCACATGATGTACAAAGGAGTATGAGTCATGCCTCTTGTCTCAGCACTGGCCGCGAGTCATGCCCCCAATATCCTTCTGGAGCCCGGTGATGAGTGGGAAGATTTTATGAGACTCCACTACACCATGGCCCCTAAGGGCGTCGATTCGAAACCTACTCTCGAACAACAACGGACACTCCGGCACGATGCGGAGAGAGCCTTTGCGGTTTTGCGCTCTGATCTGGAGGCAGCCAGGCCGGATGTTCTGATCGTTGTTGCCAACGATCAGTTCGTGAATTTTTTCTTTAACGTTATCCCGACTTTTTTTATAACCTTGGCCGATGAGGTAAAGGGACAGTTCACCCGCCACAGTTTTCATTATAAAAACCATAAGGATCTGGGGCGAGCGATCTTGCGAGCGGGGTTGGACGAGGGGATTGATTTCGCATTTGGCGAGTACGTCGAGCTACAGCACACTCAAACCGTGCCGCTTTATTTTCTCCTGCCAAAGCCGGAGATTCCGATTCTTCCGGTTTACGTGAATACTTGGGTGGATCCGGTTCCAACGCCGCGACGCTGTTATCAGGTTGGGCAGCTGATCCGAGAAGTGGCGAGCGCTCGTCCCGAGCGAGTGGCGATCCTTGCAACCGGAGGGCTGTCTCATTTCCCAGGCTCGTCGCGAATCGGCGAAATCGACACGAAATTCGATCACCAGCTTTTAGAGATTCTTCGCGTAGGTAAAGCGCCGACTTTGGCTGACTATACCTTGGATCAGTTGCTTCAGGCCGGAGATTCAGAGTTTTTAAACTGGATGGTTGTGCTCGGGACGATCGGTGAGGCCAAAGCATCCAGTACCTTTTATATGCCTGACTTCGTCGCCACCGGATGGGGCTTTGTGAGTTGGAGAATTTGAGGCGCATTTTATGAGCAGCTATCATCTCAATCGCTTTCTCTTTGATCTCAAGATGAATCAGTCGGTTCTCAAGAGAGCTTCCGCCGATTTGCAAAGTGTGATGAACGAGTATGACCTAACGGCCGAAGAAACAGAGGCCCTCAAGTCCGGCGACCCTCGGCGACTTCGTCCGTTGGGCGCGCATGGGATGGTTTCCCTTTACATCCTCCGTCTCAATCCCGCGTTCCGCGACAACGTCTATTGGGCGCAAAAGTAAGCCGCTTTCCATCTTCCCCGAGTCGATCCTTCATTTGAGGGCGACAGATTGGACTGCAGGTGCGAGTGTTCAAACGTTCACTGCGTGGTCGAATCGGGCCGACAAAGTCAAACTTCTTTTCTCTTTACGATACGAGTTTTGACCCTCTCGGAAGTGTTTGATAGTATCCGGTTCACTCGAAAAGATCAGGGGGAACGAAATGGATCTTGGCTTGAAAGCGAAAGTGGCATTGGTGGCGGGAGCCAGTCAGGGAATGGGGCGAGCCACCGCCTTAGGTTTTGCGCGCGAGGGCGCGAAAGTAAGCATCTGCGCGCGCGGCGAGGGCATGCTCAACGAAGCTGCCGCGATAATTCGTAAGGAGACAGGTGGAGAAGTCTTGGCCATGGCCGCCGATATGACGAAGGCGGACGACATTCAAAGATTTGTGAATAAAAGCGCGGAACATTTCGGGCGACTGGACATTGTTGTGAACAACGCCGGCGGGCCGCCTCCCGGCGAATTCATGAAGTTTACCGACGCCGACTGGGAGAGCGCCTTTCAGCTGAGCTTTATGAGCACGATGAGAATGACGCGCGAAGCCGTGCCGCACATGCGCAAAGTCGGCGGCGGCCGCGTCATCAATATTACGTCCTACTCCGTCAAAGAACCCATTGCCGGCCTGGTTCTTTCTAACGCGATTCGCAGCGGCGTGATCGGCCTGGCGAAAACCTTGTCACGGGAACTGGGGAAGGACAACATTCTTATCAATAACGTCTGCCCGGGTAGGATCGACACGGAGCGAGCGCAAAAGCTAAACAAGGCTCGCGCCGAACGGTTGAAACGCCCCGTGGAAGAAATCAATCGGGAGATGGCCGCGGAAGTTCCGCTGGGACGCTACGGCACGGCGGAAGAAGCCGCGGACCTCATCGTGTTTCTCGGGTCGGAGCGCGCGAGCTACATCACCGGCACGACCATTCAAATCGACGGCGGCTTGGTACGGGGGATTCAGTAATGGTACATTTCGTCATCCAGTGGGACTTGCCGGATCAAAAAGCAAACCTCACCATCTATGCTAACAAGGCAAAGAACGATTGGCTGCCCACGACCCTGTCTCATCGAGGCGTGATTGAGATTCGCAATTACCGTAATCCGCTGGAGGTGACGCCGCAAGTCGCTATCACCATCGACTTTGAATCTTTGGATGACTGGCGCGACTTTATTGATTCTCAGGATTATATCCGCATCATGCGTGAGCTGCGCATTCTCGGCTGCCACAATTTCACCGTTAACGTCTGGGCGCCGTCGAAATATTTCCCGGAATCGATAAGGCCGGAAGCGAAATCGTAGAGGCTACCGTTTCAGAGAGCCACGTAGGGCCACACCTTGTTCAATTTAAGGATGTAGATCCCCTGGTTTTTATCGCTGATGTAAACACAGCCGCGCCGATCCACTAAGACATCTTCCGTTTGAGCGACGAGTTTGCTCGGCTTGGTGCCGATCCTGGTCTTTGGATCGGGCGGTATGAAATAGGCGATTTCCTTCGGCGCGCGCGGATCACGGATATCATAAATTCGCAATCCCGCGTTGAAGTAGGTGAGGTAAGCGACATCGTCGCGATCTTCCAAGCAGGTTTGATGATTCGGATGATGGTGGTTGTGGGGTCCGAAGCGGCCGCCTTTTTCGTAAAAGTTTTTTAGCCCAGTTTCAGCCGGCGGCTCGGGTAAAGGGAAAAGTGAAATCAGCCTAGGCTGCGACTCGTTGCTGATATCTACAACGCCGGCCATGTTGAGATTTTCATCCCCGTTTTCCCGGATCGCTTCGTCGTTGATCAGCGCAATCTTGCGCCTGGGTAACGGGAGAAAAGTGTGAATGCCTTGCGTTGCAGTGATGCCGCGAAAGGCGAGTTGGCTAATCAGCCGCGGCCGTGAAAGCTCAGAAACGTCAAGAATGATCGCGCCGCCGTCCGTCGTAACGGTTTCGGGCCCACCGCCCGGCTGGCTGAGGTCTGTTTTCATCGGGGGCGACCTTTCTACCTTCTCCGCCGCCGACCCAGAAGGTACAGACAGACGCACAGGTAATGGCCACAACCAGTTGCCGAAAATTCTTGGTGTAATATAAGGTTCCCGACGGATTGAGGTCGTCAAACCGCAAGCTCAAGCCGCT
>Ga0209689_1003725_pt1 | contig 11190 bp, 7 predicted proteins | sample GraSoiAngelo_149_FD_187119 | JGI IMG/M metagenome (GOLD analysis project Ga0209689, IMG submission 187119) | Grasslands soil microbial communities from the Angelo Coastal Reserve, California, USA - 14_1009_09_30cm (SPAdes) (version 2) | ecosystem: Environmental > Terrestrial > Soil > Grasslands ...
CGGGGCCGAGAGCTACCGGCTGGGACTCGAGGGCCTGGTCGGCTATCTCGCGTCCCGCCATGCACGCTGATCCGCGGCGCCAGCGACAGGAGGCGCTCGTCGGCACGCTCGCCGCCGCGGCGCTGGATGGGCTGCTCGTGACGTCGCGCGCCAACATTCGCTACCTGACCGGCTTCAGCGGCTCCGCGGCCCTCGTGGCGGTGACCCGCGGCGACGTGCTGTTGGTGACCGACTTTCGCTACGACGAGCAAGCGCGGGCCGAAGCGGGCGCCGTGGCCCGGGTCGAGGTCGAGAGCACGAGCGTGTGGGACCGGTTCTTCAAGGAGTTGGCCACGCTCGGGCCGCTCGCCGCGGTGGGGTACGAGGCGCACGCGCTCACCGTGCAGGACGCCGAGCGCTTCACGCAGGCCGGTCAGGCGTGGCGCTGGATGGCGACCAAGGATCTGGTGGAGCGGCTGCGCGCCGCCAAGGGGCCGGGTGAGGTGGCTGCGATCCGCGGCGCGGCTGACCTGGCGGGTGCGGCGCTGCGGGACACCCTGCCGCGGGTGCGGGTGGGGATGACGGAGCTCGAGATCGCCGGCGTGCTCGAGGGGGCGCTGCGGCGGCTGGGGAGCGAGGGACACCCGTTTTCCACGATCGTGGCATCGGGCCCGCGGGCGGCGCTGCCGCACGCGCGCTCGAGCCGGCGGGTGGTCGCGAAGGGCGAGTGGCTGCTGCTGGACTTCGGTGCGCAAGTGGACGGCTACTGCGCCGACATCACGCGCACGCTCGTCGTCGGCGCGCGGGCGACGGAGCGGCAGCGAGCGTTGTACGAGCTGGTGGCGGAGGCGCAGCGGCGGGCGCGCGAATGCGTCCGCGCCGGGATGACCGGGCGCGACGCCGACGCGCTCGCGCGGGACGTGATCGCAGCGCGCGGGTTCGGCGACGCGTTCGGTCACTCGCTCGGGCACGGGCTGGGACTGGAAGTGCACGAGGCGCCGCGGCTGTCCAAGACGAACGCCGATCCGCTTCCCGTCGGCGCGGTGGTGACGATCGAGCCGGGCGTGTATCTCGCCGGGCAGGGGGGTGTGCGGATCGAAGACGACGTCCACTTGTCGGCCACGGGACCGGTCCTCTTGTCGGACGGTCGCACGGAACTTCTCGAACTCGTGTAGATTTTGGGGTCTATGAACCTCGCCATCATCGCGCAGCTGGTGCAGATCTTGAAGGAGGCCCCGGAGCTCGGGGCGATCGAGGTGCGCCGGGGTCTGTTCGGGCGGTGGTCGTCGATCCAGGTCACGAAAGTGGGCCACGGGACTAACGCGGGCGGCGGTGGGGGAGGGGGGGGGCCGCACATGGTCGTTGCGCAGACGCCCGGCGGGATGCTCGTTCCGGTCGCCCCGACCGCGCCGGGCGCGGCCGCGCCGCCGAAAACGCACCTGGTCGACATCAAGTCCCCCATGGTCGGCACGTTCTACTCCGCGCCCGAGCCGGGTGCGGATCCGTATGTGAAAGCCGGCAGCCGCGTCGCTGCCGGGCAAGTGGTGTGCATCATCGAAGCGATGAAGATCATGAACGAGATCGAGGCCGAAGTCGCGGGGCTGGTGCGCGAAGTGTGTGTCGAGAACGCCCAGCCGGTCGAGTTCGGCCAGCCTCTTTTCCGAGTGGACCCTCATGCCTGACGCCCCTGCTACCGCCGGCGCGACCTTCAACTTCAAGCAGGCCATCACGCAGATGGTCCAGCGCAACGCGTCCGACCTGCTGCTCAAGGTGGGCCGTCCGGCGACCATCCGCGTGAACGGCGAGCTGCAGTCGCTGGAGACGGCTCCGCTCAAGCCGGAGGAGCTGAAATCGCTGGCCGAGCAGATCATGACGCCGCGGCAGGTGAAGGAGTTCGCCGAGCACAAGGAGGCGGACTTCGCGATCGGCGTGCCGGGCGTGGGTCGGTTCCGGACGAACGTGTACCAGCAGCGCGGCACCGTGGCGTTCGCCTTCCGGTCGATTCCCTATGAAGTCAAGACGATCCGCGAGCTGAACCTGCCCCCCGTGATCGAGGAGATCGCGATCAAGCCGCGTGGCCTGGTGCTCGTGACCGGCGTGACAGGGTCGGGGAAGTCGACGGCGCTGGCGGCGATGGTCAACCACATCAACCTGAGCCGGCGCGTCAATATCATCACGATCGAGGACCCGATCGAATTTCTGCACCGCGACAACCTGGCGAACATTTCGCAGCGCGAGGTGGGCAACGACACGCTGTCGTTTAACGCGGCGCTGCGTCACGTGCTGCGCCAGGCGCCGGACGTCATCCTCATCGGCGAGATCCGCGACATGGAGACGCTCGATACGGCGCTCAAGGCGGCGGACACCGGGCATCTGGTGTTCTCGACGCTCCACACGACGGACTGCACGCAGACGATCAACCGCGTGATCTCGTTCTTCCCGCCGCACCAGCACGACGAAATCCGTCACCTCCTGTCGACCGCGCTCGCGGCGGTGGTGTCGCTCCGCCTGGTCCCGAAGAAGGACGGCCAGGGGCGGGTGCCGGCGTCGGAGGTGCTGATCAACACGGCGGCGGTGCAAGACAACATCCGCGACATCACGAAGCAGCTCAACATCCCGGACCTGATCGCCCAGGGCTCGGTGCAGTACGGGATGCAGAGCTTCGACCAGTCTCTGTTCCACTGGTACCAGCAGGGCGTGATCAGCTACGAGAGCGCGATCTTTTACGCCACCAACCCGAGCGAGTTCGCGCTCAAGGTGTCGGGCGTCGAGTCCGGGCAGAGCCGGGCGTTCGGCGGCTCCACGGCCGCAGCCGGTCAGCGCGGCGACCTCGCGCCCTGATGTTCAAGAAGGTGCTGGTCGCGAACCGCGGGGAGATCGCCCTGCGGGTGATCCGTGCTTGCAAGGAGCTGGGGATCGAAGCCGTGGCGGTCTATTCCGAGGCCGACCGCGAGTGCCTGCACACGCGGTTCGCCGACGACGACGTGTGCATCGGGCGGGCGCCGTCGCGGGACAGCTATCTCAACATTCCGCGCATCATCGCGGCGGCGGAGATCACCGGCGCCGACGCGATTCACCCCGGGTACGGGTTTCTCGCCGAAAACGCCGAATTCGCCGACATCGTCAAGGCATCGAACATCACGTTCATCGGCCCGAGCGGCGACCAGATTCGCCAGATGGGCGACAAAGCGGCGGCCCGCAAGCTGGCGCAGAAGCTCAAGGTACCGACGGTGCCGGGCTCGCCGGGGCCGGTCGAGGATGCAGACACGGGGTTGAAGATCGCCGAAAAGATCGGATTCCCGGTGATCATCAAGGCCGCGGCGGGCGGGGGGGGCAAGGGGATGCGCGTCGCCGCCGACGGGGAGTCGTTTGGCCAAGCGTTCAGTCTCGCCCGCCAGGAGGCGCTCGCGGCGTTCGGGTCGGACGAAGTGTACCTCGAAAAGTACCTCGCGCGGCCGCGGCACGTGGAGATTCAGATCATGGGCGACACCCACGGCCGCATCATGCACCTGTGCGAGCGGGACTGCTCGGTGCAGCGACGCCACCAAAAGCTGATCGAGGAGGCGCCGAGTCCCGCCGTGGACCAGACGCTGCGCCAGGACATCGGGGATGCGGCGGTCCGGCTGGCGCAAGAGATCAGCTACGCGGGGGCGGGGACGATCGAGTTCCTGCTCGACGAGGACGGTGCGTTCTACTTCATGGAGATGAACACGCGCATCCAGGTCGAGCACCCGGTGACGGAGATGTGTACGAACTTCGATCTCGTGAAGGAACAGATCCGGGTCGCGGCGGGGGAGCCGCTGTCGCTCGTGATGAACGGCCACCGGCTGCGGGGGCATGCCATCGAATGCCGCGTGAATGCCGAAGACCCGGCGCGCAACTTCCAGCCGAGCCCCGGCACGATCACCGCCTACCATCCGCCGGGCGGTCCCGGCGTGCGGGTGGACACGCACATCTACGACGGCTACACGGTGCCGCCGTATTACGACTCGCTGTTGGCGAAGGTGATCGTGCACGGCAATACGCGCGCCGAAGCGCTGGCGCGCATGCGGCAGGCATTGGACTCGTTTATCATTGAGGGCGTGACCACGACCATTCCTTTCCTCAGTCGGGTCATGCGCCACCCCGACTTCGTGGCGGGCCGTGTCGATACCAAGTTCCTCGAGCGTGAGCCGCAGCTGCTCCAGCCGTCATGAAGATCGACGTCTACTTCACCCCCCTCGGCCTCGGCGCAGGCGATCTTGGCGGCCGGGGCATCGTCGTGATCGACGTGCTGCGCGCGACCACAACGATCGTGACGGCGCTGGCGAACGGGGCGAAGGCCGTGATCCCCGCTGCCACGTCCGAGGAAGCAGTCCGGCTCGCCTCGCACCTCGAGAAGGACGGCGTGCTGCTCGCGGGGGAGCGGCGCAGCGTCAAGATCGACGGCTTCGCGCTCGGGAACTCGCCCCGGGAGATGACACCCGCTGCGGTCGCCGGGAAGACGATCGTGCTCGCCACGACCAACGGGACGCCAGCGCTGGTGGCGGCACAAGGGGGCGAGCCCGTGTTGGTGGGCGCGCCGGCCAACTTCCGGGTGCTGGGCGAGCGCGCCCGCCAGCTGCTCGCGACACGGGGCGACTTGGTGATCATCTGCGCCGGCCGAGAGAAGCAGTTCGCGATCGAGGACGCCTACACCGCTGGCCGGCTCGTGAAGGTTGCGAAAAAGGGGACCCGCAAAGTCGAGCTGAACGATGCGGCCCGGGCGGCGCTCGTGCTGACCGAGCAGTTCGCGAGCTGGAAGGAGGCGCTCGCGGACTCCGAAGCCGCCCTCCAGCTCGCCGAGGCGGACCTCGCAGAGGACGTCGCGTTCGCCGCGAAGGCGGATCGCTTCGGCGTGGTCCCGACGTACGCGAATCGCCGCATCACATGACGCCGAAGGCGCGCCAGGAGCTCGTCGGGATCGGCGCCTTGGTCGTGGGCCTGTTCCTCGGGTTGACCCTGCTCCGTCTTCCCATCACCGGGAGCTGGGGCGAACGCATCGGCTCGCTCTTGTGGCGGGTGTTCGGGGCCGGCTCGGTCCTCCTGCCCGTGCTCGGCATCGGGTGGGCGCTGGCGGCGTTCGAGCGCCTTGGCACCCTGTCGGCGCCGCGCGCGGCGGCTCTGGGCGGCGGGCTCGTCGTGCTGCTGCCGTACGGGATCGGCACCGTCACGGGAGCCGGCTTCGTTTCCGACTACCGGACCTGGGGCCCCACCGCCAAACTCGTCGGCATGCTTCCGGCGGCCCTCGCCCACGGCGTGCACCAGGCGGTCGGCACCGCAGGCGGCGTGTTGGTCGGGGTGTTCGCACTCTCGGCGTTGGGGCTCCTCACTGTCGGCTGGCATCCGCTGGTCGTGCTGAGAGGCCGGGAAAAGGTCGGGGAAGGGGGAAGAGGGAAGGGGGAGAAGCGAGACGTCAAGAAGCCTGTCGCTGCGGCACGACCCGACGACAGCGACGCACTCTTCACTCTTCCCCCTTCCCCGAAATCCCGGAAGTTCAAGACACCTCCGTCCGTCCGACCGACCGTCGTCCCCAAAGGGGTTCTGATCCCGCCCATCGATCTCCTCAATCCGGCTCCCGCCGAGGACGGCGACGCCGGCCTCGCCCAGATCGAGCAGATGGGACGGAAGCTGATCGAGACGCTCCAGACGTTTCGCGTCGAGGGCTCGATCGCCGGACGCACGGTGGGCCCGGTCGTGACCCAGTACGAGGTAGCCCCCGGACCCGGGGTCAAGGTGGGCCGCATCGCGGCGCTCGCGGACGATCTGGCGCTGGCGATGCGGGCCCAGTCGCTCCGGATCGTCGCTCCGATCCCGGGGAAGGCGGCCGTCGGCATCGAGGTGCCGAACCCCATGCCGCGCATGGTTCATGTGCGCGAGCTCATCGAAGGCGAGGAGTTCCACAGCGGCACTCGCGTGCTCCCGATCTCGCTCGGCAAAAACCTCGAGGGCGAGCCGGTCGTGGCCGATCTGGCGAAGATGCCGCACCTGCTGATCGCCGGCGCCACCGGCTCGGGAAAGTCGGTGTGCATCAACACGATCATCACGAGCCTGTTATACCGCTATCCGCCGCAGGAGCTGCGGATGCTGCTGATCGACCCGAAGATGGTGGAGCTCTCGATGTACAATGCGCTTCCCCATCTGCGGCATCCCGTGGTCACCAACAACCAGAAGGCCGCGACGGCGCTCAAGTGGGCGGTGCGCGAGATGGAGCGTCGCTACCAGCTGTTCCACGCCAATCACGCCCGCAACATCACCGACTTCAACCGCAAGGTGCGCGACGGGAAGCCGCTCAAAGGTCAGCGCGAGACACTCGTCACCCAAGCGGGAGGAGGGGTTCAGCAGGAGCTGCCGTTCGATGCGGAGTATACGGAGGGGGTGCTCCCCTACGTCGTGGTGATCCTCGACGAGCTCGCGGACCTCATGATGACCGTGCAGCACGAAGTCGAGACGCCGCTCGCCACGCTGGCGCAGAAGGCGCGGGCCGTGGGGATTCACCTGATCCTCGCGACGCAGCGGCCATCGGTGAACGTCATTACCGGCCTCATCAAGGCGAACTTTTCCTGCCGCATCGCATTCCGCGTCGCATCGAAAGTGGACAGCCGCACCATCCTCGACCAAAACGGCGCGGAGACGTTGCTGGGAAACGGCGACATGCTGTTCCTCCCCCCCGGCAAGAGCGAGCCGGTCCGCATCCAGGGCTGCTTCATCTCGACGGACGAGACCGAGCGCTTGATGGGGTGGTACACCGAGCGCCGCGCCCAATTGGAGCGGCGGGTCGAAGTGGACATCATCGAGCAGATGGAGCAGCTCGCGGACGCGGAGAAAGCCGGAGAAGGGAGCGCGGGACAGGGGGAGGGCGAAGGTCAGCGCGATCCGCTGTTTCGCCAGGCCGCCGAAGTGTGCGTCCAGAACCAGATCGGCTCGACGTCGCTGCTGCAACGGCGCATGAGTATCGGGTACGGCCGGGCCGCACGCATCATCGATCAGCTGGAGCTGGCCGGGATCCTCGGGCCCGCGAACGGCAGCAAGCCGCGCGACGTGCTCATCGGGCTCGACGACCTGGACGAAATCTGCGGCGACTGATCCGTTTCAAGGTGGCACTGGGGATCACGGGGCTGCTCCCACAAACCCATAAAACCGAAAAAACACCAAACTTGCGCAGCCGCTGCACCTGTTTTACAATGGTGTCCGTCGCATCGTCGCTGCAGATGCAGCGCGGGTGCTACCCCAGCGTGTTGTTGTGACACACTTCACGGGTCGCTGGTGCGGGGGAGGGTCCCCCGAAGGCACAGCCAGTTTGGACGCTGCTCAGAGCAAACCCGTCTAAAGACGGCGACGCAGAGCTACGGGGCTTCGGCGTAACGGCCATGCCCGCCGGGCCGCCAGCGAATCGACCAATGGTCGACGCTGGCGGCCTTTTCCTGCTTAGGCATCTGGCCGGAGAGAGCGAGCTATGCCGTTCACGTTCAAGCTGTCCCAGCGTTTGGCGCGGATACGATGGGTCGCCCTGCTCCTCACCACCGCGGCGCTCGCCGCGTGCGAGAAGCCTGTCGGTCTCACCGAAGTAACCAGCACCCTTTCCCGGCTCGTTGTTTCTCCCAAAGTCCTCACGCTTCGACCAAACCAGACCGCCGACTTCATGGCGGTCGGCCTCACGAACGCCGGCGACACAGCCACGGTGGCGGTGAACTGGAGCGTCACCAGCGGCAGCATTGCGGCCACGAGCACGAACGGCGGCCGGCACTACGGACGCTACACGGCCACCGCGGACACAGGCACGGTGAAGGTCGTCGCCACAGGGAACCAGGCCGCAGTCGCCGACACGGCTGTCGTGCGCGTTACGCCGATACCCGTGTCGATCGTGACCGTAGCCCCGGCGCCGGCGAGCGTGCTGGTGGGCCAGCTGCTGCAACTCTCCGCCACCACGGCGGACTCCGCTGGTAACGTGCTGAGCGGCCGCGCCGTCACGTGGGCGAGCAGCAACACCGTGGTCGCCACCGTTAGCGGCACCGGGCTGTTGACCGGCGTGGTCTCAGGCACGGCGACGATCACGGCGACGAGTGAGGGGACGAGCGGCACGGCGGCCGTCACCGTCACGGTCGCTCCCGTAGCCACGGTAGGCGTGAGCCCGGGGGCACCGAGTGTGGTCATCGGCGGCACGGCGCAGCTTGCGGCTGCGCTCCGGGACGCCAATGGGAATCCGCTCAGCGGACGCACGGTGACGTGGGCGACGAGCAACGGCGGCGTGGCCACGGTGACGGCGACCGGTCTCGTCGCGGGCGTGGCCGTGGGTAGCGCGACGATCACGGCGACGAGTGAGGGGAAGAGCGGCACGGCGACGGTGACGGTGACGGCGGTGGCCGTCCCGGTGGCTTCCGTTGCGGTGAGCCCGGCGACGGCGAGCCTGCCAGTCGCCGGAACAGTCCAGTTGGCGGCGACGCCACAGGACTCGGCTGGGAAGATGCTGGCGGGCCGGACCGTCACCTGGGCGTCGAGCGCTTCCGGTGTGGCGACCGTTTTGGCGAGCGGGCTCGTGACCGGCGTCGCGGCCGGCACTGCGACAATCACGGCGACGAGCGAGGGGAAGAGTGGCACGGCGAGCGTGACGGTCACGACGCCGCCCCCGCCCCCCCCGCCCCCGCCGCCCACGACCGGCTCGTGCCTGCTGCAGAGCGGGTCGCTCATCACCCTCTCCGGTTTGCGGACGACGGCGTACCAGAACACGAGCGCCCCGAGCGGCACGAAGTTCGACGCCACGGCGGCGCAGTGGCTCTTGAACACGCCCGACGTGTGGGGCTTCATCGGCTCGAGCGCGAACCTCTGCTGGCACGGGGGGCAGATCCTCGGGACGGTCCCCCCTTCGACGCCGTATGAGGACGCCCTCAACGGCTACCACCTCATGTACGGCGTGGACGTCCATGGGGCGAGCCCCGTGGTCGAGGGCCTGACCATCTTCACCGGCGGGGACGGGATCACCTTCGACGACCCGAGTGATGCGAATTGGACAGTGCGCGGCACGCACATGACGTACATCCGCGACGACTGTATCGAGAACGACTACCTGAACTCGGGCCTCGTGGACGATTCATTCTTCGACGGCTGCTACGACTTCATCTCGGCGCGCGCGTACGGCGCGGGCGCGCCGGACGGGCGGGCGAACACGGTGACCGTGCAGAACTCGCTCGTGCGCGTGCAGGCGATGGACAAGCTCTATCCGGGGATCCCGACCCCGGGGTACGGCGGTTTCTGGAAGTGGAGCGGCAGCGGGAGCCCCAACACCGATATCGGCCCGAGCCTCGTGTTGAACAACAACGTGTTCCGGGCCGACCAGCTCCCCGCGGAGCACAACTCGGCGGGCCTTTACATGGCGCCAGTGCCGGGCAAGGTGACGAGCTGCGCCAACAACGTGATGGTGTGGCTCGGCCCGGGGAGTTTCCCGGAGCCGTTACCGAGCTGCTTCACCGTGCTGACGGGCCAGGCAGGGCGGGATTACTGGGACCGGGCGGTAGCGCAGTGGAAGGCGGCGCATCCCGCGCTGATCGACCTGGCGCCGCCGATCGTGTCGCTGTGGTCGCCCGGGCTCTCCGGGTCGAGCACCTTGACCGGGACGGTGAATCTCGTGGCGACGGCGGCCGATGATCAGGCGCTCGTCGGGGTGCAGTTCCAGCTGAACGGACAGCCGATCGGGGCGGAGGTGTCGACGGACGGGCCGCCGGCGAAGTACACGCTAGGGTGGGATTCGCATGCCGGCGCGAACGGGACGTACACGCTCACGGCCACGGCGCGCGATGCCGCGGGCCACACCACCACCTCGGCCGGCGTCACGGTTACGATCAGCAACTGATCTCGGCGACGCCTGAGGACGCCAACCCCTCCCCTCTCGGGGGGGAGGGGTGTTGCCGTTCTGCCGCGGTCAGGGCTGGTGTGGGACTTGCGTGGAGGGGGCCTGTGGTGAAGCCCACGGCGGGGGCTACCGTACCACGCTGTGAGGCGCCGCCGTCACACCGCGTAACGGAGTGCGTGTCGTAGTCTCCGCAGCGGATGTGGCGAGCAAACGACAATCACAACCACAATGAGCAGGGCGCGGCGACTCGGGTGCGACGTGCGCGTAAGTGATTCTACCACGTTCCAAGCCAGTGCGCGCAGCCGACAGGTGCTCTGGGGCGTCGTGCTGGCCCTCGCGGTCGGTGGCTGCGGGCGCAATGACCTCACGCAAGTGCCGCCGCCCCCGCCCCCACCTCCCGTCGCATCGGTGGAGGTGTCGCCGACGTCGGCGACCTTGGATTCCGGTCAAACTCTCTCGCTCAACGCCACGCCGAAAGACGGGGGCGGGCATGCTGTGCCGGGGCTGCCGGTAACCTGGATGAGTGACGACACACAGATCGCGACCGTGACGCCCGCGGGGATTGTGACGGCCCTCACGGGCGGCACGGCAACGGTCACGGCGACGAGTGACGACGTCCGCGGCCGGGCCGAGATCGCGGTCATCGCCCCGCTGCCCCCACCGGGTGTCTCGTGTCTGACGCAGCCGGGTGCGGTCCTCACCGTGAGCGGAGTACAGACATCGGCACTCGTGGATACCAGTCTGGCGCTCAACGCCAAGATCGCCGCTAGCACCGCGCAGTTTCTCACCTCCGAGAACATCCCGATCAGGGTCGGCGGTAATGCCGGTCTCTGTTTCAGCGCGGGAGGGGTCATGGGCACGCTGCCGCCCGCGACGCCGTGGATACGGATGCACAAGACCTATGGCCTCGTGCCGTACGCACGCTCGTTCAGGCTGGAGCGGCTCCGCGTCTTCGACTACGGGATGGGCGTCAGCATGGATGCGGCAGGAGACGCCTCCTGGTCGCTGCGGGACGTGTACTTCACGTACATTCGCGACGACTGCGTCGAGAATACGTTTCTCAACAGCGGCACCATCGAGAATTCGCTGTTCGACGGCTGCTACGAAGCCTTCAGCTCGCGACCGTACACGACCCCACCTCCGGACGGGAGCAACAATCTCGTGGTCGTGCGGAACTCTCTGGTCCGGCTGCAGGACATGGACCAGGGCTACCTGCGCCCCGGCCATGGGGGGTTCTTCAAGTGGTACCCGGCGGCGCCCAAGGTCTCGCTGTATCACACCGTGTTCCGCGTCGACAGCCCGAACATCGAGAACAGCGTGCTCGTTCCGCTTCCGGATCAGCTGCA
>Ga0209689_1003737_pt1 | contig 11167 bp, 14 predicted proteins | sample GraSoiAngelo_149_FD_187119 | JGI IMG/M metagenome (GOLD analysis project Ga0209689, IMG submission 187119) | Grasslands soil microbial communities from the Angelo Coastal Reserve, California, USA - 14_1009_09_30cm (SPAdes) (version 2) | ecosystem: Environmental > Terrestrial > Soil > Grasslands ...
GCGTCAGGCCCGGCGAGTCGCCCCCGCCGGCACGCGCTCGGTCACCTCGTTGAGCCGGCCGGTTTTGACGTCGTAGACGAAACCGCGGATCTTGTCCTTTCTCGGGATGAAGGGGCTGGCCTTGATCCGGGCGATCGTCTGCCGGACATCGTCCTCGAGGTCGGAGAAGGCTTCGAGGGCAAAGGGCGGACGGATGCCAACGTCTTCCGCGATCTGTGCCTTCACCTGGTCGTCGCTGAAGGTCAGCATCCCGCAGTCGGTGTGATGGATCAGGATGATCTCATCCGTGCCGAGTAGCCGCTGGGAGATGGTCAGTGATCGGATGGCGTCGTCGGTGGCGACTCCGCCCGCGTTGCGGATGACGTGCGCATCGCCTTCCTTCAGCCCGAGGATCTTGCTCACGTGCAGGCGCGCATCCATGCAGGCGAGGACGGCCAGCTTCTTCGCTGGCGGCAGGGGCAGGCTGCCCTTGTCGAACGAGCGGGCGTAGGTCTCGTTGTTCTTCAAAAGCTCATCCGTTGTGCTCATCCCAGCCTCCATTGTTGACTAAGTAGATCGCAATTATCAGCAATCGAATCGGCTAACTCTAGCAGCCTATGCGTTGGAGAAGAGCGGGATGTTGGCCCCGCTGGCCGGCGCGATCGGCGCGTCGAGGAGTCCGACGATCAGCTCCGCGACCTGCGCCGGGGTCAGTCCGGCGCGCAGCTGCGGGTTGGCCCGGCGGAGCATCTCGGTGTCGACCGCCCCGGGACTGAGCGAGATGGCGACGATGCCGTGCGGCCGTCCCTCCACCGCGATCGCCTCCGTCAGCCCGACCACGCCGAATTTCGAGACGTTGTAGGCGGCCAGGCCGGGGAATTTTTCGGTGGCGTAGACGCCGGACAGGGAGGCGAGGTTGACGATGCGGCCGCCACCCGCTCGGCGCATCGGGCCGAACGCCGCCCGGCAGCAGAGATAGGTGCCGGTCAGGTTGACCCGCAGGGTTTCGTCCCAGGTCGGTGCATCGGTCGCCTCGAAGGCCACGTTGTAGAGCACGGCCGCCGCGCAAACCAGCGCGGTCGGTTGGCCGATCCCGGTGGCGAGCTCGAAGAGCCGATCGACGTCGTCGGGACGGCCCACGTCGGTTGGCGCGGGCGTCGCCATCCCGCCGTGCTTGCGAATCGTTTCGGCGACCTCGTCGAGGTGCGAGGCCGTTCGAGACGCCAGCACGACGTGCGCCCCCGCCCGAGCGATCGCTTCCGCCGTGGCGCGCCCGATGCCTTTGCCGGCGCCGGTCACGATCGCGACCCGCCCGCGCAGCCAGGGCTGCGGCTCAGGCATTGGGCCGGAGGGTGACCGGAGCGATCAACCGCTCATAGAGACGCAGGTGGGCCGCGAGGCTGGCGTCCAGGCTGAGGCTGGTTTCCGCGTGGCGGCGGCAGGCCTCGCGCTGGATTGAACCGATGCGGGCGAGAGCGCGCGCCGCGGCGTCGACGTCATCCGGCGCCACCAGGAAGCCAGTCCGGCGATTCGCGACCACCTCGGGCAGGCCGCCCCGGCGGTAGGCGATGACGGGCGTGCCGGTGGCTTGCGCCTCGGCGGCGACGATGCCGTACGGTTCCTCCCACTTCGCCGGACAGAGCACGGCGCGGGCAGCAGACATGACCCGCCAGAGCATGGTCCGAGCGATGCCAGCGTGGAAGAAGACCCCCAGATCGTCCTGGTGCGCCTCGACCAGCGATTGGGCGTAGTCGACATCGTAGGGATCGCCGTACAGGTGGATCGGAACGCCCACCTTTCGCGCGATCGCGATCGCGTCGGCGGCGCCCTTTTCCGGACTGAGCCGACCGGCAAAGACCGCCGCGCCATCGGCTTCGGCCGACCACGGGACCCGTTCGACGGGAACGCCATTCGGCAACACTGTGTCCACCCTGGTCCACGCCTCCCAGGCGATCGCCTGCGACCTCGAGACGGTCGCCACCAGCGGCCGGTTCTCCGAAGCCCGGGCGTGGTCGAGGGCCGCGACCATGGCGGGGTCAGGCGGAAGGTGCAGGGTGTGCACGACCGGCGATGGCAGCGTCGTCGCCAATCGCACCGCCGGGGGATCGAAGGCGTGGTTGTGGACGACGTCGTATGGGACCAGCCCTACCGCCGCGTAGACGGTGGCAAATGCGGCGTTCCCCAGCGCGAGGTCGGCGGCCGATGGCCGCTTGGCGCGATAGAGCAGCGGAGCCAGCAAGCGCGAGTCGACGCCGGTATCGATCACGGTGGCGCCGGGAATCACCGAGCCCGACGCCGCGTAGACATCCACGTCATGGCCCCGGCCGGCGAGGCCGGCAGCCAGGTCGGCGACGATCGCCTGCGAGCCGCCCAGCTGCGGTTCTCGAATCGGCGTGACCAGCGGCGCGATGATGGCAATCCGCATCAAACGATCACCCGATACGCGAGGTCGCGCGGCGGGTTGACGCCCAGGATCTCGTAGGGGACGCGGCGCTCGCCGCGCGCCCGGATCTCGGATACTGCGTCCGGATAAAAGATCCGGGCGAGCTCGATCGCCTCATCGAGACTCGCGAACTCCATCGCCATCTCACCCGGAAACGACAGGTAGCGATAGCCGCGCTCGACCAGCCACTCCGGATGGTTCGGCCAGACGATCACCACCATTCCCGCCTGGGTGCAGACGCGCTCCATCTCGGCCAAGCCCCGGTCGCCGCCATGGGCGGGCTCGGGGGTGAGGACCGAGGAGGCGATCACCAGCTCGGCGGATCGGTCGGGAAGGGGAAGGGCGTCGAGGAAGCCAGGTAACGCCTCAAACGCTCGCATCGCACTAAAGCGCGGCTCGCGTGGGCCGGCGGGCCCGGACCCTCCCCACAAGGGGGAGGGGATTATTTTGCGGCGGAGCAAGTTGCGGAGGGGGGCGGCGGGTTCGATGGCGGTCAGCTCGTTGCAGCGATGAATCAGCTCAACGGTCAGCCGCCCGCTGCCGGCGCCAACCTCGACGATCCGATCGACGTGCGAGGGGAGCCATTCGAGGATCGCTGGATGCAACCGCTCAGCCTGGACGAGCCGGTCGTAGAGCTCGGGCTCCAAACGGTAGAGCAGCTCCCAGGCGAGCGTGGCGTTCTCTCGCGGATCGGCTGGGCCGTCACCAACGAACCGAGCCAGCTCGTCGGCGGAGAGGACGGCCAGGTCGCTCGCGGAATATCGCTCCCGGAGCGGCGCCGCCTCGGCCGAACATCCCGGCGCCTCAGTCGCCTTCACTGCACTCCGCCCAGTTTTTCTCGGTTTCATAGACGCGCACGCGCTGCAGCGAGCCCTCGAGGAGATGGGGATGCAGGCGCTCCCAGAACGCCAGCGCCAGGTTTTCAGCCGTCGGGATCCGGTCGCGGAGCCACGGGACATCGGTATTGAGGTTTCGATGATCGACGTGCTGGATGATCTGGTCAACCATCAGGTCCTTCAGGCGCTTCAGGTCCATCAGATAGCCAGTGGTGGGGTTGATCGCCCCGGAGACGACCACCTCGAGAACGTAATTGTGGCCGTGCAGGTTCACACACTTGCCATAAAGACGCACGTTCTCGCCCTCGGAGAGCCCCGGGTCCGAGAGCTGGTGGGCGGCGTTGAAGCCCTCCCGCCGGCTGATCCGCAACCGGGCGGCGCCTTTCATGCCTGGCTTCGATGCTAGGCCAACCGGCAGAGCCGCGTACAATCGGAACCGGCTGCGTGATACCGGGTCACGCCACTGGTGAAAGGAGGGCTTGATGGTGGGTTTGAGTGGTGACGTTCGTCTCCAATCCGTACTGGGCAGACGCCTGGGGGTGCTTCCTCTGGTTGGCGTCCTCGTGTTGGCGATGGTGCGGCCGGCCGTCGCCGGGTCAGTGAGTCTGGTCGATGCCTCGACGGGCACCAGTCCCTTTGCGTCCTGTCGTGACATCGGTCCGCTGAACGGCTCGAACGACTTCAACACCGTCAACACGGAAATCGAGCCGCGGATGGCGATCGACCCGACGAATGCCGACACCATGATCGCGGTCTACCAACAGGACCGCTGGCGGAACGGGGGCGCCCGCGGACTGGTCGCCTCGATCACCCGGAACGGCGGCTCGGCGTGGTCGATCACCTCTCCGAGCTTCAGCCAGTGCTCTGGAAATCCAGAGTGGAATCGAGCGAGCGACCCGTGGGTGACGTTCGATCCCGCGGGGAACGCCTACTTCATTGCCCTCACATCGAATGCCGACGAAACCCATTCGGGCATCCTGGTGAGCAAGCTGGACCATAACCAGCTGGCCAGCAAGAACAAGAAGTTGGAGTGGAGCGCGCCGGTCACCTTGATCGACACCTTTGGCGGAACCCTCGGCCTGGGCTTCAACGACAAGGAATCGATCACCGCCGATCCGACCCGTCCGGGCACCGTCTACGCCGTCTGGGATCAGAGTTCGGTTCCGGGCGAGGACCGGATCCCCGGCGTGCTGCACGCGTTCTCCTACCGGCAGGAGACGCTGTTTTCGCGCACGACGGACTTCGGGGCCACCTGGTCGACGCCCAAAGCGCTCTTCTTCAGCAACCAGGTCACGATCGGCAATCAGATCGTCGTCGAGCCGAACGGTAATCTCGCCGACTTCTTCTGGGCATCGAAGGGCTCGGGCATCCAGCCGAACGAGAACTCAGACCATCAGGCCGCGATGTATTCGAGCGACGGCGGATTGCATTGGAGCCCGCCCAGCATCGTCTCCGACTCCTTCCCCCTGAGAGTCGTCGATCCCAACAGCGGCTTTCCAATCAGGGCCGGCACCAACATTCCCGACGTTGGCGTCGATCCCAACTCGGGCGCCCTCTACGTGGTCTGGGCCGATGGACGCTGGTCTGGCTTTACCCACGACGACATCGCGCTGACCAAGTCGACCGACGGTGGCAAAACCTGGTCGCCCGCGCAGAAGGTCAACCAGACGCCTAACGGGGCTGCCGCATTCACGGCGAGCGCCCACGTGCTGGCGGACGGAACGGTTGGCGTGACCTACTACGATTTCCGGAATAACAATGGCAATGGGCTCAATACCGATTACTTCCTGGTCACGTCTACCGATGGAGGCGTGTCGTGGAGTGAGACCCGCCTGACTCCGAGCTCGTTCAATATGGAGTGGGCTCCAATTTCCCGAGGCTACTTCACGGGAGACTACGAGGGGCTGACCAGCGCCGGTAGCCAGTGGCGAGCGGTCTTCATCCAGACCGTAGCGTTGCGCGACACGGACGCGTTCGTCGCGGCGACGCCCTAGGCTCGGATTTCGGTCTCAGACAAAAAAGGGCGCCCGCAAGGGCGCCCTTTATGCGAAGTCGAGCCCGCTAGTTAGGCGGCGCGAACGTGGTTCGCCCGCGGACCCTTCTGGCTCTGCTCGATGTCGAAGCTGACGGCCTCGCCACCACGCAGGTTGTCGAAGCTCAGGGAGCCGTCGACGCCACTCTGATGGAAGAAGTACTCCTTGCCATCTTCGGCGGCGATGAACCCAAATCCGCGGTCGGAAACGATCTTCTTGACGGTGCCTTTTGGCATTGCCCGTTCTCCTCCTCTCGAACATCGGCCGTAACGCTCGGCCTGTTCGAGAGAGAAGAATGCCCGGCCGCACGCGAGATCGCCCGAAGGCCGGGCGGTCGGCCTGCACTCTACCACAGTCGTCGGGAGGCCGCTAGCGACGCTCGGTCGCCAGCCGGAGGCCGAGGCCGATGAGCACCAGCCCGGTGGTCGCCTCCAGGGCCCGGCGGACGCGGTCTCGGCGCAGGAAGTCGCCGATTCGGGCGACCACCACGGCATACAGGGTCAGCCAGGTGATCGTGATCGAGCAGAAGATCGAGCCGAGCAGGAGCAAGCCGAGAAAGGAGCCCTGGCCGCGGGTGACGAACTGGGGGAACAGGCTGAGGAAGAACACCACGATCTTGGGGTTGCTGAGGTTGCTGATCAGCCCCTGACGGTAGGGGATACCCCACCCCCTCCCCGACCCTCCCCGCAAGGGGGAGGGAGATAGTGATCCTGGCCTTCCCCGCAAGGGGGAGGGAGAGTCCGGGCGCGGTCGCGCGAAGAGGGCTACGCGTAAGGCCTGAAGGCCGAGAAACACGAGGTAGCCGGCACCTATCAACCGGATCGCCAGAAAGACCGGTTGCGAGGCGACCAGCAGCGCGGCAAGCCCGGCGCTGCTGGCGACTGTCCAGGTAGCCAGTCCCGAGACCACCCCGGCCGCCGTCGCGATCCCACCACGGCGCCCGCCGACCAGGGTGTTGCGGATGGTCAGGGCGGTGTCCTGTCCGGGCGACAGGATCACCAGGATCGAGATCCCGAGGAAGGCGGCAAAGTTTGTGATCATGCCCGTCGCATCACAAATATATTGAAGCCCGTCTTGAGGGAGGCGGTTTGAACCGCCGGCGGAGGGGGTACAGTGGTGGGTGCATCCTGTTGTAGGGTGCGCTCGCCGTGGGCCCCGCTCGAACAGGCCTCGACAGCGCGAGGCAGTACGTTCGGGAAAGGAGGTCCATACAAATGTCTGGAACCATCAAGAAGCTCGTCGCCGAGCGTGGATTCGGGTTCATCACCGCCGAAGACGGTAATGACTACTTCTTCCACCGCAGCGGTAGCGCCGACTTCGATCGGCTGGATACCGGCGTCAAGGTCGATTTCGTGACCGAGCCCAGCCCCAAGGGGCCGCGCGCCACGAATGTCCGCGTCGCCGCCTAAGGGCTGAACACCCCCACCCTGACCCTCCCCCTTTCAAGGGGGAGGGAACTGGGGGGTTACGAACAACCGGTAGCGGTGAGGTTTTTCAGGTTGACCCTGACGTCCTGGCCACCAAAACTGTATGCATCGGTCCACGCCTCGATTGCGTAACCCGCGCTCACCGTGCTCGCGGCTGCCCAATCGATCTGGACCCAGGTCCGATTGCTGAGGTAGTACCCGGTGACGGTCGTGCCGACCCGGGTGAGTCGTAAGCGGCCGCTCTTGTCCGGCGTTTCGACGCTGACGATGTGCCCGGAGAACTCCGTTGTGTAGGTGTTGTCCGCGCTGTGCGGGTTGCTCGCGCGCTGGACAGAATTCACATCGGCGCCCAGGCCAAATCTAACTCCGTTTCGCGCCGGCCAGTTGACCAGGGCGTAATCCACCTGCAGATCGAAGTCGCCGGTCATCTGGCATTTCGACTTCAGGGTGACGGCGATCTTCGCCTGCTGTTGCGGATCCCCCTGCGCCTTGGCCGCAAAAAATAAATTGACGCCGCCATTCGCCTCGGTAGCGGCGGATCCGGTCCCGACCGTTATCACGTCCCAGGCGCCCAGGTCGAACCCTTTCGGCGTGGGCGCCGTCGCCGGCGTGATCGCCGCGGCCGCTGGCCCGCAGGCCGTCAGGATGGCTAGGATGGGCAGCAATAGGCTTAGACGAACTCGACTCTTCATCTATTGATGCAACGCGCGTGAATTCGCGACCTTACACCGCGTGGGCTGCGGCCGTGGTGGGCATCGGTTTCGTTGGGATTGAAGCGATCGTCCTCAATGCCCGCATTCGCGACTTTGACGAGGGCGTTTACTGGCAGTCGGTCCGGGCGCTGATTCGTGGCGAGCCGTTATTCAGCTCCGTCTTCGCCTCCCAGCCTCCGGCCTTCTATTACGTACTGCTGCCGTTTGGGGTCGCCTCGCCGTCGCTGGCGAGCCTTCGATTGACCGAATTGCTGCTGGGATTGATCGGGCTGGCGGCGACCTACGCCGTTGCGCGCCAGCTCGCCGGCTCGGTCGCGGGGTTAGTCGCCGTGGCGCTGGCGGCGACCAGCCCGCTGTACCTGCACCAGTCCGCCATCGTTCAGGCCGACGGTCCGGCTGTGGCCATCAGCATGGTGGCCGTGGCGATCGCCCTGATGGCGGCCCGGGCAGCGGGTGGGAGGCGCGATGCGCTGGCGGTCGCCACCGGCCTGGCGCTGGCGCTGGCAATCGGCTTCAAGTTCCTGGCCGCGGTCACGCTCGTTCCGATTGCGCTGACGTTCCTGCTCGCGACCCGCGGTCGCGGCCGGCTCGTGATGATCGCCGCCGCCGGTGGCATCGTCGGTTTCCTCGTCGTCATACTGCCGGCGATCGGGGCGCCGAGGGCCGCCTTCGATCAACTGGTGCTGCTGCACCAGCGAGCGGGCAGCGTGAGCCAGGGCACCATTGGCGGAAATCTCAAGGCCGTCCTGTTGTACCGCGAGGTGCCGCTCGAGTTGCTGGCCGGGCTGGCGGCCGTCGTCGCCATCTTCCGGCGGGACTCCGCGATTCTCCTGCCGCTGGCATGGTTCGGGGCATCCCTCCTCGCCGTGCTCGTCTACCATCCGCTCTTTGCCCACCACCTCGTGATGCTCTCCCTTCCGCTCGGCCTGGTAGCGGCCGTTGGGATCACCCCCTCCCCGACCCTCCCCGCAAGGGGGAGGGAGATTCTGAGGAGCCTCCCCACGAGGTGGAAGGCGATGGCTCCGCTGGTCGCCCTGGCGCTGGTGCTGGCAACGGTGGGCGCCGGCGCCCTTGTGGCCGTGCGGGATGTCCAGTTCGCCCTCACACCGGACCGGCACAATGCCGAGATGATCGCCGCCGTCCGAGCCGTCGGCCGGCCTGGCGATTTCTGGATCAGCGACAACCCCTACGCCATCGCCGCCGCCGGTCGCGACCTTCCGGGGCCTCTGGTCGATACCTCGGCTCTGCGCGCCCGTGTCGGGTTGCTAACGGTCTCGGATCTCGAATCGGCCCGGGTTGGGTACCACGTCCAGTGGCTGCTGGAGGACAGCTTCCGGCTGGATGCGGTCCCCGGATTTCGCGCCTGGCTCAACCAGCACTACCAGGCCATGGAAAGCCTGGGAGGCCGGGCGGTCATCTATCGGACAAAGGTCGGTCCTACGGAATTTGCAGCACAAATGGCCCATGGTTAACGCAGGTGTTACGCGGTTCGCACAGTCCCGATTCCCGCTTTTAACCCCTCGTGCCGGGTTCGCTGGCAGACTGACTCCAGTCTCCTAAACGGGAGGTGAAAACCATGTTGGCGAACCTGTATCTCCGTCTGCGCGCACTGCTCAACCGTGAGGAAGGGCAGGGTATGGTCGAGTACGCCCTTATCCTCGTCTTGATCGCCGTCGTAGTCATCGTAGTGCTGATCATTCTTGGCAACCAGGTCAAGAACGTCTTCTGCAACATCTCGGGCGGTCTGGGCCAGTAGGCTTCGACACCCAAAGAGAAAGGGCCCCACAGCGGGGCCCTTTTCTTTTTCAGCGCGTGGCGCCAGCTGCCGATGGTTCGAGGTTCGCGACCGCTGGGATGACCTGCTCGCCGATGATCTCCAGCGGCTTGATGCGGTCGATCCGGGGCACGCTGCCGATGACGGTCTGGATGCCCATGCTCGCCAACCAGCGGAGGCCACCGATCACCTGGCCGACCTTTTCGCCGCCCTCGCCGACGTCGAACCCGAACATCGCCGTTTTCTCGATCTCGTCGTAATTCCGCCCCAGCGCCTGGCAGTGATCCCGCAGCACGTCGAGCTTATGAGGCAGCTCCGGGCTGGGGAAGAGGTTGCAGGCGTTGGCATATTGGGCCACCATCCGCAGCGTCTTACGCTCACCGCCGCCGCCAATCAGGATCGGCGGATGCGGTCGGCTCAGGCTCTGGGGCACATTCAACGGCCGCCCGAGCTGGTAATGCTTGCCGGGAAATGGCTTTTCGCTGCCTCGTTTGCCCTCCCACATGGTGAGGCAGATCTGGAGCGTCTCCTCGAGTCGCTCAAACCGTTCGGCGATCGGCGGGAATGGAATGCCGAGACCCCGGCTCTCCGCCTCGTTCCAGGCGGCGCCGATGCCGAGCCAGGCGCGACCGCCCGAGAGGACGTCGAGCGTCGTAACGGTCTTGGCCAGCACGCCGGGATAGCGATAGACGGCGCCGGTGACCATCGTGCCGAGCCGGGCCCGCGAGGTGAGCGCGGCCATGAAGGCCAGCGCGGAATAGCCCTCGAGCATGTCGTGCTCGGGTGGGCCGTTCCCGCGGATCTGCCAGAAGTGATCCATCACCCAGATCGATTCGAACCCCGCCTGGTCGGCGGTGCGCGCGATCTGGGCCATGGTGCTGCCTAGCTTGGTCGGGCCGCCCGGCCAGCTGAAATCCGGGATCGTCAATCCGATCTTCATGGCGCCTCCTGTTTGAGCTACCCCCTCCCCGACCCTCCCCACAAGGGGGAGGGAGAACGTGACAACAGTACTTATGATGCAACGACATCGTATGAAGCCGGTACTGTGCATTCGAAACGACCGGGACGACACGCTCGGCATCACCGAGGCGGCGCTCGGCGAGCACGACGTTCCGATTCGCCGGCTGGACGCCTTCGATGCGAGGGCGGTGTGGCCCGACCTCGAAGAGATCAGTGGACTGATCGTATTTGGCGGCGAGATGAACGTGGACCAGGTCGACCGCTACCCGTACCTGATGACGCAGCGGCGGTTGATGCGCGGGGCGGTTGATGCCGGTTTGCCGGTGCTCGGCATCTGCCTCGGCGCCCAGATGCTGGCTCGGGCGCTCGACGCGCGGGTCTACCGGGCCCCGGTCCGAGAACTGGGATTCAAGCCGGTGCGGATCACCGAGGCGGGGCGGCAGGACCAATTGCTTGGCGGGTTCAGCGACGGCGACCGGGTCTTCCAATGGCACGAAGACACCTTCGACCTGCCGCAGGGCGGGGAGCTGCTGGCGGCCGGTGATGAGGTCCCGGCCCAGGCGTTTCGATTCGGGATGCGCGCGTGGGGGGTGCAGTTTCACCTCGAGGTCGATCGTGACGGCGTGGACGCCTGGCTGCGCGCCGCCGAACCGACGCTAGAGGCCACCTGGAAGCGAAGCGCCGATGAGGTGCGCGATGAGCTCGAGAGGTATCTGAAGCCGCAGCAGCAGCGGGCCCGCCAGCTGTTTGGTGCCTTCGCCCGGGCTTCGGGTGGCTTAACCGACCGTCGTCAATAAGGTCGCCCGCAGCGCCAGACGGCGATGAACCTCGCCGACAACCTCGTCGGGACTCATCTTGTCAGGAACCCGGAGGACGAGCGCCGCCTGGCCGGGGTAGGCAAAGACCGCCAGGTCGCAGAGCACGATCATGTCGGGATCCGGCATGGCGGTGCCGAGCACATCGACAAAGCTCTCGGTCTGGATGACCTCGTAGCCGCCCATC
>Ga0209689_1003738_pt1 | contig 11165 bp, 8 predicted proteins | sample GraSoiAngelo_149_FD_187119 | JGI IMG/M metagenome (GOLD analysis project Ga0209689, IMG submission 187119) | Grasslands soil microbial communities from the Angelo Coastal Reserve, California, USA - 14_1009_09_30cm (SPAdes) (version 2) | ecosystem: Environmental > Terrestrial > Soil > Grasslands ...
CGAACGCGGGCAACGTGCCCTGGCCGGCGACCGGGCCGAACCCCGTCGACCTCAGCTATCACATGTACGGCCCGAGCGGCGAGGTCGTCCTCTGGGACGGGCCGCGGACGCCGCTCGGCGGCGACGTCCTGCCGGGCCAGGCGAAGAGCCTGTCGCTCACGTACGCGGCCCCGGGCGCGGCGGGCACCTACACGATCGCGGTCGACCTCGTGAAGGAAGGCGTGTCCTGGTTCTCGGACCTCGGCTCGCCGCCGCTCCGTCACGCGGTCGCGATCTCGAGCGGCCTCGTCGCGGGATACGGCGCGACCACCACGCCACCGCAGGTGACCCTCGGCGCGGTCGTGCAGCTCACCGTCGACGTGACCAACTACGGCGGCCGCGTGTGGACGAACGGCGGTCCGAGCCCGATCCGCCTGAGCTACCACCTCTACGACGGCGCGGGTCGCATCGCCGTCTGGGACGGCAACCGCGGCATCCTCCCGAGCGACGTCCGTCCGGTCGCGATGGGCGGCAGCTCGGTCACAGTGCCGATCTCGGTCGCGCTCCCGAACACGACCGGCAACTACACGCTCGCGTGGGACATGGTGATGGAGGGCTTTGGCTGGTTCAGCCAGTTCGGCGTGCAGCCCAAGAACGAGCAGGTCGCGGTGGTGCCCGGCGTCACCTTCTACGGCAAGGGCTTCGGCCACGGTGTCGGCATGAGCCAGTGGGGTGCGCAGGGCCTCGCCAGCGGCGCGGCCGGCGTCCCGCTCACCGGCGAGCAGATCGTCGGCTGGTACTACCAGGGAACGACGCTCATGCCCGTGGCGCAGGTCGATCCCGCCCGCGGCGCGCTCCGCGTCCTGCTCTCGCAGCCCAGCTCGCAGTCCCGCTACAACTGCAGCGGCGTGGCGTACTTCGCGGGGAACCTCGCGAACGTCGTCTCGGCGGGCGGCTTCCGTGTGCTCAACGAAAGCTCGAACCCGCCGAACCAGATCATCGGGAACGCGGGCCCGGGCGTGACGTTCCAGTTCCTCGCGACGCGCGGGATCGTGCAGGTGTGGAACCAGGCCACGGCGCAGCCGACGATCGTGTACGAGGGCGCGGGACCGGTCGTCGCGCAGCCCCTCGATCCATCGGTGCCGACGAACGTCCAGGAGAAGGGCGTCTACCGCGGGAACTTCAAGTTCAGCAACCTCGGCGGGACGCTTCGGATCGTGAACTACGTGAATTACGACGAGTACGTCCGCGGCGTCATCCCGCTGGAGATGCTCGGCGGTTGGAACCTCGAGGCGTACAAGGCGCAGGCGCTCGCCGCGCGCAGCTACGCGTTCACCTCATACCGCGGCGGGTCGAGCGACTACGACGTGAGCGACGATCAGTCCGACCAGTGCTACGGCGGCGTCAAGATGCTGAACGGCAGGCAGATCGAGACGCCGATCACCGACCAGGCGGCCGCGCTCACCGCGAGCAAGATCGTCACCTTCCAGGGCCAGCCCGTGCGGACGTACTTCGCCTCGAGCTCCGGGGGCTACACGAAGGCGTTCGGCTGCTGGATGAACAACGTCGTGCGCTCCGGCGGCACCTGGGCCTGCTCCCCGACCGCGGGCGGCCTCACCGCGGTGCCGGACCCGGCCGACCTCCGCGTGAGCGCGCCGAGCACGAACCCGCGCGCCTCGTGGAGCGCGACCTTCACCGGCACGCAGCTCCAGAGCGCGATCCTGCGTTGCAATCAGGTCGACATCGGCTCATTGCAGGCGGTCGACGTCTCCAACCAGTCGCCCGCGAACGTCGGCCACGTCGTCTCGGTCCGCGTCTTCGGCAGCTTCGCCAACGTCGACCTGCGCGCGGATCAGTTCCTCACCGGCTGTCTCGGGCTTCGCTCGACGATGGTGAGGCTCTCGCCCTTCTAGCCCTCACGCGCACCTGGTTTCGCCGAGCCAAGGTCGCGGGACATCGACAGTCCTGGCTGTCGACGCACTTTCACATCGACCCTTGACCACTTTCGTTACCATTTCTTCTTCTGGGTAAGGAAATCGGGAAGTAAGGAGAACACATGAGTAAGAGCCGACGGGTCACGGCTGACGCCACCTTGACGAGCAAGGGCCAGCTCACCTTGCCCGCGCCCATCAGGGAAGCCATCAACGTGAGGACCGGGGACAAGCTGCGCTTCGAAACCGCAGGCGCCGGTAAGCTGGTGGTCACGCCCCTACGCCGCCCGGACGTCCTCTCGCTCGCGGGAGTCTTCGGAGAAGCCAGCAAACGTGTCGGTCACATGGACATCACTGAACTACGCAAGCGCGCATGGAATCGGCGCGGTCAGAGGCTCCGGGAGCGCAAGTAGTCGATGGATGCGGTCTACGTCGACTCGAATGTCGTCATTCGCTTTCTCACGAAGACGCCCGCGCACCAGTACGCGCGGGCGCTTGCCCTGATGCAGCGGGTGTCCCGGGGGGAGGTCGAGCTGTTGCTATCCGCGGCCGTGGTCGGCGAGGTCGCAGCCGTGCTCCACCACAGTTACGAGCTGCCCCAGCGCGACGTCGCGGAACAGCTCATCGCGTTCGTGAGTGCGCGCGGCGTGAACACCGAGGAACCGTCGATCGTGCTCGAAGCGCTGCGGAAGAGCGGAGAACTGAAGGACGTGGACTTCATTGACTCCTACGTCGCTGCGAAGGCTGCTCTCCGGGGTCTCCCAGTCGCGAGCTTCGACAGGGATCTTCCGAGAAAGCTCGGAAGCCTGGCCTTCAAGTTCTAGATAGCCCGTCTAAGTGTGAGCATGGCGACGACATGCGCGAAGCTCCCGGTCAACACCGGTTCGCGTCTTCGTCAGCTTCGCCAACGTCGACCTGGGCGCGGATCAGTTCTTAGCCGGCTGTCTCGGGCTTCGCGACCTCGCGCAGGCGTTCCGCGCGGGATACCTGGTCGCCGTCGGGAGACTTCATCGCGGCGGTACTTGCCGGCCCGAAGCTGCAGGCCGTTCAGCCGGTACCGGTCACGCCCCGCAGCGCGCGATCGGCGCCGTCGCGGCGCGAGAAAGCTGATCCCGCAACGATCACGACGAACGCGCTGAGCCCTTTGTCGCTCCTCAAAATGCATTACCTCACTCGTCGGTCCCCTGGTCGCGACGGGCAGGCGTGCTGCCGGCGATCGTTACGGGCAACAGAGACCCCGTGGTAACACCACAGAGCGAGGAGCGTTCGACCGTATACACGAGCCGGTCCCTGTCGCAGAATCGGGTGGAGCGTCGGGGGGATGGCGAGGTAGAAGGGGGACCGCTTGGTCCGAGGTCATCCGCGACTGCGCCTCGTGCTCCTGGCGGCCCTGTTCGTCCTCATGCTGTTCCCGCGCGCGAGCGCCCCGGCGGTCGCCTCGCAGCGCGCTTCGGGCGAGATCGTCGCCCGTGAGGTCGTGCAGCACGACCCCGCGCGGACCGCCGGCGGCCTCACCGTGCGCACCGAGAGCGGGACCGAGCTCGGCCTGAAGGACGCGGGCGCGACCGGCGGCGGCACGCTCCTCTTCACCTCCGACCCGGTCGACGCGGGCCAGGCCTTCGACCACCTGGGCGTCCACTGGATCGCCGCGCTCGGCAGCGAGGACACGTTCTACGTCGAGGTCCGCACCTCGCGTGACGGCGCGAGCTGGTCCGAGTGGGCGGTCTTCACCGCCGACGAGGACATGGCCGATCACGACCGCAACGAATGGTTCGCGGGTCCGTACGCGGTGCCGGCCGCGCGGTTCGCGCAGTACCGCATCTGGCTGACCGGCGGCGACGCCGGCGCGCTCGAGCAGGTCGCGCTGTCGTTCATGGACGTGAGCGACCTCAACGCGGGTCCGATCGCGCGTCTCGTCAACGATCTGCACGGCGCGCTCAGCGATTTCGGCCGCTCGTACGCCGAGGCCGCGCCCGCCGGCGCGTCGGCTATCCGCTCGCGCCAGGATTGGGCGGCGGACGAGAACCTCATGCTCTGGGCGCCCAAGTACCAGCCCGTGCAGAAAGCGATCATCCATCACACCGTCACCGACGACGGCGGCACGAACCCCGCGGCGTCGATCCGCAGCATCTACTACTACCACGCGGTCACGCGCGGCTGGGGAGACATCGGCTACAACTACATCGTCGACAAGTTCGGGAACATCTGGACCGGTCGACAGGGCGGCGACGGCGTGATCGGCGGTCACGCGTACGGCTGGAACAACGGGACCATCGGCGTCGCCGCGCTCGGTGACTACAGCGTGAACGCGCCGACCGGCCAGCTGCAGGGCGCGCTCGAGAACATCATCGCGCTGAAGTTCAAGCAGCTCGGCCTCCAGCCGTACGGCAACGACGTATTCACGCATCAGGAGCAAGGGCCGAACGGCCAGTGGGTGAACGTCACGTCGAGCCCGCCGAACATCCAGGGCCATCGGAACGCGAACTACATCCTGAGCCGCGAGGGCGGGCAGACGGCCTGCCCCGGGAACGGGATCTACAACATGCTCGACGGCATCCGCCGGCTCACTCAGGCCGCGGTCGACAACGGCTACACGGCGCTGCCGTACGTCGAGCCGCAGCTCGGTAAGGCCGGCGTCCCCGGCACGCCGATCCCGGTCTCGGTATCGGTGACGAACCGCGGCCTGACCGCGATCCCCGCCGGCACCGCGGTCTCGTACAAGCTCCTGAGCAAGGGCGCGGTGAGCGTGTCGCAGGGCGCGGCGGCGCAGCTCCAGAGCGCGATCGCGCCCGGCGCCAGCGCGAGCGTGAACGTACCGCTGACCATCCCGGTCATGGGCACGTACATCGTGCGCTGGGACCTCCAGTCGAACGGGATGTGGTGGAACGATCTCTACCGCACGCCCTACCGGGACGTCGCGTTCCGCGCCGCCGACTGGGGCGCGGACTGGGTCACCGACAACGTGCCGCTCTCCTGGACCGCGGGCGAGATCCGCACGATCACCGTCACCGTGCTCAACGACGGCGGCCGCACCTGGAACGCGACCGGCGCCGGCCCGGTGAAGCTCGGCTACAAGTGGGTGAGCGACGCGACCGGGAACACGTTCCCCGGCCCGAGCCTGGTGCCGCTCCCCGCCGACGTCGCTCCCGGACAGCAGGTGAGGCTGCCGATCGTCGTCACGGCGCCGCAGTACCCCACGAACTACACGCTCTACCTCGATCTCTACAAGGAGAACGAGTTCGCGTTCGCCGACAAGGGCATCGCCCCCGACGACACGCCGACCGGAGTGTCGGTGGACTTCAAGGCCGGCTACCAGTGGAGCGCGCCGGCGCTGACCGCCGGGCAGACCGCGACGGTCCCGGTGACGATCACCAATCTCGGCCGCGGGATCTTCCCGGTCACGAACTCGTTCCCGGTGAACCTCGGTTACCACTGGCTCTCCGCGTCGGGCCAGACCGTCGTGTGGGACGGCGCGCGCACCAAGCTCGGCGCCGACCTCGGCCCGCAGCAGTCGGTGACCGTCAACGCGCAGGTCACCGCGCCGCCGACCGGCGGGAATTACCAGCTCCGTTTCGACCTCGTGCAGGAGGGCGTCGCCTGGTTCTCCACGAAGGGCGTCACGCCGGGCAACGCGATGGTCACCGTCGCCGGACCGGTGCTGCCCGCCTTCGGCGCGGCGTACGCGCCGGGCGCGCCGAGCCTGCCGGTCGCCGGGACGCCGGCGTCGGTGCCGATCACGCTCACGAACACGAGCAACTTCACCTGGTCCGCAGCCGGGATGAACCCGGTCACGCTGAGCTACCACTGGGCTGACACGGGCGGCCGCACCGTCGTGTGGGACGGCGCGCGCACGAAGCTCCTCGCGGACGTGCCGCCGCAGGGGACCGCGCAGCTCGCCGCGAACATCGTGTTCCCGTCCAAGGCCGGGACCTACCTGCTGCGCTGGGACCTCGTGCAGGAGGGCGTCTCGTGGTTCAGCGGCAAGGGCGTCGCGACGCTCGACCAGACCGTGTCGGTGACCCCGAACGTCCCGCTCTTCTACGGCGGCTCGATCGACGCGTCGGGGACGCCCGCCGCGATGGGCACCGGCATGACGGTCTCCGTGCCGCTCAAGGTGCAGAACCTCTCGAACTTCGACTTCGACAGCTCGATCAACCTGAGCTACCACTGGTACGACGCGTCGGGCGCGAGCGTGGTGTGGGACGGGGTGCGCACGTCGCTCGCGGGCCTGCGCCAGGGCGAGGTCCGCGCGGTGAGCGTGCAGGTCGCCGTGCCCGCGACGGTCGGCGGCTACACGCTGCGCTACGACGTCGTGCGCGAGGGCGTCGCCTGGTTCTCGTCGAAGGGCATGCAGCTGCCGTCGCGGAGCGTCGCCGTGCAGCTGCCGCCGTACGGCGCGACCTACGCGGTGCAGTCCGCGGTGACCGGGCAGGCCGGCACGAGCGTGACGGTCCCGGTGACGCTCACCAACAACGGCTCGCTCGCGTGGCAGGGCGGGCTCTTCAACCTCGCGTACCACCTCTACTCGCCGAGCAACGGCGCGGTCGTGGTGTGGGACGGTGCGCGCTCGCCGCTGCCGGGCCTCGTGTCGCCTGGCCAGTCGATCGTCGTGAACGCGATGGTCGCGGTGCCCGCGACCGCGGGCACGTACACGGTGCGGTTCGACCTCGTCCAGGAAGGCACCACCTGGTTCTCGAGCCAGGGCGTCGCGCAAGGGACGGTCACGCTCACCGCTCAGTAGTCGCCTCCGCGCCCGCATGTAGCGCGTAGATCGGAATAGGGGAAGCAGGGAAGGATGAAGCCGGCGCTGCTCACGGCGCTCTTGCTGGTCGCCGTCTCGGTCGCGGTCGGTCAGCCGGGGCCGCGTGCGCCCGAACGCCTCGCGTGGGAGCAGGCCGGAGCGCTCGCCGCGCCGCGCGCGTACGCGACGGCGGTGACGCTCGTCACCGGCGAGATCCTCGTCGTCGGCGGCCTCGACAAGGACGACCCCAAGGTCACCTCCGTCACGAGCGAGCTCTTCGACCCGCTCACCGGTCACGCCCGCGTGCTCGACCAGCGCCTGCCCGGCCGCGTCAATCACGCCGCCGTCGCCGGCGCGGGCGGGCGCGTCGCGATCATCGGCGGCTCGGTCTGGATCGGCGACGGCTGGGCGATCACCGACCGCGTCGACGTCTATCTGCCGTACGAGCACCGCTGGAAAGAGGGCCAGCCGATGCTCCATGGCCGGACCGGCGTGCGCGCGACCGCGCTGAAGGATGGACGCATCTTCGTCACGGGCGGGTACGACGGCCCGCGCCTCATCAAGACGAGCGAGATCTACGACCCCATGAGCGACCACTGGTCGGAGGCGTCGCCGATGATCGAGCCGCGCGGCGATTTCAGCATCGCGGCGCTCGACGACGGACGCGTCCTCGTCGCGGGGGGACTGTTCGGGCGGGAGTCGATCCCGGCGGTGAGCTCGCTGTATTACGACGCCCAACGCGACCGGTGGTCGCCCGGCCCGGACCTGCTCAGCCCGCGTGTCCTGCAGTCGCAGGCGAAGCTGCCGAACGGCGACGTGCTCCTCATCGGCGGCCAGCACGCCGCCTCGAACACCGCGGAGCGCTACGACGCGCGGAGGGGCGTCTTCGAGTACGCCGGCACGCTCGCCGTCCCGCGGATGGTCGCCGACGCCGCGGCCCTCCCGGACGGTCGCGCGATCGTGACCGGCGGGCTCGTCGTGACGGCGGGACCGGTCTCGTTCGACCCAAGCGCGCGCACGGAGCTCTGGGACCCCGCGACCAACCGCTGGCGCGAGGTCGCCCCGGTCTCAAGCGGCCGGGCGTTCGCCCGGCTCATCAGCACCGCCGACGGGATCTACCAGGTGTCCGGCGTGGCGCTCGGCGAGCAGGCCCAGGCCCGCGTGGAGCGGTTCGTCTGGCATTAGCAGGTTGCAGGTTGAGGGGGGCGACGCCCCCCTCAGACCCCCGGCGAGCGCGTCACCAGACCGTCGGCACGTCGTAGGCGCGGAGTCTCTCGTCCTTCGTCACCAGGGTCGCGCCCAGGCCGCGCGCCGTCGCCACGATGACGCGATCCGCCGGGTCCTCGTGGTGTGGGGGCAGCTCGGTCGCGCTCAAGGCGATGCGCGTGTCGATCGGCACGACGCTGAAGAAGGGCAACCCTTCGCAGCGGGCGATCCAGTCTGCCGCAGGCACGCTGAGCTCCAGGCGACCGCGGCGCACGAGCATGCCGACCTCCCAGCAGCTGATTGCCGAGACGCAGAGGGCGCGTTCCTTCGTCGCCGCCTGGATCCGTTCCCTGGCCCTCTTCGACAGCTCGTGCGACCCGTCCGCCCACCAGACCCACACGTGGGTATCCAGGACGACGATCAGCGGAGCGACTCCCAGTCCTTGAGCGCGACCGGCTCGGTCGGATCGACGAACCGCCGCACCGATCCGCGGAGCGCACGCAGCGCCTCAGAAGGGTCCTCGCGATAGGGGACGACCTTTACGACCGGCCGGCCATGGTCGGTTATCACGAGCTCGGCACCGGTACGCTCGACCTCGCGCAGGTGCTCGAGCGCATGCGCCTTGAAGCGGGACTTCGACGTCGCCTTCATACTGACCATGGTCATGATACCATGGTCAGATCACTGCTCTGAGCGAGCCAGCGGCAGCCGACGCGGCCGTCACTTGTAGCGGTTCGGGATAACTGTCAGGCTTTCGGGGCAAGAACTCATCGATTCCGCGCCCTCGAACGTTACGTTGTCGCGCACGCCAGCCCCACAACACGAGGAGGGAACCCACTTGAAGCGTTTTGCTAGCGGCCTGCTTACGGCCGCGTTCGTCGCGGCCTCATTGCTCGCGTTCGCCGGCACCGCCGTCGCCGCGGAGCCATCGCTCAACGGCACGGTCAAGGACATCAACACCGGCGGGGTGGTGCCCAACGTGTGCGTCACGATCGGCCCGCCCATCCGCTGCGTGACGATGACGAAAGCGGACGGGACCTACTTCGTCGACATGACCGGCGCCCCCAACGGCATCGGCTGGGACGTGCGGTTCCTCCTCGGTGGCCAGGTCAAGGCCGAGTTCCTCAACGTGATCGTGAACGGGCCGACGACCGTGAACGCGAACATCGACGCGACCGGGTTCCCCGTGGCGCCGCCGCCCGCGCCGCCGTGCGCGGCCCTGCGCACCGACGCGGCGGTCTCGACGAACTACCTGCCGAACATCACGAAGACGCTCGGCGGCCCCACCGGCTTCCAGACCCCGTTCATCGTGCAGAACGTCGGCAGCGGGACCACCACGCTCGAGGTCAGCTGGTACCGCTTCAGCGACGGGTCGTGCGCGAAGCGCCTCAGCGTTGACCGCGCGGCCGGTACGTCGTACGCGTACGTGCCGAACAACGATCCGGCGCTGTCCAATGACAGCCAGTTCGCGGTCGTCGTCCGTTCGTTCGGCGCGGCGATCGTGAGCGTGGTGAACGAGCACCAAGGAGTGGGCGCCCGCGCCGAAGCCCTCAGCTACGACGGGTTCTCCGCCGGCGCGAAGAACGTGTTCCTGCCGAACATCACGCGGCGCTTCTGCGCCGGTTGCCGCGGTGGCGGCACCGGCTTCGTGACGCCGTTCATCATGCAGAACCTCGGCACCACGACCGCGACGATCAACGTGCAGTTCGTCGAGCGCGGCAGCACGGCCGCGCCGTTCAACATTGCCCCCGTGATCGTCGACCCGGGCAAGTCCAAGTTCGTCGACCCGAACAGCACGCTCGGGCTCCAGGACGGCAAGGCGTACGCGGTGACGCTCACCGCCGATCAGCCGATCGCCGTCGTCGTGAACACGCACGACGACGCTCCGACCTCGCAGTTCCCGGCCGCGTACTCGGCCGATGGCATCAGCGACAGCGCGTCGACGATCTACGCGCCCTACCTCGCGAAGAACACCGACGGCGTCGCGCGTGTCTCGACGGTGGTCGTGCAGAACACCGGCACGGCCGCGACGACCGCGAGCATCAAGTTCACGCCGCTCGGCGGCGGGACCGCGACGACCATCAGCCTCGGGAGCATCGGCGCCGGCAAGTCGGCGGCGTTCGACCCGCGGTACACGAACGGCGACATCGCGCAGCCCCTGTGCGGCGCCGTCGCGTCGACCGGCTGCCTCGCCGACGGCGAGTACACCGGCGAGATCAGCGCGACCGCGGGCGGCACGCTCGCGGCGGCGGTGAACGTCATCTCGAACGCGACCGCGATGGGTTATACCGCGCTCACCAGGGCGACGACGAAGTTCTTCCTGCCGAACGTCACACGGACGCTCGGCGGCGCGACCGGGTGGACCACGCCGATCCTGCTGCAGTCGACGAACGCGCTCACCGCGACGCTGAGCTGGTTCCGCTTCTCGGACGGCGTGCTCGTGAACCAGCAGACGGTCCCGCTGACCGCGGGCGCCGGCGTCCGCGTCGACCCGCGCACCAACCCCGCGCTCACCGACGACACGCAGTACGCGGTCGTCGTCAACGCCGCCGGCAGCGTCGTCGCGGTCGTCGTGGAGCTCGCCACGGGAGGCGACAACGCGATGATCTACGAAGGGTTCCCCGCACCGTAAGCGGCTCGTATGGCGTCGGGCGGGCGCGTGAGGGAGCTCACGCGCTCGCCGTCGCGGCTCTCGCGTGCGCGCTGATCGTCGCGTGCGGTGGCTCAGCGCCCGCGGCGGTCGCCACGCCACAGACCCCGACCCCGACGGCGGAGCCCACCGCGGCGACAGCGCCCGCGTCCGGCACGCCGTTCCGCCTCATCACGCCTGGCCCGACCGTGCCCGAGGGGCACTGGCGCTGGACCGGCCAGGTCTTCGACGAGATAGGCACGCCGCTCGCCGGTGTGTGCGTGCACATCGGCCCTGGCGAGTGCCGCTTCAACAGCATCCGCACCGATGAGACCGGCAAGTGGGTCATCGACTTCCCGCAGGTCGACGTGCAGTACGACTTCCACTTCGTGAAGGAGGGCTACCAGCGCGTGGACGTCTCCATCCGGACCCAGGGACCAGGCGAGCTACCGATCCGGATGATCCGCGCGTGAGCGGTATGCCGTTGCTGTTCGGCCCGCTCGGCCGTTAGGTTCCCAAGGTGAGACCATCCGTCGGAGCGCTCTCGCTGTTCGCCTCCCTCCGTGAGGAGGGGACGCGCCCCGGACACGGCCCGTACGAGGCCCCGGCGACGCCCGCCGACGCCCAGCTCGTCGCACTCGCCCGGGAGGCCCCGGCCGACGCGCTCGAGGCCATGTAT
>Ga0209689_1003742_pt1 | contig 11155 bp, 21 predicted proteins | sample GraSoiAngelo_149_FD_187119 | JGI IMG/M metagenome (GOLD analysis project Ga0209689, IMG submission 187119) | Grasslands soil microbial communities from the Angelo Coastal Reserve, California, USA - 14_1009_09_30cm (SPAdes) (version 2) | ecosystem: Environmental > Terrestrial > Soil > Grasslands ...
GAACAAGTACATGTTCGAAGTGCTCCGCGAGGCGAATAAGACGCAGATCAAGGACGCCGTTGAAAAGGGGTTCGATGTCAAAGTGACAGACGTCAACGTAATGGTCATGAAGGGCAAGCCTCGCAGAGCCCGGGGCAACCGTATCAAGCACCAGCCCGACTGGAAGAAGGCCGTCGTCTCGCTCGCCCCCGGCGACAAGATCGAGCTGTTCGAGGGCGTCTAGCGTGCCGATCAAGCAGTACAAGCCCACCTCCCCCGGACGCCGCGGCGCCAGCGGGCACAGCTTCGACGAGATCACCCGCTCGAAGCCCCAGAGATCGCTCGTCGCCCCTTTGCGGCGTCAGGCCGGGCGCAACAATCAGGGCCGCATCACTGTCCGCCACCGCGGCGGCGGCGCCAAGCGCCGTCTGCGCATCATCGACTTCCGCCGCGACAAGGCCGGCGTCCCCGGCAAGGTCGCCTCGATCGAGTACGACCCTAACCGGACCGCGCGCATCGCCCTCGTGCACTACGCGGACGGCGACAAGCGCTATATCCTATGGCCGGTCGGCCTCAAGATCGGCGACACCGTCATGGCCGGCCCCAACTCCGAGATCAAGCTCGGCAACGCGCTCCCCATGCGCAACATCCCTTCGGGTACGACAATCCATAACCTGGAAATGCACAAGGGGAAGGGCGGCCAGCTCGTTCGCGGCGCCGGCGGCTCCGCTCAGCTCCTCGCCCGCGAAGGCGACTACGCACTCGTGCGGCTGCCTTCGGGCGAGGTCCGGCGCATCCACGCCGACTGCATGGCCACGATCGGCCAGGTCGGCAATGTCGAGCACAGCCAGGTCAAGCTCGGCCGGGCCGGGCGCAAGCGCTTGATGGGCCGCCGGCCGAGCGTGCGCGGCAGCGTTATGAACCCGCGCGACCACCCGCACGGCGGTGGCGAAGGCCGCGCGCCGATCGGCCTCCCCGGTCCGCGCAGCCCGTGGGGCAAGCCGACGTTGGGCGCCCGTACGCGCCGCCGCAAAGACACCAACAAGTACATCGTCCGCCGCAGGTACGAGGTCTAGGCGATGTCCCGCTCGACGAAGAAGGGCCCCTTCGCGGACGCCAAGCTCATCGCCAAGGTCATGAAGGTGCAGCAGTCCGGCCAGAAAGCCGTCATTCGCACCTGGTCGCGCCGCTCCACCATCCTGCCCGAGATGGTCGGCCTGACAATTGCCATCCACGACGGTCGGCGGCACATCCCGGTCTTCATCACCGAGAACATGGTCGGGCACAAGCTCGGCGAATTTGCGCTGACCCGCACCTTCCGCGGCCACACCAGCCGTTCGGCGCAGGTCAGCCAGGTGAGGAAGAAGTAGTGGTCGCCGTAAAGTCGTACACGCGCGGCGCTCAGGTCGCCCCCAAGAAGGTCCGCCTCATCCTCGACGAGGTGCGCGGCAAGCGTGTCGATGAGGCGATGTCGATCCTGCGCTTCATGCCGAGCCCGCATGCCCGGACGATCGCCAAGGCCGTGCGCTCGGCTGCGGCCAACGCCGAGAACAACTACAACATGGACCCCCGGCACCTGCGTGTGACCCGCGCGTTCGTCGGCGACGGCGTGAAGATGCGCCGCATGACCCCCCGCGCCCGCGGCCGCGCCGATATCATCCGCCGCCGCCGGAGCAACATCACGATCATCGTCGAAGAAGGCGGCTGATGGGCCAGAAAGTTCACCCCCACGGCTTCCGCCTCGGCTATATCTACACCTGGAACAGCAAGTGGTACGCCGACAAGAACTACACGGAGCAACTGCACGAGGATCTGCGCATGCGTCGCGCGATCGAGCGCATGTTGCCCGACGCCGGTATCTCGCGCGTCGAGATCGAGCGCAACGCCAACCAGGTTACGGTTAGCATCCACACGGCGCGCCCCGGAATCGTCATCGGCCGCGGCGGCCAGCGCGTAGACGAACTGCGCGGTCGGCTCGAAAAGGCGAGCGGACGCCGCGTTCGTGTCAACATCAACGAAATACGGCTCCCGGAAGTCGAGGCGCCGCTCGTGGCGCGGGCGATCGCCGAGCAGATCGAGCGCCGTGTATCCCACCGCCGCGCCATCAAGCAGGCGGCCATGAGGGCGATGCAGCGCGGAGCGCAGGGCGTGCGCATCCGCATTTCGGGACGCCTCGGCGGCTCAGACATGTCCCGCAAAGACCAGGAGCGCCAGGGCCGGGTACCCTTGCACACGCTGAAAGCAGACGTCGACTACGGTACCGCCGAGGCCCGCACCACGCTTGGCCGCATCGGCGTCAAAGTCTGGATATACAAGGGCGACAAGATCTCGGAGCGGACGGCGCCTCCCATCAGCGCGCTCGAAAAGGCGCGCGCGGCCGGCGAAGGCCCACCTGAGGCCGGGGCCGGCCTACCTGCCGAACGGAAGCAGCCGCAGGAAGGGAGCGCGGAGGCGGCGGTGGAGGCTCCTGCCGAGCCGGCTCAGCAAGAGGGCGGCGATGCTACAACCTAAGCGGACAAAGTTCCGCAAGGCCCATCGCGGCCGCCGGCGCGGCATGGCCACCGCCGGCAACAACGTCACCTTCGGCGACTACGGCCTCCAGGCGCTCGGGCCCTGCTGGCTAACGGCCCGCCAGCTCGAGGCCGGCCGTCGCGCCATCACCCGCTACGTCCGCCGTGGCGGCAAGCTCTGGATCCGCGTCTTCCCCGATAAGCCGGTCACGAAGAAACCGCTCGAAGTGCGTCAGGGAAGCGGCAAGGGCCCCGTCGAAGCTTGGGTCGCCGTAATTCGCCCGGGCCGCGTGATCTACGAGATCGCGGGCGTCCAGGAAGAGACGGCCCGCGAAGCCATGCGCCTTGCCGCCCACAAGCTGCCCATACCCACGCGCTTCCTGGCACGCTCGGAGATGTAGACGATGGCGAAGAAGCTCAAGACCAAACTCGACGATATCCGCAAGCTCTCGGACGCCGATCTGCGCAAGGAGCTGGAGGAGGCCCACCGCCGCCTCTTCTCCATGCGTCTCCAAAGCGAGACGCGTCAGCTCACGAACTACCAGGAGCTGCCGAAGATGAAGCGCCACATCGCTCGTCTGAAGACAATCGAGCATCAACGACAGCTCTCCCGAGCCGGCGCTGAGGCGGCGCGCACATGACAGCCAAGCGGAGCGGCCTTCGCGGCAAAGTACGTGACGGCACCGTCGTCAGCGACAAGATGCAGAAAACGGTCGTTGTCGCCGTCGAAGCCAACTTCCGCCACCGCCTGTACAAGAAGACAGTGCGTCGGGTGCGTCGCCTGATGGCCCACGATGAACGTGAGGAAGCGGCCCTGGGAGACCGCGTCCGCATCATCGAGGCCGCGCCGATGTCTCGGCGCAAGCGCTGGCGTCTGCTCGAAGTCCTCACACGCGTCGAGCTCCCGGAAGTCGCGCCCGAATCGATCGACCTCGAACTCTTGGGCGAAGTCAAGCCCGAAGCGCCGGAGGTCGAAGAGGCTGCAGCGCCGGTTGACGGCGCGAAAGCTCAGCCAGAAGAGGCTGTCCCCGCCGAAGCGGTCGCCGGCCCCGAAGTCGAAGCCGCCGTGCCCGAGGAAGTCGAAGTAGCCGAAGAAGTACCCGAAATTGAAGCAGTCGAAGCGGAGGAGCCGGCCGCCGAAGAAGAGGAGGCTCCTCAACAGCCGGCGGAGTCCTCCGAAGAGCCGGCAGAAGCCCCTGAAGAATCGGAAGAGGGGAAGCCGTCTTGATCCAGTCCTACTCCCGTCTCAAGGTGGCCGACAACTCCGGCGGGCGTCAGCTGATGTGCATTCAGGTTATCGGCGGCTCCCGGCGACGCTACGGCACCGTGGGTGACATCATCGTCGCCTCCGTCAAGCAGGCGACTCCGATGGGCGGCGTTAAGAAGGGCGAAGTCGTCCGTGCCGTCGTCGTGCGCGCCGCTCAGCCTTACCGGCGCAACGACGGTTCTTACATCCGCTTCGACGAGAACGCCGCCGTCGTCCTGTCCGACGCCTTTAACCCGCGCGGCACCCGCATCTTCGGGCCCGTCGCCCGCGAGCTGCGAGAACGCAACTTCATGAAGATCGTCTCACTGGCGCCCGAGGTCGTGTAAGAGATGCAAAAGGTAAAGCGCGAAGATACCGTGCTCATCACCAAGGGCAAGGACCGCGGGCGCACCGGGCAGGTGCGTAAGGTCCTCCTCGGTACCGGCAAGATCAGCAAGCTGGGCGAGCCGCGGCCGCCGCGACTCATCGTCACCGGCATCAACATGGTCAAGCGACATATGAAGCCGCGCGGCCCGCAGAAGCCGGGCGGCATCGTCGAGCGCGAAGCACCCATCTCGTGGGCGAACGTGGCACTTGTTTGCGCTTCTTGCGGCAAGCCCGCCCGCGTCGGCTTTCGCAACCAGGCGGACGGGCGTAAAGTGCGCTTTTGCAAGCGCTGTAACGCGAACCAGGACTAACCTATGGCGCCGCGATTGAAGGAACGCTATCGGGAAGAGATCGTACCGGCTCTCGTCAAAGAATTCGGCTACGCTAACCATATGCAGGCGCCTCGCGTCGAAAAAGTGACCCTGAATATCGGCACTGGAGAAGCAGTCCAGAACGCCAAGGCGCTTGACGCTGCTTCTACCGACATCGCTACTATCACCGGCCAGCATCCGGTCATCACCCGGGCGAAGAAGTCTATTGCGAACTTTAAGCTCCGCGAGGGAATGCCTATCGGCGTAATGGTCACCCTTCGCGGCAACCACATGTGGGAGTTCCTCGACCGCACTCTGAACGCCGCGCTCCCCCGCATCCGCGACTTCCAGGGCGTCTCTCCAAACTCGTTCGACGGCAGGGGCAATTACAGCCTGGGCATCCGCGAGCAGGTCATCTTCCCGGAGATTGAATACGATAAGATCGACAAGATCCGCGGCATGCAGATAACAATCTGCACAACCGCCAAGACGGATGAAGAGGGGCAACGGCTGCTCGAGCTGTTGGGAATGCCGTTCGCCAGGCGAGGCCAGTAGAGGGGACACATGACGCGAAAAGCGCTTTTCGAGAAGACGTTCAATAAGGCCCCGAAGTTCGCAGTCCGCCTGCGCAATCGTTGCCGTCTATGCGGGCGTCCGCGGGCGTACATCCGCAAGTTCGGCCTCTGCCGGATCTGCTTTCGCAAGTTCGCCCTGGAAGGTCATATTCCGGGCGTGAAGAAGTCCAGCTGGTAAGCGAAATGGTTACCGATCCCATCGCCGACATGCTCGCCCGGATCAGGAACTCGCTCGTGGCCCGCCACGATCACACAGACATGCCCGCCTCCAAGACGAGAGTTGCGCTGGCTCAGGTCCTCAAGAACGAGGGCTATATCGGCAACTTCGAGGTCCGCAGCGAAGGCACGCACAAAAATGTTCGCATCCATCTCGCTTATACCCCCGCGCGCGAGCCGGTCATCATGGGCCTCCAGCGCGTGAGCCGGCCGGGGCTGCGCGTCTATGCGGCCAAGCGCGAGATCCCGCGCGTCTACGGCGGCCTTGGCGTCGCCATCCTCTCCACGCCGGAGGGCGTTATGACCGGTCAGGAAGCCCGCCGCCGCGGCGTGGGTGGCGAAGTACTCTGCTACGTGTGGTGAACCAATGTCTCGAGTAGGTAAAATGCCGGTCGCCATACCTTCTGGAGTCGAGATCCGCATCGAGGGCACGCGCGTCTCCGTCAAAGGACCCAAGGGCGAACTGAGCCGCGAGCTCGATCCTGAAATGCGGATCGAACAGAAGGACGGGCAGATCATCGTTTCCCGCCCCAGCGAGCAGCCCCGCCACCGGGCGATGCACGGCCTCACCCGCTCGCTGGTCGCGAATATGGTCACCGGTGTCACGACGGGGTTCAGCAAGACGCTCGAGCTCCAGGGCGTCGGCTATCGTGCGCAGATGCAGGGCAGAGACCTTGTCTTGGCCATCGGTTACTCGCATCCCGTAAACGTACCGCCTCCGCCCGGCATCGACTTCGAAGTCGAAGGCACGTCGAAAATCACCGTCAAAGGCATCAACAGGGAGCAGGTGGGCCAGGTCGCGGCCGATGTTCGCAAGGTCCGGCCTCCCGAGCCTTATAAGGGCAAGGGCATTCGCTACACGGGCGAATACGTGCGCCGCAAGGCCGGCAAGGCCGGCAAGGCGACCCACTAGGATGCGCGCCATGAGCCCGCCCTACTTCAATCAGCATCCGAGACGTTTCGACTGCGATCGCGCTTATTTGCCGACTGCCTCCGTGTTTGAATCCTCCGCAGGGGCCGCCCAGGAGACCTTCAATTCCGACTTTGCTGGATCCGATGCATTTTTCCCCGCCGATTTCAAGCGCCGGCCGGCCGGGCGCATGGGGCTGTCCCTCACCATTCCCTTATCGGGGTGGGGTGAGGCGGCTCGAGAGGCCTTCTTATGAAGAAGTCCCGTCTCCCCCGCGCCGCCCGTGCTCGACGCCACGTCCGCGTTCGCGAACGCCTCACAGGCACTCCCGAACGCCCCCGCCTCGCTGTCTTCCGCAGCCTCAAACACATCTACGCGCAGGTCATCGACGACAGCGCGGGCCACACGCTCGTGTCTGCTAGCGACCTCGAGGCCGATGTCAAATCGGGACGCGATAGCAAGAAGAAGAGCGAAGTCGCCGGGCTTGTCGGTGAGGCGTTGGCCAGGAAAGCAAAAGAAAAGGGCATCGCGTCCGTCGTCTTCGATCGTGGCGGCTTCAAATATCACGGTCGCATCAAAGCGTTCGCGGAGGCCGCCCGCAAAGCCGGACTCACATTCTAGGGAGCCGCTGATGTCGAATCCACGCAAGTACATCGCCAAAAGAGAGCGGGTCGACGCCGCTGACCTGGAACTGACCGAAAAGGTTGTCTTCATCAACCGGGTCGCCAAGGTGATGCAGGGCGGCAGGCGCTTTCACTTCACTGCCATCGTCGTGGTCGGCGATACTGCCGGTCGCGTGGGTGCAGCGATGGGCAAGGCCACCGAAGTGCCGGAGGCCATCCGCAAGGCCGGTACAATCGCCCGCAAGCACATGATCAGCGTCCCGCTAAACGGCACCACATTGCCGCACCCGCTCCTTGTTCACTTCGGCGCCGCCAGAGTGCTCATGAAGCCCGCCCCGCCCGGCACCGGCCTCATCGCCGGCGGCGGTGTGCGCGCGGTGCTCGAGATGGCTGGCGTTAAGGATGCCGTGGCCAAGTCGCTTGGCTCCAACAACCCGGCCAACACCGTTAAAGCGACCATGCTTGCGCTCTCACGCCTGCGCTCGCCCGATCAGATCCGGGACCGTCGCCGTGCCGTCTCACAGGAGGCCTCCGTTGGCAGGTAAGCTACGTATTACCTGGAAGAAGAGCGCAATCGGCTATAAAAGCAACCAGAAACGGACGATCGAGGCGCTCGGACTCAAGCGCCTCGGCCAGAGCGTCGAGCAGGACGACAGTCGCGCCCTGCGTGGTATGATTACGAAGGTTCGCCACCTCATTGAGGTGACCGAGCTGGACGGAACACCGGCTCCCGCTGAGGTATCGAAGGAACAAGCGGGGACAGGTAGCAGACACGACTAATGCAAGCCCACCAGTTGAAGCCCCCGCCGGGGGCGAGGCATGCCCGCAAGCGCGTCGGCCGCGGCAACGCCGCCGGCCAGGGCACGTTTGCCGGACGTGGCCTCAAGGGCCAAAAGGCGCGCGCCGGCAACAAACCCCGCCGCTTTTTCGAGGGCGGCCAGACCCGGCTCTTCAAAAAGCTCCCCTTCCGCCGCGGTTTTACGAATCCCTTCCGCGTCGAGTACCAGGCGGTCAACCTGGACGTCCTCGAGCGCTTCGACACTGACGCTGAAGTCACGCCAAGGTTCCTCAAGGAGAAGGGCATCCTGCGCAATCTCCGGAAGCCGGTCAAGGTGCTCGCGGCCGGCAATCTGACGAAAAAACTTACCGTACACGCGCACGGCTTCTCGGTCACCGCCAGAGAAAAGATCGAGGCAGCGGGCGGGACCGCCGTCGAACTGGGCGAGCGCAAGAAGAAGAAACCTCGCGACCGTACCGCCTCGACGAAGGACAAGAGCGAGAGCGCGGTAGAAGCTGCCGAAGAGCCCGCCGTTAGCGAACAGCCGGCCGGCGAGGAAGCCGCCGAAGGTGCAGGCGATGGCAGCGGCGGGTAGGCAGCAGCAGACTCAGCGGCCTCAACTTCTCCAGGCAGCCATCAGCGCGATGGCCCAGCCGGACATCCGTGAGAAGCTGCTCTTCACCTTCGCCCTCATCATCATTTTCCGGTTCGTCTCCAACGTCCCCGTTCCGGGCGTAGAGCCGGCGAGGCTGGACGACGCTTTCAAGCAGAGCACCGTCCTCGGCTTCATGAACATCTTCAGCGGTGGCGCGCTCTCACATATGAGCGTGGTAGCGATGGGCGTCTATCCCTACATCACCTCGTCTATCGTCATGCAGCTCATGGTCCCGCTCGTCCCAGCGCTCCAGGCCCTTTCCAAGGAGGGCGAGCAGGGCCGCAAGCAACTCAACATCTACACCCACTGGATGACCGTGCCAATGGCCTTCGTGCAGGGCTATGGTCAGCTCATCATCGTTCAGAGCATTGCGCCCGGCGCGATTCCCCAGCCGTCGCTCACCGGCCCTGGTGCCCTTCCCACCTTTTCGGCGATCATCACGATGACCGCCGGCACGATGTTTCTCGTCTGGCTCGGCGAGCTGATCAGCGAGAAGGGAATCGGCAACGGCATCTCGATCATCATTTTCGCCGGCATTATCGCCGGCTTGCCGCAGTTCATCGGCGGCAGGTTGTACACCGGTACCGGCGAAGGCGTCGCCGCTACCTTCTTCCTCACGATCATGATCATCGGGCTCGTCGCCTTCATCGTCACCTTCCAGGAGGCCCAGCGAAAAATCCCCGTTCAGTACTCGCGCAGCGTCTTCCGTTCGGGCCGCATGTACCGCCAGTCCGGTCAGACGCACATCCCTTTGCGCGTCAACAGCACAGGCATGATCCCCCTTATCTTCGCCTTCTCCATTGTGATCATGCCTGCCTTCGTGGGCAGCGCTCTCGCCAGCTCCGACAACAGTCTGCTCGCTAACACGGGGGACTTCCTGAAGAGCTCCTTCAATCCCGGGAACGTTTGGTATTGGGCCTTCGTCTTTGTCACCGTCGTTGTCTTCACCTTCTTCTATACGCTCGTCGTCTTTCAGCAACAAAACCTGAGCGAGAACCTTCAGCGACAAGGCGGCTTCATACCCGGCATCCGTCCCGGGCGCCCGACGGAGGACTACATCAACCGCGTTCTTCTGCGCATCACCTGGGGCGGGGCGTTCTTCCTCGGAATCGTCGCCATCGCCCCCTTCATCACCTCTCATCTTGTGGGCGCGGGCACGACGAGCGGGCGCCAGACCGCGCTTGGCATAACGACAAGCGGTCTCATTATCGTCGTCGGTGTGATCCTCGATACCCTGCGTCAGATCGAAGCCCAGCTGCTCATGCGCCAGTACGAAGGCTTCATCCGCTAGGCGACGGGGTTGTACGTCGTCCTCCTCGGCCTGCCGGGCGCCGGCAAAGGCACCCAGGCGGCCCTTCTCAAAGACGAGACCGGCCTCCCTCACGTGACTACTGGCGAGCTGTTTCGCGAGAACATTCGCGGGGGAACTGATCTTGGTAAGCAAGCCCAGCCGTTCGTTGAGAGTGGGCGCCTCGTCCCCGACGAGATCACGATCGGCATGCTGCTCGACCGCATCTCACAGCCAGATTGCGCCGGCGGCTGCATGCTCGACGGCTTTCCCCGCAATCTCGAGCAGGCGCGCGCCTTGGACGAGGCCTTGGCCGGAAAAGGCAAGCGCATCGACCGCGCGATTTACATCTCCGTCACCACTGACGAACTCGTCTGCCGCCTTTCCAGGCGATGGAGCTGCCCGAACTGCGGCGCCGTCTACAACGAGACCAGCCGCCCACCCAGAACACCCGGCATCTGTGACAACTGCGGCTCCCGCCTGGAACAGCGCAAAGACGATAGACCGGAGGCCGTCCGAACGCGCCTCGAGGTCAACCTCAAGAACCTCGAGCCTCTCCTCGACTACTATCGCACGCAGGGAAAGCTCTGCGAGGCGTCCGGCGAGGGCCCTGTCGAAGAGGTCGCTCGCGCCGTCCGGGCCTGCCTCGAGGGGGAGCGTTAGTGCCGATCATCGTCAAATCGCGAGATGAAATTGGCCTTATGCGGGAGGCCGGCCGCATCCTGGCGGAGACGCTCGAGATCGTTGTAAACCAGGTGCGGCCGGGGGTGATCGAGAAAGAGCTCGACGAGATCGCCCGTCGCCAGTTCAAGAAACGCGGCGTTATCCCCACCTTCCTCAACTACGGGCAGCCGCCCTACCCGGCCACAATCTGCGTCTCTGTGAACGACGAGATCGTCCACGGCATCCCCTGCGACCGCGAGATAGCGGACGGCGACGTCGTCAGCATCGACATCGGCTGCACGCACAAGGGCTTCGTCGCCGATATGGCCGTCACCCTCGGCGCCGGAAGTCTGCCGCCCGAGGCCCAGAAGCTAATCGAGGTAACCCGCGAGGCCCTCTGGCGGGGCATTGCCGCCTCGCGCGGCGGGGCCCGCATCGGCGAGATCGGTGCCGCCATTCAGGCCTGGGTCGAAGGAGAAGGCTTCTCCGTCGTCCGCGAGTACGTCGGCCACGGCGTCGGCCGCAACATGCACGAGGACCCGCAGATACCCAACTACGGCACTTCGGACTCCGGCCCCGTCCTCCGCCCCGGCATGGTGATAGCGATCGAGCCCATGGTAAACGTTGGCGACTGGCGCACGAGGCGCGACGCCGACAACTGGACCGTCCGCACCCTCGACGGCAGCCTTTCCGCCCACTTCGAACACACCTTGGCCATCACGGACGCCGAAGCCGAAGTGCTTACCCTGCCGTAGTCTCTCAGCAGCGCGGCAGGCCGGGGTGTGGGGTATCCCCCACAGTCCTTCAGGAAGGCGGAGCTGCGCTCCGGCTCGCACCCCATTGCCCCAGTCCCCCCAATTCAGTAGACTATTTCTTTTGGATGGCCGAATTCGGGAGGTGATGGAAACTACCCGCTGAATGGCGAAAAAAGAGTCGATTGAGGTTGAAGGCACGGTAAAAGAAAATTTGCCAAACGCGATGTTTCGTGTAGAATTGGCAAATGGGCACAGAGTT
>Ga0209689_1003749_pt1 | contig 11147 bp, 9 predicted proteins | sample GraSoiAngelo_149_FD_187119 | JGI IMG/M metagenome (GOLD analysis project Ga0209689, IMG submission 187119) | Grasslands soil microbial communities from the Angelo Coastal Reserve, California, USA - 14_1009_09_30cm (SPAdes) (version 2) | ecosystem: Environmental > Terrestrial > Soil > Grasslands ...
CCAAGTTCGCGGCGGTCGAGATCACCTGGACGACGCGCGACCACAACCCCGAGGTGCTGGGCGGCTACATCGACGACTCGGGCGAGGTCCACCTGGGCATCGCGATACCTTCGCTGGACTCGCTCCTGGTCGGTTACTCACCGAACACCGTCGTCCGCGGCCTGACCAGTTTTGCGGCGGACTCCCGGCCGAACACGCTCGAGGTGAACATCGTGCACCTCGCGTTCGACGTCATGGTCGGCCTGGGCAGCGCGGGCGCCGCGCTCTCGGCGTGGTTCCTGTGGATCCTGCTGCGGCGGCGCCAGCTGCCCGAGTCGCGCTGGTTCTACCGCCTCGCTGCACTTTCGGGCGTCGGTTGCTACGTCGCGGTGGAAAGCGGATGGATCACGACCGAGGTCGGCCGCCAGCCGTGGATAGTCAGCGGCGCCTTACGCGTCTCGGACGCGGTGACTGACGCTCCGGCGAGCTTCGTCTGGACGTCGCTGATCGCGCTGGTCGTGATCTATGCACTGATCGCGTTCTTCTTCGTGACGCTGCTCATCAAGCTCGCGGAGCGCTGGAGGCGAGAGGACTCGGGTGCGGCTGCAGCCCCCGAGATGGGCGTCCCGTATGGGCCGCGATCGGTGCGCGGGGAATGAACGATCCGCTCGCGAACGCGAGCGCCTTCGTCTTGCTGCTGGCCATCACCGCGTACAGCACCGCCGGCGGTGTCGATTTCGGCGCAGGCATATGGGACCTCTTTGCCGGCAGGGGTCCGCAGAGCCGCCGGCCGCGCGAGCTCATCGACCATGCGATGGCGCCCGTCTGGGAGGTCAACAACGTCTGGTTGGTGCTGGGAATCGTCCTTTGCTGGACCGGATTTCCTTTTCTCTTCCAGTCCGTCTTTGCCGCCCTGTATCCACTCTTCACGCTGGCACTGATCGGGCTGATCCTTCGGGGAGCCTTCTTCGCGTTCCGCCACATCGCGGCCGACCCTCGCGCTCACTACGCCGCTGACCTCGTCTTTGGTCTCTCCTCATTGCTGACCCCATTCTTCTTCGCCGCTTGCCTGGGCGCCATCGCCTCCGGAAAGCTGGCGTTCGACCCCATGTCGGTTGCATTCGGCCTCGTCTCACTTGCGGCCACCGCCTTCAGTGGCGCGTCGTTTCTCGTCGGTGACGCGCGTCGCTACGGCTTCGACGACCTGGTCGCGTACTTTCGCCGGCGGGCAATCCTCGCCGGTTTCGTGCTGATCACGATCGGCACCCTCGCCCTGGGTGCGATCGGCCTCGAGGCGCCCGCGCTGTTGTGGTCGATGCTGGCGGGCGTGGGGCTGCCATTTGTCCTGGCGACCATGATCCTCACCCCGCTGGTGATGCTTCTCCTATGGCGCCGCAGATACGTCTGGTATCGCGTGCTGACGGTGACGGGGATCGGGTCGATGGTGTTCGCGTGGGGTTTTGCGCAGTCTCCTTATCTGCTGCCCGGTCAGCTGACCATCTCGCAGGCTGCGGCCCCTCACTCGACGCAGCTTCTGCTGCTTGCTGTCGCAGCGGTGCTGGTGCTTGTCATCGGGCCCGCGATGGCTTTGCTCTACTACCTCGACCAGCGCGGCGCTCTGGAGCCGCCGGAAGCGTAAAAGGCGCTATCTCAGTCGAGGCGCCGGACCAGGGGGCGCCTGCGGGATGGGGCTCCGTTTGCCAGGAATCGAGTCACCGCCGGCTGTGATCGGCCGCCTCTGGCTCAAGGAGCTGATGTGGTCGTGGACATATCGCGCGTAGGCGGCGCCGGCGGGGCTGGTGGTGTTCGGTGTGCCGTTGTACGAAGAGATGAGGCTGAGGCAGTCGCCCCACGTATCCCACGTCCAGGCCGCGTAGCCGACGTTGTGCGCATCGGCCCAGGGAAGGATCACGCGCATGTTGGCGCTGGTGCACTCGGAGTCGTCATACGTCTCGCCGGTCTCGCCGAAGATCACCGGCACCGCTGCCGCGACCGGCGCGATGGTCGTGGTCAGGCATGCGCCACTGCTCTGTGCGCCGCACGAGTTGTTGCCGTATATGTGCGCCTCGGCGACAAGGGCGCCAAGCGGGTCGACGGGCTCGTAGGCGAGCCACTGCGTGAGGTCGTTCGCGTAGTTGATGCCCGGAACGGCGATTGGTTGAGAGGCTCCCGCGTTGCGGATCGCGGTGACCAGCTCCTGCGAGCCGGCCGTCTGGTAACCCGCTTCGTTCGAACATCCATTGAGGAAGCAGCTCCAGCTCACGCTGGGCTCGCCCCACACACCGAAGAACACCGAGGCGTTGGACTTGAAGGTGGTCGCGACCGACGTCCAGAAGGCGGGGCTGTGGTCCTGGTCTGGCGCGGGCGGCTGATATGTGGCCTGGTTGGTGCCGGGTGCGCCCCAGATGAGGCTGAGCTCGACGTAGATGCCGGAAAGGTTGAGAAGGTCGACGTAGGTGGCGATCGCGCTCCGATAGCTGGCCCCGCCGTAGGCGGGGTTCACGCCGTTGATTCCCAGCCAGCAGTCTTCGTTGAGCGGGATCCGTGTGTAGTTGATTCCCCATCCGGCCATGGCCTGGACGGAGGCTGCATCGGACGGCCCGTCGAAGATTCCCCACCCCTGGATGCATGCGTACTCGGGGCCGGATCGGTTCGCGCCCCGAAGCATCAGCGGCCGCCCCGCCGAGTCGGTCACGCGGTTTCCGACCACCTTCAAACCGCTGACCGAAGCGGTTGGTCGCGCCTCGAGTCGCGGGTGAGCGGCAAGCATCAGGAGCAGCAGGGTGGCGGCGAGGGGCAGGGCGGCGTGGGCCGCGTGGCGATTCATGAGGATGCTCAACAGACGCGACGCCAGGCCCCGTCCATTCTTGCGTTAGGGTTTTGCTTATGGCGAAGGTCACGATGGTCGGCGCCGGAAGCGCCGTTTTCGCGCGACAGATCATCACCGACGTGCTGGCCGTTGAGGGGCTCGACAGCGGCGTCTTCGCGTTGGTGGACATCGACGCCACCAGACTCGAGCTGGCGAAATCCATCGCCGAGCGCCTGGTCGAGCTTTCCAGCAAGAAGTGGAAGGTCATCGCCTCGATGGATCGCCAGGAGGTCCTGGCGGGAACCGACTACGTCGTCAACTCGATCGAGGTCGCTGGCCTGCAGAACGTGCGCGCGGACTACGACATCCCGCTGCGTTACGGCGTGGACCAGTGCATCGGGGACACCATCGGACCAGGGGGCATCTTCAAGGCCCTGCGCACGGGCCCGGCCTGGCTCGACATCGTGGCGGACTGCCAGCGCCTCGCCCCCAGGGCGATGATCCTCAACTACACGAACCCGATGTCGATCCTGACCCTGGCCGCAGCTCGTTCCACGAGCCAGCCGGTGGTCGGCCTTTGTCACAGCGTGCAGGGCACCTCGCGCCAGCTCGCGGGATATCTCTCGATTCCTTACGAAGAGCTGACATGGCGATGCGCCGGCATCAACCACAACGCGTGGTTCACCACCCTCGAGCACCGCGGCGTCGACCAGTACCCGCGACTGCGCGAGCTGGCGAAGACACACGACATCTTTGAGCAGGACCCGGTGCGGTTCGAGGTCATGCTGCGCCTCGGCGCTTTCGTGACCGAGTCCAGCGGCCACTTCTCCGAGTACGTGCCTTACTTCCGCAAGCGACCCGACCTGGTCAAGGAGTACTCGCGCGCGGGCTACCTCGGCGAAAGCGGCTTCTACGCCAACAACTGGCCGAGGTGGAGGCGTGAGAACGACGAGCGCATTCGCGGGATGCTCGACGGCTCGGTGGAGATTCCTCGGACCAGGAGCCACGAGTACGCGTCGAACATCATCGAGGCGGTCGAGAAGGAACATCCGACGAGCATCTGGGGGAATGTCAGCAACGCGCGCTCGATCGACAACCTGCCCGACGGCTGCGTCGAGGTCGAGTGCAAGGTCGACCGGGGCGGCTTCCACCCGGTGCCGTTCGGCAAGCTGCCCGAGCAGCTGGCGGCCCTCAACCGCTCTCACATGGCCGTCCACGAGCTGGTGGTCGAGGCGCTGCTCGAGCACGACCGGCAGAAGGCGCTCTACGCGCTGTCTCTGGACCCGCTCACCGCGGCCGTCTGCTCGCTGGAGGAGATTGAGCGCATGTTCGGCGAGATGTGGGAAGCGCAGCGCCAGTTCCTGGCGCCCTTCGAGCAGAAGGTCCGGGTCTAGCCCTCCAACCTGGCGCCCGGCTGCAGCCAGACGATCCTCGGTGGAGGCGGTTGCGGTGGGACCTGGGTGACTGGCGGACGGCCGCCGGACGGCGCCGGTGAGCTCGGTGCGACGAGCCGGCTGTTGGGCACGACCGGGTTGGAGGGCGGCGACGGCGGCCCGGTACCGACCACGTTTCGGGCGGTGACCGTGAAGGTGTACGAGGTGCCGTTGGTGAGACCGAAGACGACGGCGGCGGTGGCGCTGCCGCCGGCCACCGCCGTGCCCCCCGGAGTTCCGGTGATCGTGTAGCCCGTGATGGGCTGGCCGCCGTTCGCGGGCGGGCTCCAGGTGACGATGGCCCGCCCATTCCCGGGGGCTGCGGTTGGGGTGGCCGGCTGTGCCGGAACCGTGCCGGCCTGCGCCGAGTTGGGGTTGACCATCAGCGCCGACTCATCGACCGCCTCGAACTGATTGACGGGAACCTGCTTGAGGTCGGAGATGATCTGGTCGTCCCAGCTCGCATCCTCCGTGCCCTGGAAAAACCAGTCGGAGCCGTTATCGGCCACGATCAAGCCGTAGTGCTTGAACGCGGTGAGCACCACCTTCGCCTCGGTGCCATAAGAGGAGATGTCATAGCCGGACTTCAGGCGGAACCGCGCGCCCATCGGTGGCAGAGTCGCGTCGCTGATGCCAGCGTGGTGGCGAGCCGGCCACAGGTAGGTGTCATTGGTGTTGTGGACCGTGAAGCGGATCGCGTGGCCGATGAAGCCCGCCTGCACCTCGTCGAACCGCACCAGCCCAGGAAAGATGGGAAGGCCCGCCGCGTCGGCTGACGTCCACCCGGCCGGCCGCAGCGCATCGGAGGTCAGATCGAAGATCGCGCCCGACCCTGCCGAGGGCGGGTTGGTGCTGAGGTCGGTCGCGAACGTCTCGTAGAGCTTGCACGTGTCCTTGTTGATCACGAGCATGTGGCTGTCGGAAGGGGCCTCGATCTTCGGGCTCGCCGGGATGGGGTATGGCCCGGGATCGCTCTCGGATGCGTACAGGAAGTTGAATGACTTGAAGGTGTCCGAGTTGCTCGCCACGTTGAACGGCATCCCATACGGGGGCCGGCCGAAATCGGGATGCGTGAGGCCGGAGCTCGGCATCGTATGGCTGATCCACGTGTTGCTGCTCGAGCTGACTGGCAGCTGCGAGATGTCGGTGTTCCAGATGTTGTCCGCCGGAAACACGGTGCAGGAGGTGCCAGGCACCGCCGCGGCGCGCACGACAGGCGACGTCAGGACTGCAGGCAGCAGCACGATCGCCAGGGCATACAGGAACCTGGTCTTCATCCGCTGACGCACAACGCCGCGAAAGCCACGTTCTTACGCGGCATCCTTCACGGGCGGCAATTATCCTGTCCGTGAAATGGGCGATTTTCGAGGCTGGCCCGAGGACTGCCAGCGATTCTTCATCGGCCTGGAGCTGGACAACTCGAAGAAGTACTTCGAGGCGAATCGCCGCATCTACGACGAATCGGTCAAGGCGCCGATGGTGGCACTCCTCACCTCACTCGAGAAGGATTACGGGACGGGCAAGGTCTTCAGACCCAACCGCGACATCCGCTTCAGCAAGGACAAGTCGCCATACAAGACCAACATCGCGGCCACCATCGGCGAAGGCGAGAAGGGCGGCTACCTGTCGCTTGACGCTCGCGGCTTCACGGTTGCGACGGGGCGGTACATGATGGCCCCCGAAGAGCTGGCGAAGTTCCGCAAGAAGGTCGCAGCAGTAAGCAGCGGTGAGAGTCTCGCCACCATCGTGAAGAAGCTGGCGAAGGCGGGCTACGAGATCGGCGGCGAGGAGCTGAAGCGGGTTCCCTCGGGCTGGCCGCAGGACCACCCACGCGAGGCGCTCCTACGCCGCAAGGCGCTGTACGTCTGGAAGAACTTCGGCCTGCAGCCATGGCTCGGCAGCGCCGCCGCGCGCAAGCAGGTGGTCAAGGTGTGGACCGACGCCGAGCCTCTGAACGACTGGTTCCGGCGCCACCTTTAGACCTTTCGACCAGGAAGCGCCAGAACTGCTCCAGGGTCGGACCGCCCTGCGCCGCGCGCCGGATCGCATGTATGTCCCGGACCGTCGAAGGGGCCGGGAGCCGCTTGAGGATGCCGGAGTCAAGGTCTGCCTGCACGGCCTGCAGCGGCAGCGCCGCGTACCCGAGCCCAGCCAGCGCCGCGGCGCGCACGTACTCGGGGTGACCCAGGTTCATGACCTCGGCGCGGTCGTAAGCCTCACCGATCATCTCGCGGACGTCACTCTCCGCTGCCCACATCCGGCCGCGCCCGAGGTAACGGTGGGCGGAGAGCTGGTCGGCGTTGACTCGACGCAGTCGTGCCAGCGCGTGCCTGGCGTGAACCACCAGCACCAGCTCGTCGCGTGTGACCACCACGCTGACCAGGTCCGGCAGCGGCCGTCCCTCGATGAGCGCGCAGTCGAGCGCGCCGGCGTGAACTAGACGGTTGATCTCAGACGTCGGCTCAACCGTCACGTTCAAGGAGACCTTCGGGTAGCGTCGCTCGAAGCCCGCCAGGGTCTCGGGCAGATACAGGCTGGCGCAGGTCGGGGTGGCGCCGAGGTGGAGGGTGCCGGCTTCGAGCATCTTCAGGTCACGGGCCGCCTCCTCCACGACCTGGACCGACCGGAGGGCGGCGCGACAGCTGGTGGCCAGCGCCCGGCCGGCATCGGTGAGCCGCACGCCTCTCCCGTCCCGTTCCAGCAGGCGGACCCCAAGCGCGCGCTCGAAGTTGTGGACCTGTTGGGTGACCGCGCCCTGGGTCAGGCTCAGGGAGGCTGCCGCACGGGATACGTGCTCATGGTCGGCGACCGCAAGGAAGGACCTGACCTGCTCGATCGTGAACGCCGGCTTGCTCACGATCGAAGATATTAGTGCAGCTTATGAGATGTATTAAGAATCATCGTAAGACTGACGAGTAAACCGGGCCCAATTCCCGTCTTCATAGCTGAATGTTCGGATTCCACATGAGGGAGGTGATGAGCAAGATGGTTTGGCGCAAGGGTCGCGCTTCGCAGCGCGCCCAGGGCATGGTTGAGTACGCCCTGATCCTGGTTCTCGTTTCGATCGTGGTCATCGTGATTCTTTTAACCATGGGGAACCAGATACAGAACGTCTTTTCCAACGTCGTCGCAGCACTCGGCTAAGGCGAACAGCAGTCGTTTGACCTCGTTCGGATGCTTAACCCCAGGGGCATAGGCTGCCCCTGGGGCGCTCATACAGGGCCCGAACAGGCGCTCGCCCCGAGATCGCTAAACCGCGGGCCAAGGCCCCGCCCCCACCCGGTAATCTTGCGTCCGTGGCGCTGGGTGCCCAGGCAGACCTAGATCAAACGGGCCCTGTTCTGGGTCCGGAGATGCCCCGTTTCCTCAACCGGGAGCTGTCCCGGCTCGACTTCGACGAGCGCGTCCTGGCCATGGCCGAAGACCCCCGTCTGCCCCTGCTGGAGCGCGTCCGTTTCCTCGCCATTTTCAGCCAGAACCTGGACGACTTCTTCCAGGTTCGTGTGGCCGGATTGAAGGAGCAGGTGCTGGCGGCGGTGGCGGTCGCCTCACCCGACGGCATGTCGCCGCTGGATCAGCTCAAGGCCATCCGCAGCCGCGTCGAGGGGCTCGTGGAGCGCCAGGTCAGCCTGTACAACTCGGGCATCGTGCCGGCGCTCGCCGAGTCGGGCATCGAGATCATCCGCGCCGACGAGGTGAGCAAGAAAGAGCTGAGCCAGCTGCACTCGGTGTTCAGGCAGCAGATCTTTCCCGTGCTGACCCCGCTCGCGGTCGACCCCGGGCACCCGTTCCCTTACATCTCTCATCTATCGCTCAACCTCGCGGTCACCGTGCGAGACCCGCAGAGGCGGCAGCAGCATTTCGCGCGCGTCAAGATTCCGCCCGTCCTGCCGCGGTTCGTTCCGCTCGGCGAGGACACGAGGTACGTGCCGCTCGAGGACGTGATCGCGCTTCATCTGCAGGCGCTCTTCCCCGGCATGGACGTCATCGCACATCACCCGTTCCGCGTCACCCGCGACGGCGACCTCGACGACGTCGACAGCGATGCCGAGGATCTGCTCGCCGCCATCCAGACCGAGCTGCGCCGCCGCCGCCGTCACGCGAGGGTGGTCAGGCTCGAGGTCGAGCCCGGGATGTCGGCCGAGGTGTTGGAGCTGCTCACCCGAGAGCTGGAGCTGCAGCCGACTGATGTGTATCAGTGCCAGGGCCTGCTCGATCTCGGCAGCCTGAGCGCTCTGTGGCAGCTCGACCGTCCCGACCTGAAGGAAGAGCCATGGACGCCGGCCACGCAGCCTCGTCTGCGCGGCATCGGCGCCGAGGTGCCCGATCTGTTTGCCGTGCTGCATGCAGGTGATGTCCTTGCTCACCATCCGTACGACTCGTTCGCGACCTCGGTCGAGGCGTTCATCGATCACGCGGCGAGCGACCCGAACGTGCTCGCCATCAAGCAGACCCTGTACCGGACCTCAGGTCCGGGCAGCCCGATCGTGCGCGCGCTGATCAGGGCGGCTGAATCCGGCAAGCAGGTGGCGGCGCTGGTCGAGCTGAAAGCTCGCGGCGACGAGCAGGCCAACATCGCGTGGGCAAGAGCTCTCGAAGAAGCCAACGTCCACGTGGTCTACGGGTTGGTCGGGTTGAAGACGCACGCCAAGGTGACGCTCGTGGTGCGCCGCGAGGGCAATCGCATTCAGCACTACGTGCACGTCGGCACGGGCAACTACAACCCCAGCACCGCGCACGGCTATGAAGACGTGAGCCTGCTGTCGGCGGACCCCGACCTCGGGGCGGACGTCACCGAGATGTTCAACCTCCTCACCGGCTACAGCCGCCAGCACCGCTACCGAAAGCTGCTGGTCGCGCCATCGAGCCTTCGCAGCGGGATCACGCAGCTGATCGAGCGGGAGTCGAAGCACGGCGGCCGGATAACCATCAAGGTCAACAACCTCATCGACCCCGACATCATCGATGCGCTCTACTCGGCGTCACAAGCGGGCGCCCAGGTCGACCTCATCGTTCGCAGCATGTGCTCGCTTCGTCCCGGAGTTCAGGGCCTGTCGGAGCGCATCACCGTGCGCTCGATCGTCGGCCGTTTTCTCGAGCACTCGCGCATCTTCCGGTTCGGCGCCGGCGGCCAGCCGGATTACTACCTCGGGTCGTCGGACATCATGCAGCGCAACCTGGACCGCAGGGTCGAGGCGGTGGTCCCGGTCACAGACCTGAAACTGTGCGCCCGCCTCGCCGAGATCCTCGACACCGCGCTGGCCGACGACGTGCTGGCGTGGGAGCTGCAGCCCGACGGCTCGTGGCGGCATGTGCAAACGGAGCGCGGTCTCAACTCGCAGAAACGCTTCCAGGAGCTGGCCCTGGAGCGCGCGCGAGGCAATGGAGTGGTAAGTCTCGTAAAACATGCTTGAGAGAGAGGTGAAGCTCGGGGCCGGCCCCGCGTTCCACCTCCCCGACCTCACCGGAGTCGTCGACGGTGTGACCGTCACCCCGCCCGAAGCCGTCCGGTTGGAGACCGTCTACTACGACACTCCCGACCTCCGCCTCGCGCGCTGGGGCGTCTCGCTTCGATACCGGGCAGGCGAAGGCTGGACGCTCAAGCTATCCCCATCGTCCAGCAACGGATTGTTGGAGCGCGACGAGATCACTTTCGCCGGCGGCCCCAAGAAGCCGCCCGCGGCGGCCGTCGGGCTGGTGCGTGCCTACGTCCGCAAATCGGAGCTGGTCCCCGTTGCGCGCCTCTCGACGATCCGGCGGCGGGTGAAGCTCGTGGGCGCGGACGGCGGCCGCATGGCCGAGGTCGTCGACGACGAGGTCTCGGTGCGAGACGGCCGCCGGGTCGCCGCGCGGTTTCGCGAGATCGAGGTCGAGGTCGCGGGCGCGGACGGCAACGAGGCTGTCATTGCGCCGCTGGTCGATCGGCTCCGCGGCGCGGGGGCGGGCGCCCCCGACCCCACCCCCAAGCACATCCGCGCACTCGGCCCTCGCGCGATGGAGCCGCCAGAGGTCGCGCCACTTCCCGTCACACCCGAATCGCCGGCACGCGAGGTCATCCGCACAGTGCTGGCCGAGTCGGTCGCAGCGATCCTGCGCAACGACCCTCTGGTTCGCACGAGCACGGACCCGGAGGCCGTGCACCAGGCGCGCGTCGCGACCCGCAAGCTGCGATCGCATCTGCGCACGTTCGGTCCGCTGCTCGAACCGGAGTGGACCGAGCCGCTGCGCTCCGAGCTCGGCTGGCTCGCGATGGCTCTGGGCGCGGTGCGGGACCGCGAGGTGCTGCTCGACCGTCTCCGCGAGCGGGCCAAATTGCTGCCCGCAAGCGACTCGCGATCGGCGTCTTCTCTCCTGCACCTGCTCGAGCTCGAGATCGAATCGTTGCGGAAGAAGCTGTACGGCGAGCTCGACTCCCAGCGCTATGTCGACCTGCTCGAGGCGTTGGTGGCGGCGGCGCATTCGCCGGTGTGCACGCTGGACGCGGACCAACCGGCGTCGCAGGTGCTGCCTCCGCTGGCGACCGGTCCGTGGCGCCGCCTGCGCAGCGCCGTGCGGCAGCTGCCCGAGCAGCCCACCGACCCCGAGCTGCACCGAATCCGCATCCTCGCCAAGCGCGCGCGTTACGCCGCGGAGGCCGTGGCCCCGGTCGTCGGCGAGGTTGCCACCGCATTCGCGCGCGCGGCGGCCAAGCTGCAGACCATCCTGGGTGAGCACCAGGACAGCGTCACCGCGCAGGCGTGGCTGCGCTCAGCGCGTGTGACCGGCCGCAGGGCGTTCGTAGCCGGGGAGCTAATCGCGATGGAGCACCTCGCGGCTCAGGACGCGCGCGCGAAATGGCCCAAGGTCTGGAAAGCTCTGGATAGAAAACGTTTGCGGAAATGGATGCCATAAAAATATGAGAGACAACCTGTCGGTTTTCTCTCATC
>Ga0209689_1003750_pt1 | contig 11147 bp, 8 predicted proteins | sample GraSoiAngelo_149_FD_187119 | JGI IMG/M metagenome (GOLD analysis project Ga0209689, IMG submission 187119) | Grasslands soil microbial communities from the Angelo Coastal Reserve, California, USA - 14_1009_09_30cm (SPAdes) (version 2) | ecosystem: Environmental > Terrestrial > Soil > Grasslands ...
CGGATGCAGGTTGAGAAGTCTGAGCTGGAGACGATACTGGAGGATACGATCTGGAGGGAGAAGCACGCGCGAGAAGCGAAAGAAGCCGCCGTGAAGGGCCTGGAGGCGAACGCTAGCAGATCCCTGGCTATACAACGTCAGCTTTCTGAGAATGAGATACTTCTGAAGAACCGTGACGGAGAGTTAAGGGCGCTACAGTCTCAAGTGAATGCCATGAAGGAGCGGCCGGGCGGAATCGCGTTGGCTGGGATTCAGAAGCAAAGCGCGCTCCAGGACGAGCTTAGAGAAAAGACGGATCTGCTCCAGGCAAAAGACTCTGCCATCAAGCAGCTCGAGAAAAATTTAATCTGCAAAGTTCAACCTCTGGAGAGTCAGCTAAGTCTAAAAGATAAGCTTCTGAATGAACGCGATAAGGAACTGGAGGCGCTCAAGGGCCAGCTGGCGAGGGAGGAGGCCGCCAAGGCTCAGACCGAGAGCTCGCTGGCGGACGAGCTGAGAAAAGAAAAGCGGGCGTTACAGGCAAAGGACTCTGCCATGAAGGAGTTGGAGAAGAGCCTGACTGCCAAACTCCAAGCTCTGGAAGCTCAGATGCGTGAGAAACAAGGTCTCTTGCAGAGCCGGAGTACCGAGCTGGACGCGCTCCGGTCCAAAGTGACCATCTTGAGCGGGCAACTGACCGATTTGATATCGACCAGGGAGCGAGCGGAAACCGGTCTGCAGCAGGAGCTTAAAAGAACGGCTGAGGTTCTGCGGGCCAAAGACTCTGCCATGAAGGAGTTGAAGGGGAGCCTCATTGCCAAATTCCAAGCTCTGGAAAGTCAGATGCATGAGAAACAGGAGCTTTTGCAGAGCCGGAGCACCGAGCTGGAAGCGCTCACGTCTGAAGTGGCTAGCCTGAGCGGACGTCTCTCGGAGTTGGGGTCGGCTAAGGAGCAGGCGGAGCATACGTTGCAACGGCAGCTCAAGAAACAAACGGAACTTATTCGGGAAAAAGACTCTGTCATCAAAGAACTGCAGGAGAGCTTGAGTACGGTCCATGCTTTAGAAGGGCGGCTTGTTGATAAAGAAACGCTCTTAAAGGACCGCGACGCCGAGATCGAGGCACTGCGGTCTAAAGTGAGCACGCTGGCCGCGGTAGGGTCGGCTAAGAAGCAAAGCGAGAATGCGCTGCAACAGGAGCTTAGGAAACAGATGGAGGCGTTGCGGGCAAAAGACGCTGCCGTGAAACAGTTAGAGGAAAGTTTGAGTGCAAGGGTCCATGCTTTAGAAGGGGAGCTAAACGACAAAGCAAAGGTTTTGGCGGCCCGCAACGCGGCACTGGAGGCACTCCGAGCTGAAATGGAGTCGCTTGCAGAGACGCGATCGGTCAGGGAGCGGACGGAGAGCTCGCTGGCGGATGAGCTGAAAAAAGAAAAGCAGGCGTTGCAGGCAAAAGATGCCGCCATGAAAGGGTTGGAGAAGAGCTTGACTGCCAAAGTCCATGCTCTGGAAGCTCAGATGCATGAGAAACAGGAGCTTTTGCAGAGCCGGAGCACCGAGCTTGAAGCGCTCACGTCTGAAGTGACCAACCTGAGCGGGCGACTGACCGATTTGGCATCGACCAAGGAGCGGGCCGAGAATCTACTGCAACAAGAGCTCAAGAAAAAAATGGAGGTTCTGCAGTCGAAGGATATTGCCATCCAAGAGCTTGAAACAAATTTGAGTGGAAGGGTCCATGCTCTGGAAAATCAGCTAAGCGAAAAAGATGGGTTTATAAAGGATCGCGATGCGGAACTGGATGTCCTCAGGGCCCAACTGACCAAAATGGGATCAGCTAATGAGGAGATTGAAGACTTGCTGCGGGAGGAGCGGCGGAAAGCGATGCAGGTTTTGGAGGCAAAAGACTCGACCGTCGGAGAACTGGAAAAGAGCTTGAACAAAGCCGTCAATGCTCTGGAGAATCGGTCGGCTGAGCAAGAGACTCTTTTAAAGGGCCGCGCCGCAGAGATAGAAGGGCTTAAGTCTGAACTGGATGCTGTCAGGACTCAGCTGACCAAGGTCGGCTCAGTTACGGAGTGGTCGAGTGGTTTGATACAGCAAAAACTCCTAAAAGAAAGCAGCTCCAGGTTGAAAGAATTGGACGAAAACTTAGAGAAAGTTCAATCTCTGGAAAGTGTGATCAAGGAAAAAGAAGACATGTTAAAGATCCGCGATGGAAAGATCGAAAGATTGGAGTCGGAGCTGAAAGAAAAAAGAACGGAGCTGGCGAGGCACGAAATCACCGTTTGGCAGGGGATTGAACGGCGGGCCGCATGGAAACAAAGGCTTAAGAAGTTCGGCATTGACATGAAGGATTGAGGGTCATCTGGAGTTATGATTGTTCCACTTTGCTTTTTATGCGGATATTCAACTCGAGCATAGCCTTTCTCGCCAACTAAACTCGTCCAGGGTCGCTTCGTAAATCAATTTTAAAAGCATACGCCACATTTAGAGCCACACGCTTTCCGCGAGCCCACGTTGCCTCCTTAACGTTACACGCTCATTTGAGACACTCGCGCCGAAATAAAGCCTACCCATCGAGCTCGGAATAATGCCGAAAGATGCCCTGTTGGTTGAAAGGCAAGCGCCTTTCGGACGACAGGTAGGCGGCAATCCGGCGGCGAACCGAAACCCGATCGTGCAGCGCTACCAATCGCGGATATCTGGTTTCCAGTCTCGCCATCGTCCGCGGGAAGGCATAGCGCAAGCCGGCGATCATCTGGAACATCGACAGATCGGCATAGGAAACCGTTTTGCCAACCAGATAATCGCTCCCTTTCGGATTGCGCTTGAGCACCTGGTCGAAGTAATCGAGAAATTTGGGCAACCGCTCGGTCCTGAAGTCCGTGGCGCGCCGCTTCGCTTCACGCTTCTGCTCCTCATAGTAGAGACCACCCGCGATCGGATGGTGGGTGTCGTGGACTTCGACGACCCAATCGGCGATCGTCAGCTGTAACTGATGCGCCCAGAGGCGGCTCGCCTCGTTTTTCGGCACGAGGCCGAGTCGTGGAGCGAGAAACAAGAGGATGTTCGCGGTTTGCGCAATCACCAGCCTGCCGGCTTTCAGGAAAGGCGGCGCGAACGGCGGGTGCTCCACAGAGCGGCTTTCCAAAAAGCGCATCATGGCGGTCATGCCTCGCTTTGGGAGACGGCCGACGTCCACGTAGTCCGCGCTGGCGTCCTCCAGGGCGAGCCGGACAAACTCGCCGCGGCCCTGTATCTCGGGCCAGTAATATAGCTCGTAGCGCATATGGGGTTCTCCTGTGCTGAAGAAACTTTGATTGTTCCCGTAGAGGAAATTAGCATTGTGCTCCCGGAATTGTCGAGAAGTTTTCTCCTCGTTCAAACCGCTCAAAATCGTTTAGACAGTTTAAGCAGTATGCTTTTGTTTGACTCGGCAGACACGGTTATTCTAATACGAAAGGCGAAGGAACGGTGCGCCGGATTATGAGTCTGTTTGGACGAAGAACTTAGGGTCTCTTGATTGGAGCAGTTCATCGATCGGAGTGTGATCGACGAACTGGAACGAGAAGGATTTTTTAAGAAACTTCGCTAGTCGGAGGTCTCGGCATGGATCTGGCAAAAGCAGCAGCCTATTCGGACAAGACACCTTACGACCTGTGGCAGGAAGCGGAAGGCATCCCCATCGTCCGCGGTCACTGCGTGGAAGATCTCGTCTCGATTCCCGTGGCTTCTTGGAAGCGCACCGGCATCCTCGGGTCGTTTATTAATCTCGTCGGATCGGGTCGCTCGTGCGGCGCGTATGTGTGCGAGATTCCTCCCGGGGGCCAAAGCCAACCGCAACGCTATCTCTTTGAGCAGTTGATTTACGTGCTCAAAGGACGAGGGGCGACCACCGTCTGGAATGAAGGAAGAAAAAAGCAGACGTTCGAGTGGCAGGAAGGCAGCCTTTTCTCGCCGCCGCTCAATGCCTGGCATCAGCACTTCAATGTACAAGGAGACGACACGGCTCGGTACGTCGCTTTGACAGATGCGCCGCCAATGATTTTCCATTCGCGGACAGATTTAACGGCGAAGACGGGTATAGCGGGAAGGGAAGAGAGGTCGCGACCCACCGGACTTGGGAATCCAACTTCATTCCTGGCATCAGAGACTTTCAGTTGAGGGACCGAAGCCTCCGAGGTCAAGGCGCCACGGGCATTCGACTGCATCTCGCCGCCAACACGATGAGCGCCCACCTCGAGCAGTATCCTTCCGGGACTTACCCGCGCGGCCACCGGCACGGACCCGGCGCGCACATCGTGATTCTCTCCGGGGAAGGGTATTCCTTCCTTTGGGAAGAAAGGCAGCCGCGCATCCGGATCGACTGGCGTCCGGGAAGTTTGTTCGTGCCGCCCGCCAACTGGTTTCATCAGCATTTCAATCCCGATAATGAGCCGGTCCGCTATCTGGCGCTGAAGCCGTGGGGTTTTACTTACAAAGTGGAAGATCTTTCCAAAACCGATCAAGACATCCGGGCGGGCGGCACGCAAATCGATTACAAAGACCAGGACCCTGAGATTCACGCGATCTTTCTTTCTGAGTGCAGCAAAAGAGGCACCGAGGTAAGGGTTGCGATTTGAGGTCGCGTGCCGTAATCAATCAAAATCTGGAGGCTTCATGAATAGTGTAGAGGCGAAGGCCTTTGTCGATGAGTTCTACAAGAAAGTCGCCGCAAGATGGAGAGAAAGGGTTACCAACTGCGCCTTCATGGAAAAGCTCAGAGGGGGGACTTTGCCGCGCGCGGCGCTGCGGCTGTTCTTTAAGAACTGGGGAGCCTATACGATTGAGATCAATACCGTCGAAGCGGCTTCGTATCATAAGCACATCCATTTTTTCAGAAAGCATCGCAATCTCATGGCGCCAATGGCGCAAAAGCTCGCCGATGAGCTTGTCCATCCCAAACCGCCGGGCCATGTACACGTCGTGCTTGAGACCGCCAGGGCGCTGGGGATTTCCGAGGACGAGATTTTTCTTTCGCCGATGCTGGCGGAGTTCCGCGCCAAGATCGATTTCAAAAGATCGATTCTTTGGGAGGGAACATTAGCGGAATTCTATGCGGCCGGAGCAACCGAAGAGCAGACCGGTTATTGGTCGGCAGACTTTTTTAAGGCGTTGACCAGGCACTACGGTCTGAGCGCCGAGGAAGCGATCTACTTTTCAACTCACGAGGAAGCGGATCTCAAAGAACACGCGGATGGAGTGATGGGCCACGGGAGTTTCAGGCGACTCGTTTTGCAGCGACTCTTGGAAGATAGGATGGCGGAGGTGAGGCCTGGATATAGTCTCGAATATTGCGGTTTGACCGCCGTCGATCTCCACGGAGTGATCCTTCAGGCCGCGCTCAACGCCACAGCGAGTTAATCGGAGCCATCGCAAGGGGAATCGGCTCGGGATATGCGAACGCCAGAGACGAATCTTGCGGTTCTGTCATGTGATTGCAAGGTGTAGTTACTTCGGAGTCAGCGCTAAATGAAAAATTCGAGCTTGGTAGAGGAGGAAATAGATTATGGCAGAGTATCCATTGCTCGATGCGGATTCACACGTTAGCGAGCCATTGAACCTGTGGCAGGAGCGCTTGCCCGCCAAGTACCGGGACAAAGCCCCTCGGATGCTCAAGGAGCATGAGGGTAAGCCGGGCGCCTGGTGGCTCATCGAAGAGGGACGTGAGCCTCACAATGTCATCTTGGGATTCGGCGCCAACAAAACACTCGAGGAACTCCAGCAGTTCCTGAAGGGCTTTTCTTACGCCGGAGCGCATCGCGGGGGCTGGGACCCGGCCCAGCGGGTAAAAGATATGGATCAGGACGGCGTGACGGGAGACGTGCTTTATACGACTCTCGGATTCCGCATGTTCTGGATCAGGGACGCTGGGTTCCAAAGAGCCTGTTTCCAAGTATACAACGATTGGCTCGCCGAGTTCTGTAGCTACTCACCAAGGTGTCTGAAAGGTCTGGGACTTATTTCATTATACGATCCGAAGCAGGGTGCCGAAGACTTAGAAGAGTGCGCCAAGAAGGGGCTGGCGGGAGGTTTGATCTGGGCATCGCCACCCGACGAACTGCCATTTTACTCGGAGGTCTACAATAGCTTCTGGAAAGCAGCCCAGGAGCTTCGGATGCCACTCAGTCTTCACGAATTCGCCGGCTTCGAGCGAATCTACTGGGAGTCCACCGCTGAAAAGAGAACCGTCGCCAACGCGGTGGCCTCCCATGAGGTGGAAACGACCTTTGCCACATTCATCCTGTCCGGCATCCTGGAAAGATTTCCGCGGCTTAGGATTATCTCAGCGGAATTAAATTGCGGCTGGCTTGCCTATTTTCTGCATCGTATGGATAGGGCCTTCGACTCCCGCGGAGTGCGGCTGCAAGGGAGCCCGTTTCCAACCAAGCTGACGATGAGGCCCAGCGAATATTTTCGCCGCCAATTGTATGCCACGTTTATCGATGATCCTTATGGACTAGCTCATAGGCACGAGATCGGTGTCGACAATCTGCTCTGGTCGTCGGACTTTCCCCACAGCGCAACTTTTTGGCCTCACTCTCGCGAAAAGATCGCCAAGGACTTCCATGGCATCGGCGAGGAGGATAAGCGAAAAATTTTGTGTGAGAACGTCGCCAAACTGTACGGTTTCGAAGTGGATTCTTAGCGACAACTATGTGTAAGAGACGGGCAATTTGAAATGAATATCACGTGTGACGTCGCGGACGCCTGTAGCATCCAGTTTTTTCTTGCGGAGAGCACGCTAACATGAAGCTCCCTATCCCACTTTAAATGAACATTCTCAGAACCATATTGAAGCGGCGCAAAATGGTAGTAACCTAAAGGTAAGCCAGAAGCAGCCCGGGGACGATTATTGGATTATCTTGCACAATGAACGTTGATTGAGAATTGTACTTTGCCAAGCGTTCGGCAATTGAATTATATGCGAAACAGATGGGCTCTCGTTGAGTGCAAGCATTTGCCGTTGCTGATGATCGTTCTTGCCCTGTGTTTGGGTGCTACACCGGATAAGACGGTCTACACCAACACGTCAAACAAAGAACTTAAGCAGAAAGCTTTGCAGCTGGTGAAAAACATCAGAGAGCTAGTGGACTCTTATAATAAAAAAGATCGGGAATTAATGGCCGACTATGATAAAAAAAACAAACCCGAAATCAGAATAGACGATAGAAAAGTCATGAGAGACCAATGGATTAAAGCGTCCGATGCAGTCCATGATTCCACGATGCGCTCCTACCGAGATCGTTACCTGTCTGACGCTATTTTGCTTGTCGATGAACTGTACAGGAGACTACCCAAACGTTTCCGTCAAACGAATTTGCTGCCCATGTACCAGCATCCTACCAACGTCCTTGGCCTGGAAGTGGTCGCTAATCACCTGGAAGTGCTTTCTAAGTCATTGCCCGATTCGTAACCACTGATATCGACCGATATCAGCGATAAGCGGAGATGTTGCGTTTGACCGTTACCAGCCAGTTAGAACTCTGCCCCTTAACAAAGATGATCAAACATTTCTCAGAATGTTCAACAAACCGTCGAGAGTGACAAAAAGGAACGAGACCTTCTGTCTAATAAGCATGCTTTTTCAATGGGTTACATTGGATCGGCTCACCAGCTCTCATGGAACGTCATTTGCTTCGATTTTTCATCGGGGGTCCTTTATGCGCCAGATTGGCAAAGCAGACCGGAAAGCGACAATGGTCCCAGAGACCATTGAAACAGAGCTTGTCAGTTCTGAGAAATTCAACGGAACCGATTCCGAGTTCCTGGGCAATCGTCGTTTCCCTGATGAAATAGAATACAAAACTCAGCCGGCGCGTATCGCCAATACGTGTCTGCCAAGTATTCGCACGCACGCGGATGTTTTTCTGAACGCGGTTAATGGACTTAAATCGGTTAGCGATCGAGTGTGTGACGCTGCAGATCGAGAGGTCGAGTGTTCTGAACAGACGGAACAAAGCAATAAAGCGGATCTCGCCAGTTTAAGGCTCCAACTGAAAGAGGAGTCGCTCAAGGCGCGTAGCTTGGCCTTGCGAGAGATCGAGGAGGCATGGAAGGCGAAGGTCGAACTGATCCAAAATCAGCTTCGGGGAAGAGAAGTCCAGTTGCGCGTCCGCGAAAGAGACTTAGCAGGTCTCACATCGAAAGTTTACGGGGTCATTAATCGGATAAATCAGTCGGAGTCTGAATCACAAAATAAAGCTGAACAACTGGAAACCGAGATCACCGAACTCAGACATCAGCTCAAAGAAAAAGATGAACGCCTTGCGGCAAAGAGACCCGCGCAAGAACTGGAGCTAAAAAAAATCAAAGAGCTCCAAGATCAGTTGCAAACTGCCGAAGGAAAGTTGCAGAGCTGTGAGGCGGAACTTGAGAAAAAGGAAAACCTGATCCGAGCAGCCGCGGCTAAGGAAGCGGAATTAGGAAAACTGATCACGCGCCTGTCTTCTGAATGTGAGAAGCTCAGTTCTGAGCCGCACGACAATGCGCCGGTAGCCGAACAGGAGAAGAAACAACAAGGCTCCCTCGGCGATTCCCCAGTTTGGAAAAAGATCCTCGGGCGAATCCAGGAACAGCCGGTTTAATCAAGCGTGTGCGTCTCAAACTCGATGAGGAATTTAGCCTGCCATTAATCGTCATTCCCGCAGCAGCGGGAATCTAGCAGTCCCTTTATCATATGTGACGGCTTAGTTGCTCGCCCGCGTGGCGAAAAATCCCAAGCCTTTGGCCGCGCGGAGAGTCGCGCGAATCCCCTGCAAAAACACCAGACCCGATTAATCGTGACAGGCGCGGCTGTCGTCCGTCAGGTTGTAGGTCGTACGTCCTTCGAAGATACTTGAAACGCTTCCCAGCGGTAGGGATAATGCCCGCCAAGAAGGGCGAATAATCGGATGTAGGGGAAGGACCATGAAAAATCGTCAAAGCGTGACTTTCTTTTTTCTGATTCTCGTTACTAAACTATTGATCCCGAGCACGGGACTCAGCCAAGAGAAGCTCCGTGTCGGGGTGCCGTTGTTTCCGACGGTTTCATACCCGGTATTTATCGCGCAGGAGAAGGGCTTCTTTGAAAAGAACGGTTTGAAGGCGGAAATAATCAGGATCAACAGTGAACCAACGACTTATCAGGCATTGATTTCCGGGGACATCGATGCCACTTCCGGAGCGCCGACCGGACTGGTGCAATCCAATTTGCAAGGCGTGCCGGTGGTCTCACTCGGGAGTTGGGATAACCTCGTTTCTTATACGATGGCGACGCGGGAAAAGATCGACGATCTGTCGCAACTCAGAGGAAAAAAAATCGGCGTCAACAGGCTCGGCGGCAAATCGTCGCTCATTCTCCGCGTCATGCTCGAGGACGCCGGCCTCAATCCCATGAAGGACGTGACGTTGCTGCAACTGGGCGGCTCTCAGGAAAGATTGGCCGCGCTTATCAGAGGGGGCATCGATGCGGCGCCCGTAGATTTTGCATTTGAGCCCAAAATGAAACAGCTGGGCTTTTTTCTCGTTGCGGGTAAAAAAACGCCGTTTATGAATGGCCCGATCACAGCGAAGGTTTCTTCTTTGCAGTCGAATCGACCAAAATGGGTGCGATTCGTCAAATCATACTTGGAAGCGACTCATTACATGGTAACAAATAGGGAAGGCTCGATGGAAGTTTTGCGGCGTATTATCGGTATCGAAGACAAACAAACGCTGGATTTCACCTATGAGCAGATGCGAGCACGCGCGACGGTCGACCTGGTGCCGCCGGATGCAGCCGTCGAGAATTTGATAAAGATGGTTGGCTACGTCGATAAGCGCGCGTCGTCGATAGAGAAGAGCAAACTCGCGGATTATTCTATCTTGAAGGAGTTGGCACAGGGAAAGACGGCGCCACAGAAAAAATAAAGACCGGAGTGCTGGGATTTCAAAACCATTACTCCACCACTCCAATACTCCATGACTACGTGATTTAACCATGAGCGAAGTTCATTTTATCGATACCACACTGCGCGACGGGCAACAGAGTCTCTGGGCGCTGGGGATGAGAACGGGGGCGATGCTCGCCGTTGCCGAGGCAATGGATCGCGCGGGGTTTGAGTCGCTGGAATTTTTCTGCTCCACGATGATCAAGAAATACGTTCGCGAACAAAAACAAAATCCGTGGGAATGGGTGCGCGAGGGGACGAAGTGTTTCCGGCGCACCCGCTTGCGCCTCCACGGCGGCATGCATGGATCCGGCACTTTCGTGAAGCTGCCGCCCGCGGTGATGAAACTTTTTGTCGAGCGCGCCGTGGCATACGGCATTACGCTTACGCGAACGTCCACCAGCTGGAACGATTTTCCAGGCTTCGAAAAAGAGCTGCAAGAGCTCCGCGCGGTGGGGATGGAAACGATCGTGAATCTGATCTATTCCGTCTCGCCGCGCCACACGGATCAGTATTACGCGGAACGAGCCCGGCAAGCAGCGGCTATTCGGCCCTATTGGATTTGCTTCAAAGACGTGGGCGGCCTTCTCACGCCGGAGCGGGCGCGAACTCTCATACCGGTTATCCTCGAGAATGCCGGCGACGTGCCGGTAGAATTTCATGGCCACTCCAACAACGGCTTGGGACCGCTATGTTACTTGGAGGCAGTGAAACTTGGCATCCAAACCCTGCACACCGCCGTGCCGCCACTCGCTAACGGTTCCTCTCAACCTTCTATCTTCAATATAGCCAAGAACCTCCGGGCTCTGGGCTATACCCCGATTGTAAATGAAGAGGAGTTAAAGCCGGTCGAGGAGCATTTCACCGCCGTCGCGAAACGGGACGGGTTTCCTATCGGAAAACCGCTCGCGTACGATCAGTCCCAGTATCTGCACCAGGTGCCTGGAGGTATGATTTCCAATCTGCGCCATCAGCTTCGCGTACAGCTCGGGCTCGAACGGAAACAGGCACAGCACATGGTCAACCGCCTGGTGCATCTTCTTGACCCGTTCGCCGCGCCACGCCCAGATCGATGGGCTGACGAAGTGGATCGCCTTGATGCCGCGGGCCTTGAGGCGCGCTTCGAGGCCGAGGTTGAAGTCGGGTGCATCGACGCCGATGAACGCATCGGGCCGCTCGAGCAGCAGCCGGTAGCCGAGCAGGTTGCGGATGCCGAGG
>Ga0209689_1003753_pt1 | contig 11142 bp, 9 predicted proteins | sample GraSoiAngelo_149_FD_187119 | JGI IMG/M metagenome (GOLD analysis project Ga0209689, IMG submission 187119) | Grasslands soil microbial communities from the Angelo Coastal Reserve, California, USA - 14_1009_09_30cm (SPAdes) (version 2) | ecosystem: Environmental > Terrestrial > Soil > Grasslands ...
ATGTGGATTATGTTGGCCCCAGCGTAGTAGCTTCCTATGGCAACCATGTCCACATCGGTTGGAGTGGACACTTTGACTGAGACCAAGGCACGAGGATTGACGGTCTTGATCCAGTCCACATGCTTCTTGTGATCCTCCACCGAGTATACGCTGTGGAAGGGAAACGGAGAGTACAGGCTCGTGAACATCGAGGACTCTCGCATCCTAGCGACCTCTGAGGTCACTTTGTCCGCCAGTAAGTGGCCTCCAAGTCCCGGTTTCGCGCCTTGGGCGTATTTGAACTCAAGAATTGGAGCATACTGCATAGTCTCTTCGCGGACACCAAACATTCCAGTAGCGACCTGTGTAATGATATGGTCCTTGTAAGGAACCAACTGCTCAGGATATCCTCCTTCGCCAGTACTCATGTACGTGCCAAGTTTCTCAGCCGCTCTCGCACGAGCGATCATGAAGTTTAGACTGATGGAGCCGAATGACATCCCGCCACCATAGAACGGGAATGGTATGCTCAACTTGGCGCCAACAGCGCGGTTATTGAGAGGAATCCCAAGATCTACTTCCTCCGTCGCTAACCTAGGCATATCCCCAGGTTTCCTCCAACTGAGAACGTCGAATCCGCCGCCTGAATCGCCGATCCGATATTCCAGCCCGTTACTTGGCGGCTGGCCTGTAGATGCTTGCAGATAGGTTGCCAAGAGTAGCTCGCCGGTCCATCTTTTGTTACCTAATCCTCCGGGTATTCCATATTTCAAACTCGGAAGGATATCCAGCCCGTGATGGATTCGTTCTGAGTGCTTCTCATTGATTCCGGCCTGATTGTTGATCATGATAGCTTATCGATCCCTTCGAATGCTTGTTCCCGCAACTCCTCATCGGTCATGGATCGTCCAACGTCGCCACGCAATCTTCTGACGTCCCGCATCCCCATCGCGCTGAGAATCTCGATCAGCTGGTCGTGCCATGAGGCCATGAGGTTGATGAGACGCTGAGCTCCCCATGCTACCTCGATTTTCCTAGAAGCGAGTCTGCAATCAGTCCGATCTCTCGTTTCGCCTTTGAACTCCGACTGAAGTGCTATGAGGAGTGTTGTGTCGAGTCCAACAAGGTCAGCTCCACAAATGATCGCTTTGGGCACGTGCTCGGCGCGAGTAATCCCGCCGCTCGCGATCAGCGTAATGCGGTCGCGAATTCCCTCGTTTACAAGCCGGGTGTGAACCCGTCTCAACCCGTGTGAGATATGCGAATGGGTTTTCGAATAGTCGAAACCGTGATAGTCAGCACAAAGATGAATGACGTCAGCTCCATCATTAAACAGCCTGCAAGCCTCATCTTCCGCTGCCTCATCAATTTTCAATCGGACACTGATTAGTTTCGATGGGTACCGTTGTCGAAGTTCACCGATAAGACCTCGATTGGAGGCGAAAAGGTCGACTTCTATCATTGGAGCTCTGTCCAGATTGAGCTTTCCAAGATTGACTTTGTCGACGATTGGTACGTACCAAGGATCCTCCTCATAGGCGTTGAGCGGAGATCTGGACATATGATAGATTCCTAGTTTGGAAGCGGACTGTTTCACTGCAGTGCCAATGTCGAGTTTCGAACTCTCTGGCGGTTGTAGCATTATAGGTAGCGAAGATTGGAGAAGCCTAATTTTTTTTCCTGTCACGTCATCGCTAGATGAGAAATCGAGAAAGAACGGTTTGCTTCCAATGTCGGCAGACGTTGAGATGTATTCTCTGCCGAAAACTCCGTCTCTTGTTGGGCGGACGATCTCCGACATGTCCGTCCAGATGCCGTCCCATCCTTCACCGCTGAAGCTTCCCTTGTACCCCATTCCTTTGACAGGGATTTTACCGGTTGAGGATTCGTAGAGAATAGTAAAGACGGACTCGGGTGTCCAATGCAAATCGCCGAGTTCCCTGTATTTTTTGCCATAGTTAACCTGCATAATGTGAGGATACTCCTGAACACACCTCATGCAACCAACGCATCGTTGTTTGATCGGTTTGAAGCCGCCTAATCGGCCACTGAAAACGCCGTAGATGCATGGTCTACTGAGAACAATGTCTCGGTTGAACCTGTATCGGATTGTTTCGTGGATGAGCATCGCCGCAAGCCGGAGTCTCTTTGCATGAACGTCAAACTTGTTAGGCACATTGTATACGTGGTCGGCAGATTTTGCTTCGATGTGAAACCTCTCGTAGGCCGGCCCCTCCACTCCTGTGCCTGAGACCATCTTCTCCAACTCTGAAGTCACGATGACGAAACGTTTGAAGAGTTAGCCCTGGTACGAACGAATATAAACTATCTCCGGAAGTCACTGGATGAACGTCCATTCTTCTGAAAAATAGTCCCGGACCGGGCCTAGCATATACTAAACGAATCAAAGATCATGGTCCTCACCGCAGCACAAAGCCGGTGGACAACGCGATAGTACTATGGAGGGCCCTCACGGGTTTCGATCCTCTTAATCCTCTCAAACGCCTTAGCCTTGCCGGCGAGAAAGGGAAGGGTAGCGGTCGACCAGACAATATGAGGTACGTATTGACGGTTGACTTTGAGGAAGACGCCGACATTGAGAGCTTCCTCCGTTTCGTCCAATACCACAGCAAGCGATTGAAGTGTCCAGGCAAGGATGTCTTCATCCGGCTCGCCCATGAATGGGAGAAACAATTGGTGAACAATGTTGAGTCAACAGACTCAATTGGAATCAAGAAAGAGAAGAAAAAAGCGCTCAAAGAAGGCGCAGACTAGCAAGTATAAGATTCGCGTACGCTACAAGTACCATCACTACCGTTGGATATCGACCGATGACTACGGAAGTTTCCGAGAAATGTACGAGAAGTACAAGGACAAGGGATACACCTTCTGGTGCGTACCCAAGGGAGACTCAGTGTTCACTAACCCCGGAATAGAATCAATTGGCGAGCAGCTAGACTCGGTAGTATCGGCTAACGGAAATTACGAAATTCCGTCTCGGTATTTCGAAAGAGACTATTCTGGCGACCTTGTTGTCGTGAAGCCATTCCTTCTTCCAGAGACGAGGTTGACTCCAGAGCATCCCGTCTTATCCTGCGAATCGAGCCCGCAGAAATCAAGATGGTACGATCTTCAAACCAGACCATCGCAGAAAAAGACTTGGAAGCCCGCAGGAGAGCTGACAGAGAAGGATTGGGTCTTCTTCCCACTCTTCCAAGGGAACCGGGAAGGCGATCCTGAACTCCTCTATCTCCTAGGCCTATACATGGCCGAAGGATATCCCACCGGCAATCAGGTCTACTTTGCACTCGGATATACAGAACGCCAACTTGGCGAGCACATACTTCGGATGGCAGAAAAACACTGGAATGTCAAGGGCACGCTAAACCGTCACAGAACCGGAGTTCTTGTACGTTTTTCCAAACCGGGTATGGCAGATTTCATGAGGAAAGAGTTTGGCGCTAGAGCGATCAACAAAAGAATCCCGTCATGGATTCTTGAACAACGAGATCCTCAACCCTTCCTCGAAGGATGGCTGAAAGGAGACGGTTTCAAAAGAGGGAACACATGGAGACTCAGCACATCATCCAAGACAGCCGCATACCAGGCACTACTCATCGGCTCCCGAATCGGAATCCTACCTGCAATCTACAAAGATGAGAGCGAAGCTAGAGGGATAATCGAAGGGCGGAAAATCAACGCGAAGCCAAAATACGAGATACGCTTCCACATAGACGCGAGCAAATACTCAAACAAGCCAAGTCACGTAGTAAAGACTGATAGCGGCTTCTGGGTCAGGATAAACAAAATACAACACGAAAAATTCACTGGCAAAGTGTGTAACATGGAGACGCCCTCGAACACCTACCTTCTATCCTTCATCGTCCACAATTGCGCAGATCTGCCCCCGGAATATTCCAGTCAGGACGCGACATGGACCGGTTATCGGTTAGACGGGGACAAGACCCACACTGCATCCACTTTGAAAAGATACGGAAGACACAAAGCGTGGGTCGACCCAATCTACAAGTTCGAAGGCAAGAAAGTCATCCTAGTCTACAATGCACAATGATTTTCTCAGGCACTGAAACAGAATCTAGCCCATAGATAATGAGACCGAGTTCTAGGCAAATTAGTCCCAAGGAGCCGTCTGAAGCTCCTAGCGGGCTAGTCATCAACCAACGGGTACATTTTCCGCCAGCTCTCCTCCAGTACCCTTACTCCTTGAGACACAAGGGAAGCGGTAACAATCCTGGCCAATCCTGCGGGGTCATTGGTCGGGCCAAGAGTAGAAGCTCGGAGCATCTCCTTTCCGTCCGGTGAGAGAACGGCCGCAGTAAGCCGTAGTTTGTCGCCCTTCGCGGACGCATACGCTCCCAGGGGCACGTTGCAATCAGCACTCATCAAAGTCTCGACCTGTCTTTCAGCCTCTGCCTCGGAGCGTGTAATTTGATTGTTGACAAGTTTCAAGACGTGTAAAGCTCTGGGATTATCTCGCCGAGTGACTATGGCTGTAATACCCTGACAGGGGGTCGGCATAAACTCGTCAATTGGCAAACGTTGGGTTATTCTCCCAGACATTCCTAGTCGCGCGAGACCAGACTCGGCGATTATGAGAGCGTCCAACTCACCCCGGTCTAGCATTGAGATCCGATCTTCAACCCGCCCTCCGACAGCTTGTGATCGTAGATCTGGCCTGTACCTCCTTAGCTGAGCGATCCTCAACAACGTACTTGTTCCAACGATACTACCTGGCTTGAGGCTCTGCAGATCTTGGCCGTGCAGACTGACAAGCGCCTCGTAGGGAGAGCTTCGCTCGGGCGTTGCAGCTATTATGAGCATGCTGTCGCTTTTCAAGAGTGGAAGATCTTTCATGTTGTAAATGGCGAAGTCGATTTTGCCTTCCAAAACAGCTTTGCTCAGTTGAGTGTCAAAAGTGCGTTTGCGTCCTCGTGAGTTGGCAATTGAAAGTTTTACATCATCATCTCCGGGCTCGAGTATTTTCTTTTCGACTTGCGCGTCGGGTTGAGCCTGCCCAATCATCCGAACCACGAGTTCCGCCCTTGCTAGGGACAATTTGTCCCCCCGTACTCCAAGCTTTAGAAACAATGCTACAACTCAGCTCTTGTCTATCACGCCTGGGCGATTCTCGTCGACAAGGAGCCGAATCGAAGGTGGTATCGACCTGCGATGCCTGAATTCGCACAAGACGCTTGTTTCAAAGGTCGGACCGGTTGTGAATTCAATATTAAGGCTTGGTCGGAGGGAGGAGTTTCGGGCCGGATTAGGAGATGAATTCAGACAGTCATCTGTAACTAGTGGTCCGGGTCTAGCGTGGTGATGAAATTGTACTTCTCACAATGTCTTCGAATCTAGAACGAGAATCATGTAATCGGCGGACCTCTTCTTCCTCATCATATTCTGCGAGTCCGTGGTCGCTCAGGAACTTCGCTGCCCAGCAAACTGCACTTTTGGGTATGCGCAGTTGGCTGGCTATCTCGTCTACCTTGTGCCAAGTCCCGTCCACGAGCCGTATCCAAACGTACCACAGAAGCATTGGTCTCGCTCCGCCAAGCATAGCCGAAACACTAAACTGGGTTTACCTCCAACTTGTTACCTAACTCTAGTGTTACTCGGTAAAAATCTGCGAAGTAACAAACATACTTGCTGAGAATGATTGGAAGGAGTCAAAATCGCCTGTCGCCGATCGCGAAATTGCCTTTCATTCTTCAGTGCTATTCTCGATGATGGATTAGTGGCAATCATAGCCATGCTTGAATCTACTCTACCCTTTTAGACAGGTTTATACAAATCTCTTAATAGCTTACTCACGGGTACGTCCCACTTTCACCAACCCGCAGAATGAGTGCGGCAAGGTCTAGGAAATCTGAATAAGAATTGGAAACAGAACTAATAGGCAAGAAAGAATCGGCAGAGTTTCATTACAGACGGCACTATACTCGCCCCGGAACCCACCCCTACGATCTGATCAAATGGGAAGATCGAGATGCCTCAATAATTGATCACCAAGGGAACATCATCTTCGAACAGAAGGGAGTTGAGGTCCCGTCGTTCTGGACTCAGACCGCAACAAACATTGTTGCATCCAAGTATTTCCGCGGAAAGCTTGGAAACCCAGAGAGGGAGCATAGTGCACGTCAACTGATTGATAGAGTGGCCAAGACCATCTCTGAATGGGGTCGCCAAGGAGGATATTTTACAGATGAACAAGAAGCATCAGCTTTCGAGGCCGAACTCACCCACATACTGATTCATCAAATTGCTGCATTCAACAGTCCAGTCTGGTTTAACGTTGGTGTGGAGGTTAAGCCTCAGTGTTCTGCCTGTTTCATAAATTCCATCAAAGACGATATGAGATCCATTATGCAGCTTGCCATGACAGAAGGGATGCTGTTCAAATATGGATCCGGAACTGGCACAAATCTCTCCCCGTTACGCTCGTCTCGAGAACACCTTTCGACGGGTGGAAAGGCCAGCGGCCCAGTCTCTTTCATGAAGGGCTTTGATGCTTTTGCAGGCGTGATCAAGTCTGGAGGCAGGACACGAAGAGCCGCAAAAATGGTCATCCTCAATATTGACCATCCGGACGTCCGCGACTTCATCTGGTCTAAGGCGAACGAGGAGAAGAAAGCTTGGGCGCTCCTAGACGCTGGATACGATGGATCTGTAGATGGAGAAGCGTACGGTAGCATATTCTTCCAGAACGCAAATCACAGTGTTCGAGTGACTGACGAGTTCATGCATGCAGTTGTCGGAGACAAAGATTGGACGACCAAGTTCGTAACAACCGGAAAGGTTGCTGACACTTACAACGCTAAGGAGCTGTTCAAGCAAATGGCGGACGCGGCTTACATCTGCGGAGACCCGGGAATCCAGTTTGACACTACGATTAATGAGTGGCATACATGTCCGGCCACGGCCCGAATAAACGCGTCAAACCCATGCTCAGAATACATGTTCCTAGACGACAGCGCTTGTAATCTCGCCTCTCTCAATCTTATCAAATTCAGAACGCCCGAAGGCGGATTTGACGTCGACTCGTTCAAACATGCAGTTGAGATTGTGATTAGTGCTCAGGAAATCATGGTAGACTATGCGAGCTACCCGACACCAGCAATCCAGAAGAACAGTCATGACTACCGTCCTCTCGGCTTAGGATACGCTAATTTGGGGGCCCTATTGATGGCGCAGGGAATGCCCTATGATAGTGAAGAGGGAAGGAACTTCGCTGCAGCCGTCTCTGCTTTGATGTCGGGTCATGCATACGCGATATCTGCCCAGATCTCGGAGAGACTCGGACCATTCACAGGGCACAAGTTAAACGAGAAACACTTCCTCAACGTGATCGGGATGCATCGGGCACACGCCTACAAGATCGGACAGGCGGGAGTGCAGAAGTCGATTCTAGAATCCGCAAGAAAGTCGTGGGACGAGGCACTATCCCTCGGAGAGAGACACGGTTTCAAAAACGCCCAGATCTCGGTCATTGCTCCCACGGGCACAATCGCGTTCATGATGGATTGCGACACCACTGGTATCGAGCCAGACATCGCACTGGTCAAGTACAAGTGGCTCGTTGGGGGAGGAGTAATCAAGATAGTAAACAATACCGTCAAGGAGGCCCTCGGACAACTGGGCTACGACGAAGCAGCAGTCCGAGACATAATCACACACTTAGAAAAGAACAATACGATCGAGGGTGCGCCGGGCTTGAAAGCGGAACATCTCCCCATTTTCGACTGTGCCTTCAAACCATCGAATGGATCAAGGAGCATCCATTACATGGGACATGTAAAAATGATGGCCGCAGTGCAACCGTTCATCTCTGGAGCAATATCCAAGACCGTTAACATGCCCAACAATGTCACAGCAGAGGAGATTGTAGAAACATATGTTGCTGCGTGGAGAATGGGACTAAAGGCGATCGCGATCTACCGGGACGGCTCGAAACGCACACAGCCCTTGACCACAGGCATCAGCAAAAGCAAGAAGAAGGATCAGACTCCAGAGAAGATAGTGTACAAGCCCCTCCGGCGAAGGTTATCGGGCGAACGAGAGGCGATTATTCACAAGTTCACGGTCGCGAGCAATGAAGGCTACTTGATCGCTGGACTTTACGAGGATGGAAGTCCGGGAGAGATCTTCGTTGTTATGGCAAAGGAGGGCAGCACGATTTCTGGACTGATGGATGCCTTCTCCACCTCTATTTCTCTGGCTCTGCAGTACGGAGTACCGTTGAAGGTGCTAGTGAACAAGTTCATCCACACTCGCTTCGAACCGTCAGGAATGACGAATAATCCCGAGATAAGGTTCGCAAAATCCATCGTGGACTATATATTCCGATGGTTGGGTCTCAGATTCCTGAGCAAAGAAGACCAAGACGCGATCGGCCTGGCCGGGACCGTGCCCGAAACTAACGGTACCAATGGCGACACTGCCATGGCACCGAAGACAGCATTACTCGAGAAACCCCCCGACAAAATCATCAAAACGTCCACCGCGACTGAGAACTTTCACGACAAACACGAACCAGAGTTGATAACCTTTGATCCGCAATCCGATGCCCCATCGTGCGATAATTGTGGAATGATAATGGTAAGGAACGGTTCGTGCTACAAGTGCCTCAACTGTGGCAGCACCAGCGGATGCGGCTAGTTGGAACGAGAAGATTTCCGCAGGCTCTAGGCCTGACCTCTTGATCGGTCACCTAGAGACGTGTCTTTGCTGCGACTAACTTTGGGTGACTACCAAACGTGCCCGATAGTTAATAGGATCAAAGAGGATCGATAGCTCGAAGAAGATGTTTCAAACAGTCCTCAATGGTGACGAGTTTAGGTCTAGACGAGAAAGAATAACTTTGATGATCCGGACCTTTCTGAGAATCGCCTGTTGAATGGGAAGGGTTTCTGAAAAATGAGTGATACACGAGTTTCAAGAAGCTCTGTCATGAAACTGAGTGGTGTTGAAGGAGACCTCATCGTCGAGGACGGGGGAGTCGTCGAGGGCCTGGCGACGGGCGGGCTGATAGAAGTCGTGGGTGAGGTGAGATGTGAGGGAGACGCTGAGTTCAGAACATCCCTCAGTTGCGCAGATTTTCACGCGGAGGGAGGACGCGTCGAGATCCAGGGAGATCTTTCCTCGCGGGGCGAGGTAAGAGTCGAGGATGGAGAATTGGATGTCTCCGGATCCATACAAACTAGAGAGGTGGATGTGGACAAGCGACTGAAAGTCGGAAAGGATTTGAAGGCTGAGAGTGTGGATGTTGGAGGAGTTCTCGAAGTAGGGGGCTCAATTGACGCCAGGACCGCGGACGTTGGCGGTATTTTCAAGGTAGGTGGCGATGCTAGCGTGGCTGAGATAGACGTTGGTGGGACGCTCTACGTCGAAGGCATGGTAAATAGCACTGGCCTAGATGTGGGCGGTAAAGCGTCGATAGGCGGGGGAGAAGTTCGCGACACGATCGACGTGGGGGGTTTATTCCAATCGTCAAAACTGATCAAGTTCGGCAAGATCGATGTTGGAGGTTCGGCTAGACTTCTCGGTGGAGGCGAAGGCAGAGACATTGATGTGGGAGGAAAGTTCGAAAGCAATGGCGACCTGCATTTCGAGACTATCGACGTGGGCGGAATATGTGAGATTCGAGGGAACGGTGAGGGGGAGAGCGTCGATATTGGAGGCATATTGGAAGTTACAGGAGGCCTCAAACTCACTAGAAATCTGGACATCGGCGGGCGCGCCAGGATAGGTAACGAACTGAGACTCGAAGAATTGGATGTCGGGGGATCCATAGAAGCAGAGGTCATAATTGCTGAGGATAGTGTTGAGGTTGGAGGCCAACTCCGGACCAAAAGAGGGACCAAGGCCAAGAAAATAAAATTGGGCGATCGATCTGACGTATCCGGACCGATCATAGGCGAAACTGTCACAATTGGTGAACGGGCCAAAGTCGAAGACGTGTACGCCGACGATGTGAAGATCGAGGAGCGAGCACGAGCGGGAAACCTCTACGTCAAAAGAGCACACTTGGAAAGGCGCGTCCAAGTAACGGGTGAATTGATCTATCAGGAAACGATCGATGCCGACCCTGACATAATCTTCTCCAAGCCTCCGGTAAAGAAGGACGAATTACCCAAACCGCCGCTGTGACACTCGTAAATGGACAGGGCGTCGAAGAGATCAAAGGTCGACATATACGCGGACATATTAGAGGTTCTCAAGCGAAGAACGAATTCGAAAATCACAAGAATATCTTATGCCGTTGGACTTCCTGTGGATAGGGCGAAAAGATTCCTTGGGGACCTATCGAGTTATGGACTTGCAAACATACAAGGTAGGGATGAGACGTTCTATTCGATAACACATCGAGGCCTGGAGTTTCTCGACTCCTATCGCAAGCTTGCAAGCTTCCTTAGTTTTCTAGATGAGAAAGCGGATCGAGATGCCACTCAACAAGAGAGGATGCCAGGAGTCAAGTAACGTAGCTTCTGTATTCCCGCTCGAATTCTCGAACGATCTCGAACTTCGGTAGTCTCCGCGACCTCACCATCGCATGATGTGTGAATTGTAATTCTGGGAATACTGCGGCTGGACCTTCAACGGCTAGCCTGGTTGCCGGATGATCTGGTCCAAGGACTTGTGCCGTAATTTGACGAGTTAAACGACGGACCTCTCCCTCGTCCACATAGCCTAATGTATGCAAGTACTCATGCAAGAGGGTGTAGAAGACGTATGCGTTGAGGTAGCGACGATCCTTGGCGAGTTTCGTCACCTGATCAAGAAGGCTCCGGTTCATAACAATGAAGTTCGAACCCATCTGATGAAAGGCCCCGATATAATCGGGAAGATCAGCGAGCCCGAGCATCAAACCTACTCGACGTCTACCAAGACTTGACTTGACTGATCGTTTTACAAGCACAAAGACATCTGAGAAGTCGAAGCTGTGGTCTAGCCGCTCCGATGTTTCCATCAAACTAGCTCGCTCTTACAATTGTTCAGAAATCTTCATCAACAATTTGGCTTCATCGTCTATTTAAAGACTGGATTTTTTTTCTGATGTCCAAGCGAGAATCCACACATACCGGTTTGATCATTGTAGCTTGAAGCGTGACTGGACGAGCGGTTGGTCTTGAATAGAAAGTCTGG
>Ga0209689_1003758_pt1 | contig 11135 bp, 9 predicted proteins | sample GraSoiAngelo_149_FD_187119 | JGI IMG/M metagenome (GOLD analysis project Ga0209689, IMG submission 187119) | Grasslands soil microbial communities from the Angelo Coastal Reserve, California, USA - 14_1009_09_30cm (SPAdes) (version 2) | ecosystem: Environmental > Terrestrial > Soil > Grasslands ...
GGGGGGCTCATCACGCTCGACGCCCTCAGCCGGCATCCGGTAGTTCGCCGCCAGTATGCCGTGCTGGCCGAAGCCGCCGAAACTGTGGCCACACCGCAGATCCGCAACGTCGGCACCATCGGCGGCAACATCTGCCAGCGGCCTTTCTGTTGGTACTTTCGCTCGGCGAGTTTCGATTGTCTCAGAAAAGGCGGGCAGATCTGCTATTCCGTGGCGGGCGATAGCCGTTATCATGCGATTCTCGGCGCGGGGCCGAGCTATATCGTTCATCCGTCGGACACCGCCCCGGCGCTCGTCGCTCTCGACGCGCAGATCAGGATCGCCAACGCGGCGGCCGAGAGAGTGATCCCGCTGGAAAAGTTTTTTGTTCTGCCGCAAGTTGATTTTAAGCATGAAAATATTCTCAAGCCGGGCGAGATCGTTACCGAGATCTTCGTTCCTTATCCCAAGGCAGGCAGCAAAGGCTTCTATCACAAGGTGCGTGAGCGGCTCGCCTGGGATCATGCTATTGTCAGCGTCGCCACCGTCGTGCAAAGCAGCGGCGGAGTCGCGCGCAGTGCGCGAGTCGTCTTGGGCGGCGTGGCGCCTGTACCGTGGCGGGTGCCCAAGGCCGAGGAATTTCTCCGCGGCAAAAAGATTGACGACGCTACCGCGCAGAAAGCCGGCGAAATCGCCCTCGAAGGCGCGAAGCCGCTGAAGGACAACGTCTATAAAGTAAGCATGGCAAAGTCGCTAATCCAGCGTGCGCTGGTGGCCAGCGTTTGAGGGTTGATCTCGGTTCATTCTCTTAGGTTCGCATCAAGACACTTCTTTTTGCCCTGCAATAAACCTGTGGCAGAAATTGGCGGTGTCCTAGGGGACGGTTGTGACCGTTCCCTGTTCTAAGATCTCCACTTTCCCGGGTTCTGGGCTTGTAAATGTTCTTGGCGAGCGGCGTCAAGTAACTGGTAGCTCATTTTTACCTGGGCCTTGAAGGTTGATTCGCGTAAATCCAGTTGGGTCGTAAAGTTTTTCGTTCACTCTTCCTTTTGATCCTCTAGGAATCACACTACAAAGGAGATTCTATCCGAGCCAAGCCGCATGTCGCGAGCTTGCTGCAAACAAAACCAACGGGTAGATTACTAAATGTGAGCCCTAAAAATACCAAGAAGCCCGTCGGGAAATCCGACCGAAGCGTGGCAGCAGCAACCGCAAGCAGCAACGCGCGGAAGGTGCTTCTGCTCGATGGCCACTCGCTTGCGTTTCGCGCTTTTTTCGCTTTGCCCGACACGCTCGTCACATCATCCGGCCAAGTGACAAACGCCGTCTATGGCTTTACCGCGATGCTTATCAAGCTTTTGGCAGACGAACGCCCCCAAGGCGTCGTCGTTTGTTTCGACAAAGGGGTGCCGCAATTCCGAGTGGATCGGTACGCGGAGTACAAGGCGGGACGAGCCGCAACGCCCGACCTGTTTAAGCAGCAGCTTCCGTTGATCGGCGAGGTGTTGGAGACGCTACGGGTTCCTGCCGTCGAGCTTGAAGGCTACGAAGCCGACGATCTTCTCGCAACCTTGACCAAACATGCTAGGGAAGAGGAATTCGAGGTCATTATCGTTACCGGCGACCGAGACATCCTCCAACTGGTGCGAGACGGCGTCTCTGTCATCATGACTCGCCGGGGAATTTCCGATGTGATCCGTTACGATGCTCCGACTGTGCTAGAGCGTTATGGTATCCCACCGGAGAAATGGACCGATTTTGTCGCGCTCAAGGGCGAAACCTCAGACAATCTTCCCGGCGTTCCGGGTATCGGCGACAAGACCGCCGCCCAGCTGATTAATAAATACGGTGATATTGAATCGGTCATCGCCCATGCCGACGAGCTTACGCCAAAACTGCGCGACGGGATCAAGGCCCATGCAAACCAGGTGCGTGTTAACAAAGAGCTCGGGCGTTTGCTTGACGACGTGTCGCTGGATCTCGATCCAGCCAATCTTCGCCTCGAACCATGGGATGATGAAGTGGTCCGCAAACTTTTCACCTCGCTTGAATTCCGCAGTCTCCACGAGCGCCTCAAAGAGCTCAAGCTTCACGCTGCGGCCGTTTCGCCCTCGCTCGAACTTAGTTCGATCTCAGATTTTGTCTCGGAGAAAGATCTGCGCGGGAGCGAGACCGTAGCGTTTGCATGGAGTGAGGAGTGGGTTGCCCTGTGCGATAGGCCCGGCGAAGCGCGGGTTCTGCCCTTTTCCGAAGCAATTCATCGGCTTGCCGGCTGTCTCAAGGATCCTAACCGACGAAAGATTGCTCATGACGCTAAACTGCTTTACCGCTCGGCCCTCACCGCCGGGGTCGAAATTCAAGGACTTCACTGTGACACGAAGATCGCCTCGTATCTCCTCGAGCCGGGCTCCGCTTCCGGGTACACTTTAACAGACACGGTCGGTCGCTATCTCGGCGTCTCAATGGACGCGGACAAGGCCGAGCCGCAAACGGGCGAGCAGACAAGTCTCTCTTTCAGCGAAGACGAGAAATCTCGCGTGTGTCGGGAAGCGGTGGCGGTCCGCGCCGTCGCACCGGTCGTTGAAGAGCGGCTCCGAAATCAAGGCATCTGGGAGCTTGCAACCTCCCTTGAGTTCCCGTTGGTCGAGGTGCTAGCGCGCATGGAGCATAACGGCATTCTCGTCGACCGCGACTATCTGGAGAAATTGAATGCCGACTTCGGACAAAAAATGGCAACCCTCGAGCGTACCGTTCAGGAGCTCGCGGGTGAGGAGTTCAATGTGAACTCCAATCCTCAGCTCCAGCGCATTCTCTTTGAGAAGTTGTCCCTGCCAAAAACCAGAAAGATCAAGACCGGTTACTCCACGGATGCCGCGGAATTGGAAAAGCTTGCGGGCACTCATCCGATCGTCGCCTCGCTGCTCGAATACCGCGAGGTTTCGAAGCTAAAGAACGGCTTTACCGAAATGCTGCTGGCGCTCATCGACCCCGAGGGCCATCGAATCCATACGACCTATGAGCAGACCACCGCCGCCACCGGACGTCTGTCATCAATCGCACCCAACCTGCAAAACGTTCCGATTCGCGGCGAAGCGGGCCGCCAGATCCGGCGCGCTTTTATCGCGCCGCCGGATCACGTGTTGCTCTCGGCCGATTACTCGCAGATCGAACTCCGCGTGCTGGCGCACCTTTCCGAGGATGAGACTTTTTGCCAGGCGTTCGCGCAGGGACACGACTTTCACGCGATGATTGCCGCCAAGGTATACGGCATCGCTTTGGCCGACGTTACCTCGGCGATGCGGAACCAAGTCAAGCAGTTCTCCTACGGCATCGCCTATGGCATGTCGACCTATGGAGTTTCACAACGGCTGGGAGTGGAAATGGGCGAGGCGGCAAACTTTGTCGAAGCTTATTATGCGCAGTTTCCCAAAGTGAAGGAGTTTCTCACGTCCCAGGTCGAGAAGGCGAAGATCGACGGCTTCACGACCACCATGTTCGGGCGGCGCCGCTATCTGCCGGAGCTCCGCTCGTCCAATTTCCGGCTGCGCGCGTTAGGCGAGCGGATGGCGCTCAATGCGCCGATTCAAGGGAGCGCCGCCGACATTATCAAGAAGGCGATGATCGGCGTCGACGCCGCCCTGCGGAAGGAACCGGTTGCTAAGATGCTCCTGACCGTCCACGACGAACTCGTCTTCGAGGTGCCCGGGGAGAGACTAGAGCATGCGCGGGGGTTAATTGAAAAAGAGATGACTAAAGCTGCGGATCTTCGCTGTGGTCTTGCCGTGGACGTGCATACCGGCTCGAATTGGGCCGAAGCGCATGCTTAGGCGGATTGGCAGTTCCGAGTTTGGAGTTTCGAGCATTGAAATTCTACCAGGACAACCCGGAAATCATGGTCCTCTATATTCAGAAAAAACTCGGCATTAAGGACGCGCAGCTCGCCCGCAGGATGTACGACGATGCCGGTGATAAATTCTCGATTTCTACAGATGGAGAGTTAGGAAGTTTAGATGGTTGGTTCGCGGTTGGTTGCGCGGTTGCGACTGCACTTAGGTGTAAACGACGCCATGACAAGAGAGAGCCGGCTTACACCCAAGTGCAATATCGCTCGTAAGACTGACCTATTTAGTGAAGATTAACCCTGGCGCCGATTTCGAAGGTCGGACTAGTAGTAGTTACGTGGGTGGTTGGATCTGTAGTAGATGTATAGCCGCTGATGTATAGCGTAGCAGGCCCAGGCTGAAATTTGAGATTGCCGCCTGGCAAGCTGACCGTAATATCCAAATTGTCCGTCCCACCCGTACAGAGCAAACCACTAGAAGCCCCAGTCCCGATCATTACGAGCCGGCCGACGCTTTGATAAATGTACACGGTCACGTTCTCGGTATCAGTATTGTTGCTGCACACCGCAGAAACTGTCAGTTTCACCTCAGTACGGTTCCCCTGGAGATCAACGCTGGCAAAGTCTAGACCGGTTATGTCGGCAGATGCCACACCCCCGATCAGCAGGACAGCCGCGAAAGCTATCACCAGCCGGAAAGGAAACAATCTATTTATCATACGCATTATCAATTCTTCCTCCTTTATTTTGTTTTTCTTTCGAACCGCCATGGCGCACTCGCACAGGAGCAGCAAACATGCCAGGGTGTAACAGTTGCCAGATGAGTATTTAAAGGAGCCGCAGTCGGAAACGGGCGTGCAAAAATTACCTGTCTACGAAATTTTTGCTACCGGACCTCGTGCCGACGGTGTGTGTCGCTGAGGAGTAGCTTTGACTATTCTTGACTCTATTTAAGCTAATGAGTTTCCCCAAGGGCTGTATGATACTTGCAAGCGCCAAACGAGTAAGCTAGGTTCACGGGGTCGCTACTCTTTACCGGGAAAGGAGCCACGAAAATGATTCAAGAGCGTCACGTTAAGGATAAACTGGCATGGCCGGATGGCCGGCGCATGGCCGTCACGTTGACCTTTGACTTTCAGGGTGGGGAGGACGTGAAGCCGGATAAGAACGGCAAGATGAATCATGAAGAATGGACCCAGGCGGAATACGGACCGAGGACCGGCATCTGGAGGATTCTCCGGATTCTCGAAGAGACAGGAGTCAGAGCGACGTTTCTCACCTGCGGCGGCATCGCCGAGCGCTATCCGGAGCAAGTGAAAGCGATCGTGCAAAACGGCCACGAGATCGCCGGCCACGGCTATCATCACGAAGTGGCGCGGGATCTGACCCTGGAGCAGGAACGGGAAGTTATACAAAAGACTACCGCGATGATCGAGAAGCGCACTGGGAAGCGGCCGGTCGGATGGCGCTCTTGCACCCAAAGCCCCAACAGCTTGCAACTGCTGATGGAGAACGAGTATCTCTGGAACAGCAATTCGTTTTCTTATGACTTGCCGTTTCTGTGGGAGCACGATGATCGGACACTGGTAGAGCTGCCGCGGCAACCGTTCGGCGATGGCCGGACTTATGGCCATCGCGATTCCGGCACTCCCAATGATGCGCTCGTCATCTGGAAAGGGCTATTCGACGATCTGTACGAAGAATCAAAACTGGGCCCGACGTTCTGTCCGTTTCAGTTCCATCCCTATATTTCCAGCCGACCCGGCCGGGCGCGAATCTTGAAAGAAATCATCCAGTACATGCGCAAACACGACGGCGTTTGGTTTGCCCGCGGCAGCGAAATCGCGGAATTGACGCTCAAGCTGGACGCCAATGTTGCAAGAAAAGTGGTTCTGAAAGAAGCAGTGGGTTCTTGAGCCGAGACGCAAACCAGTTGATCTGGCAGCGCTACAGTGGCGAAAAAAAAGGCCCGGGCGAGAAAATTGCCGGGCCTTTTTTTTGCACGGGAGTCGAGGATCGTGCCTGCGCTTCCGATTCAGCGGTGTTCACCTACAGCCAGCTTTAGCGGAAAGTCACCCGCCATTTCATAGCTCCCTCCGTTCGTCCTGAGCCTGGTCGAAGGACGGGCAAACGCTCAACAATCTTTGATTCTTCGGTTGGATCGAAAGATCCAGCCGTAGATTGCCAGATTCACTGCGATGACCAGGAGTCCTAATGCGATCTGCATCTCACGTGTCAATCCTTCGGGGTAAAGAACCGGAAGGACATAGTGCGCAATAAAGTCGGAGCGGTAACCGGCTTCTCCTGCGCTCCACCGGAGCCAGTTCTCGAGCGGCGTCAAAGGACATATCCAGCCGAAAAATTCTACGATGACCGCCCAAGCGACCGCTGTTAAATGAATCCACATCGCGCGGCGCCATCTCACGGCCAAGAGCCCGCCGAAGACGGCGAAGACGACAAATGCGACGTGAAGCAAGACGACCAGATCGGCGAGCCAGTGATATAGCGTTGTGCTCATGTCGCTTGAACAAACTGGATACAGACACGGCAAAAAGAGTCATTGTGCCGAATACAAATGGCTTCATGATTCGGACGCGTTTCATGGCCAGTCCCGCTTTTAGGATGTGATCCCAAATTCGCTTCCATCTTATTTCACCGCGTGGTTCACAACTCAAGATCTAGGTACCGGAATGACTCCCTTGACCACCGGAATCGGACCCCATAGACTTGAGCGAATGTTTAAGCGCTTCGCGCAGCTCGCTTCACCGGGTTCATTGGGATTTATCGGTTTCGGCCTCGCTATTTTCCTTTCGACCATAAGTTCCAACGCCGCGAGCGCGCAAGACAAGGCCAACAAATCAACGGGTTCGGCTTCAAGGAGCTCTGCCTCCGACGCTGAACTTGCAAGATTGCGCGCCGATACTATAGAAAAAATGAAACAGACGCGCGCCGGTACAGAAAAGCTTCTCGCCCTTCACGAAGACGAAGTAAAAAAGTTGACAGCTGAGTATCGGCAACGGCAGGAGCTCTATAATCAGGGACTGATCTCTCGCGCGGAACTCAACCAAACCGAGCGTGCTCGCGCCGCAGCAATGATCCGCATGGACGAAGATAAGCGCTGGATCGCCGAGACCGACATCGCCATCACCGAGGCGTCTATGCGGGACGTGCTGGTGGGGCTGCCGGCCATGGCGCCTGGCGGGTATAGCGAGAGCGGCACGCTGATTCGCTTTAACGGGACCGCGTCATGGTCTCTGGCCGACGCAGCGAAGATCGAGAAATTTTTTTCCCAGGCCTTTGGTCACGTCCTGCCGATTACTGCGTTTGGGCAGACACCCACCCACGATCGCCTGAGGTTTGATCATAGAAACGCAATGGACGTGGCGCTCCACCCCGACAGCAATGAAGGACGGTCGCTTTTGTCATATCTTCGGCAGGCGGGTGTCCCTTTCATTGCCTTTAGAAGCGCCGTTCCCGGTGCGGCCACCGGAGCCCATATCCATATCGGAAGTCCCTCCGTGAGAGCCGTTGCCGGCGCAGATTCCCAGGGGGTATGTTGTAAGAGATAAAATAATAATACAGGGGCGACACGCCATGCCCCTACACTTGGTAGCGTCTATGACTCAAATGATCGTCCCAAGCAAGGCTTCAACTATCATCGTGATTCGACCTAGAGCAGCCATCGGTTTCGAAGTCCTGCTCACCCGCCGCCCGCAGGAGATGCCATTTCTGGGTGGCTATTTGGTTTTTCCCGGCGGCGCAGTCGAAAAGCAGGATTATTCGGAGAGAATGTTCTGCCGCTGCAGGGGACTGTCGCCATCCGAAGCCCTGTCGATTCTGGGTGACGACGCCAGTCCTGAGATGTCCCTTGGTCATTGGGTCGCCGCCGCAAGAGAGCTTTTTGAGGAAAGCGGAATTCACTTCTTCGTAAAACAAGACGGCGAGCCTTCAGATGGCAAGCCCAATGATACAATTACGCGACTGGCGGAGAAACGTAAAGCTTTGTCGGAAGGTCGCATCGACTTACCTCATCTATTGGAATTAGAGCAGCTGTTTGTTGACTTGAGTCGCATGACTTATCTCTTCCACCGAATCACGCCGGAAAAATACCCAGTCCGATTTGATACCCGATTCTATCTGGCGGCACTTCCGGAACATCAGATTCCTCTTACTTGCTCGGAAGAGGTGGCGGAAAGTCTTTGGATGACGCCTGAAACAGCACTGGATCGGGCAAAGTCTGGCAATTTTCCCATGTTGCCGCCGACGGTCATTGCATTGAAGACCCTCGCCAAGCATGAATCTTGGCAACAGTTGATCTCGACATTCCGCCTGGTTTACTAAGGCAATGCAACCAGGCTATTAAATCTTCGTCAGGTGAATACCCCTTCCTTCTTCTCGTCTAATTTTCGTGCCTTTTAGAATAATTGCTGAAATTTGGCGCCTGTGCTAAAATTCCCCTCAAATACAGCCCGTCTTTGGATGAATCCCCACTGTTCATTTCAAGCCTAATTTTTTGATTTCTGACGGTTATGAATCGAGTCTTTGCTCATCTCGATGCGGGAACTATTGCTTACTTTTCGATGGATGTAGCTATCGACTCGGGCATTCCCACGTACAGCGGAGGGTTGGGGATCTTGGCCGGTGACACGCTTCGCTCGGCGGCAGACCTGGAGGCCCCGATGGTAGCTGTAACTCTTCTTCACCGAAAGGGCTATTTCGAACAGCGCCTGGATTCCAAGGGGAATCAGCTGGAAACCCCGTCGAAATGGTCTCCGGAAAACCGTCTTGAACCTTTGTCGCCCCAAGTGACAATTTCGATAGAAGGCCGAAATGTGGGCGTTCGGGCCTGGCGCTACCTGTTTGGCGGCGTCAGCGGCCACGGCGTGCCATTGTTCTTCCTGGATACGAATTTGGATGAGAACGATCCTCGGGACCGCGCTTTGACCGATCACCTCTATGGTGGCGATGAACTTTACCGTCTCTGCCAGGAAGTAGTTCTGGGATTTGGCGGCGTGGCCATGCTCCGTACTCTCGGGTACACCAACTTGCGAGTGTTTCACATGAACGAGGGCCACTCGGCCTTCATCACGCTTGCCCTGCTGCAGGAGCAAGCGGGCGCAAAGCTAGATGGTGGGTTCTCAGAGACTCAGGTAGAAACGGTCCGACGGCAATGTGTGTTTACCACCCATACGCCGGTGCCGGCGGGGCATGATCGTTTTCGTGCCGACCTCGTTCGTCAGGTGCTAGGTGAAGCGCTCGCCGCGGAGCTTAGACAAATGCGGGTCATGGACGGCGAGCTGAACATGACCGAACTGGCGCTGAGGCTCTCCGGTTTTGTCAATGGTGTTTCTATGCGCCATGGGGAGGTGACGCGAGCCATGTTTCCCGACTACAACATCAAAGCGATCACCAACGGCGTCCACGCTGCGACCTGGGCTGCGGAACCTTTCGCTGCTCTTTACGACCGCAGGATACCGCAGTGGCGGCGTGATAATGGTTATCTCCGCTACGCCGTGGGGATACCGGTTGCCGAGATTCGCCAAGCGCATCGACAAGCGAAGCAAGCACTGCTGCAGCAGGTACGTTGGCTTACAGGATCTCAACTGGACGAGAAAGTTTTTACAGTCGGCTTTGCCCGCCGGGCGACCGCATACAAGCGGGCGGATCTATTGTTCTCAGACCTGGAACGGCTAAAGCAAATTGCTCGGGAGGCTGGTCCGCTGCAGTTGGTTTATGCAGGCAAGGCACACCCGCGGGACCAGGCGGGAAAGGCGATTATCCGGCGAATTTTTGAAGCGGCGGCGGCTCTCGCGAATTACGTTCGGGTCGTGTACCTGGAGAACCACGACATGGCATTGGGAAAACTGCTCTGTGCCGGCGTTGATGTTTGGCTCAACACGCCGCTCCGGCCGCAGGAAGCTTCGGGTACGAGTGGGATGAAAGCCGCTCTCAACGGGGTGCCGAGCTTCAGCATTCTCGACGGCTGGTGGGTTGAAGGGCACATCGAAGGTGTGACCGGCTGGTCCATCGAAGCTCCCAACGGCGCGGAAAATGATTCGGTGGCCGAGGCAATCTCGCTCTATGACAAACTGGCAGATGTCATTCTACCGCTTTTCTATAATCAGCCGGATAAGTTTGACGAGGTGATGCGCTCCGCCATCGCTTTCAATGGTTCCTTCTTCAATACACAGCGGATGCTATTTCAGTATTTGAGAAATGCTTACGCTCCTGCGTATTCGAATGGGTTGCGGCCATTGGCGTAGCCGTGAAGAATAGCAGCGGGACTCCTCAGACCCCGTTTTCGGCCAGCCAGTATCAAAAATGGCTTTCGCGGCAATCCGTTGGCAAGCAGGATAAGCGAAACGGAATTGAGAAACGGTTCTTAATCAATCGTGGATGTCTAACTAGGTCAGGAGATGGGTCGGCTTTAGTGTTTGTGTTCGCCGCGCAGTTTCCATTCTAAGCCGTCAATGATGCATTCAACACTGGCTCGAAGGATATCGGCAGCAACGCCGACGGTTCCCCACGACTCTTTCCCATCCGAGAAGATCGCCAGTACCCGAACCAGCGCGGCCGCGCCATTCTCGTCGTCCTCCGAGGTCGCGCGGCCGTGGTGTAAAAGACGGACGTCGAACTCGTCCAGTCGGACTTCCGCAAGCTGGGGGTAATGTTTTTCGAGAATTTTGCGCATGGCGTTGTCAACAGCATGAACCGGCCCTTGACCGCTCCCGGCGACAAGCTCCTCCTCACCGAAGATCTCGATCAAAACCGTGGCCTCCGTTGCGCTCCCAACGGATTCGGGCGCTTGGAAGTCAACTTGATCATCGATCTTACAGCGCAATACGCGAAACGGTTTCAGATAATCCTCCCGTTTGCGAATGGAAATGAGCTCGAACGACGCCCAGGCGCCATCCAGCCGGAAAAAATCTTCTTTCAGGTCTCTTCCCATGGTTTCCTCCGATCAGAAAAGCGGGAGCTTCGAAATGCAACGCTATTATATCTTGCGGGCGAGAAATGGCTAGAGATTACCATGGCCTCCGGAGAGCAAACGAGAGGGTCCCTTCGGCCATTCTTTTAAAAAAACCGCGGCTTTGGTATCATGTATCTGTATGGAAAAGCGTATCTTGAGCGATAAACTACACAGCTTTTTTAGCAACATCATTCGCCGGAGCTTCTGGCAGTTGGGCATAAACGACGCGGCCGTCGTGGGGTATGTCGCGGACGTGCTCACCGATTTCGCCAAAAGCGACAATTTATATCGAATTCGCGCCCGCGGGGGCAGGAAAGTGGATAGCATGGTCGAAATGCTCGCCGC
>Ga0209689_1003768_pt1 | contig 11120 bp, 12 predicted proteins | sample GraSoiAngelo_149_FD_187119 | JGI IMG/M metagenome (GOLD analysis project Ga0209689, IMG submission 187119) | Grasslands soil microbial communities from the Angelo Coastal Reserve, California, USA - 14_1009_09_30cm (SPAdes) (version 2) | ecosystem: Environmental > Terrestrial > Soil > Grasslands ...
AACAGCTCTACGAACGGAATTGTCGAGAGCGACCCGAAGAGCGTCGTGATCGCATACGCGACGATGATGCGCAGCTGATAGAGCTCGATCGGTGCCCAGGACTCACCGCGACGACGAAGCGCGTTCATGAGCCCGGCGAAGCCCGCGAAGCTCATCGCGATGCCGGCGACCGTAAGGAAGAACGGCTCGTCGATCACCGCGGGAGGGTAACCGGTCCTCACCGCCGGGATGGGCACTCTCGGCGTGGACCCGTGAAGCACTTGTAGTTAGGCGCACTCAGGGTGTGCGTGTCGGTCGTCCGGCCGACAAGGAAACTGCAACGCGCTCGCCCAAGCTGTGAAGAGGGCTGGTTACCGTCGCGTCCGTCGACTCGGCCCGCGGCTCCCGAACCGCCGCAGCGCCGCGATCGCCGGGCGCAGCTCGCGGCCCCACTCGGTGAGCGCGTACTCCACGCGTGGCGGGACCTCGGCGTACGCCGTCCGTGAGACCAGACCGGCGGCCTCGAGTTCCCGCAGCCGGACCGTGATGAGCTTCGGATTCACGTCGCCGAGAGAGCGCTCGATCTCGGTGAACCGCCGCGGCCCGCCGAGCAGGCTCTCAACGATGTGAAGCGCCCACTTATTCCCGACGAGCTCCATCGCGCGCGCTAGTTCGCTCATTTTACTTACTCTATGGGTTCTTACTTGCTATTGGAAAGTGATGGGGTACGGTCGGGACACGGAAAGGGACGCAACTGACGACGGGTTGCTCGTCCTTCGCGTTGGGGATGCCCGCAAGGGCAAGGAGAAGCCATGGCTATTGATCAAGTCGACCGCAGGGTCGTCATCGAGAGACCCACGGTCACGAGTCGCGAGGCAGGGCGCGGCGCGGCCGCTCCCGCGACGACATCTTTCACGAAGACATACCGAACCACCGCAAAAGTAGTGGGGGCGGTCTACCTCGGGGGTTTTGTCGTCGGCCTCGTGGGGAGCGGAGTCTTCCAGTCGATTCTCGGGGCGACCGGTGCGTCGGCCAACCTGCCCGCGGTTGCCGCGAGCAGCGTGCTGCTGGCCTTCGGCGCGATTCTCTGGTTGATGGCCGTCGCCGGCGACGCGGCTCACGGTGTCCTGCTGTTCCCGATCTTGAGGCGATACAACGAACGCATCGCCTTCGGCTACCTCGCCTCGAGGATCGTTGACGCGGTCTTCATTGCGGTCATGGTCCTTTTTGTACTCCTTCAGATCCCGCTGGCCAGCGCGTTCGTGAAGGCAGCGGTAAGTGACGCTTCGTTCTTTCAGACCGTCAGCGGTCTCTTCGCGCAGGGGCAGGTCTACGCCTACGACATCGGGATGATCACCCTTGGCGTCTCCGGGTTGATGCTTTGCTACACGCTCTACCGCGCAAAGCTGCTTCCACGGCTGGTGGCCGGGTGGGGCCTCATTGGGTACGCGATCCTCTTCGTCGGGATGCTGTCCGAAGTGATGGGATCCGGTCTGGGTCTGGCTTCCTCGATACCCGGCGGCTTGTGGGAGGCGTTCGTCGGGGTATGGTTGATCGCCAAAGGATTCAGCTCATCCGGCCTCGCTCAGCTCGGGAAAGATGCTTCGCAGATCGACACAGACCGATGAAAGCAATAGTTCAGGGGCTCTGCTCTACCGCGCGAGCAGACACACCGAGATGAAGAAGACGTCGCCAGCAACTCGCGAAAGGAATTCGAATAATGACCACGTCTGACTTGATCGCTACCAAACCAGCCGCTACGAAGCCGGCGACGAATGGGCATCCGGCGGCTCGTCCCAAGTTGAATCTACGGAGAAAGAACTCGCTCGTCGCGGGCGCGTTCTACCTGCTCACCTTTATCTCGATCCCGACCCTCGCTCTCTACGCTCCGGCGCGCGATCCGAGCTTCATCGTCGGCCCTGGCCCGGACACCGGCGTCCTCTTCGGCGGCATCCTCGAGCTCATCGTGGCCCTCGCCGGCATCGGCACCGCCGTCGCGCTGTTCCCCGTGCTAAAGAGACAGAGCGAAGGTCGCGCGCTGGGCTTCGTCACCTCCCGAGTCGTGGAAGGTAGCGCCATCTTTGTCGGCGTCGCGTGCCTCCTGACGCTCGTGACCCTGCGCCAGGCCGGACTTGGACCAGATGCGTTGATCACCGGCCGTGCACTGGTCGCCATGTATGACCGCATGTTCCTCGTGGGACAGAGCTTCATGCCGGCCGTGAACGCCCTCTTGCTGGGCTCGCTGCTGTACCAGTCGCGCCTGGTGCCGCGAGTCCTACCGGTGATTGGACTCATTGGAGCGCCGCTGCTCGTCGCGGGGGACATCGCCGTGCTGTTCGGTCTTATCGATAGGACTTCCTCTCCGGCGCTGCTCACCGCAATTCCGATCGCGCTATGGGAGTTCTCGCTGGGCGTCTGGCTGGTCGTCAAAGGCTTCAGGCCCTCTCCGATCCTCTCCCGCGATATGCGAGAGGCGTAGTCCTATCTAATCCTCCCCTCACGAGACGCTCATGCGTCGCAAGGGCTAGCGCGGCGGATCGCGCTCGAGCTTTGTCTCGACAACGAGCGCGAGGCGATGAACAACGGATGTTTTCGTCGGTAGCTGACTGCCCTTGCAACATGCGAGTCGTCCATCGTTCCTTCACGGGTTCTTCACAACGAGTCCGTACGGTCAGCGCGCTCGAAGCACTCGGTGGCGATCGCCGGAAGGGACGATGGGATCTTTGAGGCTGACACGGATTGCCGGACTCCTGTACCTCGTCGTCGTGGCAGCCGGCCTCGTAGTTTTGAAGATCGTGCCCGACCAGATCATCGTGGCCGGAGACGCCGCCGCTACGGCAAACAACCTGCGTGCGTCCGAGACGCTCTTCCGCGCTGCCACGCTCGTCGACCTTCTCGCTGAAGTCCTCTTCCTCATCGTCGTTCTCGCCCTGTACCGCATCTTCAAGGGCGTGCACGAGGGCCTCGCGGCAGTCATGGTGGTCTTCGTGGTGATCTCGCTCCCCATCATTCTTATTGCCGTGTCATTCGAGATCGTCGCTGTGTCACTCGTCGGTAACACCGATCTCGGCCCCGCATTCGGCAGGCCCCAGGTTGATGCTCTTGCCTCGCTGCTGTTGGCCCTCCACGACAAGGCGCTGCTCGTCGACGAGATGCTGTGGGGGCTGTGGCTGTTCCCGCTCGGTGCGCTTCAGCTGCGGTCGGGCTTTGTGCCGCGGGTCGTCGGGTTCCTCGCGATCGTGGCAGGCGCTGGCTACGTACTCGACTTCGCGATCTCGTTGGTCGTCCCTGATGCAGCGAACTCGCTGTCCAGCGTTGTGTCCCTCGCTCAGGCGGGCGAGTTGGCAACTGTGGTATGGCTTCTAGCCACCCGTGGGGACACTACGAGAGCGGCTGCGCATAAGGTGGTCGCTGTCCCGGGCTAGTCCGGCTCGTGGTGTCGCATGGCGGGTCGTTTGGTCTGGTACCGCATTCGAAAGGACGGTGAACAGTCATGGCGAGAGATCCCGAGCCCGTCGGACGCGTGGAGCTTGAAGCGGTTGCGCGCGGCATGCCGGCGGATGTGCGGGTGCGAAGGGGCGCCGACAGTGATATCGAGCGGATGGTCGACTTCCAAAACCGCTACTCGACGCCGAGCCAGCACACGACTCTCGAGGTGCTTCTTCGCCGGCGCAAAACCAATCCCGAGCCGCTCGAGCTGACGCTGCTCGCGGAAGACGCTGCGGGCTCGGTCGTGGCGGTAGGAACGGCGACGGACGGTGGCCTGATGCACGCGGCGGATGGTTCTTGGCGGTTGTCCCTGCACGTCGCCGACCGTTGGCGCCACCGCGGCGTCGGCACGGCACTCCTTGAGGCGCTCGAAGCACACGCGCGTGCGAACGCGGCCACTCGCGTTGTCGTGGCGGTCCGCGCGACCGATCCGGAAGGCACCGCCTATGCACTCCACCGTGGTTATCGCGCGTTCCACGAGCGCATCGACGCGTATGTGGACGTGCGCGCCTTCGACGGATCGCGTTTCGAGGACCCGGCCGTAAGCATGAGTCGCCACGGAATCCGGTTGGCGGCCTACAGAGACCTCCTCAGGGAGAACGCCGCGGACGTTGAAGCTTTCGAGCGCGCGATGATCTCCGCGGTTTGGCCCATGTTTCGCGATGTTCCCTCGCCCGTCGCACTGCCCGAGACGCCGCCTCCTTTCGAACAGGGCCGAAAAATGCTGGAGGGCGCCGGTCTGGACCAGACCGCGACGATTCTGGCGCTCAAGGGCCGAGACATCGTCGGGATTACGGTGACAACGGTGAACGAAAACGGCAGCGCCTACACGACCTTTACGGGGGTGACGCGTGCCGAACGCGGGCTGGGCATCGCGCTGGCTCTCAAGCTCGAGGTCCTTCAAGTCCTGAAGCAGCGAGGCATTAAGTTGCTTGGAACGACCAACGACGAGAAGAACGGTCCGATGCGCCGCATCAACCAGAACCTCGGCTACGTGGCGGATCCGCCGACAACGATGTATGCGAAGGGTCTCGCGTGACAGGACACGCTGTACGGTCCTGCGGCCCCGGGAACTAAGCGAATAGCACGCTCCTGGTCTCGCCGCCCCGTTCTTGCCATCTCTGCTCGTCGACACCCCGAACGAGTAGCCAGACCATGAACACGAGCTCGGCGATGCCGCCGACGATCGCGAAGGGAAAGATCGTGGCGAGCGGAGGCCATAGGAGGGTTAGCGCGCCGAGACCCTCGAGCGCCAACGGAACGGCCAGCCAAGACGGGAAGTAGGTCGATCTGTAGACGAGGTACGCGATCAATAGCCAGAACGGTCCCCAGAAGATCAGCGCGACGGTGTACGCCTGGGAGTACAACCGGAAGAGGAACAGCATCAGGCCGTAGGTCTGACTGTCGGAAAACGCCTGCAGACTCGATGTGCCGGTCGCCAGGCTGAACGCCGCCGCCTGAGGTACCGCGCCGAAAGCCTGCACGGTGAGGGCGATCACGCTCAGCACGAGCGCCGCCATCGCGACGGTCGCGTTCACCGGTCGTAGCAAGCGATAGAAGAGAGCCATGAGGGCGGCGTAGAGCACGATCAGGATCAGGCTGAAAGCGAAGCCCGCGTGGAAGGCATCCTGGTGTGTTGCCAGCGTGCTCGCGATCGAGGCGCCGTCACCCGAAACAACGCTGATCCCGCTGATCCCAGCCATTCGGAAGAAGACCTCGCTCAGACCTGAAGCCACAAAGAAGAGGAGCCACACGACCCCGGTCGGTCTGGCCCAGGAGGTGTTTGGGTACTGTTTCGTCACCGATCGCCCTCCTCCTGCGAAACCTTATCGCACCTGATAGGGACCTCCGAACGGTGATGCGAGGGTGATCCGCCGAGGCTCAGACCTGTGCCACGCGTCGTACTGCGATCGCTATCGCGTCGCGGCTCGTTCCGACAACACCGTTGACAGCTCGGCTGGCCACCGGACGTCCCCTGAGCGTCTCAAAGGGTTACGCCATCGCACCGCCGCCAGTCTGACGGATCGTGTCTGTCCGCTGTCTCACGTAGTGCCTCACGCGGGCCAGCGCTTGCCTAGGTCGACCAGCCTTTCGTGGCGCCGTGTTAGCCGGTGACAGTTCCCTCGCGGCTCTCAGTCGCCGCGTCGGAGGGCTCCTCCAGAGCGAACGATCCGTATTTGATCGCCCCGGCGCGCTCGTAAGTCGCGATCACGACGCCGGTCGTCGAGGTCTTCACCGCGTCGACCTTGAGTCCGGCCGGGACCGCGCCATCGGCGAAGAGACGCTTTCCGCTTCCAAGCACGACGGGGAATGTCCAAACGTGGAACTCGTCAACGAGGTCGTTCTTCATAAGCGTCTGTAGCAGATCGCCGCTGCCGTGCACCTGGATCTCCGGGCCAGACTGCTTCTTGAGCTCGGACACGTACTTGCCGACATCGCCAGTGATGAGCGTGGAGTTATTCCAGTCGACGCTTCGCAGCGTCCGCGAGGCGACGTGCTTGCGCGCGTTGTTCAAAATTTCCGCCACCGGCTCGGTCGAGCGCGGCCAGTGCGCGGCGAAGATCTCGTACGTCTTTCGGCCTAGGAGCAACTCGAACGGCCGACCCATGAAATCGTCCATCGCCTCTCCCATCTGATCGTCCCAGTAGCCCACGGACCAGCCACCGTGCGTGAACCCGCTGGTGCGATCCTCATCCGGCCCGCCCGGAGCCTGCATCACGCCATCAAGCGTGATGAAGGTGGTGACTTTGAGCTTTCTCATGACTACATCCTCCTAATGCGACGCGGCGTCCTGCGCTGCGTTCCTGCTCGCCTATGCCGTTCTCCCCGCGGCGTTCTGGCTTCCACCGTCCACCGCGGCGCGGAAGCTCTCCACGAGCACCGGACGCAGTGCTGCCGGCTTTACGCCATGGTTCTGCTTCGGGATGACCCGCTCGGTGGCCCCGGGCACCGTGCGCGCTGTCGCGTCGGCCGCTTTGCGCAGCGTGGGCGTTGTGCTACCGCCGACGAGGACCACCGTCGGCACGCGGATCTCGCGCAGCCGCCTTTCGGGGAACGCGAACCCGTGCATGACGGCGGCGTCGTAGGGCAGCGTGTGCGCGGCCGCGACCGCGTCCTTCCAGAACGGCATGAATCGCATCACCACGATGAACGGGCCGGGCACGCCGACGGTCCGCATGAAGTACTTCACCGCCTCGGCGCGCTTGCCGCGCGCGATGAGCTCGTTCATCTTCTGCTCGTAATCCGGATCCGGAGCGTCCTTCGGGCTCCCCACCATGTAGGGCGGCTCGTGCGCCGCGAGCATCTTCATCGGGACGCCGCTCGCGGCGGCTTCGAGCGCGAGCGCCGCGCCGGACGACGTTGCGGCCACATAAGGCCTTCCACCCGCGGCCTCACACACTGCGCGCAGATCCTCCACCTCGCGGGCGACGGCATATGGCTTGGTGTCGCCGCTCTCGCCGCGACCCCGCCGGTCGTAATCGAACACGGTGAAGTCCTTCGCGAGCTCCTCGCGCATCGTCTTCGCGAACGGGGACGAGCGCACGCCGAGCGCGCCCCATACGAACACGACTGGCGCTCCTTGTCCCAGCGTCTCGTACGCGATGCGCGTACCGTCTGCGGATGTAACGTACTTGGTCGCCATCACGCTCCTCCGGCGCTGTCGTAGAGCGCCCCCGGCGGAGGATGGCGCTAACGCTCATCGCACGCAAAGTCGGGGTCGAGCCATGCCGACCCCGGCCGGCCACGCGAGACTAGGAGGACACGATGACGACGCTGCCCGAGCGCTACGCGGCGCGCCTGACTATCGACTACCCCGAGAGGCTTGATCGCCTCACGACGCTCCTGCGAGTCATTTGGATCATCCCGATCGCCGTCATCCTGAGTCTGCTCACCGCCACCGGCAACGAGACCGTGGTCAGAGAGACGGGGGAGCGAGTGATGCGGAGCACAGGCGGGGGGATCTCCGGCGGGCTGTTTCTCGCGACGTTGCTCATGATCGTGTTCCGGGTGCGCTATCCCCGGTGGTGGTTCGACTTCGCCCGCGAGCTGACGCGGTTCGGGGCGCGGGTCGGCGCGTACTTCGCTTTGCTCACCGACCGGTACCCGTCGACCGTCGAGGAGCAGTCGGTACATCTCGAGATCGACTATCCCGACGTGGTGCGCGACCTCAACCGCTGGCTGCCGCTCGTGAAGTGGTTGCTCGCCATACCCCATTACATCGTTTTGTTCTTCCTCTGGTTCGCCGCGCTCGTCGTGATCGTTGTGGCCTGGTTTGCCATCCTCATCACCGGAGGCTATCCGCGGTCGCTCTTCGACTTTGTGGTGGGCGTCGGCCGATGGACCCTCCGTGTCAGCGCGTACGCGTTCCTGTTGGTGACCGACCGATACCCGCCGTTCAGCCTCAGCTGAGTCCCCACCTGAATTTCGGAAGGATGGCTCTCGACCCTAGGCAGAACTCGAAACTGGGGCTACGGCAGGGGAGCCACGGATGCGATTGGTGCCTTGCGCGCCGCAATGTTCAGCGTGAGATCCGACGCGGGAGGAAACGATGAGATACGTGCGACTCGGCAGGACCGACCTTCAGGTTTCGGCGATCGCCTTTGGAACCTGGTCATTCGGCGGCGATTGGGGCGGGTTTGACGCCGACGAGGCGAAAAAGACCGTAGGACGGGCGCTCGACCTCGGGATCACGTTCTTCGATACCGCCCAGGCCTACGGTTTCGGAGCGTCCGAGCGTCTTCTCGCGGACGCGCTCTGGTCGCGGGTGGCGCGAGACCGCGTCATCGTCGCGACGAAGGGTGGCCTTCGCAAAGAAGGCGACAGGCTGCAGAGAGATGCGAGCGCGCGCTGGCTGCGTGAAGGCGTCGACGCGAGCCTTCGGAATCTGCGGACGGACTACATCGATCTCTACCAGGTGCACTGGCCGGACCCCAGGACGCCGGCCGAGGAGACCGGCCGTGCGCTCGCCGATCTCGTGCGCGAAGGGAAGATCCGGCACGCGGGCGTTTCCAACTACAGCCCGCGTCAGATGACAGAGCTCGCCCAGTACGGGCCGGTCGAGACCGATCAGCCGCCATACCACATGTTCCACCGCGACATCGAGGCGGAAGTCCTTCCGTACGCGGCGCAGAACGACATCGGTGTCCTCGTCTACGGTCCTCTTGCTCACGGGCTGCTTTCCGGGACGATGACGAAGCAGACGACATTCGCCGCGGACGACTGGCGCGGCAGCAGCGCCGACTTCAAAGGTGAGAAGTTCGCGCGAGATCTCGCGCTGGTGGAACGGCTGAAGCAGTACGCCGCCGCGCACGAGATCACGCTCCCTCAGCTCGCGATCGCCTGGGCCATCTCGAATCCAGCAGTAGACGTTGCGATCGTCGGCGCGCGCCACCCAGCGCACCTCGACGATCCTGCGGCCGCGGCCGACATCGCGCTCTCCGCGTGGGAACGCGAGGAGATCGACGCGATCCTCGCGAACGCCGTCGAGATCGTCGGGCCCGCGCCGGAGGCCATGCCATGACAAAGGTTGCTGTTCTTGGCACGGGGCGCATGGGTGGTGCGATCGCGCAGCGGCTCGCGGCGTCCGGATTCGACGTGACCGCGTGGGACCGAACGACCGCGAAGGCGCAGGCGCTGAATGTCGGACGTGTGGCGGCGACGCCGGCTGAAGCGAGTCGCGGCGCCGATATCGTCATCAGCAGCCTGACGAACGCCGATGCCGTGCGAGATGTCTACCTCGGACCGGACGGCGCGTTCGGGACGGCCGATAGAACCCTGTTCGTCGAAATGAGCACCGCGGGGCCCGAGAGCATCGAGCACCTCAGCCGGGAGGCGCGCACTCGTGGAGTGCGCCTTCTCGAGGCGCCGGTGCTCGGCAGCGTCCCCGCAGTCGAGAGCGGAACGCTTGCGGTGCTCGTCGGCGGGTCGCCGCAGGATCTCGGTCAGGCGCGCCCGGTCCTCGAACGTCTAGGGGAGATCCACTACGTCGGCGGCTTCGGCAGCGCGGCTCGCCTGAAGCTCGTCGCGAACACGATGCTCGGGATCACCAGCGCCGCCGCCGCCGAGCTGCTCGCGGCGGGAACCGCGGCAGGACTGGATCGCGAACAGGTCTTCTGGGCGCTTCTCCGTTTCGCCCCGGCGTTGAAGGCGCGCGAAGCCGGATTCATGCGCGATAAGCACGAGCCGACGATGTTCGCGGTTCATGACCTCGTCAAGGACCTTGGTCTGGCGCTCGAGGTGTACGAGCGCGCCAACGCGGCCGTGCCGCTGACCCGGGAGACGCGCGAGCTCTTCGACGAGACGGCGTCGGCATCGGGCGACCTCGACATCTCAGCGATCGTGACCGCCTACTCGAGCGGCAATCGCCGCGCACCTTCGTTGCAGAGTGACCAGCGTGAGGATCTCGCGGAAAAATTCGATGAAGAGGCCCAGAGAAAATGACATCTCGAAGAGTGAGCTCAGTGATCGCGACAGCGCTTCTCGCGTTCATCGTGGCGTGCGGGCCGACGACCCCAACGAGCGGCACCAGCCCGACACCCGCATCCTCGCCCATCGCGAGCGCGATCGCTGCATCACCCTCGCCCAGCGCGAGCGCAATCGCTCAACCATCCGCTTCCCCGTCGACGGCCCCGACCAGTGCGTACCTCGACGATCGCAGCAGCCCGGCGGCGGTGATCAATTCCTACTACAACGCGATCGCCCAACGGCAGTACCTGCGCGCGTATTCGTATTGGGAGACCAGCGAGTCGCTCCCGCCGTTTGCAACGTTCCAGCAGGGCTTCGCCGACACGACCGCAGTGCAGGTCGGGCTCGGTACGGTCGGCGGTAGCGCCGGCGCGGGCCAGCTCTACTGGAGCGTTCCCGCGGCCGTCTTTTCCACGACCACATCTGGCGCGAAGAGCTTCGTCGGCTGCTACGCAGTGCACCTGGCCCGGCCAGAGATTCAAGCCACCCCGCCCTTCAAACCGATGAGCATCCAGACCGGACAGCTGTCGGCTGTCGCGACGGTTGCGGGGGCGCAGACAGCCCTATCAACGGCATGCGGAACCGCGAACGCGACAACGCTGCCGTGGGGCAGTTCCGGCGCGGGCGTCGACGCTGCGAATTACGTAGACGACCGAAGTGCCGGCGAAGCGGTCATCCGCTCTTATTACAACGCCGTGAACCGCAAGGAGTTCTCGCGCGCCTACGGGTACTGGGAGACCGGCGCCTCGCAGCTTCCCGCCTTCGCGTCGTTCCAGTCTGGTTATGCGAACACGAAGTCGGTCACGTTGCTGACGAAACCGGGAACGATCGGAGCGGGCGCGGGACAGACCTATTACAGCGTCGCCGCCGTGATCACCGCATCGAACGTCGATGGCACGACGACCATTTTTTCAGGCTGCTACACGCTCCACCTCGGAAGCCCGAATGCGCAGGCGACACCGCCCTTCCAACCGGTCGCCATCCAATCAGCGCGGATCACGCAGGCGGCATCTGGCGCGAATGCGACTGACCTTCTGAACTCCGCCTGCTCATAGCGTGCACAGCGCGGCCGGGCGCCCTGGTCTTGGGCGCCCGGCCTTGGCTATCCGGGTTCGAGCCCGTGAACTTCTTTCGTGACGTCCTCAATCCTTTCCTTCAGGCGCATCCGTTCGTTCATGGCTCGTGCG
>Ga0209689_1003773_pt1 | contig 11115 bp, 11 predicted proteins | sample GraSoiAngelo_149_FD_187119 | JGI IMG/M metagenome (GOLD analysis project Ga0209689, IMG submission 187119) | Grasslands soil microbial communities from the Angelo Coastal Reserve, California, USA - 14_1009_09_30cm (SPAdes) (version 2) | ecosystem: Environmental > Terrestrial > Soil > Grasslands ...
AAGGAGTTGGATGCCTTATTCGGCGGTGGACTGGATCGAGGGACAACCACTCTCATACTCGGCCAGGCGGGCACTGGTAAATCTAGTCTAGCTTTGCAATACGCCCTCCACATGGCCGATCAAGGTGAGCACTCTCTGATATTCACGTTTGACGAAACGCGCATCGTGATGCTGAGCCGAGCCAAAGGGCTGGGGTTCAATTTGGAAAAAGCCATCGACGACGGCATGATTACCGTACAGCAGGTTGATCCCGCCGAACTTTCTCCCGGCGAATTTGCCGTTCGTATTTTGCGCAGCGTGGAGGCGGGTTGCAAGCTCGTCGCGATTGACAGTCTCAACGGTTATCTCAACGCCATGCCGGGGGAGAAGTATCTGAACAACCAGCTACACGAACTCTGCAGTTGTCTCAATCAGCAGGGCGTAGTCACGATCCTTATTTTAGCCCAGCATGGATTGGCTGCCGCCGCCGAAGCGCCCGTGGATCTTAGTTATCTTTCGGACACCGTGGCAAGCCTGCGATATTTCGAAGCTTTTGGCGAAGTGAAACAAGGTATTACGGTGGTTAAGAAGCGCAGTGGACACCACGAGAAAACCATCCGCGAGTTCAAATTGATCCCGGGCAAAGGCATCGTTGTCGGCGAGCCGTTAAAAGACTTTCAAGGCGTGCTGACGGGCGTTCCCATGTTCCGTGGCAGTCAAAAACAAATGATGGAGGGTCGCTGAAGGCAACGATGAGATCGCGGAGCGATTTCAATTCTCATGCGCCGATCTGTTGATAATGATGCCACTCGCGACAAACACGCACGTGTGTCGCGAAGGCGTAAAGGCGAGTGCGTGTTTATCATCGCACCTGTCGGCCAGGATGCCGAAACCATGGCGGCTTTGCTCGACGCCGAAGATTTTGAAACACAAATTTGCCGTAGGTTAGATGAATATTCCGGACGAATCACGGATGGCGCAGGCGCGCTACTGCTTACCGAGGAAGCACTGGAATCAGCGCAAGGTTCGCTTCTTTTGGACCTTCTCAAAGCACAGCCGCCCTGGTCCGAATTACCGCTTATCATTCTGACGAGCGGCGGCGAATCGCGCCGAGCGGGATTACTGAATGTGGCGGCAAGGGCTGCCGGAAGTGTGACTTTGCTGGAGCGGCCCATCAGCACTCTGACGCTGCTGCGCTCCGTGCAGGTTGCGTTACGTTCTCGCCGGCGGCAATATCAGGTGCGGGATCTCGTCACCCAGCTCGCGAACTTGAACGAAATGCTTGAGTATCGCGTGCGCGAACGAACAGCGGAATTATCCGCTGCAAATAAGCAACTGAAAAATGAGATCAGGCGGCGCAAAGGACTCGAGGGCGAAATCCTCGAAATCAGTGATCGGGAGCAACAGCGGCTGGGCCAGGAACTACATGATGGGCTTTGCCAGCATCTTACCGCGGTGGCATTCATGGCGCGTTCGGTGGCGTTGCGATTAAAGAATCATCGCGTCATCGATGCAGCTGATATCGAAAAAATTGCCGAACTCGTAAACGATGCTGCCACCGATACACGCAATCTTTCCCGCGCCTTACACCGGTTCGACGTCGATGCAGCCAGCATGGTCAGGGCGTTGCAAGACCTGGTTGACCGGGAAATCTGGAGAGTACCTTGCCGGCTGGAAGTTAAACCATCATTTCACATCGAGGACGATACGGCGGCGGCGCACCTGTATCGCATCGCGCGCGAAGCAGTGATTAATGCCAACAAACACGCTCAGGCCCGAGAGATCATCGTCCAGCTGGAGCGGTCGCCGAAAGGAATGGTTTTGCGCGTAACGGATGACGGCGTTGGAGTTTCCAAGGAGCGTGAGTTGAGGCGTGGCTTGGGTCTTCATATTATGAATTACCGCGCTCAATTGATGGGCGCCCGTCTGGAGATCGACTCGCCAAAACGCGGCGGCACATGCGTTTCCTGTTATTTGCCGGACGGCGCGGCGCAGTCAGGGAAGCTCCGAGGAAACGGCGAGGCAAAGCATCCGGCGACGACATCCAGAACGGTCGCAGCCACTGCTAACCGAAATTTCCGACATCTAACGCACCGGCGAGCAGCGAACAGTTAAAAAGACGATCAAGGGAAGATCGATGCTCACCGTGGACCATCCTGCATCCAAGTCAGCCGCAGCCAGAACGCACTCCGTGCGCTCGACCAATAAGAACCCCCGATGCGATTCTCCTGAAGCGAAACGGATCGTGATCGTGGATGATCACCCACTGTTTCGAAAAGGCCTCGAAGAATTGATTCATTCCGATGGGCACTTCGCGGTGTGCGGTGAAGCCGGCAATGCGCCTGAAGCGATGGATGTAATTCGTAAACTGAATCCCGACATGGCGATTGTGGATCTCAGTTTGCCCGGCGCCAACGGCATCGAGCTGATTAAAAATATCCGCGCGGAATTTGCTAGGCTGCCGATTTTGGTGCTGTCGATGCACGACGAATCGCTCTACGCGTTGCGCTCGCTGCGTGCCGGAGCGGAAGGCTACGTCATGAAGCATGAAGCAATGGCTAATGTGGTCCAGGCAATTCGGGAAGTTTTTAATGGACGTCCTTATCTCAGCCCAGCCATGGCCGCGCAGGTGATCACAAAATTCGCCCATCGCCAGGCTGAAGGCGAGACTGACGCGGTCGAGAGACTCAGCGATCGCGAACTTGAAATTCTGGAACTGATCGGCAAAGGCAACGAAGTGCGTCAGATCGCGAAGCTCTTGCATCTCAGCCCGAAGACGGTGGAAACCCACCGGGCACACATCAAAGACAAACTTGACTTAAAAAATTCGCGCGAAGTCGCGCGTTTCGCCCTGCAATGGCTGAGCGCGCGTAACGCGTGAGACTCGAATAGACGACGGAGCCTTCTAGCCGAGGGCGCTGACCTCGACAGCCTCAGGCCTTTGTCATACTCACAAGAACCGCGGTCAACGCCCCGCGGCTACAACATGCAGTCATGCTCAATGTAAAATCCGGGTTGAGTTTTTCAATGGATGGTGCGGCATCGCCCACAGTTTCACTTTTTTTCACCGTAGACTGGGCGCATATTTCCACTATGGATTCGACGAAGCGCGACGCGGTTGAGGAACTGCTTCAGACTTATGGCGAAACCGGCGGCATAAACTATCTCGCCGCCGCCGCCACTCTCCCCTCACGTCTCGCTATCGAAGCGACTTGCGCCGAGCTGATGAGCTTGATGTTCCCCGGTTTTCGCAGCGAAGCACTGGTGAGCTCCGAAGATCTGGCTGGTGCCACGCGTACTCGCATTAGAAATTTGCACGCACGACTGAAAACAGAAATCTGCAGAAGCCTCGGCAAAATCCCGCCGGACGAAGCAACGGAAGCAAAAGCAGAAGAAGTCTTGAGCGTGTTTTTAAAGGAACTGCCCTTAGTGCGTCGCGTTCTTTGGACAGATATCGACGCAGCTTACGAAGGGGATCCGGCTGCGAAAAGCTACGAAGAGATCATTCTCGCTTATCCGGCGCTGGAAGCGATCGCCATTTATCGAATGGCGCATCTGCTTTACGACAAAGTGCCATTGATTCCGCGCATCATGACTGAGTGGGCGCACAGCCGCACCGGTATCGACATCCACCCGGGCGCGCAGATTGGCTCGCATTTTTTCATCGACCATGGCACCGGCGTGGTAATTGGTGAGACCACGGAGATCGGCACACGCGTTAAGCTTTATCACGCGGTCACGCTCGGTGCGCGCAGTTTTCAAAAGGACCAGCACGGCAAAATAAAAAAAGGTGGAAAACGCCATCCAACCGTCGAAGACGACGTGACGATTTACCCCGGGTCAACGATTCTTGGCGGCGAAACCGTAATTGGCGCAAGATCGACAATTGGCGGCAACGTTTTCCTTGTGCAAAGCGTCCCGCCCGATTCGCTGGTATATTACGAGGAGAAACAACTGCGGATCGTGCCAAAGCGAAAGAAGCGACCGGCGACCACGCGTGATGAATTTCGAGAATGAAAGCGGCGACGCATGAAATGGTAGGGCGCGACCGCCGGGCGCGCCGCTAAGCACGAGCAAGAAAGAATAAGAGGAAGATTAAGAATAAGAGGAAGAGTTAATGATCTACCTCGATTACAACGCAACGACTCCGCTATGCGATGCAGCGCGCGAGGCCATGCTACCGTATCTCGGTCGACACTTTGGAAATCCCTCGAGCGTGCATGCCGCTGGACGCGAGACGCGCGCGGCGGTGGATGATGCCCGGGATAAACTGGCTGCGTTGCTGCACGTCAAACCGCACGAACTCATTTTCACCAGCGGCGGAACCGAATCATGCAATCTGGCTGTGCTTGGTCTCGCGCGACGTCAATCGTCACGCGGCGGTCATATGATTTCAGCCAAAACCGAGCATCATGCGGTGCTGAACGCGGTCGAGCATTTGGAGAAGCATGAAGGTTTCGAAGTAACCTGGCTGGACGTTGCGCGCGATGGAATGATCGATCTTGATCAGCTCGCCGCTGCAATCCGGCCCGAGACAAGACTTGTCTCAATTATGACCGCAAACAATGAGACAGGCATGATCCAGCCGATGCGCGAAATTTCGCAGATCTGCCGCGAGCGCGGCGTTCTGCTGCACAGCGATATGGTGCAATCGTTCGGCAAGATCGAGATCGACCTCTCGCTGATCGATGCTGCCAGTTTCGCTGCGCACAAATTTTACGGACCGAAAGGCGCGGGATTTCTTTTCCTGCGCAGCAGCCTGTCCATCCAGCCAATCATGTTCGGCGGTGCGCACGAGAACGAGCGACGGCCAGGGACAGAAAACGTTCCCGCAATTGCGGGAATGGCAGCTGCCGCCGAATGGACAATGCGCGAGCGCGAGAGCGAACAGGCGCGTGAAGCGCGGTTGCGAGACGAACTCTGGACGCGAATTTCGCGGAACGTTCCGGACGCAAAACAGAACGGTGCAAACGCGCCGCGGCTGGCAAACACATTGAACGTGAGTCTGCTCGGGCTCGACTCCGAGATGCTGCTGATCGCGCTTGATTTGGAAGGCGTCTGCGCCTCAAGCGGCTCGGCCTGTATGGTCGGATCAGTTGTTGCGTCGCACGTTTTGCTTGCCATGGGTTTGCCGATCGAGAGCGCGCGCTCCGCTGTTCGATTCTCACTCGGTAAGCAAACAACGGCGGACGAAATCAAGAGAGCCGGAGACGCGGTGCGAAAAATTGTTGATCGCCTGGAAACGCGAAAGAGCGCCTATGCCGTTGCTTAGGCAACTGGAATTCGCATTCCACACTGTAGCCGTGTCCCTCTCGGACGCGCCGCGCTTCGCACAGCGAAGCGGCTACAGAACTGTCGATCTGGAAACAAAGGCGCGCGAGTTGTTGCGCTCACTCGGCGCAGCGCCAATGGCCAACGAACTTCGCGTCGAATGGAATTCACGTCTGAAAACAGCCGCTGGCCGCGCTGATTATCGCCACAAACTTATTTCGTTAAATCCGCGCCTCTTTGAGCAACCGGCCGAAATCGATCGCACACTGCGCCATGAATTGGCACATCTTCTTGCCCAGTTTCGCGCCGGGCGTCGCAGAATTCTGCCGCATGGAGACGAGTGGCGCAGTGCGTGCCGCGATCTGGCAATCGGCGACGAGAAGCGCTGTCATAATCTTCCTTTCCCTGTAAGCGCACGCGCTCGGCGGTACCTATACAAATGTCCGCGTTGCCGGCGCGATTTCCCTCGTACACGTCGAATAAAACGCGCGGTCGCATGCCTTGCGTGTTGCCGCGCTCATAACGGTGGAGAATTCGACGCGCGCTTTCGATTGCGGCTCATGAGCGCATAAAATTGTAGCGGCGTTTGTGTCAAACGCCGAACCGCACGCTCGCCACGGCGAGCGCCTCTACAATTCTTCTTCGCCTTTTGCTGTTCTTATCGCCGCGTAATTTCGCCTCCTGTCATGTCAAGCAAAGTCGAGACATCTCTCGATATTTCCGATCAGACACAATTAGAGATTCCTCGACTCTGCCCGGAATAACAAAAGATTGAGAGCGCCGCTACAGTTCGTTCCCCTCGCCTTTTGTCACCTTTTCGCCGCGTAATTTCGCCTGGATGAACATGTCAATATCGCCGTCCATCACAGCCTGCACATTGCTCGTTTCCGCGCCGGTGCGGTGATCTTTCACCATTTGATATGGTTGAAAAACGTAGGAGCGAATCTGATTTCCCCATGCGATCTCGCCTTTTTCCCCGTACTGCCGCTCCATCTCAGCGCGTTTCTTGTCTTCTTCGAGCTGGTAAAGTTTCGCTTTCAACATTTTCATCGCCAGCTCGCGATTGCGTCCCTGGCTGCGCTCGGCCTGGCAGGCCACTACAATTCCGCTCGGCTTGTGCAAAATCCGCACGGCAGTTTCGACCTTGTTGACGTTCTGGCCGCCTTTGCCGCCGCTGCGAAACGTGTCGATCTCCAGATCGGCCGGATTGATTTCTATCGGAGCGGTATCGGCAATTTCAGGAACAACATCGACGCTCGCGAAGGAAGTGTGCCGCCGTTTATTTGCATCGAATGGCGAGATACGCACGAGCCGGTGCACACCGCGCTCGGTCTGCAAATGTCCATAGGCATACTCGCCGGTCACGAGCAGGGTCACCGACTTAATGCCGACTTCTTCACCCTGTTGAATGTCCACCGTTTGCGATTTGAAACCGCTTCGCTCGATCCAGCGTTGGTACATCCGCAGCAACATATCAGCCCAGTCGCACGACTCGGTGCCACCCGCGCCTGAATGAATGGTGAGAAACGCATTCGCGCCATCGTTCTGTCCGGACAAAAACTGGCGCAGCTCGAATTCCTCCAGCTTGTGAACCAGGCGGCCGTGCTCGATCCCGACTTCTTTCTCGGCGTTCGCGCGGTGCACCGGATCGTTTTCTTCCGCAGCCAGTTGTTGTAATGCGCTAAAATCTTCGATCTCGCGTTCCAGTTCTTGAAACGGGTTAATCAGCGAGCGTAAACGGGAAACTTCCTCGACATCGGCCTGAGCGCGCTCTCGATTCGACCAGAAATCGGGCGCTGCCATGCGCTCTTCGATTGTGGCTAGATTTTTCTGGAGTTTTTCGACGTCAAAGAAACCTCCGCAACTCGCGGACACGCGATTTCAGATCCTCAGCATCTGGAATAGAGATTTCCGTTGGCATAGAAGAAGATAATTTAACTCGCAGCGAAGCGCAAAAGGTGCAGCGGCGTTTGTGCCAAACGCTGGGGCAAGCATCAGGCGCTTGACACAACCGCCTTTACGACTATCTGCGAGCGGAATCGCCTGGCTTCAGTTTAGCGCGCGCCGTTTCGAGGCGAAAAATTGTTTCGCCTTCCTTCATCAAATCGAGGCGATCACGCGCGATCGTTTCCAGATAAGTCACGTCCGTTTTGAGCAAATTGACCTCTCGCGTCTGACGAGCGAGCAAATTTTGTTGGTCGTTCACCTGTTGTTGCAGATTGTCGACTTCCGCGCGGCTTTGCATCAATTTTTTGTATGGCGGCACAAACAAGCTCACGATCACCAGCCAGATTGCAATCACGAGCAAAACGAGAAGAATCCGGTTCAGTCGCTGCCAGACGGTAGCTTCGCGGCGCGCGCGGAAATCGCCGTAAGGGTGATGCACTCAGCGGAGTGTAGCGCCGTATATAGCTTTGTCACCAAGTTCTTCTTCGATTCGCAACAGCTGATTGTATTTCGCCACCCGGTCGCTCCGGGAGACCGACCCAGTCTTGATTTGACCTGCGTTGGTCCCTACCGCGATGTCGGCGATGCTTGTGTCTTCCGTTTCACCGGAGCGATGACTAATTACGGTCGCGTAACCATTGGTCTTCGCCAGATCAATCGTCGCCAGTGTTTCCGTTAGCGTCCCGATCTGATTCACCTTGATCAAAATGGAATTCGCAACGTGTTCGGCAATTCCGCGACGGAGAAATTCGACGTTCGTGACAAAGAGATCGTCACCAACCAATTGAATCTTGTCGCCGAGTATTTCCGTCAGTTTCTTCCAGCCGTCCCAGTCGTTCTCGGCGCACCCGTCTTCAATCGAAATAATCGGAAACCGCGCACAAAGATCGGCGTAATAGTTGATCAACTCTTCCGCTGTTCTCTTTGAACCATCCGATTTCTTGAAAACATACAGATTGTTTCTGCTGTCGTAGAATTCCGATGCAGCGGGGTCGAGCGCGATAAAGATTTCTTCGCCGAGCTTGTAACCGGCCTTGCTGATTGCTGTCGAAATCGACTCGAGGGCGTCCTCGGCGGAATCGAGCTGTGGCGCAAATCCACCCTCGTCACCGATTGCCGTGGAAAGATGTTGCTCTTTGAGGACAGATTTGAGTGCATGAAAGACCTCCGCGCCGTAACGCAGCGCTTCTGAAAAGCTCGGTGCGCCACGCGGCACGATCATGAATTCTTGAAAATCGATTGGCGCATCCGAGTGCGCGCCGCCGTTCAAGATGTTCATCATCGGCACTGGCAAGACTCGCGCTTGGTTTCCGCCGAGATATCGAAAGAGCGGCAGATTTTCCGCCGCCGCGGCGGCGTGGGCGACCGCCAGTGAAACCCCGAGCAGCGCGTTTGCGCCGAGGTTCTTCTTGTTGGGCGTACCATCAATCTCGATCAGTTTATGATCAATCTTCGCCTGGTCGCGCGCGTCCCAGTCTTTGAGAACCGGCGCAATTCTATTGTTAACGTTGGCAACAGCTTTCCTCACGCCCTTGCCGCCGAAGCGGCTTTTATCGCCATCACGCAGTTCCCATGCTTCGTGTTCACCCGTGCTCGCTCCGCTTGGAACTGCGGCTCGACCAAGCGCGCCGCCCTCGAGCCACACATCGACTTCAATTGTCGGATTGCCGCGCGAATCCAAAATTTCCCGAGCATGGATTCGGCTAATTCTGGTGGGCGTCATACGATTCTAGGCCGATTAGAACAGCTTTCGCAAATCGACGCAAATCACGTTTCGCGGCTTGCGCCGCAGATTCGCATTGGCAATTTTGGCCAGGCACAGATAACCTGAGCGATGATGCATTTGGCCAAACTCGGCATTGTTGCATTGTTGATGGCCGTTTTCGCAGCGACGGGCGCCGCGGAGACCGAGCATCTCTCGGCGGATCAACTGGCAAAAGCCGTCAGCAGCGATTCGATCAGCATCCCGACACCGGGCGAACTTTTCGCGGCGCTTGGAAAAACGGGAAAAACAAACTGGTCAGGGCAGTATCGCGGGCCAATGCCGGTGACGTACCGCAACCGTGCGCAGATCGCGCTGAACCTGGGCGGCTTGATTGCCGATGGATTTATTGCTGTCGAAGCAAAGGACAGTCAGCAGGTCAAAAACATCGGATCAGACATCATCAAGCTCGCAAAGGCGCTCGGAGTCAGCGAGAAGCTGCTTAGCCGCGGGAATAGCATCAACGAATTCGCCGAGAACAACGAGTGGGACACGCTACAGGAAGAACTGGAAGCGACGCAAAACGAGGTAAAATCCTCAATGCAATCGCACGCCGACCAGGACCTCGTAATTCTGGTAACTCTCGGCGGCTGGATTCGCGGCACGCAAGTAGTGACCTCAGCGATTATGCAGAATTATGATGAACACAGCGCAAAAGTTCTGCGGCAACCGGCTCTTGTTCACTTCATGCAGTCAAAAATCAATGAAATCTCATCTGAATTGCGAGGGGAACCTCTGGTGAAAGATGTGAGCGAACAGCTTGGCGAAATCGAGAAGCTGGTTTCTTTCCCACCGGGCAAGGCGCCCACTGTAGATGAAGTGCGAAAAATCAACAAAGCGGTCGGCAAGGCGATGGAGGAAATAGAGAGCAAAGAGCTGCCGAAATGAAACGCTGTCTCCCGATTTTTATCTCGCTTTTTGTGCTGGGAACCAGCATTGCCGTGCGCGCCGAGACAGATGCGGAGGTGCGCGCGCGCAAAGACGCACTCGACGTTGCTGGAGCATTTTCAAACGATGGTTTCAAGATCCGAGATGGGCACTGGTGTGGGGTTGTTAAGCCGCACGAGCATGCCTTGGTAGCGGTGAATCTTTACGCGGGAAACCAGTACTGGTTCTCTGCCGGCGCCGTCGAACCGGTGAAAAAAATTGCCGTCAGCGTCTATGACGAGACCGGCAAACAGGTGACTACGGAAAGCTACAATAACGGAGAAAAAGCGGCGGCCGGATTTTCACCGGCGAATAGCGGTCAGTACTTTGTTTCGGTCGATCTTGTTGAAGGCGAGGAAGGCAGCTTCTGTCTCGTCTACTCATACAAGTGAAGTGATGAAGCGATACCAGATTCTCAATGCGTAGCGCGGCGGCTGCCGTCCCACGAGCAGTAAAATCTCAAAAGCTGGCGACTATGATCTCGCTCCAGGTTTTCTACGAGGGAAATGTGCAAGGCGTCGGGTTCCGATGGTCGGTGCGAGACGCCGCCAAGGGTTTCGACGTGGCTGGGTGGGTCCGTAACCTGCGGGATGGGCGCGTGGAACTTCAGGTTACGGGAGAGGAAGACGAGGTTCGTGCGTTCTTAGATCGCATCGCTCAAGGCGAATTGCACTCGCTGATTCACAAGCAAACTGAAAAAAGGTTGGACGAAGCGGTCGCTGCGCGCGGCTTTGAGATTCGCTATGACTAATCCGGCGGTCGCGGTTCACGGACTAACCAAAATTTTTCCCGTTCCGTTTCATCGGCAATCGATTGTCGCGGTAAAGGACCTCAATCTACGCATCGAACCGGGCGAGGTGTACGGGCTGCTTGGGCCGAATGGCTCCGGTAAAAGCACCACCCTGAAGATTATTCTTGGCCTGGTGTCTCCAACGCGCGGCCGCACGGAAATTTTTGGGCGTGACAGTCGTCTTGTACAAAGCCGGGAAGCGGTCGGTTTTCTGCCGGAAAATCCGTATTTCTACAAATATCTTACTGGCAAGGAAACGCTGCGTTTTTTTGGGCGCCTTTGCGGACTGCAGGGCGCAAAACTGAGGAATCGCGTGAACGAATTGCTCGACCTCGTCGGGCTCGACAAGGCGCGCAACCGCCGGCTGGGGACTTATTCCAAAGGGATGTTGCAACGCATCGGGCTTGCGCAGGCATTGATTCATGACCCAAGGCTGGTA
>Ga0209689_1003775_pt1 | contig 11110 bp, 8 predicted proteins | sample GraSoiAngelo_149_FD_187119 | JGI IMG/M metagenome (GOLD analysis project Ga0209689, IMG submission 187119) | Grasslands soil microbial communities from the Angelo Coastal Reserve, California, USA - 14_1009_09_30cm (SPAdes) (version 2) | ecosystem: Environmental > Terrestrial > Soil > Grasslands ...
AGGCCAGCATCCTGCAACTCGAGGGCCATGTCGATGCCGCGATGGCGCTCGGATCCGTCGTCGATGTCCCCACCCAGTACGACGGACCGGACCTGGCCAGCGTGGCGCTGCAGACGAACCTGACGCCAGCCGGCGTGATCGAGATGCACGCGGGCCGGGAGTACCTCGTCTACTGCGTCGGCTTTGCCCCGGGCTTCACCTACTGCGGCGTGCTGCCCGATCAACTTTCCGTGCCACGCTTGGCCTCGCCGCGTCTGCGTGTAGCCGCCGGATCGATCGGGATCGCTGGACGGCAAACGGGAATCTATGCGGTCGAGAGTCCGGGCGGATGGAATCTTATCGGCCGAACCGGCCTGCGACTGTTCGATCCGGCAGCTGATCCGCCCGTGCGCTTCAAGCCCGGCGACCGGCTGCGATTCATCCCGGCGTCGTGATCGAGGTGGTCGAGGCTGGCCATTGGACCACCGTCCAGGACCGGGGCCGGCCAAGTCTCGAGCGCTTCGGCATTCCACCGGGTGGCGCGGCCGACTGGTACGCGGCGGCGGTCGCGAATCGAATCGTCGGGAACCCGCAGGGCGCTGCGCTCCTCGAATGCACCGCCTCCGGTCCCACGCTTCGTTTCGATGCCGACGCCGTCGTGGCATTGACGGGCGGGCATTCCACGGGGGCCGCCAACTGGCAACCGATTCGGATCGCTCGCGAGGCGAGCCTCACCGTGGGAACGATTGCGCCCGGGCTACGTAGCTACATCGCGGTTCGAGGTGGCATCGATGTTCCGCTCGTGCTCGGCAGCCGGTCCTTCTGCCAGCGCGGGACCTTCGGCGGAGGGTTCGGGCGGCCGGTACAACGCGGTGATCGACTTGCGGTTGGACGGCTGGGCGAGTACGAACCCTTGGCTGCGCCATGGCCGGAATCCCATCGCCTCCCCGCACGCGGCCCATGGGAGGTCCACGTCATCCCCGGCCCGCAGCTCGATGCGTTTGCGGAGGACGCGCTCAAGCGGCTCACCGCCACGGCCTGTCGCGTCACGCCACAGATCGACCGCATGGGTCTGCGCCTGGAGACGCCCGGGCTGCGCCTGCGGCCCCAGGAGATCCTGACCGTGCCGATGACCGCGGGCGCCATCCAGGTGACCCCATCGGGCGGGTTGATCGTGCTCCATGTCGATCACCAATCGACCGGCGGGTACCCGGTGATCGCAACCGTCATTCGCGCCGACCTGCCATTGCTGGCGCAAGCTCGCCCCGGAGACACGGTGCGGTTCCGACAGGTCGACCAGGCCGAGGCGGCCCGAGCGCACCGGCGTATGAGTGGCTGGCTGGAGCTCGACCTGTAAGCCGATACTATTTTCGCCGGGCGCAGCTGAGGAAAGGAGGCGTCGATGCTCAATTACGTCGTCAACCGTTTCATCGACCGACAGCGCTGGCTGGACCCTGTCGCCGATTTTCTCCAGAAGGTTGTCGCCGGCAGCTACAAGCTGCTCGGCAAGCCGGGGCATTCACTCAAAACATTCATGCATGGCACGTGGCTGGGCCATCCCCTCCATCCCGTGCTCACCGACATCCCGATCGGCGCCTGGACGATCGCCATCCTCTTCGACCTGAGCTATCTCATCGAACGCAGCCACGGGTGGGTCTCGGCCGCCGACGTCACGATCTTCATCGGCCTGCTGGGGGCCATCGCCAGCGCTGTCGCCGGCTATACCGACTGGAGCGACACGATCGACCGCGAGCGCCGCGTGGGCGTCGCCCATGGCCTGCTCAACACCATCGTCATCCTTCTCTACCTGGGCTCATTCGTCCTTCGGGTTGGCGGCGGCAGCCGCGTGCTCGCCATCCTGCTGGCATACGCCGGCTACCTGATCCTCCTGGCCGCCGCGTTTCTCGGCGGCGATCTCGTCTTCGGTATCGGTACCGGCGTCAACCACCACGCCTGGCAGGAGGTGCCGACCAAGTTCACCAAGGTGCTGCTCGAGGGCCAGCTCACGGATGGCATGCTGGTCAAGGCCATGGCGGGCGACACCCCCATCCTCCTCTACAAGAAAGGCGACACCGTGTGCGCCATCAGCGAAACCTGCTCGCACGCCGGCGGCCCGCTCTCGGAAGGGGAACTGGACGGACACATCGTTCAGTGCCCATGGCACGCTTCACGTTTCGACGTCTGTTCGGGTCAGGTGAAGGGTGGACCTGCCACGATCAGCCAGGTGCGCTACGAGGTCCGTCGACAGAATGGGCAGATCGAGGTCCGCCGGTCGGCGGACACCCTCCAACCGAACTGATGGCAGACGACGAGCCACGTCCAACCGTCGGCGGCCTGCGCGACGATGACCTCGAAGGCCGCGATTGGGAGCGCGTCCGACCGCGGCGCATCAGCGACGCCGACTGGAACCGCTTCGAGGGCTACATGGGTGAGATCCTTCAGGCCCTGGGCATGCCGCTGAATACGCCGGGCACCGCCAAGACGCCGATGCGTTACCTACGAGCGATCTTCGATTCGACCGAGGGTTATGAGGGCGACGCCAAGCTGGTCACGGCCTTTCCGACGGAGTGCTATGGGGGTCCCGACTGTGAGCTCAGCCAGGTCATCGACGGACCGATTCCCTTTTACGCGCTCTGCGAGCACCACGCCTTTCCCTTCTTCGGCCACGCCTACCTGGGCTATGTCGCGCACGAGCACATCATCGGCATCTCCAAGCTGACCCGTCTGGTGCGCCTCTTCGCGCGGCGGTTCACCGTGCAGGAGCGGATGGGGCGCGAGATCACCGAGGCGCTCTCCCGCATCCTTCAGGCCCACGGCGTCGCCGTCTACCTCGAGGCGATCCACCTCTGCACACAGATGCGCGGCGTCCGCGAATCGGAATCGACAACCAGGACGACCTTCTGGCGCGGGAACTACGAGTCGAACCCCGGTCTTCGCGAGGAGTTCTTGAACATCGCGCGGTCACGCGCCAACGGGCATCTTTCCTGAAGCCGCTCAGCCGGCTGTTCGAGGCGCCCGATCTTCCCGATTACGCACTGCCGCGTCAACTGGCCGCGCTATATGACGGCGGGCTGTCGATCCCGGAAGGCCATGTGTATGCGAATTTCGTCAGCTCGATCGACGGGATCGTGGCGCTCGAGGGTGGCACCGCGCCGTCCGGTGGGATCATCAGCGGGCGCAATGAGGCCGATCGTTTCGTGATGGGGCTGCTGCGCGCCTTCGCCGATGCCGTGCTGGTTGGCGCCGGAACGGTTCGCGCCGAAGGTGGCAAGGCGTTGTGGACGCCTGATTACATCTTTCCGGCAGCGGCAGGGGCGTACGCCGAGCTGCGTCGGGCGCTGGGGCGAGAGAAAACACCTCGGCTGGTGATTGTCTGCGGAAGCGACGCCCTGGATCCATCCGAGCCCGCGCTCGAAGCCGGGGCGCTGGTGCTCACGGCCGCTGCCTCGGCCAAACGGCTGCGGGCGGTACTGCCGAAGGCCACCGACGTGCGACCCGTTTCCGACACCGACCCGATCGACGTCGACGACATCCTCGATGCGCTGCGCGCCGACGGCTACCGCACCATCCTTTCCGAAGGCGGTCCACAGCTCTTCGGAGAAGTCGTGAGCCGCGATCGCGTCGATGAGCTCTTCCTGACGGTCTCGCCGGTCCTGGAAGGCCAAAGCGGTGAATCCTTCGGGCTGATCCGCGGCGTCGATTTCGGTCGAAGACCGAAACGAAGCCGGCTGCTCAGCGTTCGCCGCCACGAATCCCACCTGTTCCTCCGCTATCAGCTCCATGATTCCCCTCCCCCGCTCGCGGGGGAGGGCAGGGTGGGGGCGTGACCGACCTGGCGGTGATCATGGGCGCGACGGGTGGGCTCGGGACCGCCATCGTGGACGCGTTCGCGAGCCGCGGTGATCGGGTGATCGCCGTGGCGCGTTCGCGTGCCGAGGTCTCGCAGCTGGCGTCGAAATATCCGGGTGTCGTCACCGGCGATACAGCCGACCTGACCTCGCGGCTCGCGGTCGACGACCTCTGGGAGCGGATCGACCGCGTGGGAACACCGCGATGGGTGGTGAACGCGACCGGCGGCTACCGCGGCGGGAAAGTCGTCGACTCTACTCCGGATGACTTCACCTTCATGATGGACCTGAATCTGGGGACGGCCTGGTGGTCATGCCGCGCCGCGGCCCGCCGCATGCAGGCTGGAGCCATTGTCAACGTGTCGTCGCGTTCCGGGCTGGTCGCCGAGACGGGCGCCGCCGCCTACGCCGTCGCCAAAGCCGGCGTGATCACGCTGACCGAGGTGCTGGCGGCCGAGCTGAAGGCATCGGGTGTGCGCGTGAACGTGGTCGTTCCCGCCATCATCGACACGGCGGCGAACCGTCAGGCCCTGCCCGAGAAACTGATGCAGAAAGCGGTCGCGCCGACGGAGATCGCCGCCGTCATTGCCTATCTCTGCAGCGATGCCGCAGTGGCGATCACGGGAACCGCCATCCCCGTCTACGGCAAATATTAGGAAGGTGCGTTGGTCGGCAGGGGCACGCCGAGATCGATGGAGAGGATGTCGTCGGCCACGCCCTGGCGGTTGTCCTGCTCCTTGGCGGCGGTCTGCAGTGACTGGTCCTCTGCCGCCGTCGTCGCCGATGCCCACTTTGTAAACGCGTCGGCCATCGCGGTGTTGGCCTGCATCAGGGAAGTCGCGTGGGCCTTGTACTTGTCCGGCCAGCAAACCGCATTGAGCCCGTCGTTGTAGGTTTTGAGCGAGCCCGCGATCTCGAGCTTGGGCGCCTTCTCGCAGTCGACCGACGTGCAGGCATCGATGACCTTGAAGTCACGGTTGTAAACGTCGACAAACGCGTTGTGCAACGTCGTCGAACGATGGGCGAGCGTCGTCTGGCTGACCAGGCACCCGATGTTGTGGATCGACCGGGTGGCGACAACGACGATGATGGCGGCCACCGCAATGCCGGCGGCTCCGGCGATATATGGCCAGGGCCGCGCAAACAGTGGCTTCCCAGGGCGGACGGTTGCTGTCGTCACTGGCGTCGATGTCGTTGGCGTGGCGCTCGCTGGGGGGACGCCGCCGCTGAGCTGCCTGGCGGTGTTGCGCGCGGCATCGGCGGCCGCCTGGTTATCGTGTCCGAGAAGGAGCTCGTTGACGGCGGCGCTGACCGCGGCCTCCTGGATCATCTCGCTGCCGCCGATCTCGCGGCGCACCCAGCTCGTCCAGAACTTCCGCGCCTGTTCCTGATCGATCACGCTAGGAGGCCGCGGGTGTCGCGGCGGGAACGCCCAGGTCGCGAGAGAGGACGGCATCTGCCGCTCGCCGCCTGGCCAGCTCATCGGTGACGACCTGCGCCCTACTCTGATCTTCATCGGGTGTGGTGGCGGCCGCCCAGAGGGTGACGGCGTCAGCCATCGCGCTGTTCGCCCGCACCAGGGCCGCGGCGTCCGCCTTGTAGGTATCGGGCCAGCAGACGCCGTTGAGCCCATCGTTGAACGTCTTCAACGCGGCAACGATTTCCAGCTTCGGCGCTCGCTCGCAGTCAACCGAGGTACACGCCTCGATTGCCGCGCTATCCCTGTTGAACGTGCGCACATACGTATTGTGGAGGTCGGTCTTCCGGTTTGCCAGCTCGGTGTTGCTGTCGAGGCACCCGCCCGTGTCGGCAGACTTGACACCCAGGAAGATGGCCACGGCGGCGACCACGACTGCGGCGACATACGGACCTGGCCGTCGGAGGAGGGGCTTGCCCGGCGTGAGCGGCGCAGCAAGCTTGCTCTCGACGTTGGGATCCCGCTGCGGCGGCCCCAGCGCCTTGACTTTCCGCCAGGCGACCAGGTTGAGCAGCAGCGTGACGGGCGTGATGAAAAAGGAGAAAAGGCCGAACCAGCCCTGGAACAACGTGCTGTTCTGGTGGTGGCGAAGCAAGGCCGTCCCACAGTCGCGGCAGAAGGGGCCTTTGTTGGTCTTATGGACCATCCAGAGGAGCCGGCCATTGTGCTCGTGGATCGACATGTTGGCCGCGGGCGTTGAGCCACAGAGTCTGCAGGCGAGCGGCGCTCCAGCGTGTCCGCTGGCAGCCGGCCCGGCGGCAGCGACTGGTGTAGCGACAACCTCCCTCCCCCCTTGTTGGGGAGGCGCAGCGTGGGGAGTTGGAACACCGCCGCTGAGCCGGTGGGCGGTGTCGCGCGCGGCATTGGCGGCCGCCTGGTTATCGTGTCCGAGAAGGAGCTCGTTGACGGCGGCGCTGACCGCGGCCTCCTGGATCATGTCATTGCCGCCGATCTCGCGGCGCACCCAGCTGGTCCAGAACTTCCGCGCCTGATCCTGATCGATCACGAACTCAGTGTCCCCCCATTGCCGTTCCTAGCCGAAGGCCGGCAATACTAGCTCAACCGAGTCGGAATAGCCTTTCTTGCCGGTTTGCCCTGGCAGCGCGGACAGAAGTACGTGAGGCGGGCCTGCTGACCCTGGGCGCGGATTTGGATCGGTGTTGCGCATCGTGGACAGGGCCGTCCTCCACGGCCGTGGACCGAATGGCGCTGGCGGGCGGTCGGCGTCAGGATGCTGCGACGCATCAGGTCGCGCGCGGTTAGGTAGAGCGTCCGAAGCCGCTCGTCATCCAGCTCGACAGGAGGCATCCAGGCATCCAGCCGGAGCGCCCAGAGCGCCTCACACTTATAGATGTTGCCGATGCCGGCGCAGACACGCTGCTCCAGTAGCAGCTCACCAAGAGTTACTGCCTCGGAGCGTCGAGCGCGGCCGATGACGCCATCCAGATCGAATGGGTCAACCAGGATATCCGGCCCAAGGTGGGCGATCGGTGCGTGCGCGTCGCGAACGAGCTCCATCACGGGCGCCGCGAAGCAAACCGCCACGCCGTCATCGAAGCTGAGCACCGCGGTGGCGCGCCACGCCGGCTGGCGCCAGCGCTCGCCCGGCCGATACAGGTGCCACGAGCCGGTCATCCGCATGTGCGAGTGCAGCGCGATCCCGCCTTCGAAGCGCATCAGGAGATGCTTGCCATTCGGTTCGACGGCCTCGACCCGTCGACCGTTCAGTCGGGCGAGCGCCGCCGGGCGGGCATCAGCAACCACCTTGCCCTGAAGGCGACGCCGCAGCGCGGCAGCGGTTCGCCAGATCGTGTCGCCTTCAGGCAAGGACGGGCCGCCGCTCGGGCCAGAGCACCACGCCCTTCGGCGTCGTCCCGAATCCCGCTTCGCGCAGCATGCCTTCCAGTGGCGACGCCTTGACCGGCCCGCCGTCGATACTCTGGATCTCCAGCTTGTCGACACGCGCCGCGATCGCGGCCAGCGCGCGCAGGTGTGCCGGCTGGACGTCGCCGGCGGTCAGCAGGGACCGTCCACCGCGCTCGAGATAGAGTCGCAGCTCGCCGCCGTCGAGTACGACGTAGGCGCCCGCCGCGCGGGCCATGCGCGATTCGCGCTCGGGCCACGGGATCGTCGTTCCATACGGGCTCGCCGGGTCCGTGGCCGCGAGCGCGACCACCTTTGCGTCCTCGTCGCGCGAGGCGCGGAGCCGATCGACGGCGCCCGGTAGCGCGAATTGCAAGCCGCCCAGCCCGTCGATGAAGTAGCCTCGCCGGATCTTTCCCGCTTCCTCCATCGCCCGCAGCACCGGATAGAGCGCGGCGAATCCACCGGTGATGCTTTCGCCCAGCGCCGCCTCGCGGGTGAGGACGCCATATCGCTGCAGCAAGATGCCGGCCATCGCGTGGAGATGTTCCGTGTTCGACGCAGCCGGGCGAAGCAGATCACTAACTAACGACCACCGCCCTGCGGCCGCCGGCGGCCCGAGTCGCATCACGGGGCGGCGGGGGTTGCGGCGCGATCGCGGCCCCAGCATTCGCAGCGGGAGGAACGTGTCGTTGGTGACTTCACCGGCCCAGACCATGTCCCAGAGCGCGTCGAGTACCGCATCTTCGTCGCCCGAGCCCGTCGCGTAATAAAGGTCGCGGAAGAATGAGGCACCCCGGCCTTGCAAGTGCTCGCGAAGACGCTCGTGGATTTCGCCGCCGGGCCGCTCCTCGGGCTCTCGAATCAGCCGCGCCGCGTCCGACCGCAGATACAGCGCGACGCGTCCGTCGGAGTTACCCAGGGAGCCGCGGCCGGTCCAGACCACCTCGCCCATCGAGATCAACTGATCGAGCAACTGCGGTCGGTAGTCACGCACCCGCACCGCGAGCACGTCACGCTCGAGCACCGACGCGGGGATGGCGCAGCCCTGCAGCTGGAAGACGATCTCGGCGAGCCGGTCAAGACCGCTGGCCTGGACGCCAACGCCGTGCCAGCCCGGCAAAAACCGGCCGAGGACCTCGACCGGCACCGGCTCGATCTCGCGTCGGAGCGCGGCGAGCGATTTGCGGCGGAGCGACCTGAGCACGTCGGGGTGGCAGTACTCGCGACCCGCCTGGCCCGGTCGGAACTCTCCGGCGACGATGTCGCCGCGACCGGCCAGCTGGCGGAGGGCATTCTCCACTTCGCGCACCGGTAGCCGCCAGCGCGCCGCCGGGTCTGCGCTGAAGAACGGCACATGGGTCCGAGCCCAGCGGACCAGCAGCGACGTGAGTGGCGCATCGACCCGCTCCAGGAACGCGTCGGGCAGGCCAACGGGAAGAGTGACGCCCAGCGCGTCGCGATAGCGCGCGCCGTCCTCCGCCGCGATCCATCGCGGCTCGTCGGCGATGCGAACGCGGGCGGCTCGGCGTTCTTTCTCGAGCTGGTCGAGCCATTCGGTACGGATCCCACGCGCCTCGGCTTCCGCGGTCGTCAGATCGCCGAGACGTCGCAAGAGGTCGGCGGCCTCATCGACATCGCGAGGCCAGCGCTCCTTCAACAGGCCCTGAAGCTCCAGCTCGAGCACCTCGATCGCGCGGGGATCCAACAGCTCGCGAAGTTCCTCGGTGCCGAGCAGTTCGGCCAGCAGCTCCTTGTCCAGCGTCAGGGCTTGCGCGCGCCGCTCGGCCAGCGGCGCATCGCCCTCGTACATGTACTGTCCGATGTAGTCGAAGACCAGTGTCGACGCGAAGGGCGAGGCGCGCTCGGTGTCGACCACGACGGTGCGGATCTGTCGTGCGCGAATGGCAGTCATCAGGTCGCGGAGTCCGTCCATCTCGAAGACATCACTCAGGCACTCGCGGTAGGTCTCGACCAGGATGGGGAACTCGGCGTGCTTGCTGGCCACCTGCAGGAGGTCATGGCTGCGCTGACGCTGCTGCCACAACGGCGTGCGCTCACCCGGACGGCGCCTTGGCAGGAGTAAGGCGCGGGCCGCGTTTTCGCGGAATCGAGAGGCGAACAGCGCCGATCCGTGCAGCTGCGCCGTCACCAGCTCGCCAACCTCTTCCGGATCGAGCAGCAGGTCATCGATATCCGGTGCGCGGTCGGCCTCGGGCAGCCGGAGCGCGAAGCCGTCGTCGGTGTAGATCATCTGGATCTCGAGGTCGAGGCGTTCCTGCATGCGAGCCCGCGCGGCCAGGGCCCAGGGAGCGTGCACGCGCGCGCCGAATGGCGTCAGCACGGACAGGCGCCAATCGCCGAGCTGGTCGCGGAAGCGCTCGATCACGATCGTCCGGTCGGTCGGAACCGTGCCGGTGGCCTTGACCTGGTCTGACAGGTAGTTAAGGAGATTCGCGGCGGCGCGGTCGTCGAAGCGCGATCGCTCCTGGAGCTGCGCGGTGGCGTCATCGGGCTCCATCGCCGTGAGCTCGCGCATCGCCTGCCCCATGGCGCGGCCCACCTCGACCGGCCGTCCCAGCGCATCGCCGTGCCAGAACGCGATGCGGCCCGGTTCGCCCGGCGCGGGAGTGACCATCACCTGCGAGGGGGTGATGTCGGCGACGCGCCAGGTCGTGGCGCCCAGGATGAACGTCTCGCCCGGCCGCATCTCATAGACCATCTCCTCGTCCAACTCGCCGACTTTCTTGCCGTCGTCCAGCAAGTTCACCGAGAACAGCCCGCGGTCAGGGATGGTGCCACCGCTGACGACCGCCAGGCGCTGCGCGCCGGCCCGGCCACGGATCTTTCCCTCGAGCCGGTCCCACACGATGCGCGGTCGCAATTCCGCGAACTCGTCCGAGGGATAGCGCCCACTCAGCATGTCGAGCGTCGACTCGAGTGCGCGGGGCCCGAGGTCACTGAACGGATAGGCGCGATGCACCAGTTCCGTTAGCGCCGCAACCGACCACTCCTCCATTGCCGTCATCGCTACGATCTGCTGGGCGAGCACATCGAGCGGATTCCGCGGGACGCGCGTCGTCTCGATCTCGCCGCGCAGCATGCGATCGACGACCACCGCGGTCTCGAGCAGGTCACCGCGGTACTTGGGAAAGATGGTGCCCTTGGACGGCTCACCGACGGAATGCCCGGCGCGGCCGATGCGCTGGATGCCGCTGGCGACGCTGGTCGGCGACTCGACCTGGATGACGAGATCCACCGCGCCCATGTCGATGCCCAGCTCGAGGCTGGAGGTCGCCACCAGTCCAGGGAGCCGGCCCGCCTTGAGCGCATCCTCGATAAGGAGGCGTTGCTCCTTGGCGATCGAGCCATGATGGGCGCGGACCAACTCCTCGCCGGCCAGCCCGTTGATGGCCGCGGCCAGCCGTTCGGCGAGGCGCCGCGAGTTGACAAAGATGATGGTCGATCGGTGCTCCCGGACCAGCTCGAGGATGCGCGGATGGATCGCCGGCCAGATGCTGCGCCGGGGTCCCTCTGGCTCGGCGCCGATGACCGCCGCCGGCCCGCTATAAACCTCCGCGCCCCGCTCGAGATCTGCCATGTCTTCTACCGGGACTTCGACGGTGATCTCCATCGGCTTGACGCGACCGGCGTCGACGATGGTCACCTCGCGGTTGGTGCCGCCCAGGAACTTCGCGGTTTCGCTCAACGGGCGCTGCGTCGCCGACAGGCCAATGCGTTGCGGCTCGGTCTTCGTGATCGCTGCCAGCCGCTCCAGGCTCAGCGCGAGGTGCGCGCCGCGCTTGGTGTCGGCCATCGAATGGATCTCGTCGACGATCACCCAGCGGATGCTCGGTAGGATCTGGCGCGCCGCGCTCGTCAGGAGCAGAAAGAGGGACTCGGGAGTCGTGATCAGGATGTCCGGCGGGTGGCGTTCGATCTG
>Ga0209689_1003776_pt1 | contig 11107 bp, 6 predicted proteins | sample GraSoiAngelo_149_FD_187119 | JGI IMG/M metagenome (GOLD analysis project Ga0209689, IMG submission 187119) | Grasslands soil microbial communities from the Angelo Coastal Reserve, California, USA - 14_1009_09_30cm (SPAdes) (version 2) | ecosystem: Environmental > Terrestrial > Soil > Grasslands ...
TTCCAGAAGTGGCGCAACGCGGCCACGAAAAAATAGGATGTGGATCAGGAACATCGTAACCAGCACCGCGCCGAAGGTGCATACGATGGTCGCTCCAGTCGGTAGATCCCATAAGACTGAGAAATAAACCCCCAAGGCAGAAACCAGCGTTCCCATCGTCCAGCCAATCGCCAATCGGCGGCCCACTCGCTCAGCGAACAACATAGCGCCCACAGAAGGTACGATCAGGTAGCAGAACACCAGCAGTACGCCTGCAATCGCCACCGAGGAAGTCACAACGAAGCCGAACGACGCGTAAAAGAGAAAGTCCCAGAAACGAATACTCATGCCCCGGCGTTCGGCTTCCGCAGGATTGGTTGAGATCAAGAGGAATTTGTGGCGAAAGATGTAGTGAAAAAGCCCAACCGCGCCATAAAGGATTGCAGTCTTCGCGACTTCGTGTCTTGAAACCGCCAGGATATTTCCCACCAGCATGTCTTTCAGGTGTTCAGTCTCTCCCGTGGCCTTGCTCATAGCCAGGATGGCAGCGGCCGACGCAACCGCATATGCAATCCCAATGAATGCCTCTTGCGGGATGTGGCCGCGCCGAGTGCGCGCGAACGCAAAAATTGCCGCGCCCACGAACGTGAACGCCAGGCTCAGCCAATACGCGCCCGGCCCATGCGGATCCATGCCGATCAAGATGGCGATGGTGGCGCCCAGCGCAGCAATCTGAGCCAGCGCCAGGTCCACAAAGATCACACCTCGCTCCACTACGTGTACGCCGAGGTAGGCGTGGATACCGGTCAGAATCAGGCTGGCCATAAACGGCCATAATAAGAACGGCAGGATTTCCATGTTTCTCCTTACCCGCTATTGTGTTTCTTGGAAGGCCTTCGTGAGCAACGCGATATCGTAATCGAACAGTTTGAAATAATCTGTAACATCCTTCTCTCCGCCAACTGACGGCAAATACACCACCACCTTGGCCCCCGTCGCGGCTCCAATACTGTTCGGCGTCTTCAAGTCGAAATACGGTTCGACGAGCACAAGCTTACAGTTTTCGCGCTTCATCAACCCGATGAGTTCAATGGTGTGACTGGGGGTAGGCGGAATGCCGGGCCGGGGTTCCACGTAGCCAATCACGTTCAGGTGAAAATGCTTCGCAAAATTAGGAAACGAATTGTGATACGTAACCAGCTTTCGTCCATGAAACGGCTTCATTTCCGCGTCCCACTTCTGCTCCGCCGCGGTCAAGCGCTTGTCGAAATCCTGGAAGCGCTCCTGAAAGTAAGCGGAGTCGCCCGGATCAACCTCACTCAGCTTCGCGGAGATTCCCTTGGCGATACGTCGGCCGTTGTCCGGATCGAGCCAGTAGTGCGGGTTCCCCAGCGGATGCACGTCGCCCATGGCACGCGTAACCGGTCCTGTCGGAATGTCAAGAATCTCGGCGAACTGCGAAGCATCGAGATAGCCTTGCGCCCCCACTTGAATTCGTGGATTACCACTCTGGTTGACAAGTGGCGGCAGCCATCCGATCTCCAACTGCAATCCGACAGTCACTAGAAGGTCGGCCTGGCGCAGCTTGAGCAAAAAGCTCGGCTTGGCCTCGACAAAGTGTGGATCCTGATAGCCCTTTGCAATCGATTCCACATTGACTTTGTCGCCGCCGACCTCCTGCGTCAACGCAGCCATATCAGTGGTGGAGGTCACGACATTAAGCTTCTTGGCCTCAACCCTGGTCGGCGAGAACACCGCACCCAATAACAGTGACAAGACAATGACGAGCACAACGCGATATCTACTTCTTGATTTATACATTTATTCTCCTAGAACGGATGAGCACCGTGCGCTCCCAGCGAGAAGATCAACTGCATTAGTAATTCATTGGCATTTATACCTTCCGCATACTTGGTAAAGCGGTACTGTCCGCGAAGCTGGCTGAACTCGCTCGGCCAGTAAGTCAGCACAGCCGATGCTCCCTTATCTGTTAGATTCGCGAAATGACTGCGCTCTGACCAATCATAACGACCGCCCACAAACCAGCGCCGGCCCAACTGGTAGTCGCCTGAGGTGTAAAAACCGAAAGCCCGCTGTTCGCGCAAAGGCTGCTGGCGCTGGCTCCAAATCAACTCGCTGCGGCCCACGAACGAATGGTAAATCGAACGTCGCAGGGGCTTCCAGCGCACTGTCGCATCAATACCATATAGCTGCGTCAGGAAATCGGAAGACAGTGAGATCACAGCCCCGGCGTCATTGTGGCCGCGGGCATATGACAGTCCAAAATCGAGATTGGTGGATTCGGTAATGTCTTTATAGGCGCGCAAATGTGCCACCGTGCTGACATCGCTCCTCTGTGATGCCTTGAACACGTCCCCGGCATCGCCGCGGAAGACTTGACCGGTGGCCTCGAGAAAAATACCTTTTGGCGCCGGCAAAATACGCTGGATCGAAAAGCCAGCGTCATCAATTCCGTCCTCTCCTCCAACCAGATTGGTGGTTACAAAGGGACGGTCGATCCACGGCAACACGTGATTATGCATGGTGTTGACCTTGCCAAAAGCGGAACGCATTTTGCCCGCTTTCGCAACCAATCCCGCCGGGAGCGCCGTGAAAGTAATGTAACCTTCTTCCAAATTAACTCCCTCCTCGCCAAAGGAGATGAAGAAGTCGCCACGAGCGTATGGATCAATGATGGCCTGCAGTCCGACCTCGGATTCGTGCATCTGCATCGAGGGGAAGGGCTGCATGGTTGCCAGAGGCAGAGCCGAGTTGGTACCGGCCGCTCCTATGAAATCCCCGATCACGCTGATGTCGGGATTCAACGCCTTGGCAGAAGCAGAAGCGCCACCGTAATTGGGTAATTGGCCGCCCACCGGTGCCACGCCTTCGGCCACTGGCGTTGGCAAAGGTGTGGGAGCCGGAGCGGCAGGAGAAGGGGGCGCCTGCACTGCTTCGGTTGCCGCGGGCGCGGGCTGTGCTGCTCCCGGCTGCCCGGTAGCGCCCGCTTGCCCGCTCTTCAGCATGCGGACCTGTCCCTCCAACGCAATAAGGCGTTCTTCCAAATCCTTAATGCGCTGTTCGAGCGCGGCCGTATCCGGAGCGCCTCCTTGGGAGGCGCTGGTCTGCTGGGCAAATAACGGAAGCGCGACCAAAACCGCGAGAGCAGCGAACCAAATGTATTTCATTCCAAAACTCCTCATGGTGGAGACGGCCAGATTCAACTTGAACCGCTCATTGAGAAATGCATGATTCGCATTTTCAATATAGATATCTGGAGGAGATCCGTTCTAGCAGGCAGGAGGCGGGCGTACGTCCAGACGAAAACATTCGCACAAAACGAGAAGGCGAGGCCGGGCAAAACCAGAACGACGGGCAGTAACGAGCAACGACGAAAAAATTACGAAGAGCATCACCATGACGCTCGATTGCGCCATGAGGCAGGTCAGACAAAAAGGCGGGGGAACCGCTGATGAAAATGCAGCTCTTTCTGGGCAGTAATTGTCAAAAGTCCGCAAGCTGCACGAGTGTGTCGCTTGCACCAGGCTGGCTGCCAGCAGCATAAACAGGCATATGCCACAACCCCACCGCCTCCAGCCCGCTATACCACTAGATATACTCAACATTCTCTTCGTACTTAGATGCAAGAAAGCTGAGCATCACTGGCTTGCTCGCAGCCAAGTATGGTTCATCTTAGCATCGCGTCACACGAAGGATGCAGATCACGCCCAAGCCGCAAGTTCTCCGCAACACCCCACGTAATTCCCTATCGTGGTCCGCCTCCCGATCCCTGAGCGCTCCCGACGGAAGGAACTACAATCGCCTGGATCCCCTGCTCGGTTGTCAGCTTCTGGAAGGCCGCGACATCAGTCTTCTGAAGTTCAGCCCAGCGCGCCAGCAAATCGTCAGCTTGCTTCTTTAGTTTGTCGAACTCTTTGTATTGTGACTCGGTTGGGGCAGAATCCGACCAACCGGCGACCGCCAGCGCGAGATACGCCAGCTTACCGTCGATTTGCGGAGGATAGGCCAACGAGTCCTCGTTGGCGGTGATCTTCAGGTTAATTAACTTATCCCGAACCGCTACCAGCTTCTGGTCCAGTTCGCTTCCGGTGCTTAGAACCGTCTTAGCATTTGGGTTTTCAGAAAGACGCTTTTTCAAGCCATCCACTTGTTGGCGCAGGTCTTGAATCTGATTGACGGCATCGTACACCCGGCTCAATTCGTCACGTACATCGATGAGCAGCTTGAATTGTTTTTCGACATCAGCCTCCGCCACCTTAACCCGAGGATCGAGCTTCAATTCCAGCGGCGCGGTTTGACTCTTGCCGTCTGCGGTTAGCCGGACCTGGTATTGCCCGGGCAGTGCCAGTGGGCCGCTAGCGCCGTCCTTGTACTCGAATAAGTAGTAGTCAGGTACCCGGCTTGCGCCTTGGTAATGAAGGTCCCACAGGAAACGGTTCAAGCCCACCTCCGGCTTGATCTCCTTTTCCGGTTTCTTGTCATCGGGGCTCAGCGGCTCATCCAGCGGCTGTAACTTGTTACTGGAATATTTTCTGATCACATTCCCAGCGCCGTCCAGAATTTCGACGGTTGTTTCACCTTTAGGCGCCGCTTTCAGGTAGTAGTAAATGACCGCGCCCGAGGGAGGATTTTGCCCTACCAGAACTGGCTTGGGCGGGTCCTCTACGTTGTGCATACGAAAAGCAGTCGCCGGCTTATAGAGGTACACATCTGTGTTCGCGACTTGATCGCTGAACTGCCGCAGCGGCGTCACGTCATCGAGGATCCAGAACGATCTCCCGTGAGTCGCCAGCACAAGGTCATCGTTCTTCACCACCAAGTCGTGGATCGGAGTTGTGGGCAGATTCAGGCGCAGCGGGCGCCAATCGGCGCCATCATTGAATGACACATATACGCCGGTTTCTGTCCCGGCATACAGCAATCCCCGTTTCTTGGGGTCTTCGCGTACCGCGCGGACAAAAGTAGTGTCGGGAATGCCCCGAGTAATCCTCGTCCACGTCTTGCCATAGTCGCTTGTCTTATAGGCGTAGGGACGCAAATCATCGAATTGATGACGTTCGACCGCAACATAAACTGTTCCCGCGTCGTGCGGCGAAGCGTCGATCTGGCTGATGCGACTCCACTCCGGCAAGTCTTTTGGTGTGACATTCGCCCAGGTCCTGCCACTGTCGCGGGTAACTTGAATTAGCCCGTCGTCGGTTCCCGCCCAGATCAAACCTTTGGTGACTGGCGATTCAGCAATTGCGAACACCGTGTCGTAGTATTCGGTACCGGTGTCGTCGATCGTGATCGGCCCGCCAGAGGGCTGCTGCTTGCTCTTGTCGTTGCGCGTCAGGTCAGGACTAATCGCCTCCCAATGCACACCGCCATCGGTTGTCTTAAACACCCGCTCGCCGCCATAATAAAGAGTGTTGGGATCATGCGGAGAGATCTGGATAGGCGCGGTCCACTGGAAGCGGTGCTCCAGGTTGGCCGCTCCCTGTGCATCAGAGATTTCAGGCGACACGGCGATGTTTTTGATCTGTCCAGTGCGTTTGTCGAAACGAGTGATATTTCCCTCGTAATCCCCGGCGTAAACAATATTGGGATCGGGAGGATAAGGCGCGATATATCCGGCTTCCCCACCGCCCACCGAATACCAGTTGGCGCGCCCTATGGCTCCGTCATCATCACGGCTGGCGATAGCGATCGTGCTGTTGTCCTGCTGTGCGCCATACACGTAATACGGCGTCCGGGTATCGGTAATCACATGGTAGAACTGCGCCGTGGGCTGATTGTCCTCTCGCGTCCAGGTCTTCCCACCATCGAGGGTCACGGTCACTCCGCCATCGTTTGAAGCGATCATGCGACGCGGATTCTTGGGATCTATCCACAGTCCGTGGTTATCACCATGGGGAACTTTCACTTTATTGAAGGTACGTCCGCCATCGGTAGATTTATGAAAGTCCACATTCGCGATGTAAACCGTATCGGGATCCTGCGGGTCAGCGATGACGTGCATGTAATACCACGCGCGTTGGGTAAAGTCATGGCTGCCATTCACTAGCTGCCAGGTGTCGCCGCCATCGTCGGTGCGATATAGACCGCCTTCCTTGGCCTCGATCAGTGCGTAGGCGCGCTCGGAGTTCGCGGCGACTGCGACGCCGATTCGTCCGTAGGGAGGTTTGGGCAGCCCATGCTCTTGCAGTTGCTTCCATGTGGATCCGCCATCGTTCGAGCGATAGAGTCCGCTGCCCGGTCCACCGCTGGCAAGACTCCAGGGAGTGCGCCGCGCCTGCCATAGTGAGGCGAACAATATATTGGGATTTGCCGGGTCGAAGGCAATGTCGACACCGCCGGTGTTCACGTCTTTATAAAGAACTTTCTCCCAGTTCTTGCCCCCGTCCGTAGTGCGGAAAATCCCCCGCTCTGGGTTCGGGCCATAGGGATGCCCAAGTGCCGCGACAAAAACAATGTCTGGATTCCTGGGATTGACAATCACCCTGCCAATGGCACGCGTATCCCGGAGGCCGACATTCTTCCACGTCTTACCGCCATCGAGCGATTTATACACGCCATCGCCGTGAGAAATATTGCCGCGGATGCAAGCTTCGCCGGTGCCGACGTACACCGTGCTCGGTTCTGAAGCAGAGACGGCGACACTCCCGATCGATCCCACGCCCTCTTTATCGAAGACCGAAGTCCAGGTCATCGCGCCATCGGTGGATTTCCACACACCACCACCGGTCGAGCCAAAATAATAAGTAGTCGGATCACCGGGTATACCCGCTGCCGTTAGGGAGCGCCCGCCGCGAAAAGGACCGATTGTCCGGTACTTCATGCCCTTGAAAAGCGGATCTTCATGCTCGCTCTTTGGTGGTTCAGCGGTCTTCTCGGCAGTCGGGGAAGTCGCTTCTGGTTGCGGCTTTCTGGTTCTTTCGGTCTGATTCTGGGCGATGAGGGTACCGCCACAAGCGCACAGAATTACTAAGAGGAACCACTTCACGGTTCCGTGAATCAGAGATTTGCGAGACATGATCTTATTTCTCCGGGGAAGAGTCTGAATCCGCCCATGTTAATGGGAGAAAGCAGTTTAGGAAAGGATTTTGCTATCCGCGGGATAGCAATCCCGCAATCTGACCGTAGGTCACGATACATAACAAGTCGAGCACGTCGTTGCAACTAACCCCGCTGTGGCGGCCCTTCATGGCGGTCAAGACTGAAACCGAATCATCCTGCGTTCTTGCCCAGCAGCATTCTTCGCGCCGCTTCCAGTTCTTTGCGTTTCTCGCCATCCACTTCGGGATACGTCAACTTCAAATCTTCCAGAGTCTCAACCACCGCCGCAGCAACCACGAGGCGGGTGAACCACTTGTTATCCGCCGGAACCACATACCAGGGCGCATAGTCCGTAGCCGTATTACGGATCATATCTTGGTAGGCTTCCATGTAGTCGTCCCAGCACTGGCGCTCGCGAACGTCAGCAGCGGAAAATTTCCAGTTCTTTTTAGGTTCTTCAAGTCGCGCCAGGAAACGCTTCTTCTGCTCTTTTTTCGAGAGGTTAAGGAAGAACTTGCGCACCACTATGCCATTACGCCACAAGTATCTTTCATAGGCGCAGATATCCTCAAAGCGGTGGTCCCATGTCTTCTTCGTAACCAATAACGGGGGAATTTTTTCGTTGTTCAACACCTCGGGATGAACCCGAACCACCAACACTTCTTCATAGTAAGAGCGGTTGAAGATACCGATTCGTCCGCGCCCCGGTAGAGCCCGCACCGCGCGCCACAAGTAATCGTGATTCAGTTCCTCGGTCGAAGGGGCCTTGAAGGAATCGACCCGGCATCCTTGGGGGTTCACACCCGACATGACGTGTTTGACGACGCCATCCTTTCCAGATGCATCCATGCCTTGCAAAATCAATAGAACCGCCCATTGGTCCTGCGCATAGAGTTTGTCCTGCATCTCTCTGAGTCTTGCCACCCCTTTTTCCAGATGGGCCGCAGCGTCTTCGCGGCCAATCTTGCCCGTATCTGAAGGATCAAAATCTTTCAGCCGAAAATCTTTACCCTGTTCTACTCGGTAGGCGGAAGTAAGTTTTCCCGGCTTCGCCATCATTCCTCCTGCGACCACGCGCAAACGTGCTGTCCGAGCAAGAGATTTGAAGTCTACACTAGGGATTGGTTGCCAGCGTAAGTGGAAGGCAGCGGGGATGGATTTTCAGGGAGGGAACGCAAGCGACAAAGACAGTTGGCCCTCGAACGACCACTGGCGATGATTATCTCTGCAACCCGGAGGTTCTGCCGCTGACCGAAATTTTGTTCTAAGCCGCCGAGTCCGCGGATGCCCGCAGTCCAAGCACTTCAGCCTGAATAATGTTATTCCGAATCGCGTACAACACCAGTTCACTCACGGAATGAATATTCAGCTTGCGCATGATGTTGCTGCGATGCGTCTCCGCCGTCTTGACGCTCAAATCGAGAACCGATGCGACCTCTTTTGTGCTCTTCCCCTCAGCCAGAAGCTGAACGATCTCACGCTCCCGTGGGGTCAGTGTAGGAAGAGTTGGGGTCTTTTGGCCGCCATGGAGGTAGCCCGATAAAACCATTTCGCCAACTTGGGAGGTGAAAAATGTTCGGTGCTGCTGCAACGCTTCCACGGCTGCCACTAAGTCACGAGCCGCATCCGACTTCAGCACGAATCCGCGCGCCCCGACTTCCAAAACCTCCCGTACGACTTGTTCTGATTCTGTAATAGTAAGAATCAGGATGCGCTGACGCGCGTCATTCTGCAAGATCTGACGCGCAGCCGCTAAGCCGTTCAGACTGGGCATACCAATATCTAGGATGACGATGTCAGGCCTCAACTGCTTGGCCTTCTCGACCGCATCGCGTCCATCGCTTGCCTCGGCGCAAACCTTCCAGCCGTCATGGGCGTCTAGCAGGGCACAGAGACCACGGCGCACCACTTCGTGATCATCCGCAACTAGAATGCGAAGTGCCATATTCACCTCCAGGTCTACGTCTCAATACGGAAGTGACACTCTGAAATTCGAAATCCGGTCGTAGCCCAATCGCGTCGTAAGCACGCGGTGCTACAACCTTACGTCAAATGCAATTCTGTCGCGTCAATAGAAGTTTACTTACCGCAGTTTAACGTCGGTGTTCTAACAGCGCCGACGAGTTTTGCACAAAGGCATAACGGTGAACATACAGGAAATACTGTATTAACTAAAAGATTAATCACCTTCCTTGGATTGCTCGCGCCAGCTGCGCAAGAATACAACTGGAAGCAGTAATCGTCACGCGGCAGTCGTAGGTAGTTTGAAGCGGTCTGGCCTTAGCACGAATCGGCTGAGTGCGGTGGATCTCCTGCCATTGCAGTGCGGCGTCTGCGAGAAGTTTCGCAAAGGCGAGGAAACCCACACGATAGTTTCAGTGGCGGCGATGCCAAGCTTTTCCCAACCAGAATCAGCGAGCCTAATTAGGTTCTTCTTTTACGCAGGCCGAGGCTAGGCTCCATGGAAGTGGGTACTCATTTGGCGCGTGCTTGCGTCCCTCTCAAACCCGCTATCGTGAACTGATATATTGATTTCAACAACTTCCCTTCCCCGCCCGGGTGGCGAAACTGGCAGACGCACGGGACTTAAAATCCCGGGCCCCGAAAGGGGCGTGACGGTTCGATTCCGTCCCCGGGCACCATACCAACCCATTCAGAAAACGCTAGTTAAATAGTGGAGTAGGTAGCGGTAGAGCGGGAACCTCTGACCTTAGCCATTCGCCGTCGCAGTTGTGAACCAGAAGATAGTGAAGTAGATTGTGCATCCTCGACAAAGCTTGGTCCTGTCGGAACACCTTGTTTTGCAATGCTTTCCGGAAAGGCTGCGTTAACTCGGAAATCACGTATTTACACAGCTCCAGGGTCTGAGTTTGGACCGGAAATTTCCTGACCGCCTCACCGATGATCACGAAAGTTCGCGCCACAAGAGTTCTGGGATAGTCGATGGGCAAGTCCGGTGGGACCTCTGTCGGTTTGGGTCTGTGGATGGTGCCATGCCCACCAACCACAGAGATAGGTGGTGGTGCCTTCGTCACGGGGACCGGTTTCTGCAGCAAAGGTTCAATGTGCAGGGGTGGGGTTGGGGAGGCGGTCCTCTGAATATCGATCGCCGGTTCAATAGTCGATGGTGGCGTCTTAGGATCTGAGTTGAGTGCTCTGGGCGACGATAACTCTTCAGGCTGGGCTTCTGGACGTTGCGCGATCGTATGGGAACGCAATGCTCTAATGCGACGCTCAGTTGCGCGAATCCAGTCCACGTCACGCTGGTCGAATGACGTCGTATGGATGTAGCAATCTAAGATTTTCTCAGCATTGGGAACGTCCTCTCGATCAAGAGCTTTCACCGCGTGACGTGTGAGGGCAGAATTGTTGCCATGCATCAGAGCTGAAATCAACTCCAGAATTTATATCGCTCTCGAACTTCCGACACCAGCACTCTGCTCCCATTTTCTTGCGCGCATCTACATCTTCAAGCCGCCCTTGTAGTGTCTTTCACAGCTCGGTCTATGCCGCTCGGCGTTGAATCGCGTTTCCGAGTCCCGCGTCTCGATCGCAAAACATAAAGTAGGAAAAACCGGAGCCGAATGAACGCACCAATCGGCGCGGCGTGTGGCTCGTCAGCCGACTTCCTTAGGATAAACTGATTATTTCTCATTAGCACTTTTTCGCACACGCCGGGTGAGACAAATTCGTCCACAGCTTTCTTAATGTCCCCATGCCACCATGCTTCATGATCGTCGCCATGATAGTCGTCGCCAGTGATATAGCCGTCTTTTTTAATCTTCGGATAAAAGGATTCCAGGTCTTTCTTGACAAACTCGTACATGTGATTTCCATCTATATATATCCAATCAAAATAGTCGTCCGGAAACCCTGAGCAGACATCCGCGGAAGGCGCTCGGTGTATAGAGATAACGCCGGATCGGGTTTGATTTTTAAATCGTTCTCTTACCGAATCAAATATGGAGTCCATATTGGCTTGGCTAACACCAAGTGCTCCACCATACCAGGCGTTTTCATAAGTCTTTTCTGTCCGGAATTTCCATGGGTCTATGAGATGCAGTACTCT
>Ga0209689_1003779_pt1 | contig 11103 bp, 7 predicted proteins | sample GraSoiAngelo_149_FD_187119 | JGI IMG/M metagenome (GOLD analysis project Ga0209689, IMG submission 187119) | Grasslands soil microbial communities from the Angelo Coastal Reserve, California, USA - 14_1009_09_30cm (SPAdes) (version 2) | ecosystem: Environmental > Terrestrial > Soil > Grasslands ...
TCGGTGATTACACCGACATGTCGGCCGACTCGACCGGTACCTTCCACGCCTTCTGGACCGATTCGAACAACGTCCAAAGCGTCGTGTGGTGGTACGGTCTGGAGTTCGTACCGACCCCGATCCATCAGCAGGACGTGGTCACAAATTCTGGGAACTTCTAAGGCCTGCTGTGAGGAGAGTTAGTGAAGGGCCACCTCGGAGGTGGCCCTTCTAGCATTGGGACAAGGAAAAACAACGCGCATGAGGATACGCCGGACCTTACCGCATTCCAGTATCGCACTGCCACTCGACTGTTGTCATCCTTCCCGCGACAACATTGGCATCGAGGGGACCGTATCGCGCAATTCCGCGTTTCTTGTCGCAAAGATGTGACTGGTGCCTCTTCGCTTTTCTACCGAACTGCAAAATTGACAAGAAGGTAGCTTGCGGTTAGATAATAGAGGATAATTCTTCCCCGCCAGCCATTCTCTCGCGGGGCGCTGTTCCGAAAACGTCGGCTTGGAGTCAAACTTTATTTCTAAACAAAATCCGCACGTATGGCGGGACATAGTAAGTGGTCGAAGGTCAAACGGTTTAAGGGCGCGATGGACGCGAAACGCGGCAAGATCTTCAGCAAATTATCGAAGGAAATTACCATCGCGGCAAAGACCGGTGGGGGCGATCCGAGCGGCAACCCACGTCTGCGCAGCGCGATCCAAGCTGCGCGGGCCCAGAGCATGCCCAACGATAACATCGAGCGTGCCATCAAACGCGGCACGGGCGAGGACAGAGACGGCGAACAATTCGACGAGATCGTTTACGAAGGTTACGCGCCCGGCGGCGTGGCGATCATCGTTGAGACTGCGACCGATAACAAAAATCGTACAGGGGCGGAGATTCGGAGAATTCTCACTCAGAACAATGGTAACCTCGCATCGAGCGGAAGCGTTTCGTACATGTTCCACAGGAAAGGCCAGATCACCGTCCCCCGAGCGAGCATTGACGAGGACCGGTTACTGGAGGTCGCTCTGGAGGCCGGCGCGGAGGAGTTGACAACCGAGGAGGATCAGTATGTTATCACCACTTCCCACGATCAGCTCTACGCCGTAGCTGAGGCGCTCAAGAAAGCAGGCATCACTACCGATGGGCAAAAGTTTACGTTTATTCCCGATACTACAGTCGCGGTCAGGGACGAGGCCGTGGCGCGTCAGGTGCTCCGATTGTGTGATGCGCTCGAAGAGGACGACGACGTGCAAAACGTCTATTCAAATCTAGACATTCCCGACGAATTGCTGGCCAGGTTGCCGGCCTAAAAAAGTATTTGCTTGCAGGAAGCGTATTAAGGCACTGCCCCACCGTAGCGAACAATCTACCCTATGAACAAAGAAAACGAGAACCAGCCTGTGCCGCTGGAAACTGGATCCGCCCCGCCGGAGCAACGCCACCGTCCACGTCGCCGCTTTCCTCGAAGGCGTTACCGGGACCGCGGCGATCGGTTCAGGCGCGACGATTCCGATGAGTTGCCGAACTCTGCCTCAACAAATGCCGATCCTGGCGGTGGGAATGTCAGTATGGAGACTCTGGATCGGCCCGCTTCGGCTGGCCGAGAAGCCATCGAGGGCGCTGTCGAAACCGGCGAAACGGTTCAGGCTGAGCCGGAATTTGGCGAAGGGATCATTGAAATTTCGGGCAAAGGCTTCGGATTCTTGCGCGATCCGAAACGCAATTTTGTGCAGACCCCGCAGGACATTTTTGTCACTCCCGAAATTGTACGGCGCTTCGCCTTACGCGACGGGATGTGGATTTACGGTGAGACTCGCCGCGGCAGCCGTGGCCCACAATTGATCAAGCTCCTCACAATCAATGGCGAAGAGCCTCCGAAATATCAAGGGCTCCGTCCGTTTGAAGAGTTGACCACGATCAACCCGAACAAACGGATCAAGCTCGAGACGGTGCCGGACCGTTACACGACGCGAATCATGGATTTGATGACGCCGCTGGGAATGGGCCAGCGCGGTTTGATCGTCGCGCCGCCGCGCACAGGTAAAACAACGCTCCTGCATCACATCGCCGATGCGGTCGCAAAAAATCATCCAGAGGTCATTCTCATTATTCTCCTTGTTGATGAACGCCCGGAAGAAGTCACTGACTTCCGCCGTTCGCATCCGACAGCAGAGCTCATGGCCAGCTCTAATGATGCCGACATCAAGAGCCACACGCGCATTTCGCAGCTGGCAATCGAACGCGCCAAACGCCTCGTCGAAGCAGGAAAACATGTATTCATTCTGCTCGACTCCATCACGCGCTGCGCTCGCGCATTTAACAATGCGATGGCCGGCGGTGGTCGGACGATGAGCGGCGGTATCGACGCGCGCGCCATGGAAATTCCGCGAAAAATTTTCGCCGCCGCGCGCAATACCGAGGAAGCAGGTTCTCTCACGATTGTCGCCACGGCGCTGATCGAAACTGGCAGCCGGATGGACGAGCTGATCTTTCAGGAATTTAAAGGCACCGGAAACATGGAAATGGTGCTTGACCGAAAAATCAGCGACCAACGGATTTATCCGGCGATCGACATCTTTCTCTCCGGGACGCGCCGCGAAGAGCTGCTGTTGCAACCGTGGGAATTGGAGAAAATCAATCTCATCCGGCGCGGTCTGGCCGGTCACAAACCAGAGGAGGCCATTCAGCGTCTCTTGATGTTTGTAAAAAAATTCCCAACGAACACTGAAATGCTCAAGGGCATTCCCGGTTAGTGCCGCGCTTCAAAGGTTTCAGCGTAGAATCTCGCAGCTTTGAGCGGAACTCCATGTGTTGTTCGTAGAGCGCGTGAATTGTATCACGAGCATTGACATAATCGCGGCGAAAAGCGTCGAGTTCGTGGTAGCCAAGCCGAACGGCAAACTTGCGTTGATCGTCTCGATCGTTCGGAAGCGTTGAAACGCCTCGGTTCTCATAACGTCGCAATACCAGTTCACAGTGCCGGAGCAGTGCATAAGCATTTTTGAGCTTCGCGACTTCGGAATCTGTCATGTGGCCGTGCTCGTGCAGTCGATCGATGGCTCGATCCAAATTCTGCTCCCATATATTTTCCCGCATCTGCAATGCTTGGACGAGAAATTCCGCCTCTATAATTCCGCCGCGTCCCGTCTTTAAATCGAGGAAATCCAACCCGCTTCCTCGCTCGCGCCGAATGCGCTCGAGCATATTGTCAATTTGCACGAAGAGATCGGGGCGTTGGCCGGCTTTTCTCCAATAATTCTGTGCGATCTCGATGAATCGATTTCCGGCCGGGCCAGAAACTGGCCGCGCACGGCTGAGGGCGTGTATTTCCCAAAGCTGAGCTCGCTGCTCGTGATAGGATTGATAAGTCTCAACGGAACAAACGAGCGGGCCCTTTTCCCCTTCGGGGCGCAGCCTCGCATCGACCGCCCAAATGTTTCCCTCGGCACTTGGTTGCGCCATTGCGATCATGAGCTTCTGCGTGGCGCGATTGTCGTCGCCCACGAACAAAACGTCCAAGTCCGCGCCGTAGGTGAGCTCGCGCCCGCCAAATTTACCGAGCGCGATGATCGTTACTTGCTCATTGCCAAGGAGTCTGGCCGTAAAAAGCAGACACGCTTCTGCCACGTCCGAAAGCTCGGTGAAGGTCGCTGCCGGGGTGGCAAGCCCCAGGATCTCGCGCAGAATGATGCGTAAGAGTTGCCTCTGCCGGTAGGCGCGAATCGGATCGATATTGTTCGCGTCGGCGCCCGACAAATCGAGCCGCCGTAGATTCTCCGCAACCGATCGCGGTTGATCAAACGCCGGGTCTCGGGTGATGTCTTCCAAGAGTTGTGGCCGGCGAATCAGAAGCTCGCCGGCAAAGCGACTACCATCGAAAGTCTTCACGAGTAACTCGAGCAAGCGAGGATTTGCGACCAGCAGCTCAAAGAACAAGCTGCGCAAACCATAAGCTTCCACAAACCGAACGAATTGATTCAGAGTTGCATCCGGATCAGCGGCCTTTGCAAGCCAACCGATTAGAACCGGACGCAGCTTGCCAAATATCTGTCGCGTCCGTGGGGCGATGTGGAACCCGGCAGCGCTTTGAGCGAGATCGGTGAATGCCTTGGCCGCGCGTTTCTGGTCGCTGAAAATTTCCAGATCACTCGTCCCAAGTGGCTCGGCTGGAGTCGCGGGCGTTTTCGAGATGATTCGTTGAAAAATCGGCCGAACAGCGCGCATTCTTTCCTGCAACGCCGCGGTGAAATCTTCGCTGGACGAAAAACGGAGGCTAAGTGCGAGGCGTCGCAAAGCTTCGGAGTCTCGAGGGACAACGTGCGTTTGCTGCTCGGCTTCGATCTGCAAACGATGCTCCACTCTGCGAAGAAACCGATATGTCTTGTCCAACGTCAGCACTTCATCGGTCGGAAGAAGATCCAATTCACGAAGCGCTCGCAACGCCTTGAGCATATTCGGTTCCTGCAGGAACGGATGGCGCGCTCCGTGGATTAGCTGCAGCGTCTGCACGATGAATTCGATGTCGCGAATACCGCCGCGTCCAAGTTTTACGTCACGCTCCAGCTTTTGCGTTCCAACAATGTCGCGCTCGATGCGGTGCTTGATGCTTGCAATCTCATCGAGCAAATCGGGCGTCGCGCTTTTCGGGTAAATAAAAGGCTGATGTTGCCGCAGGAATTCGTAAGCGAGCTCACGGCTGCCGGCGATTCCGCGTACTTTGATCAGCGCAAGCCGTTCCCAAGTTTCCCCAAACCCGCCGTAATAATTTTCCATGCTCTCGAGCGAACGAGCCAACGGGCCTGCCGAGCCTTCCGGGCGCAGGCGCAGATCGACTCGAAACAGCGAACCGCCCGGATGCGGAGTCGAAAACGTTTCGAGAATACTTTTTCCGAGCCGGTTAAAGAACTCGTGATAGGAAATGTGCGGCGTGAGCTGGCCTTCCTCACTATAGAGAAAAAGAAGATCAACATCTGAGCTGTGATTCAGCTCGCCGCCGCCGAGTTTTCCAAGCCCAAGAATGACAAACTCCGCCGCGGGTGAACCATGGCGCTTCCGTAATTCTGTGTTCCAATGCTCGAACACGCGACGGATGCAAATCCCCGCGATCTGCGAAAGCTCACCGGTCGTCTCTTCTAGGGGCGCTACGTTTGCAAGTTCGCGAAGTGCGACGCGCGTCATCTCGCGGCCTTTCCAGGAACGGAGTGCCGCGAAGTCTTGGTGTGCCACAGAATCGCCCGCCAGAGCCCGCAGCTCTCTATACATTTCGGTGTAACCGCGTGAGGCGAGACACACTTCCGGCTGGAAAAGCCACAGGAGCGTTTCCGGATTTCGTGTCAATCGCGTCGCGCAAATGCTGGAGACTGCGAGAAGATGCAGCAGGGCCGCTTCACCAAGCGGAAATTGTTCGACCACCTCCGCAAGCGGCGGTGCAGTGGCCAGCCAGCGTTCATTGAGCTGGAATAGAGTGGTTTCGACCTGCGAAGGGTTCAGTGATGCCGCGGCTTTCTCCCGAACCCAAGCATTCCTGCCGTCCATCGCACAAAACATCAGGTGATTTTGATCGAAAGACCAGTTAGCGCGTCGTGCTGAGCTACGATGGCGGAAGTGGCACCAGAACCGGGAGCAGTTTCTTCTGAATTTGGAAATCAACCGGGCAGTTGCCGGCCAGCTCGCCATCGAGCTCGAGAGGAACGTCCTGCTCGCTCGTTATCCGCAGGCGCCGCGTTTGAAAATATTCGATTTCAGGGACGCGAATCTTGGAGCTGAATACAACGTCCTGGAGATACTTGATGATTTCGAGGTAGCCGAGCCGTTTGAACACGACGACATCAAACAATCCATCATCTAAAACGGCGTGCTTGAAAAATGGGAAAGGACCTCCATACAAGCGGCCATTCCCGATCAGAACGAATGATCCTTCGCTCACAGAAGCGTTATCCGAGTCGATAAACAGCCTCGGTGGTTGCCGCGCTGCGATCTGCGCTGCGGATATGAGATAGCTTAGCGGGCCGAAACTGCGCTTTAACGCAAGGCTGGTTTCCTTGACTACTTGTGCGTCGAGCCCAACGCCAGCAAGCTGGACAAAGTATTTTCCATTCGCGCTCGGTAGATCAACCAGACGCATGTTCGCGCCGTTGATGATGTCCCAGCAAAGCTCGAGGTTGTGCAACGGCAGGCCAAGCTCCATCGCGAACACGTTTACTGTGCCCAAGGGAAGAAGACCTAACGCGGCATTGCTGCCGGCGAGTCCGTTTGCAACGTGATTCACGGTTCCATCGCCGCCCGCTGCAACAATTCGCGAAAACCCCTCTTCAACGGCGCGCCGCGCCAGCGCTTCTGCTTCGCCCGGATGCGATGCAACGCGGATCGGACAGCCGCGGGTAATTGATTCGACTCGTTCTTGCCAATCCCGGATCGTTTCGGGACTGCCTGCAGCCGGATTGAGAATGATAACTACGTTAGTCACACCGGAAAACTAAGCGAAGGCTTTGGTCTTTTCTTCAAAGTGGGGCTGCGTAACGTCTCACGATGCGAAAATTGCGCCGGATTACGTTCATTGCTTTCGCGGCGGTGATTGCGCTCGGCGCGATTCTCTTGCTCGGCGTGAACCTGTATGTGCAATCGCAAGGCACACAAGCAAAGATTCAGCAGGAACTGAGCCGACGCCTCGGCACCAGGCTCGAAATTCGTAGCATGAGCGTGACTCCGTGGGGCGGACTCCAACTCAGCGGCATTACAATTCCGCAAACTTCCCAAGCGGGGCCGAGGCATTTCCTCGAAGCAAAAACATTCCGGCTCCGCGTTCGTTTCCTCTCGCTTTTCTCTCGAAGGCTGGTGATCAAGGAAGTCTCGCTCATCAACCCCAATGTCGTGTGGCCGCAGGACGCGGAAGGAAAGTGGAGATTACCCAGTTCACAAGAGGTACGGCCGCCTGGAGTTTCGACAAAGCAGGCTACAAGCACCTCGCAGTCGCAAGCAGAAAGCGAATTCGTCCAGAAGCAGGCCGCCCCTGTGATCACCGCGACGTCAACTCCCCTTTCCTCTCCAGCTCAGGTGAGTGTCGATGATAGACCACCGAGACAACAATCGAGACTAGCTGTGGCTCCGGAAGTTCGACGACTCAGCATTAAGGATGGCAATTTCACTTTTCTTGACCAGGCCGGCGGGTTGCTCGCGAGCTTTACGGGGGTGGATTTTCGTACCAGCATCCGCAGCGCGTTGGCGCTTCACGGTGAAACAAACATGGCAAGAATTTCCTTGCGGGACCGCTTTTTTCTAGAACAACTGCGTTCCTCGCTTCGGTACGAGCCCGACGTGCTAGAGCTTTCGAAAATTTCTGCCCGCGCCGCAAACGGTGAAATCAACGGCTATTTTGCCATGCAACCAGAAGCAGAGGATTCACCATTCACCACGAGCGTAAAGTTTCGCAATGTGCTCGCCGATCAGATTGTCGAAAACGCCGGTGGCCCGAAGGGAATGGTGAAGGGCAAATTAGAGGGAAGTTTTCAGGCTTCCGGAAAAACTGCCGACCCGAATGCGCTCGTTGGCGGGGGCGAAATTTTCCTGCGTGATGGGCGAGTTCAACAATATAGCTTACTGGTGTTGCTCGGGCAGATTCTCCAGATCGAGGAGCTGCAAGAGCTTCATTTGGAGCAAGCCGAGGCAAAATATCATTTGAGCCCAGGGTTAGTCACGATTGACGAGTTGACTCTGCGTTCGCCGAATATTCGCTTAACTGCCTCCGGCACAGTCGCATTCGACGGCAGGTTGAAACTCGATTCCCAGCTTGCAATCAACGACAGAATTCGTGGCCAGCTTTTCAAAGCGATTCGCGCGAATTTTCAACCGATTAATGAACCAGGGTATTCTGCCATCGACTTTCATGTAGGCGGCACCATCGATCGCCCCAGCACAAATTTGATGGATCGGCTCGTCGGCCGCGATCTCAGCGGTATGCTCAACAGCCTGTTTGGCGGAAAAAGGGACCGATCAAAAAAGAAGAAGAAACACACCGAAGAGCTGGTCCCCGCGGTGCCATCGCCCTCTGCTTCGCCGGAAGAAGCGCCGCCTCAAGCCACTGCAACGCCAACGCCAGTTGTATCGCCATGAGGGTGATCGCCGGCAGCGCCGGCGGGATCCGCCTGGCAGTTCCCAAGCGCGGTGTGCGACCGACAATGGATCGCGTCAAGGCCGCCATCTTTTCCAGCCTCGGCGACGCAGTCATCGGTGCGCGCGTCCTCGATCTTTTCGCCGGGAGCGGCGCCTTGGGAATTGAAGCGCTCAGCCGCGGCGCGTCGTCGGTCGTGTTTGTTGAGGAAGATCCGCAATCCGTCGACATCATCGAGGGCAATCTCGGCAAAACGAAATTAGCGGGGCGCGTTCGACAGCAGGACGCTTTCGATTTTCTCCGGCACTCGTCCATGGCAGAAACATTTCAAATCATCTTTGCCGATCCGCCGTATGAGAAGACAAAGCACGGCGAGCGCTACACTGAAAAGCTTCTTACTAACGAAGCGTTGCCACGATTGCTAGAGTCCAGCGGCGTTTTCGTTTTGGAGAAGCGACCGAATGAAACTCTTCCTAAAATGAAGTTTTGGCGCATGATCCGGCAAAGAACATACGGTGCCACGGACGTGTTGTTTCTCTCCGCGATCCGCCATCCGCAATCCGCAAGCCAGTGATTCGTTTCATCTACAATTTGTTTTGGCCCATCGGGCTGCTGTTCTTTTTGCCGGGCTATTTCATGAAGATGGTTCGTCGTGGCGGTTACCGCGAAAAATTCGGACAGCGCCTGGGAATTTATGATCGCGAACTACGCATCCGCCTGTCGAAACAAAGATCGACATGGTTGCACGCAGTCAGTGTGGGAGAAGTGAACATCGCATTGAAACTGGCAAGCGCTTTGCGCGCGCTGGAACCGGATTTGCAATGCGTCTTGACCACTACCACCACAACCGGATTCGCCCTCGCGAACCAAAACGCTCCGCCTTGGATCGAGATCATGTACACCCCGCTTGATTACTTTCCAATAATGCGACAAGCGTTTTCTGTCATTCGTCCAGCGCGGATCGTTCTGGTTGAGGCGGAGATTTGGCCCAATCTCGCCGCCGAAGCGCACACGCGCCGGATTCCGCTTGCGCTGGTTAATGCGCGATTGTCCGCGCGTTCTGAGCGAAAATATCGGCAGTTCCGATTTTTTGTCGCGCCAACTTTTCGGCTTCTCGATTTGGTTTGCGTGCAAGAACGAGAGGACGCCGATCGATGGGAGCGAATTGGCGTAGAGCGCAGTAGGATCAAGTGCACAGGCAGCATCAAATACGACCCTGAGGTTCAGGCAGAAAGCGAGGCGGTAGCCGCGTCCCTGCCTGTCACGCCGAAGCCCAGCGAAGGCGGGTGGGACGCGTTATCGGTTGGGAGCCCGGATGGCGCCGTGCTATTTGGCGGCAGCACGCATCGTGGTGAAGAGGAAATCCTGGCCACAATTTTTTTAAAGTTGCGTCAGCAATTTCCGTCATTGCGGCTGTTCATTGCGCCGCGCCACGTCGAACGGCTGCGGGAAATCCGAGCGCAACTGAACGCGTTAGGGTTGCAAGTCGCGCTTGCCAGCGAAGCGCGCGCTGGCCGCGAACGCAACGACACGGATTGCGTACTCCTCGATACAACCGGTGAACTTCAACGCTGGTACAATATTGCCACTGTCGTTTTTATTGGGAAAAGCCTCACTGCGCATGGTGGGCAAAACCCTGTGGAACCCATCTTGGCGGGCAAACCGGTCGTGTTTGGCCCGCACATGGAAAACTTCGGCATACTTGCTAAAACCCTTGTCTCAAACAAAGCCGCTATCCAGGTTCGCGACGCCGACTCACTCGAACGGGCAATTGTTGAACTTCTGCGAGATACTGAAGCGCGGCAGCGCCTTGTCCAAAATGCACGCGAAGTTTTGAGCACGCACAAAGGCGCAACTGAGCGCGCAGCGGCGTTGATTCACGAACTTCATTCGGCTCTGTAGCCACGGCGCTGGGCGCTGTTTCAATTGAGGCCGGTGCCAAAGCTTGCAACAGTTCGGCAATTTACCTTGCGCCTGGGAGTAGCAATTCCGATATTGCCCGCGCTTTTGTGACCCTATCGTCTAGAGGCCCAGGACACCGCCCTTTCACGGCGGTAACACGGGTTCGAATCCCGTTAGGGTCGCTTCCCTCGTATAACTGAGGCGAAGCGGCCAATTGCATAACAATTTGGCATAACATCACTGGCGATGTTCGCCTAAGTTCTTCGTTGTCCGCTAATGTCGGCGGCTTATGTTGCGCTCGGCAATCGCGACGCTGCCAAGTGTTGCCCGTAAATGAAGAAAGCGACGAAGCGGACGGCCAAAGGCGAACAAAAAAAGCAATCTATTCTCGGCCAGCCGCAGCAACACGAGAAAAGGGTGGCGGGGCAGGCGGAAATGGCGGCAGGCGGTTCTAGTTTCGCTGGCTCACAAAGTCCCCATAGAAAAACGGCGCCCCCGCCATGGAACTCGCTGGACGGGAGACGGCGAAGCGGCGGGTAGGAGGAGATTTGGCGCCGCTTGCGTCTAAAAAGTGAGGGCACGCTAAAATGGCAAAGGGTGCGGGAAAACGCGAAACAAACGCTCAGCGCCGTGAAAGGGAATATAACCGTCGAACGACTCTTGGAATTGCAAAACTGATAGCAGAAAGAATATGCGAGAGAAGGAAAAGCAAAGCGGACTTGGCCCCGGGAAATTTTGCGGACTTGTCGGCAAAAGAATTGAAAAGGCTAGGCTACCACCCAGAAACTAAACGCTGGATGCAAACTTATACGTGGATTGGACAAACGCTTTGCGAACTTTGCCCGTTCGACGAAAATCCTGCTAAGTTTCTGCGCTTGGTAGCAGAGAGGCTCGAAGGAAAGCCGCGGCAGCGTAACAAAAGTGACCTTTGCTGTGATGACGCGATCACTAAAGCATACATAGAAGCAGGTCGTCGTAGCGGGGCGCCTTTCATACGGCCATCATTCTCTGAATTCCACAAAATTTTCTTGAACCAACCGTCGCTGCCCTCAGATCGGCGAAACATCAAAACCATTTCGCCCTCAGAAGGTTCGCTGCGAAGGTCTTTAAAA
>Ga0209689_1003780_pt1 | contig 11103 bp, 10 predicted proteins | sample GraSoiAngelo_149_FD_187119 | JGI IMG/M metagenome (GOLD analysis project Ga0209689, IMG submission 187119) | Grasslands soil microbial communities from the Angelo Coastal Reserve, California, USA - 14_1009_09_30cm (SPAdes) (version 2) | ecosystem: Environmental > Terrestrial > Soil > Grasslands ...
CACTTCCGCTTCTCGATCGTCGGCGAAAAGATCCTGCGACTGGAAGAGCGGCTCGGCTACAAGCACAAGGGCATCGAGAAACGCTTCGAGCAGATGACGCTGGAGGAAGGCGCGAAGCTCGCCGGACGAGTCTCCGGCGACTCCACCGTCGCCTACGCGTGGGCGTACGCGATGGCGGTCGAAGGCGCGACCGGGACCGATCCGCCCCGGCGGGCGCTTGCGCTGCGCGGCATCCTGCTCGAACTCGAGCGCATCGCCAACCACCTCGGGGACCTGGGCTATCTCGGGAACGACGTTTCGCTATCGTTCGGCTTTTTCCAGTTCTGGCGGCTGAAGGAAGACCTGCTGCGGACCCATGCGCAACTGTTCGGCCACCGCTACCTGATGGATGCTGTCGTTCCTGGAGGCGTCGCGAAGGATCTGCCGCCCGCGGCGGGCGAAGCACTCGCCGAGCGCCTGGCGAGAATCGAGCGCGAGGTCGCGACCCTGAAATCGATCTACGACGAGCACGCGGGCGCGCAGGACCGCTTCATCATGACCGGGCAGGTGACGCCCGAGCTCGCCGAGCGGATGGGCCTCACCGGACTTGCGGCCCGAGCGAGCGGCATCGCGCGCGATCTGCGCGTCGACTATCCGATCCCGCCGTGGCAGCAGCTCGATCCGCGCACGGCCTCGCACACGCGCGGCGACGTCGCGGCGCGCGTTGCCGTGCGCTTCGACGAGGTTTTCGAGTCGATGCGCCTCGTGCAGGCGCTCGTGCAGCAGCTGCCTCCGGGGGAGTTCCGCGCGCCGGTCGCTGCGGCCGCTGCGGGCGCGCGCGGCCTGGGCTGGATCGAAGGCTGGCGCGGAGAGGTGCTGATCACCCTGGAAACCGCCGCGGCGAACCGCATTCACCGCCTGCATCCGCACGATCCGTCCTGGCAGAACTGGCCGCTCCTCGAGCACGCCGTGCACGGCAACATCGTCCCGGACTTCCCGCTCATCAACAAGTCGTTCAACCTGAGTTACAGCGGAGTGGATTTGTGAAATGTACCAACTGCTGAAACAGATCGCGACGGTCGGCATCGTCACCGAGCCCGCTCCGCTTCCGGAGGCCACGGTGCGGGCGCTCGAGCAGCGGCTCGGGCAGGTCATCCTCGAGCACTTCGGCCGCGCGCTGGCGATCCGGCACGTGGATGCGGGCTCGTGCAACGGCTGCGAGCTCGAGATCCACGCGATGAACAGCCCCTACTACAATCTCGAGGGTCTGGGCATCAAGTTCGTGGCGAGCCCGCGCCACGCCGACATGCTGCTGGTGACGGGCCCCGTGTCGCGTAACATGGAAACCGCGCTCAAGCGCACTTGGGAGGCCACTCCCGATCCGAAGCTGGTGGTCGCGATCGGCGACTGCGGTTGCACCGGAGGAATCTTCGGCGAGAGCTACGCGAGCTGCGGCCGGGTTTCGAACGTCATCCCGGTGGATGTCGCCGTTCCCGGCTGCCCGCCTACCCCCGTCGCGATCCTGCAGGGAATTCTCACTGCGATAACGCCCGGCCGCAAGTAGCGATGGAGCTCCCTCTTGCGTTCATCGGCTGGTTCTTCGCGCTCGCTTCGGCGGGCGCGCTCGTTCTTGGCGCGGCGCTGATCGCGATGCTCGCGACCGCGGGAGATCTGCAGCGACGCTATCTCGGCTACAGCATGTGGAACGATCTGGTGCTCGCGGCGATATGGGTGCTGGGGCTCGCCGCAGGAATCGGCGTGATCCGCCTGCAACCCTGGGGAAGATACCTGCTGGAGCTCTTCTGCTGGGCGCTGATCGTGCTGCTGCCGCTCTCCGCGGCCTCCCGGCTTTACGCTCTCAGGCAGCCCGACCCGGGGCAGCCTCCGGTCAATTGGCTGGGGGCGATCGGGGGCGTCACGCTGATCCTGATTCCGGTCATCGCGATCTGCGCCGCGACCATCGTGACCCTGCGCAGCCCCGAGGCGATGAAAGCGTTCTCCTGAGCGGCTCAGGGTTTCAGGTAAGCGTACCCTTCTTTTTGCTGCAGATGCGTGATCTGCACCACGCCCGAAGGCACGAACTCCACCCCGAGGATGAACTGGTCCTTCTTCAGCTTGCGGTTGCGCAGCGTGATCTCGCACACCTGGAACTTCACGCCCTTGCCCATCAGATCCTGTACGCGCGCGTCGAAGGGGCCGAGGCGGTCCTTCGCCCCCTCCATGAGGAAATCGACGCCGTCGGCGTGAGCCACCGCGACGAGCCTCGCCTTGGAATCGACTTCGAGATGGTTGTTGATGTTGCGCAGGCCCTTGGTCGCCTGCTCCAAGCCGCCGTCGAAGTGGTAAACAACCTTCTCCTGCGCCCGGGCGGCGGACGCCGCAAGGGACAGCGCGAGCATGACGAACAGTTTCGCTGCAAATCTCACGGCATGCTCCTTTGACGATGGTCGACGTCGCTCACTTTACGCGAACCCGAGAGGATTAGAAAATCAGCGGATGGCGAAACACCTGGTGATCTCGGGCCGCGTCCAGGGCGTGGGATTCCGCTACTCGATGAGCGAGGAAGCCGAGCGGGTCGGCGTCACCGGCTGGGTGAGAAACCGCCGCGACGGGACGGTCGAGGCGGTGCTCGATGGAGCGCCCGACGCAGTGGAAGAGATTCTCGCTTGGGCACGACGCGGACCGCGCGGTGCGAGCGTGACCGACGTGCAGGTTACTGAAGCTGCGGGAAGCTTCGAACGCTTCGAGATGCGGCCGACCGGATAGCAGCGGGCCGCCGGTCTTCACCTGCCCGGTCGCTCGCACGCCGCCTGGTCTCTCTGGCAGCCCTCCTGGCAGGCCTGCGCGGCAGGGGCTTCGGTCGTCGTGCGCCGGCATTTTTGCATGCAGGCGGTGAAGGCTCCCTTGCAGGTGGGCGCATCGTCGCCTCCCGAGATTCCCTTGTAGGCGTAATAACCCGCCGCCACCGCGAGCGTGAGGACGACGAGCATGCCGAAGGCGCTCAGGCCGCGCTGCGAAGCTCGCATCACCCCGCCTTGCGCTGGGCCGTTTTCGCGGCGCGAAGCCCCTCGAGGATCGCGAGCGCGCGCTCCACGGAGAATTCGCGGGTCTTCCGATCGAACGCCTTGGCGTTGTCCGGCATCATGTAGCCGTGCTGTACGCCCGGGAATACGTGGAGCTCCAGGTTCTCCATGCGCGCCGCAGCGCCGCGATAGGCGGCGAGCACCTCGGCGGGAGCCTGGTGGTCCGCGTCGCCCCAGATGATGCAGACAGGGCACACCAGTCCCTCGAGCTCTCCGATGTAGTCGAGCATCTGCGAGCCGTGGCAGGAGATGCCCGCGTCGTAGCCCAGGCGCTTCGACCCGAGGATCGCGTAGGGCCCGCCGTAGCACAGGCCCATCACCGCGGCGCGCCCGTTCCACAGGGGCTCCTTGCGAAGCCCGGCGAGCATATCGGCGAGATCGGCTTCACCCAGCTCGATTTTCGCGAGGCGCGGCTGCGAGCGCTGCTTCGTACGATCGTCGTCGCGCGCGAGCGGCCCCGGGATCGAGCGCCAGAACAGATCGGGCGCCGCCGCGAGAAAGCCCTGCGAGGCGAACTCGTCGGCGATCGCGCGGACGTCAGCGTTCACGCCGTGCACGGCGGAAGCGATCACGATCGCCGGGACCTTTGCGCCGGCGCGGGGCGTGGCCAGGTAGCAATCGAACTCGCCCCCCTCGCTCGAACTGACCCTGACGTTCTTGCCCTGCATATCGCCTCCTCTCCCCTCGCGCCGAAACGGCGCTCACCGTACTCCAGCGCGAGCGGCTTGTCCAACTCGGCATTGTCGGGTTCTCCCGACACGCTCCTCAGGTGCCTCCCGACACAGATGTTCTGTTGCCATCTGCGCTCGCTCGTGCGCTTGACCGTTTTTTTTTCCGGGCGCAGCATCCTGACGCATCCGCCTCGACATTTACCAAGGAGGACTTATGAGGGCCGCAAGACCGACTTTCGGCGCGTTCAACCAGGGAGGAGTTCCCACCATCGCGTGCTTCAACAAGGCGGCGACGCCTCTCGGAGTCGACTTCGACGCCCTGATCGCCGCGATGCAGGCGTTCGTGGACCAGTACGTGATGCCGGTGTGGGGCACGCCGGCGAAGCTGGTCAAGTCCAAGGGATACGTGAAAGGCGCCTGGGCGGTGGTTTTCCTCGACAATGCAGATCAACCGGGCGCGCTCGCGTATCACGATCTCACGCCCGACGGGCTGCCGCAGTCCAAGGTTTTTGTCAAAACGACCCTGGATAACCATGACCTGGTAAGCGTGTCGGCATCGCACGAACTCGTCGAGATGCTGGTCGACCCGGCGATCAACATCATGACGACCGGCCCCGATCCGAAGATCATGTATGCCTACGAAAGCGCCGATCCGGTCGAGCAGCTCAGCTTCAAGGTCAACGGCATTCCGATGACGGACTTTGTATACCCTGCTTACTTCGAAGTCTTTCACAAGGCCGGCTCGGTGCGGTTCGATCAGATGAAGAAGGTCAACAAGCCGTTTCAGATCCTCTCCGGCGGCTACCAGATCGTCTTCAAGAACGGAAAGTGGAGCCAGATCTTCGCCTCGGTTTCAAAGAAAAAGCGCTTTGGCCGCGAAGACCGCCGCGGCCATCGGAGCGAACAGCGCTTGCGTGCGGCAAGGAATAGGTTGCGGCGCGCCGATAAGAAAAAGATCGCCCGGTTGGAGCGCAGGATCTAACGGTGGCGCGGAGCTTCTCCGATGACGCAGCGCCGCAATCCGAATGCTCCCGTCATGATTGCTCTATAGCAGCGAACTGACTACCATCCCACACTTCGTAAGTGCGGCGCGCATTTCACAATCCAACAGCAGGGGGCGCGCCGCTCATTCGTCGTGGATGAATAGGAGGAGTTGATTCATGGGCACCAAATACAAAACCCTGATCATGGGCGCCTCGTACGGTTCGCTTCTCGGGACCAAGCTCGCGCTTGCGGGACACGCAGTGCATCTGATCTGCCTGCCCGCCGAAGCCGAACTGATCAACAAGGAAGGCGCGATCGTGCGCATGCCGGTCAAGGGCCGCGATGGGCTCGTCGAGATCAACTCGAAGAAACTTCCGGGCAGGATGTCCGCGGGCGGCACGGCCGGGGTCATTCCCTCCGACTACGATCTGGTCGCGCTCGCCATGCAGGAGCCGCAGTACCGTTCGCCCGGCGTGCGGGAGCTGCTCATTGCGGTGGCCAAAGCCAAGGCGCCCTGCATGTCGATCATGAACATGCCGCCTCTGCCGTATCTCAGGCGCATTCCGGGCATCGATGCCGATGCCTTGCGGAGCTGTTACACCGACGCAAGTGCATGGGACGCCTTCGATCCGAAGCTCGTCACGCTGTGCAGCCCGGACCCGCAGGCGTTCCGCCCGCTGGAGGAAAAGGTCAACGTGCTGCAGGTGCGCTTGCCGACCAACTTCAAGGCGGCGCGCTTCGATTCGGAGACCCATACCGCCATCCTTCGCCGACTCGAGTCGGACATCGAAGCGGCCCGCTTCGACGGGATCGAGCTGCCCGTCAAGCTCAAGGTGCACGACTCGGTCTTCGTGCCGCTGGCAAAATGGGCCATGCTGCTCGCCGGCAACTACCGCTGCGTTCAGAAAGACGGCATGCGCCCCATCAAGGACGCCGTGCACAGCGACCTCGAAGCCTCGCGCTCTGTATACAACTGGGTAGTAAAGCTGTGCGTGTCCCTGGGCGCGAACGAGAGGGACTTGGTGCCGTTCGAAAAGTACGCCAGCGCAGCGCTCTCGCTCCTGACCCCGTCCTCCGCGGCGCGGGCTCTCGCAAACGGGGCGCCCAACATCGAGCGCACCGACCGCCTCGTGCAGACCATCGCGGCGCAGAAAGGCATGCGCTTGGCTGCGGTCGATCAGACCGTAGCCTTGGTCGACGGCTGGCTGGAGAAAAATCGGAAGAAGGCAGCCTGATTCAGCGCTGCAGGCACGAGGAAGGCTCGGAAATCTCCGGGCCTTTCTCCTAGCGGTGCGAATAGAAGCGGCACTACGTCACGCGAATTGCAAGGTAGTCCCGGAATCCGGTACCATTTGCTACCCCGCGCGGGCTTGCGCGAGGCCATAATGCTGCGAAGGTTCTGCCTAAGATAGCGTGACCAAAGGGGAGGCCACTACATCGAGGGTGCAAGCGATGTTACGACACGCAACCGCGCCGGATTCCACGCAGCGCTCGGATCTCGTCTCTCGCGGACAGCAGGCAGCAGTCAGCCTCTATGCCTGCACCGCCCTTTTCACCGTCGCACTGGCCTGCCTAGCCGGCGGCTGCTCAAAGTCGGATAACCCGCAAAGCCCGCAGGGGAGCGATCTTTCGAGCGTGCCGCCGTCGGAATATCCCCTGCCGACCGCCACGGACGCGGCGCGCTTCCTCAATCAGGCCTCTTTCGGCGCGACCGAGGCCGAGGTCAACAAACTCCGGACCTACGGCTACAGCGCCTGGCTGGAGGACCAATTCTCCACGCCGGGCCGCTCGCACGAGGCGTACATCAACGCCGTGAGCGCGAGCCTCCCCGCCGGCCAGAGCCTGAACGACAGCCACGTGATGAACACGTTCTGGAGGGAGGCCGCCACAGGGCAGGACCAATTGCGCCGGCGCGTCGCATTCGCGCTGTCGCAGATCTTCGTGGTCTCGCTCCAGGATTCGACCGTCTCCGAGTTCAAGCGCGGGGTCGCTTCCTATCTCGACATCCTCGGCCGGAATGCCTTCGGCAACTACCGCCAGCTGCTCAATGAGGTCACGCTCCATCCGATGATGGGCCTCTACCTGTCGCATCTGCGCAACCGCAAGGAGGACCCGGCGCGCAATCGCGTCCCCGACCAGAACTACGCGCGCGAGGTGATGCAGCTTTTCTCCATCGGTCTCTACGAACTGAACCCAGACGGCACGCCGAAGCTCGTCGGCGGGCAGCCGGTGGAGACCTACGACAGCGGCGACATCGTCGGCCTTTCGCGCGTGTTCACGGGGTTCAGCTGGGCGGGCTCGGACAAGTCCGACACCCGTTTCAACGGCGGCGGCACACAGGATCCGGACCGCGAAGTGCTCTTCATGCAGAGCTATCCGAGCTTCCACTCGATTTCGGAGAAGCGCTTTCTCACGGCGGTGATCCCCGCGGGCGCGACCGCCGATCCCGACGGCGATCTGCGCATCGCGCTCGACACGATCGCGAGTCATCCGAACGTCGGCCCATTCATATCGCGGCAGCTCATTCAGCGCCTGGTGACCAGCAACCCCACTCCGGCTTACGTCGCGCGCGTCGCCCAAGCGTTCGGCGCGGGGCGCTTCACCTCGGGACTTTGGACCACAGGTACCGGCCAGCGGGGCGACTTGCGCGCCACCGTTGCGGCGATCCTGCTGGACCCGGAAGCGCGGACGGCGGCGCGGCTCGCCGACCCGGGCTTCGGCAAGGTTCGCGAGCCCGTTCTCCGGGTGGCGCACTGGATGCGCGCTTTCAACGCGCGCTCCGCCTCGGGGAATTTCCTGCTCGGCGTCACCGACGACGCCACGACGTCGCTCGGCCAGTCGGCGATGCGCTCTCCGACGGTGTTCAATTTCTACCGGCCGGGATACGTGCCGCCGAACACCTCCATCGCCACGGCAGGGCTCGTCGCCCCGGAGCTGCAGATCGTCAACGAGATTTCGGTGGTCGGCTATTCCAACTTCATGCTCTCGGCGGTCCAGAACGGCCTCGGGTCGGGCAGCCCGCGCGACATCCAGCCGGATTACACCGCCGAGCTCGCGCTCGCCGACAACGCCGATCTTCTGATTGACCGCGTCAGCCTGCTCCTCACGGCCGGCTCCATGAGCGCGGCGACGAGGACAATAGTCCGTGACGCGGTCAACTCGATCGCGATGCCCGCCACCAACCAAGCGACCGCGCGCCAGAACCGCGTGCGCCTCGCGGTGTTCTTCACGCTGTCGTCGCCAGACTATCTGGTGCAGAAATAACGGAGCAAGCCATGCGTGCGTCCCGACGCCAATTCCTCAAGACCGCTTCGCTCATGTCCATGGCGGGGGTGGCCGGTCCTTTCGCGCTCAACCTCGCTGCGATCGGCGCTGCCTCGGCGCAGACCGCGCCGGGCTACCGGGCGATCGTTTGCCTATTCCTCTACGGCGGAAACGACCAAACCAATACGCTCATTCCATACGACCAGCCGTCCTACGACCAGTACCTTGCGGCCCGGGACACAATCGCGATCGCGCGGGGCCAGCTCACCGCCACCGCCACTGGCGCGGTCGCGTCCCAGGGAGGCCGCGAGTTCGCCTTCCATCCGGCGCTGACCTCGTTCAAGACCCGCTGGGACGAGGGCAAGCTCGCCGTGGTCGCCAACGTCGGGCCGCTCGTGGTTCCGACGACCAAGACGCAATACAGCAACCGCTCAGTGCCGCTGCCGCCCAAGCTCTTCTCGCACAACGACCAGCAGTCCGTGTGGCAGGCGCAAGCGCCGCTCGGGGAGGGCGCGAAGCTCGGCTGGGGCGGTCGAATCGGCGACCTGCTTGCGAGCCGGAACGCGAACGCCCAGTTCACCTGCATTTCAGCGGGCGGCAACGCCGTGTTCCTTTCAGGTCAGAACGTCATCCAATATCAGGTGGGCTCGAGCGGCCCGGTGGCGATCTCGGGTATTTCCGGCAACCTTTACAACTCCCCGAGTGCAGCGGGTGCCTACCGCAGCCTCATCACCGGGACGAGCGCAAACCTGTTCGAGAACGAGCTCGGCGTGATTACGAATCGATCGATTACGTTGAACCAGCTGCTGAGCGCCAATTTGCCGCCGGCATCGACGTTCCCCCTGCCCACTCCCACGAGCAACCTCGCCTCGCAGCTCAACGTCGTCGCCCGCATCATCTCCGCGCGGGGTGCTCTCGGGACGAACCGGCAGGTATTCTTGGTCAGCCTCGGCGGCTTCGACAATCACGACTTCCTTCTCACCCAGCACATCCAGCAGCTGACGATCGCGAACGCCGCGGTGAACGCGTTCTACGGCTGGCTCGTGCAGATGGGCGTACAGAACGACGTGACGATCTTCACCGCGTCCGATTTCGGGCGCACGCTCACCTCGAACGGCGACGGGTCTGATCACGGCTGGGGCTCGCATCACTTCGTGCTCGGCGGGTCGGTCCTCGGCCACGAAATATACGGGACCTTTCCTGCGACCACCTTCGGCACCAGTGTCGACGTCGGGCAGGGAAACATGGTGCCCGGTATCGCGGTCGACCAGTACGCCGCGACCTTCGCGCGCTGGCTCGGCGTGAGCGACACCGACGTGCCGCTCGTCCTTCCGAACGTGGTGAACTTCGGTACCTCGCGCTATCTCGCGTTCCTCTAGCCGACCCGACTCCACTCCTACGGATACAGCACCTCCACATTCTCCGGCCTCAGCCACTCGTTCAGCGACTTGATCAGCGCATCGTCCAAGGTGACGCGCCAGTTGTCGCCGAGCTGCATCTCCACGCTCGCGCCGCCGTTCCTGTAGCACACCGCCACCGGACACCGCCCGTTCCGGTAAGGCCCCAATAAATTCCTGAGGGTCGCCGCAGCCGCGGAGCCGCCGGTGGTCGCCTCGCCGTTCATCGAGAGCCGTACGCCTCGCGCGAACTGACTGCGCGCGCCGGCGACGTCATAGATCCGGTCGGCGGCGATACGCATGAACACGGCTTCGCCCTCCTCGCCCACGGAGCGGCGCACGTTCCTCACCTTGGCTTCGATCACGACGACCGCGTCCTCCTTGACAGTATCGCGGTATTGATCGAACACCTCGTTGTATACAGTGACTTCCTGAGTCGCGGTGCCGTCCGAGAGGGTGAGGACCACCATGCGGCCGCCCTGTGTCCTCTGAACCCTTACCGACTCGACCACCCCGGCGATCAACTGCGTGCGCGTCCCGCCGTCACCCTCCGCCGAGGCCGCGAGGCTGCGCAGGTTCGTCCGGACGAAGCGCCCGATCTCGGCGCGGTACGCGGTAAAAGGGTGCCCCGAGAGATAGAACCCTAGGCTCGCCTTTTCCTCGCGCAGGCGCTGCGCCTCTTCCCATCGCGGCGCAGCGACGAGCGCCGGCTTCTGCTGCGACCCGCCCTCGCCCGGGCCGAAGAGGCTCACCTGTTTCGCGTTGCGCTCGGTCTGCTCGGCCGCCTCCAGCGCGATCCCCACCGAAGCGAGCAGACTGGCGCGCGCGGAATGGTCGCCCGCGTTGACGCCATCGAAGGCGCCGGCGCGCACCAGCGCCTCGACGACGCGGCGGTTGACGGTGCGTTTGTCCACGCGCTCGCAGAAGTCGAAAAGGTCGCGGAACGGACCGTCCATCCTCGCCGCGAGGATTGCGGCGATCGCCGATTCGCCGGTGCCTTTCACCGCGCCCAGGCCGTAGCGGATCGTGCTTGCGTCCACCGGGACGAAGCGGTATTGCCCCGAGTTGATGTCGGGCGCGAGCACCTTCAGTCCGTTGGCGACGGAGTCCTCGTAGAACTGGTGCACCTTGTCGGTGTCGTCCATCACCGCGGAGAGGTTGGCCGCCATGAACGCGGACGGAGCGTGCGCCTTGAGATACGCGGTCTGGTAGGCGATGAGCGCGTACGCGGCCGCGTGTGACTTGTTGAACCCGTAGCCCGCGAACTTCTCCATCAGGTCGAAGAGCAGGATCGCCTTGGCGCGCGGCAGACGGTTCTTTTCGGCGCCTGCGACGAATACGTCGCGCTGCTGCGCCATCTCCTTTGCGTCCTTCTTGCCCATCGCGCGGCGCAGGAGGTCCGCGCTGCCGAGCGAGTAGCCCCCCATTACCTGCGCGATTTGCATCACCTGCTCCTGGTACACCATGATCCCGTACGTGGGTTTCAGGATCGGCTCCAGGCGTGGATCGAGGTATTCGACCCGCTTGCCGTTCTTGCGCTCGACGAACTCGGGGATGAGCTCCATCGGCCCGGGGCGGTAGAGCGCGACGAGCGCGATGATGTCCTCGAAGCGGTCGGGCCGCGCGCGCTTGACGAGATCGCGCATGCCGCGCGATTCGAACTGGAATATCGCGGTGGTGTTGGCGTGGGCGAACACCGCGTAGGCGTCGGGATCGTCGAGCGGG
>Ga0209689_1003781_pt1 | contig 11097 bp, 6 predicted proteins | sample GraSoiAngelo_149_FD_187119 | JGI IMG/M metagenome (GOLD analysis project Ga0209689, IMG submission 187119) | Grasslands soil microbial communities from the Angelo Coastal Reserve, California, USA - 14_1009_09_30cm (SPAdes) (version 2) | ecosystem: Environmental > Terrestrial > Soil > Grasslands ...
CGCACTGCGCGAGCTGACAGCCAGCGGTGATGCTGTAGCCGGCATCGGTGATGCCGGCCGGGATCAACGATCCCGGCTGCAACGTGGCTCGCTTTGGCCGAGCGTGTTTGTAGCCGCAGTCTTTGCCGTTCATCCACTGCGCGTGGAGTCGGTCGCCTGGGTATCAGAGCGAAAAGATGTGCTCAGCGGCGTGTTCTTCATGTTGACCCTCTGGGCTTATGCCCGTTACGCGCGCAGCGATGGGCCTTCTCTTTTCCGCTATCTGATAGTTGTAGTTCTTTTCGCCTTGGGCCTGATGTGCAAGCCGACGTTGGTGACGCTCCCTTTTGTTCTGTTGCTGCTGGATTACTGGCCCCTGGGCAGAGTTCGGCCGTCTTCCTCCAGCCGTCGCGGGGAAACGGCGAGTGCGTGGTCGAGACGGAACACATGGTCGTGGTTGGTGATCGAAAAGGTTCCATTATTTGTGCTCTCAGCCGCGTCCAGCGTAGCGACCGTTCTGGCGCAGAAGCAAGCTTTGGATTTGAGCATTAAAGCGCCTCTCGAGGAGCGTCTTGGTAACGCTCTGATCTCTTACGTCGCGTACGTCGGCCAGATGATTTGGCCGGCGCACCTGGCGGTCTTGTATCCGTATCCCGAGGGTAATCTAGAAATCCCACAGGTGATTCTTGCGTTACTGCTCCTGCTAATGATTTCCGTCGCTTTTTTCCTGTGGCGTAAAAAGTATCCATTCCTGTTGATAGGGTGGCTTTGGTATTTGGGCATGCTGATCCCCATGATTGGAATTATCCAGGTCGGATCACAAGTGCGAGCCGACCGTTACACCTACCTGCCGCAGATTGGTTTGTATCTTTTGGTGGCTTGGGGCGGGATGGAATTGTTTCAGCGGTGGCGTCGCAGCCGCGAAATCCTGGCCGCCGCTGCCGTCCTTGTCATAATGGCGCTCACAACGCGCAGCTATTTACAGACTCCCTACTGGCGGGACACTGAAACACTATGGAGACATGCCATTGCCAGCACCTCAAACAATTACATCGCTCACACCAATCTTGCCCAGAATCTCACGCATTCCGGGCGATTTACTGAAGCGATCGCTGAGTGCCAAGAAGCTCTGAAAATCAAACCGGATTTTGCAGCAGCCCACAACAACCTCGGCGTTGCCTTACTGCGAAACAAACAGAGCGGTGACGGTGCTCTCGGACACGACGGAGCCGTTGACGAAGCGATTGAACACTACCGAAAGGCCTTGCAAATCAACCCCGACTTCACGCAGGCCCACAAAAATCTTGGGATTGTTTTTATGCGAAAGGGGCTGATGGACGAAGCGATCGCGCAGTTTCAAAAGACTTTGGAACTGGAGCCTAACGATGCACAAGCAGAGTTCTCCCTTGGAAGCGCTTTTCTACAAAGACGAGAAGTCGATGAGGCGATCGCGCACTACCAAAAAGCTGTGGAGATTCGCCCGGACTACGCGGAGGCCCGAAATTACCTGGGCAACGCCTTTGTCGGCGAGGGCAAATACAGCGAGGCCATAGCGAACTACGCGGCCGCGGTACGGATACGTCCCAATTACTCAGAGGCCCATCATAATATGGGCTGCGTCCTGGCCACGATTGGAAAGAATGACGAGGCGCTCGAGCAGTTTAACGAAGCGCTGCGACTGAATGGAAACGACGCGCAGGCCCATTTCGCTCTAGGCTCCCTGCTGGCACGCATGGGTCATCGAGAGGAAGCCGTAGCGCATCTTACCGAGGCATTGCGGCTCAAGCCAGACTACGAATATGCGAAGCAGCAACTGCGCGAACTTGGTGTGCCGGTACCGCAATAGTCGCAGCGCTGAACCTAAAATGCCACTGCACACGATACCGGATTCATTCCGACGTTAAGTTTTGTTTGACTAGTTGCTGACCTTCCGTTTTCTTCGTCCGCGAATTATGCAAAATCGTTACCAATTTACTACTGATATGAAAAAGATTTTGGTCCTGTCGATGCTCGTCTCTTCCGTGATGATTTGCTCCTGTCAAAGACAGGAGTCAGCCGCTCAACAACAACTTGCTCAAAGGAAAGTGGAGCTGGATGCACGCGAGGAAGCGTTGGCTGAAAGAAAGACTGTGTTGGATGGAAGAGAAAAAGCGCTAGATGAAAGACAAAACGCGCTAGATCAAAGAGAGAAAGCGTTGGCCCAAAAAGAACAAGCCGCAATGAACACCCGGACGAATCCTACCGATACTCAAGACCAGATTCCCAACCCTGCACAGATGCAAGCTGAAAGAGACAGGATAACACAGCAGCTTTCCGTCAGGGCTCCCGAACCCTCACAGCTGCGTGCTGAAAAGGAGAGCGAAAGACAACAGCAAAGTCAGCGTCAGCTGGAAGAATTTCAGAGAGAAAGAGAGCGCGTAAGACAGCTTAAGTTGACGGGAGCGTTCATGGCTGGCGGTTCCGCAAATCCTGCGGCGTCGGCTACTTCGCCAACTCCGCCTCCTGCAGAAGAGGCTACTTCGCCGAGTCCATCGCAGACGCCGGAGTAAGGCCGGGCCGCTTCGCCGGTCCCAGCGGAGTCGCATTGCTAATGCGCGGTTCGTCTCCGCTTGCGCCCGAATCGTTCCTTGGGGATGATGCAGATGCATGTCCGTGACTCTTGAGCAAACCGGGACAAATCCCGCAGTCGCGGCATCGCGTTCCGCCTTCATTCTGCGGTTTATAAGCACGGTCGCGCTTTGGACGATCGCGCTGCTCATCGTGTTCTCGGGATACGAGATCTTGTTTTGGGTGCTGATTAGCGTGTTTGGAATGATTGGGCTTTGGGAATTTTACCGGATGCTCGATCACAAGGGACTCCCCAATTTCAAGATCACGGGAATGATTTGCGGCGCGGTGATGCTCGTCGGCAGTTTTTATTATTTTTCAAAAATCGGACCCGCTGGCTCCTACGACTTCGAGGTCGCCGTCCTGCTCTTTTTTCTGCTGACGGTTTTCGGACGACAAATGTTTGCGCGGCTGCGTCACGACGAACCGTTGCAAACCATGGCTTACACCTTATTCGGTCTGCTCTATGTTCTTTGGCTCTATAATTTCATCACCAAGATTGTTTATCTGACTCCGCGATCCAGCAACGGCCATCTCACGGGACAGTTTTACGTCCTGTACTTGATTGCGGTCACGAAATTTGCCGACATGGGTGCGTATTTGACCGGCAGCGCGATCGGCCGGCATCTGATGGTGCCGCACATCAGCGGCAAAAAAACGTGGGAAGGTTTCTTTGGTGCGATTGGGTTTGCGCTGCTGTGTAGCCTTGCACTGTTCAAATTAATGCCCGGTCATTTGCCGGCGCTGACCTGGACCCACGCGACAGTTCTTGGTGTGCTTCTTGGACTTGCCGCAGTACTTGGCGATCTGGCTGAATCCATCATCAAGCGCAGCACGGATGTAAAGGACTCGGGGAATTTGCTCCCGGGAATCGGCGGCGCGCTCGATCTCTTGGACAGTCTGCTTTTCACCGCGCCGCTGTTGTTCTTCTACCTGCGATTGGTGATTCGCGTGTCGTAACCACGAATGAATTCGTGTCGATTCGTGTCCATTCGCGGTTAAATCAATGAGAATGGAAAATTCCCCGGCACGTAAGCGCATCGTCGTCCTGGGTGCGACGGGCTCGATCGGCGAGAGTGCGCTTAAAGTGGCTCGCGATATTCCGGAGCGGATGGAAATCGTCGGAGTAGCCGCAAACAGCAATGCGGAAAAACTCGCGGCGGCTGCGAACGAGACGCGCGCGCCGTTTCTTTGTCTTGTGGATGAAACGAAAATCGAGATTCTCCGCCACGCCCTCGCATACAAGCCGCGGATTTTTTCAGGGGAGGCTGGTCTGCGCGAGATCGCCTGCCTGGCCGATGTGGACATGGTGCTGGTGGCGATCGTTGGCACAGGCGGTTTGCGCCCGGCACTCGCGGCAATCAAAGCGGGGAAAGATCTCGCCGTCGCGAGTAAGGAGATTCTCGTAATGGCGGGTGAGATTGTGATGAGGGAGGCAGGCGATAAAAACGTGAACGTTTTGCCGGTGGACTCCGAGCACAATGCCATTTTTCAATGCCTGGAAAGTGGGAGGGGCCTTGGTGCCCCGAAAGATCGCGGCACTGAGGCCACTCCCACATTTCAATCTTCTGAGGTCAGACGCATCATCCTCACGGCTTCCGGCGGACCATTTCGCGAAAAGCCGCGAAAAGACTTTGATTCCATCACACCAGAACAGGCATTAAAACATCCCACGTGGAACATGGGCCCGAAGATCACGATCGATTCCGCAACCCTGTTCAATAAGGGCTTGGAAACAATCGAAGCACATTGGCTTTTTGGCGTTGAGATGGACCGCGTCGAAGTCGTCATCCATCCGCAGAGCATCGTTCATTCAATGGTGGAATTCGCAGACGGTTCCACGCTGGCGCAATTGAGCTATTCGAATATGTGCTTCCCGATCCAATACGCGGTGACATGGCCGGATCGCGTCCCAAACACTTTGCCACCGCTCGATTTTTCCAAGTTGTCGAAGCTGGAATTTTTTCCTCCGCGGTACAGTGATTTTCCAGCATTGAATATCGCGCGCCGGGCCGGCGCGATCGGCGGCACATTGCCAGCTGTGATGAATGCCGCGAACGAAATCGCTGTCGCCGCATTTTTGGATAGACGCGTGCGTTTCCCGGACATCTGGCAGATTGTCGAAGAAGTGATGAATCGGCACACACCCGTTGCGCACCCCGATCTCGATGCAATATTGGAAGCCGACCAGTGGGCGCGAGCCGAGGCGAGGAAATGCGTTAAAGCGTTAAAGCGTTGAACGGCGCGTCGCTTGCGCACGTCTCAGTTTCCATCTTTCACCTATTACAATGATTTTGCACATCGTCCGCGTCATCGTCGTTCTACTCGAAGTTCTCCTCCTGTTTAATCTGCTGATCGTGGTGCATGAATTGGGGCATTTTCTGGCCGCGCGCTGGCGAGGGCTTTACATAGAAAAATTCGGTGTCTGGTTCGGCAAACCGCTCTGGAAAAAGACGATCAACGGCGTCCAATACTCTCTCGGGTCCCTGCCGTTTGGAGGTTTCGTCGCGCTGCCGCAACTTGCGCCGATGGACATCATCGAGGGCAAGGCCGATCTAGATCGGGCCAGGTTACCGAAGATTTCAGCGCTCGATAAAATCATCGTAGCCGTTGCCGGCCCGCTGTTTAGTCTGCTCCTGGCGTTGTGTTTTGCGGTAATTGTCTGGGCGGTCGGTCACCCGGTCAGTGAAGCGGATTCAACGACTGTCATCGGTTATGTCACGCCCGATTCGCCGGCGCAGAAGGTTGGTTTGCAACCGGGCGATAGAATATTGTCGATAGACGGCAAGCCAGTCAGGCGTTTCATGGGTATGAACGACAGCGTCAGTTGGGATGTGGTGCGCAGCGAAGGCAAAAAAATCGCAGTGAAATTCCAGCGAGATGGCAAGGTGCAAACCGTTTGGGCGGAGCCTTACAAAGCAGAGACCCGCGGGTGGCGCAGGAAAAGTGTGCGCCAGTTACTCGTTTATCCGGCGGAGACACCCATCATCGCCAAAGTAGAGGCCAATACACCGGCTGCCGCGGCCGGGCTGCGTTCAGGTGACATCGTTCATGGTTTCAATCAAACACCGATCTACCATCCCATCGCCCTGTTGGAGTACATCAGCAAACATCCAAACGAAGAGCTTGTTCTTCAGGTGGAGCGAGATGGCTCGAGATTGGACGTTCGAGTGAAGCCTACGCTTCTGCCCACGGCTGGTGAAATGAAACCACGAATCGGAATTCAATGGGACAGCACCGGGATTGTGTCGATCCAACACCCGAACCCGATTGAACAGGTTTATAACAGCGTGACCAGCACACTCAAGACAATTGGTGCGGTCGCCTCGCCCAAATCTGATGTAAAGTTGCAGCACCTGAGCGGCCCGGTCGGGATTTGGAATATTTATGTAAGGCTTTTTGAAGCCGAAGGAGGTTGGAAGCTGGCGCTGTGGTTCAGCGTCATCCTTAATGTGAACCTCGCGATTCTAAATATGCTGCCGATTCCGGTGCTCGATGGCGGACACATCGTGCTGGCGCTCATCGAATCGGTGCGGCGCAAACCGGTGAACATGCGCGTGCTGGAAGTGGTTCAGACTAGCTGCGCGGTAGTGATCATCGGTTACATGCTCTACATCACGTTCTTCGATGTGCAGGATTTGCCGTTTGTCAGAAAACGGCTCGACCAACTCGAAGCGCAATCGCCGGTAAAGAACAGCCAGACGCCGTAGCGCCCGTTGCGGGGCTCATCTCAGCCACGTACAATAGGGACGTGCACATCGAGAATTTTGATCTTATATCTCTGGCCGCAGATCGAACTACCATCACTGTTTACAAACTTCCAGCTCAAGCTGAGGTAGTGGATATTAGCTTGATTTTTTCACTGAAATTTCGCGAGCCGGAGTTGATGGTCGATATTGAATCCCAACATGCGTGAGTTATCCTACTGCGAGAGTCCATTCGTTTATCACCGTCGCAAGACGCGCGAGGTGAAGGTGGGCAACGTCGGGATCGGTTGTGATAACCCGATCCGTGTCCAGTCGATGATTACCTGCGACACGATGGACACCGAGGCGTCGATCCAGCAGACGATCGAGTTGGCAGACGCCGGTTGTGAAATCGTCCGGATCACCGCGCCTACTGTCAAGGACGCGCGCAACCTCGAGGACATCGTCAAAGGCTTGCGCGAGCGCGGGCGCAATGTGTCGATCGTCGCCGACATCCATTTCAAGCCCGACGCAGCGATGGAAGCGGCCAAATGGGTAGACAAGGTGCGGATTAACCCCGGCAATTACGCGGACTCGAAGAAGTTCGTCATCCGCGAATACACCGACGAGCAATACGCGGCAGAGCTGGCGCGGATTCGGGAGCGTTTTTCACCGCTTGTCAATTTTTGCAAGCGACGCGGGATCGCCATGCGCATCGGCACGAATCACGGCTCGCTTTCGGATCGCATCCTGAATCGTTACGGCGACACGCCGCTGGGGATGGTGGAAAGCGCACTGGAATTCGCCAGGATCGCACGCGACGCGGATTACCACGATTTCGTTTTCTCAATGAAAGCGAGCAACCCGAAAATCATGATTGCCGCCTATCGATTGCTCGTCGCTCGATTAAACGAGCTTGGTCCGGATTGGAATTATCCATTGCATCTCGGCGTGACGGAGGCTGGTGAAGGCGAAGACGCGCGGATAAAAAGCGCGATCGGTATTGGCTCATTGCTCGCGGACGGAATTGGCGACACGATCCGCGTTTCGCTGACCGAAGACAGTCCCCACGAAATTCCGGTGGCGAAAGCGCTGATCGAGAACATCAGCAAAACGTCCGGCTCTCAACTCTCAACTCTCAACTCTCAACTCTCTTTCGATCCTTTCTCATATCAGCGGCGGGTCACCGAGACGATCGAACGCGATGGCGTGAAACTCGGCGGCACAGAATTGATTCGCGTCATCGTCCGACAAACGAACTTTGACAAGATCGCACATAAGATCGACCGAATGGGTGATTACAAGCCGGAGATTGTTTACGAAAGCTCCGGCGTCATTGAAGTCGATCCCCGGGATGAGCTCGAAATTGCGAAGGTCAATGCGGAACGAGATCCGCAATTTGTTACCGTAAAAGACAGTGTTGATCTTCCGATAATCGCGGCGTTCCGGCTACTCGCGGCGCGGTTGCAGGCGCGACATGCGATTTTGCTCAAGGACGTATTGGTAGGGGCCGTTGACCGCAACGGCCCTGGGCGATTGGGGTCAATCGCCCCTACCTTGGATTTTCCTGAGACCCTTCTGACCGCTTCCACCAACATCGGCTCGTTGGTGTGCGATGGAATCGGCGACGCGATTTTGGTGCAGGGAGAGGAGGCGCCGGGGCAAGCGCTCCGTTTAAGCTACAATACCCTTCAAGCGGCCGGTTCGCGGATTTTCAAAACTGATTACGTGGCCTGCCCTTCTTGCGGACGAACACTGTTTAATTTGCAAACCACGACGGCGAAAATCAAGGCAGCGACGTCGCATCTCAAGGGAGTAAAGATTGCGATCATGGGGTGCATTGTGAACGGCCCGGGCGAAATGGCGGACGCGGATTTTGGCTACGTCGGCGGTGCGCCGGGCAAAGTGAATCTCTACGTCGGCAAAGCGGCGGTGAAATTCAATATCCCCGAGGCGGAAGCGGTCGATCGGCTGAAAGATTTGATCCGCGAACATGGCAAATGGGTTGATACGCTGACCGAGCCCGCAACCGTAGAAGTGGTCTGATATCGCCAGCCGCAGCTTTACTCGACAGTGATCGTTTCTTCAGCGGTTCCGAAGCGACTGACCGCGCGCACGTGCCACTCACCAGGTATCAACTGCCAAAAAAATCTCGCATCTTGCCGCGCTGAAATTTGCTCGCCATTAACGAACCAACGCACATCGCCGGCGAGAGCCGCGGTAAGTTCGACCATCTGTTGTGACGCCGGCAGGACCGGATCGATCTGGTAGCGCGCGTTCGGCGGTGGACTGATAATACGAAAATCGGCTCGGACATGCGCGCCGATGGTATTGTCACGGCTCGCGCACCAACGGCTGTACGCGTCGGGCAAAAGCAATTTCCCATCCGCTGCGAAATAATCTGATGAATAATCGCGCGGCTCCGTTCCGGCGAGAAAGAGTTCGCTCAGTTTGGCCGGACTGAAACGCGATGGAAGCAATCCTGTCGCCTTGCAAATCTCACGGCGCACCAGCTTTTCGTTCTCCACCGGCAGATCCAGCGGGTGATCGCGCCGCAGTAATTCCTGCATCACAGCGGCCCAAAGCGGTGTCGCAGCGCGGACGGCAAACGTATCGTGCATGGGGCGCCCGTCGAAATTTCCCGCCCAGACTGCGACGGTGTGCTCTCTGTCGAACCCAACTGTCCACGTGTCACGGAAGCCGCTGCTAGTTCCAGTTTTTACAGCAATGCGCTGCTCAAATGCCAGCGCCGAGCGGGTTCCAAAACTTCTTTGTCGCGCTTCGTTATCGCACAAAATATCGGTGATGATTGAAGTCGCTTCAGTTGAAGCGATACGCACGATCGGTTGATGCTCAGCAGCCAAAAATTTCGCGCGCATTGCAGTGCCGCCGCGAGCCAGTCCAGCATAGGCAGCAGCAAGATCGACAAGTCGCGTTTCAGCATTCCCCAAAACGAATCCCGCACCGTAATCCGCCAGTCCCTGCGGAAAATCGAAGCCCCACTTTTGTAGTTGATAAAACGCTGGCCGCGCCCCGAGCCGGCTCAACGTGAACACCGCCGGCACATTCAACGAACAAGCGAGCGCTTCGCGCAAGCGCACCGGCCCAAGATAATGACGATTGTAATTTTGCGGATCGTAGTCGGCATACTCGTCGCGAATTGCATCGGGCGTGTCCGGCAGCAAGCTCCCAGCGGTGAGCAAGCGTTTATCGATCGCGTCCAGGTAGACGAACGGTTTCAGTGTGGATCCACAACTTCGCGGTTGCATTGCACCGTTGATTTGCGAGAGCGCGTAGTTTTCCGAGCCAACCATGGCGCGAATTGCGCCGGTGGCATTTTCGATCACCACCACGGCGGCCTGTGTGATGTCATGCCGATTTAACGCTGACAAATGCGAGCGAGCCAAACGTTCGATCGCGGTCTGCAAATTGAGATCCAGCGTTGTCCTGACGGTCCCGTGTGATCCTGGGTTTCGCGCCACGACCGCGTCAACAAAATGCGGTGCAAGTCGCGGCGAATCCGCGTGCACGATTTTCGGCGGCTGGGCAAGAAGCTGTTCCTGATCGCGGTCGATAAAACCGAGCTGAACCAGCCGCGCAAGCGACCGAGCGTATTTGCGTCCTGCCTCTTCTGGATGTCGCCACGGATTTAAGCGCGTCGGCGCCTGGGGCAAGCCGGCCAGAAAAATCGCTTCGCTTAATGTAAGATCTCGCGCCGATTTATCGAAATATGCGCGAGCGGCAGCTTCCGGGCCGATCCGCCGATTACCGTAGCTGCTGCGGTTCAAATATTCTGCGAGGATTCGCTCTTTACTCCAGCGGTGCTCGAGCTTCCAAGCGATGATTGCCTCGTACAATTTCCTGCTCCAACTGCGCCGCTCTCGCCCTGTCGCCAATTTCACCAGTTGCTGTGTGATAGTCGATGCGCCGGAAACAAGATGACGCGATCGCAAATTGCGTGCGGCCGCGGCGGCCAAGGCATGCCAGTCAATACCGCTATGTTCGTAAAACCGGCGATCTTCCAAGGCCACAGTTACGCGCGGCAGCCACAATCCCACACGCTCAAGCGGAATTGGGAATTGCGTGCGCGCTTCCGCCGACGCGAGCTCGGCAATTTCGCGGCCACGACAATCCAGGAGCGTCAAAGTCCCGGCGGGCGATTGTTGTAGCTCGCGAGGGATTGGAATCCACCAAACGATTGCAATGGCCATCGCCAGAACGATCACTGGCCAGATCAAGAATGACCGATAAGGCAGAATTAATCGGCGGAGATCACGCATAAACTGGAAGGCGATAGCCCCGAGAAACGGCTGTCGTACATGGGCGCGACTTGCGTGGCGGGCCAGCGAAATGTTCCCGCCGCCGTTGCACGCGCCAAGATCGAATATGTGCCCGAGCCCGGATCGACTGTGTCGAAATACAGTAGCGCAGAGCGATCGCGCATCTCGGAGTACGATAAGCCCAACAAGCGATCCTGCGGATCCGGTGGCGGAAGTTGAAAGAATTTGCCAACGAGTGCGAGATTCGGATTCACGACTTCAAGACCCGCCGGCAGCGCATCTTCCAATGCCACAAAATTTTGAAGCTTTCGCGTGTTCAGCCGGTAAGTGATCAGCAATTGGTCGCCCAGCTTTAACGGAGCTTCGGAAGTTCCGACGCGATTGGAGTCGGTCAGATTTTTGACGACGCGTTCGATTCGGAATCCACGATCTACGCGGTCAGTATTGACTTCTTTAGTCGAGTATTCTGCTTGCAGCAAAAACGTAAGTGCGCCCTGATTGAGACCTTTAATTGCCAAGACCTTTTCAATCTTGCTGTCGGGCCA
>Ga0209689_1003786_pt1 | contig 11085 bp, 11 predicted proteins | sample GraSoiAngelo_149_FD_187119 | JGI IMG/M metagenome (GOLD analysis project Ga0209689, IMG submission 187119) | Grasslands soil microbial communities from the Angelo Coastal Reserve, California, USA - 14_1009_09_30cm (SPAdes) (version 2) | ecosystem: Environmental > Terrestrial > Soil > Grasslands ...
CATACTGGCACTAGAGATGCGCGCTGATCCTGGATCGCGACTCTGCGGCGAGATCTATCCGAAGCTGGGACAACCACAACCGTCCGACACTATACACGGCCGGAATAGCTGTATAGCTCCGCGCTGACTAAGCTGGCAGCTCCCCGCTTTGGTTTTGTGGTGGCCAGATCGGGCCCAAATCAACGGCCCGCGTTGACCAAAGCCCATCCTTAACACCCAGCATACCCCCACGTCTAACCTGGATAACCGGCGCACGGTGCGCCGGCTCTCAACGTTGTGGAGGTAGTTAATGTTTGCTCGTTCATTGGCGCTCGGCGCCATGATGCTCGTCGGCGTAGCGGGAATCTCGGTTGCTCAATCGACTGCCGCTCCCCAAGCCAAGCCACGCGCCGGCGACGAATTCCGCGGTCGCCGCGGACCCGGTCGCGACTTCATGTCCGATCTCAATCTGACTGACGCCCAGAAGGCGCAGATCAAGGCAATCCGCCAGAAGTATCAACCGCAGAATGAGGCGCTCCGCACCCAGGCCAAGCCGTACATCGACGCGGCCCGTGCTGCCCGCCAGAAAGGTGACACCGCTGCAGCTCGCAGCAACTTCGAAAAGGCTCGCCAGGTGATGCAGGGCGGCCAGTCCATTCGCACTCAGGAAACGGCGGAAATTCGCAACGTCCTGACTCCCGCGCAGCAAGTAAAGTTCGACGCGCGGCAGAAGGAGATGGCTGATCGTCGCGCGAAAGGCGATCACAAGGGTTGGGGCAAGAAGGGTTTAGGCGCTCCCGCCAAGTCGTCGTAAGTTAGAAGTCAGAGAACGCGAAAAGCCTCCGGCACTCAATGGTGTCGGAGGCTTTTTGCGTCAATCGGCAAGACTACCAGCACGCGGCGGCAAAAACTAACTTTGCGATACCGAGCCAGTTCAGTCTGCTTACGCGCTATACGCGAGGTATCTCATCAATGGGAACTGAAGTCGTACAGCTCACGCGCCGCGGTTTTGGCCAGACGTCGCGCCGCGACGCGTGGTGGGTTCAACCGCTCGTCGCCTTCATCATTCTCACCGCATTTGTCGTCTACGCCACGTGGGCAGCGTTTCAGAACAAATACTATTCGTTCGGCAACTACCTCTCGCCGTTTTACTCACCTCTGTTGTACGCGAATTCACCCCATGCCTGGATTCAGGGGACGCGGCCATGGTGGGTTCCGGGATTTCTGCCGTTCTCTCCCGCGCTGCTGATTCTGCCATTTCCCGCAGGCTTTCGACTCACCTGTTACTACTACAGGGGGGCGTATTACAAGAGCTTCTGGGCGGATCCGCCGAACTGTACCGTCGGAGAGCCCCGTCACAGCTACCGCGGCGAGCGTTTCTTCCCACTCGTTATTCAGAACATCCACCGCTACTTCCTGTACGCGGCCCTCGTTTTCCTGGTCATTCTCTCTCACGACGCCTACAAGGCGTTTTTCTTCTTCGACCGCAACACCGGTCGCCAGAATTTTGGTATCGCCCTCGGCACTGTCGTGCTGTTTGTGAACGTTGTTCTGCTGGGAGGCTATACCCTCGGTTGTCACTCCCTTCGGCATCTCGTCGGCGGATATCTCGATCGCCTCTCCCGGGCGCCGGTTCGCAAGACAACCTACGATTGTGTCAGCTGCCTCAACCGCGGTCACATGCGCTGGGCATGGCTCAGTCTCGTCTGGGTCGCGTTCTCCGACGTGTTCATCAGACTTTGCGCGATGGGCATCTGGCACGACGTGAGGCTGCTCTAGGTGCCTGAATACCAGAGGCACGAGCACGACGTGCTCGTCATCGGCGCCGGTGGCGCCGGCCTGCGCGCGGCAATCGAAGCGGCACACGTCGGCGCTTCCGTTGGGCTCGTCTGCAAATCGCTGCTCGGCAAAGCACATACTGTCATGGCGGAAGGTGGCGTCGCGGCTGCACTCGCCAACGTCGACGATCGCGACAACTGGAAAGTTCATTTCGCAGACACGATGCGAGGTGGTCAGTACCTGAATAACTGGCGCATGGCCGAGCTGCACGCGAAGGAGGCGCCCGATCGCGTTCGCGAGCTCGAGGCTTGGGGGACCGTCTTCGATCGAACTCCCGACGGCCGCATCCTGCAGCGCAATTTTGGTGGCCACAAATATCCGCGCCTGGCTCACGTCGGGGACCGCACTGGCCTGGAGATGATCAGGACACTTCAGGACTACGCGATCTATCAGCCGATCGACGTGCACATGGAGTGCACGATCGTATCGTTGCTCAAAGACGGCAACCGCATCGCCGGTGCCATCGGGTACGACCGCGAGCGGGGCAGGTTCAAGCTTTTCTCGGCCAAGGCGGTCGTGTTGGCGACTGGCGGGATCGGTCGAGCCTACAGTGTTACCAGCAATAGCTGGGAGTACACGGGGGACGGACACGCCCTCGCCTACAACGCGGGCGCTGCGGTCCAGGACATGGAGTTCGTGCAGTTCCATCCGACGGGAATGGTGTGGCCACCAAGCGTCCGCGGAATTCTGGTGACGGAAGGCGTTCGTGGAGAGGGCGGGATTCTCGTCAACAAGGAAGGCCGTCGTTTCATGTTCGACGACATCCCCGAGAACTATCGAAATCAGACTGCCGACAGTGAAGAGGAAGGGTGGCGCTACACCCAGGGCGACAAGAATGCGCGCCGTCCTCCCGAGCTACTCACTCGCGATCACGTCGCCCGTGCGATTATGAAGGAAGTGCGCGAAGGGAGGGGCAGTCCGCACGGCGGCGTCTTCCTGGACATCTCCTGGATTCGCTCGAAGCTCCCCAATTCGGAAGAGCACATCAAGAAAAAGCTTCCCAGCATGTACCACCAGTTCAAGCAGCTGGCGGACATCGACATCACCAAGGAGCCGATGGAAGTAGGCCCGACGACGCACTACGTGATGGGAGGAGTGCGGGTCGACGGCGACACGCAGATGTCGACGGTTCCCGGGCTGTTCGCCGCTGGAGAAGTGGGCGCCGGATTGCACGGCGCCAACAGACTTGGCGGCAATTCGCTGTCAGATCTGCTCGTATTCGGTATGCGCGCCGGGAAGTTTGCTGCCGAATACGCGGGCAGACAGACTGCGCCGCGGGCCGATACGCAGCAGGCGGATGACATCGTCCGCGTCGCTCTCGAGCCGTTCAATCGGCAGGGCGGTCAGAATGGTGAGGGACCCTATCAGGTCGAACACGATCTGCAGGCGATGATGCAGGAGTTGGTCGGGATCGTGCGACGCGAAGACGAGATGCGGCGGGCGCTGGACTCGCTGAAGGCGTTGCGAGAAAGGGCGCGCAAGGTTTCGGTGGCAGGAAACAGGGAGTACAATCCGGGATGGCACACCGCGCTCGATCTCCAGAATCTTCTGACGGTTTCCGAGATCGTCGCGCGTGCCGCTCTCGAGCGAAAGGAAAGCCGCGGCGGACATTTCCGTGACGACTTTCCGGAGAAGGATCCGAGTTATGGAAAGTTCAACATCGTTATCAGGCGCGGTCCGGCCGGTGAGATGCAGGTGACGCGCGAGCAAATTCCCGAGATGCGTGACGATCTCAAGCGAATCATCGAGGAGAACAAATAAATGGACGCTGGTCCAAGCGTTCGCGAGAAGAAGGTAAGCTCCGTCACGGAAGCGCTGGCGCGGAACGTCGTCGAAAGTGGGCAGCGGGCTGCGGCGCGGAGCGACACCAGCGCCGGGACCGAGAAGCGCAGCGCAACCTTCCGTGTCTGGCGTGGTGCGGGACCGACCGGCGAGCTGCGCGATTATTCGACCAGCGTCTCAGAAGGCATGGTCGTCCTCGATGCCATCCACCAGATCCAGGCCGAGACGGCCGGCGACCTCGCCGTGCGCTGGAACTGCAAGGCTGGAAAGTGTGGATCGTGTTCGGCGGAGATAAACGGCATGCCGCGGCTGATGTGCATGACGAGATTGAGCGAGCTGGATCTGCAGAAGCCGGTTACGGTGGAACCCATGCGCGCCTTCCCGCCGGTAAAGGATCTCGTCACCGACGTCTCTTCTAACTTCCGCGCCAAGAAACGGATCCGCCGTTTCACTCCGCGTCCTCCGGACGCACCGGACGGCACCTGGCGGATGGCTCAAGCTGACGCTGATCGCGTGCAGGAATTCCGGAAATGCATCGAGTGCTTCCTCTGTCAGGACGTGTGTCATGTCCTGCGCGATCATCATCTTCATGAGCAGTTCATAGGACCGCGCCTGCTGGTCCACGCCGCCCAGCTCGAAATGCACCCGCTGGACATTCTCGATCGTACCGATGACCTCAAGGAGAGCCACGGCATCGGTTACTGCAATATCACGAAATGCTGTACCAAGGTTTGCCCCGAAAACATCACCATCACCGATAACGCGATCATTCCACTTAAGGAGCGCGTGGTCGACAAACATTACGACCCGCTGGGGAAACTCGTGCGACTGGTGCGGGGTAGGAACTCAGCGGACAGGCATCAGGGGGAAGTCCGGTGAAGGAGCAGTTCAAGCTCAAGCCGATCTCGAAGGAAGCGATTCCCCGCGCGATTGAGAAGGCAGAGAGATATCGTCTGATCAACGAAGCGTGGGCGGCGGAGAGTATCTGCCGCGACATCCTCGACATCGATCCCGTGAACCAGCAGGTGCTCGTGATCCTCGTGCTTGCGCTCACTGATCAAGTCGCCAGCGGCCACGCGACGATGATGAAGGCGGTTCACGACACTCTGCCGCGTATCACCGACTCGTACCAGCGCGCATACTATACAGGTATCGCCTCAGAGCGCCGAGGCCAGGCGCATCTGTTGAGGGGAGGTATGGGAAGCGGCGGCATGGCGTACGACGCGTTGAAGGACGCCATGGCCTGGTACGAGAAAGCAGAAGCAATTCGACCAGCGGGAAACGACGATGCAATTCTTCGCTGGAATACATGTGCACGACTCATAAGCTCCAACAGTCAGCTGACTCCGCACGTCGAGTCCGCTTACGAACCCGCGCTGGAAGATTGAATGCAGTTACATCCGGGACGACATTTTTCGCTGATATTCTTGGCTTCGTTGGTTCTGGCGGGCCCTATGCTCGCGCAGCAGAAAACTCAAATGCCTCCGACGACTCCGGCGAAAACAGGAAAGGCCGGAATTTCGGGGGTAATCATTGACAGCCTCAACTCGCGCTACCTCGTTGGCGCTGAAGTAGTCGTGCAGGGTGCGAACGTGTCCCGCATTACCGACTCGCTCGGCAAGTTCCGCGTCGACAGCTTGTCTCCCGGAACTTATCAGGTTGGAGTTTTCCATCCGCTGCTCGATACACTCGGGCTCTCGCTTGCTACCCAACCCTTCCATCTCGGTGCCGACAGTGCCAGTTACATCGTGCTGGCAATTCCCTCGGCGACGACGATCATAAAGCAGGCTTGCCCGCCTCCGGGACCCCGGGCGCAAGGCACGTCGGCGGTGATTGGTCACGTGACCGATCCGGAATCGCTGGCCCCGGTGGCGGGTGCCGATGTCTCGATCGCCTGGACACAGATCGAGGTCTCGAAGGAGATTGGATTTCGCAAAACGCCGCGCGTTTTGCGCGACAGCACCGACGCGCAAGGGGCGTTCAAGATCTGTAGCTTGCCGAGCGACATGCAGGCGACGCTGCAGGCGCGAAAAGGCCGCTCGGTGACGGCCGAAGTTCCAATCACCCTCGGTCAACAGGAGACCGAGCTCTTTGCCCGTACGCTGCTGCTATCCAAAGCAGACTCCGGCGCCAAGACCGGCAACGCCAGCGTCTCCGGAAAGGTTGTACTGGAAGGAGCGCCCTCAAACTCAGGCACCCGCGTCCAGCTCATGGGCACCGATGCCATTGCGATGACCAACGAAAAGGGCGAGTTCACTATGCGCAATCTGCCCTCGGGCAGCCACGTTCTTCTTGCCAGGCACCTTGGTTTCGGCGCCGAGACGGTTCCGGTCGATTTGTCGTCGCGAGAGCCGAAGCAGGTGGCGATCAAACTGCCGAAGTACGTGGCGATGCTGGACCCCGTCGTCGTCACGGCGCGGCGACAGGCGAGCCTCGACAAAGTCGGGTTCACCCAAAGGCAAAGGTCGGGACAGGGCTATTACCTGGGGCCGGACCAGCTTCAGTCGATACACGCCAATTATCTCACCGACATTTTGCGCCGGGTCCCGAGCCTGAAAATCGTTTCGACTCCAACTGGCGATGTTGTTACCAGCTCTCGGGGTGTCAGCAGCTTCGGCAGCGATCCGTGTGTGCAATACTATCTCGACGACATGCCGTGGATGTCGGCGACACCGGGGGACATCAACCAGTTCGTCAACGGCAATGAGGTGGTGGCAGTCGAGGTTTACGCAGGACCCGGCGTTCCGGCACAATACACGCGTGGTATGCAGGATTGCACGACGGTCGTTCTCTGGACGAAGTTCAAGATTCGCGACAAATAACGGAGCATCCGCACCAAGCTTCGCTTGCGGTAACCCGAAGTCGGAGTCCATATGACGCTACGCATGGCAGTTCTGCCGCTCAGCACGGCAGCGGCGCTCACAATCGGCGCGTGCTCTTCGCTTCAGCGAATCGGAAACGCGGTCTCCCGGGCACAGGTGGTGATGTACAACGTCGGAGGATCTCCCATCGGCACCGGCGATATCTGGCAGGACAAGAACGGCCTGGTCCACGTCGACGTGGCCACCATCGCGCTGCCGGCCGGAACTCACGGCATCCATTTTCATCAGGTCGGCAAGTGCGAGGGCGGCACGACAGCCTTCTCGACAGCTGGCGGGCACTACAATCCGATGGGAATGGAGCACGGACTGAACAATCCGAAGGGTCCGCACGCCGGTGACAATCCGAACATCGACGTTCCCGCCAGTGGAGTCGGGACCATTTCGTTCACGACCAATCGAGTTACTCTGACTCCAGGTCCGACGACTCTGCTCGATGCGGATGGCAGCTCGCTGGTGATCCACGCCAATGCTGACGATCAGATAACAAATCCGGCAGGCAACAGCGGCGCACGCATCGCCTGCGGCGTGGTGCGGGCGCTGCCGTGACCAAGCGGGGCAAGCAGACGGCCGCGCGAAACGCGGTCGGCAAGGCGCACATCAATCTGGCGAAGGCGCTCGCCGCGGTGTTCGCCGCCGGCGTCTACACCAAGGAAGAACTGCAGGCCGCGGTGTGTACCTACGTCGCGGAGATGAAGCAGGGCGGCGAGACGGGAGAAGAGGTGGTGCGAGCGGCTCAGGGGCTCGTCAGAGAAGTCGGCGTCCGATTTCCGTCGTCCGAGCGGACGCAGATACTGCTGGCCGACATGGTTACCTGGTGTCTCGCGGAGTATTATCGCGAGAGTGCGTGAGCGGGTCGCCCGCGTCCTCTTTTCTGCTCGTAGAGAGCGGTATCCGCCTGCGCCAGCAGGTCGGCTAGCATGGTTCCTTCTGCTTTTGACCGGGTCGCGCCGACGCTGAGCGACAGGTCGTAACCGCGCTCGCTCTCGCGATTGTGGGCGGCAACCCGGGCCCTGATGCGGTCGCACACGAGCTCCGCGGTCTGATCCGAATCGACGGTCATCAATGCCACGAACTCGTCGCCGCCAAGGCGCGCGATGATGTCCGCCTCGCGACAACTTTCGCGCAGCACGCGCGCGGTGTCGATGAGGGCGCGATCGCCGGCGAGGTGTCCGTAAGTGTCGTTGATGTACTTCAGATGGTCGACATCGATGAAGATCATCAGGACGTCGCGCTCCATGCGCATCGCCAGCTTGAGCGCCTGCTCCGAGAGCGTGATGAACGCGCGACGATTGGGCAGCCCCGTCAGCTCGTCGACGAGCAGCAGCGCCTTGAGATCATCCTCGGCTCGTTTCTGCGCGGAGATGTCGTGGTACATGGCGTACACGCGACCGGGCTGGTTGGCGACGCCAAAAGGCGTCGCCGAGATGGCGACCCAAAGCGTATGGCCATCCTTGTGGCGTCGCAACGCTTCAACTCTCAGGTTCTCGCCGGCGGCGACGCGCGCAGTGAGATGCTCGCCGTCCTCGACCAGTTCCCGAGGAACGATGAGGTCGTTGATGTTCTGGCCAACGGATTCGTCCTCGGTGTAGCCGAACATGGTCGTGAACTGGCCGTTGATCCTGATGATGTGATCGTGCTCATCGAGGATCGCAATCGCTTCCGGGGCGTTCTCGAACAGCGTCGCGAAGTATACGTTCTGCGTCTGTAAAGCTTCGTACAGACTCTTGCGGTCGGTGACATCGATCGCGATTCCAACGGTACCGGAGATACGTCCGTCGGCTGCGCGAAGCGGCTCGACGCGCGTCTCGAAAGAGCGCCCGCGCCAGTTAGTCTCGTAACGAACGAGCTCGCCCTGGAGCGCGCGCAGGTGGGCGGCCAGCGGTGTGAAGCCTGGGTCTCTGGTCTTGAGGACCTCATAGAGAGTCATGCCCACCTGCCCGGCGCTGGTGCCGATCAGGTGCAGGCCGGCACCCTGAGAGAACGTGATGTTGAGCTGTGCATCAGTCGACCAGAGGTTGACGGGCACTGACTCCAGCATGAAGCTGAGCCGCCGTTCGGAATCCGTTCCAACCTGACGGGTCTGGAGCGGCGCGACTGGGGAGCGGGATCTCGGCCTCCCGAAAAAGCGATTCAGGAGGCTGCCGAGTGGCTTGAAGGGCCGCAACACTGCGGAAGGAGACGTCAACTTGCCTCTCATTCTCTCACCCTTCCATCGCGGACGCAATGATTTCTGCGCTCACGGTGCCTCGACCTCGCCATTAGCCACTCAGCGTGGATTTCGGCGGTAGGAGATCCGCCAGATCGTGCCACCAGTATCGTCAGTGAGGAAGAGAGAGAAATCGGCAGCGAGCGCGAGTCCGGTCGGGCGGTGGCTCCCGTGTGGCGACCGCCCAGGAGCGGGTGTCGGATTCACGAAACAGACAAAGAACAGCGCTTTTCTCATCGAGCCCTCGCGGTTTCAAGCCGTTCCCGACAGCGGCAAATCCCGCACCCGATTTGCCGAATTTCGAGTCACGTTCCATCTTCGTAGCCAGCATTTTCCTCTCGGAGGAAATCATGATTCTGGTTGCAGGCGCCACTGGGGTACTGGGCTCGGAAATAGTGCGCCGCCTCACTGCCCGCGGCGAGAAAGTGCGCGCAATGGTCCGCGTCACTTCAGCCCCCGAAAAAGTCGATCGCCTGAAGGCACTGGGAGCTGAGATCGTGCGAGCCGACGTAAAAGAGCCCGCAACTTTGCAGGCGGCGTGCGCCGGCACGGATGCCGTGATCTCCACGATTACGACGATCCTGACATCGCAGCCCGGCGATTCGTTCGAGGCTACCGATGGGGAAGGAACCAAGTCGCTCATCGACGCCGCGAAGAAGGCGGGTGCATCGAAATTCGTCTTCGTGTCGTTCGACACCACGAAGGCGGGCGACAATCCGCTGACGAAGGCGAAGAGGGAAGTAGAGGAGCACCTCAAACAGAGCGGCCTCGACTACACCATTTTGCATTCGACGCTTTTCTGTGAGAGTTGGTTGGGGTCGATGCTCTTCGCCGACCCCGTGGCTTGCACGGCTAAAGTGTACGGGAAGGGAACGGAAAAGCTCAGGTACGTTGCGGTGGCCGATGTTGCGGAGTTCGCCGTGCAATCGCTGACGAATCCGATTGCTCACAACGCGACGATTCCAATCGGTGGCCCGGACGAGATAAGCCAGCGTGACGCCGTTCGCCTTTTTGAGGAAGCGTATGGTAAGAAGTTCAGCGTCATCGAAGTTCCCGAAGCGGCACTGGAGGCGCAATGGAGCTCCGCCCAGAATCCCTTCGACAAGACTTTTGCCGGATTGATGCTGGGAGTCGCGCGCGGCTTCGACAGTGGAATGCAGCCGCCATTCGACAAGTTTCCAATGCAGATGACGTGTCCACGCGACTTCGTAAAGAAGCAGGCTCGGGCCGCCGGTTATTCCGGAGCCAGCGTACAGCGAGACATTAGCAGCAGCAACGGGAGAACTGAAACCGGCGCTGAGCTGCGGTGACAAAAAAAGGGTCGGTGATAATCACCGACCCTTTTGGCCCTGCTTGTTCGCGAGTAGCCAGCCGACGCGATTCGGCCTCAGAGCGTTCAGCTCGTGCCGCAGGCAGTTCTCACACGCCCTGCGTCACTGGGCATGTAGATGGCGAGCGCGCTGGCTTTCGCTGTGGCCGAATTGGTGCCGATTGCCTCGCCCAGCACCTTGACCGTCGACTTCGACTGCTGGACCGGATTGACGATTACGGCGTTGGCTCCAACCTTGGCTGCGCCGTTACGGATCTGGGTCTGCAGCTGGTTATCCGTTGTCCAGACGGAGTTCCCCGATGCCTCGATCCACGCCAGCTCGTAATAGTCGTACGGCACATCCGCGCGTGCGTTGAAGACTGCTATCGCATTGGCGCATGTCGGCGCGCGGCTCATCGCCGGATTGATGTCGGTCGTCGTTTTCTTGACGCCGGCACACGCTGACCCCGCGGCGAGCGCGCACGCGAGCGCGATTCCCTTGAGTGTTTTGGTTTTCATCATCGTGACTCTCCTGCGGTGCGGGTGGATGCCCCTCGTCGTGCAGCGGGCAACCATATTTTTTTAGCAAACACAGGGCCGTTCACGCTCACAAAGCTGAGCTGAGCCGTGATTTGTTTCTTATTGGTTCACTCCGCTGGCGAGGAAGCCGCCATCGACCGCCAGGAGATGCCCGGTGACGAAACTGGCGGCCTCCGATGCGAGAAAAACCGCCGCCCCGGCGAGCTCTTCCGGCTGGCCGAAACGGCGCATCGGCGTCCGCATCAACAGCTCCCGGCCGCGATCAGTGCCCTCGAGAAGTCCTTCATTCAGGGCGGTGCGAAATACGCCCGGCAGGATCGCATTCACGCATATGCCGTACGGGGCCCACTCCACAGCCAGCGACTTGGTGAGTGCGGCGACGCCGGCTTTGCTCGCTCCATACGCCGCGACTTCGTGGAGCGCAACGAGAGATGTGAGCGATCCAATGTTGATGATCCGGCCATAGCGCTTCTCGATCATGTGCGGACCGAAGGCGCGGCAGGTTCTCAGCATCCCGGTGAGATTCGTGTTCATGATAGCGTTCCACT
>Ga0209689_1003791_pt1 | contig 11083 bp, 14 predicted proteins | sample GraSoiAngelo_149_FD_187119 | JGI IMG/M metagenome (GOLD analysis project Ga0209689, IMG submission 187119) | Grasslands soil microbial communities from the Angelo Coastal Reserve, California, USA - 14_1009_09_30cm (SPAdes) (version 2) | ecosystem: Environmental > Terrestrial > Soil > Grasslands ...
CACCGGTCTTGCGATCACATTCATTAGTCGATCTCCAATAAGCGATGGACCCCACTAGGAGCGTCAAGATTAACGCGAGCAAAATCGCGCGTGCACTCCACTTTAGGATTCGCTTTATTTTCATGTCCCTAACGAGTTGTAAGGGGGAGCTGTTAGCTTCCCTGGGAAGGTCCGAGCTGGACTGGCACCAGCTTTTCCTACAGAAGAATCAGAAGCCTCCGCTGAGACCGCCAATGTTGTCACCTTTGCGCCCTTGATTAGCAGCCACAGCAGGATCGCCAGTTCTCCAAGCAGGACCGGCTGCGCAATCCGAAAAGCAGCATCGTAGTAAGGCGGGAATAGTAGGGCGATAAGGCTGAGGACCAGATAGGCGAAGCAGCCGAGCATTAGCCAGACGCCGAGAAAGCGCGGCAAGAAACCGGAGCGATAAACAAGCAGCCCAAAGGGAAAGAGCCACAGACCCCAGAAAATCTCGTTCGTAAACTGTCCCTGGTTATGCACACGGATGAACAGGTAAGCCAGAGCATCCCGCTGTGGTTTCTCGAAGACGGCGAGGAAATCGGCGCCGTGGAAGAGGGTCAAAGCGGCGATGTTATTCAGCGCGTTCATAAAGCCAATGGCGGCGGAGACCAGAACAAACGACAACATCAGCCGAGCCCATGTCCTGTTGACGTCGCTGAGCAGGCGGTAGAGAGCCAGGCCGAGGCAGATGAAAATGACCGAGGAAAACAGGTCAGCGACGATGCAAAGACGGAAAAGCATCTCGTGAGTCAGGATGTTATTTGCCGTCGCGGTGGCATTCCCGCGCACGATCAGTTTGCCCGGAACATACAAGAGACTGAAGGGCGCGGTGAGTACGAGCGATAGGTAGACCGCGCCCGCGATGCGTGCTGCTTTATTGGTTGGGTGCATACGTTTCAGTTTTTCAGCTTTCAAATTTTCAGTTTTTCTACGTGCATCAGATGGGTCCGCGATAACGGCGCAGCCGGACTGCTGCAGCGAGGAATGCCGCGGCCACAACGAGCCCGATCCAGAGACCTGGCGTGCTCAGATATCTTCCTGGGGTGAGTTGTGACAGCGAGTCGATCGTGGGGTGGCCCTGTCCGTGGAAACCAAAAGCGTGCGGCGCGAATCCCATCAAACGGTGCGTCAGCATGGAGGCGAAGTGCGAAGTGTTGAAGGTTATCTTCTCGAAGATTTGAATCGCGATCAGTGGCAACACGGCCCAGAGGAAGGTCGCGCGCCGCGCCCAGCCTGAGACCAGCAGCAGCCAGCCGTAGATCGGCGCATGCCAGAGCGCGATCGCGACGAGACCGTAGAGTAGCACCAACCAGCTCTGAAAGAACGGTACGTGGGCCCACGTCGTCGCCGGGCTCATACCATGGAAGATGAGGACTACGCTGGTTTCCAACACCATGATCAGCTGCACGCAAACCGTGATTACGAAGGCAATTAGCGGCAGAACCACCAGCGGAATGGTCGCCTTAGACAGCACGGTCGTGAGATCCGAAACCGGCAGCGACTTCCAGAAAAGGATGCTGCGATCCCGACGTTCACTATGGAGCGCGTCGAGGCAATAAAACACGCCGACGATGAACACGATGAAGATCATCATCATAGCCGCCAGGTCATACGGCTGCTCGATTGCGGCGCGTTGATGCGCAGGGTCGAGCAGCAACACGGCGCGCCTGCGGTCGGCCAGGCCAATTGTGCTAATCGCAAAGCCGAACACCTGGACCGCGGCGACGATCAGCGGCACGATATAGATTGAACGGTTCTCCCACAGCTCTCGCCACACCGACCAGTACAGCGGTCGGGTCGGCGACATGGGCGCAGGCGTGATTACCTGCGATTCGATCGGAGATTCGGGCACCGTGTTCGATTGAGTATTCATGTAGTCGCTCCTCCTTGGCGCGCCGTAGCCTTGTGCGAAAGCGGCTGTGCCACGCCGGCCTGATTAGTCATTACGGCAATAAACAAGTCCGCGATGCTAGGCCTGCGTACCTCGCCAAGCGCAGCAAGTTGGTCACGATCGACATGATCGAACAACAGGACGCTGCGGCCGAACACCGGGCGCTCGTGAATCGGCTTGAGCGCCCGCGCTGCATCGAGATGCTCGGGATTCGCAATCACTTCCAGATAGCGCGACTCGAATTCTTCCATGCTGCACTCGAGGACGATGCGACCGCGGTCGATGAACATGAGATCGGTGAGGACGTCCTGGATCTCTTCCACCTGATGTGTCGTCACCACGATGGTGCGGTTGCGATCGAAGTAATCGTTCAGCAGTGAATCGTAGAACTGTTTCCGATAGAGGATGTCGAGGCCAAGCGTCGGCTCGTCGAGCACCAGCAATTTCGCGTCAATCGCCATGACCAGAGCGAGATGCAGCTGAGCCACCATGCCCTTCGACAATTGTCTGACCTTGCTGGTGCGTTTGATGGTGGTCTTCGCCAGAAAAGCTTCCGCCTTCGCGCGATCGAATCGTGGATGCACGCCGGCGACGTAATCGAGCATCTGCGAAACCCGAATCCAGCGCGGCAGCACGGCGACATCGGCAATAAAAGAGACATCGCGCATGAGCTGATCGCGTGCGGCCCAGGGATCGCGTCCGAGCACTTTTAATTCTCCGTCGTATGAAGTGAGGCCAAGAATTGCGTTCAGCGCGGTGGTCTTGCCTGCGCCGTTGGGCCCGATGAGCCCGAGAATGCGGCCCTCTTCGACACGCAAATTGACGCCGTCCAAGGCGATGGTTGTGCCAAAAACTTTGCGCAGACCGCGTGCTTCTATAGTTGCCATGGTTTCAGCGTTGCCCCTTCCCGGTTTTCGATGACTGGCCGCCAGTGCCAGAACTGCGCTTCGCAGCGGCGGCACGCAGCAGTTCTTTCGGCGTGATGCCGAGCCGCTGAATGGTTGCGGCGATGCGCGGCCATTGTTCCGTGAGAAACTTTTCGCGTTCGCCCTTCAGCAACAGATTGCGCGCGCCGACGTTGACGAACATGCCGCGGCCGCGCTTCGTCTCGACCAGTTGCTCGTCGACCAGTTCCTGATAGCCCTTCAGAACCGTGAGCGGATTGACCCGATACTCCGCCGCCACGTTGCGCACGGACGGCAGCGGATCGCCTTCGTTGAGCACGCCGTCGAGTATCATAGCGACGACACGATCCCGAAGCTGTCGGTAAATTGGCTGACTGTCGTTCCACTCATGCATCCTGTGTTCCACCGAGCCCCATATGGTGATATAGTTAACTATAACACAAGTTCACGTGCAAGCTTTTTTTTGTTTTTCTTTGCCCCGTGTCAAAAAGATATGTCGCTCTCTCTGCGGCGCAGAACGACCCCGACTGCAGTTATTCTGGACCGAAATTCCCAAGCCCGGCGTACTATCATGAAATTCGCTCAGTCGCGCCGGATTGCGTTATTGATTTGCCTGCGGTCATTCCCAGGAATCGTGTGCGCCTTTTGGCGGGACCGTTCGTCTTCCGTATTGTGGTTGTGATGTTACAGGAGAAGGAACGAACGAGTGCCAACCGGTCTGGCGTCGAGAACGCATGGCAGCAATTGCGTGGCGAATTGCGCCGGTTTCTCGCCGCCCGTTTGCCAGGGTCCTCGCCGGCGGCGGACGATCTTTTGCAGGATGTTTTTCTGCGCGTCCAACGCAAGGCGGCCGAATTGCCCACGATTACGAACTTGCGGGCCTGGCTTTTCCAAATCACTCGCCATGCGCTGATTGATCATCAGCGAGCTCATACCAAGCGAAGAACTGAGGAGCTTTCGGAGACCATTGCTGCCGAGCCCACTGATCCGATACTGGAGCGCATTCGGGAAAAACTCGTGCCTTGTCTGCGCGTGATGATCGACGAGCTACCGGAGCCATATGCGAGTGCATTGCGGTTGGTCGAATTGCAAGAATTGCCGCAGGCGAAGGCGGCTAAAGAGCTTGGCATTTCATTAACGGCGCTGAAATCGCGGGTCAGGCGCGGACGTGAGCGGTTAAAGAACGTCCTGCTAGAATGCTGTCAGTTTGAAGTTTCTGCCAGTGGTCGCGTGCTCGACTACTGGCCGCGCAACGGTCGTGGCCTCGACCATCTGCCGCGCAACTGTTGTTCGCGCAACAGCAACCCAGCTGGCAAACAAGACCGTAAGTGTTCGTAAAATCCTATGCTCAAAAAAGCCCTTGCCGATTTTGAGGACAGCCGAGCTGCGGTGCGCGAACGCTACGGCGCGATCGCCCGCGAGAGGGGCCAAGTGTCTGGGAATTGCTGCCTCCAGAACAGCGCGCCCGTCTCGAGCTGTTGCGGTAACGTTGGGAGCACGAGGGATTCCGCCGCTCTCCTCGGATATTCCGAGGAAGACATCGCTGCCGTCCCTGAAGGTGCTGACCTCGGCCTGGGGTGCGGCACACCGTTGCCGGCGGCTGCGCTGCGATCCGGCGAAACCGTCCTCGACCTTGGCAGTGGCGCAGGTTTCGATTGCTTCCTCGCGGCACGCCAGGTCGGACCCATTGGCAAAGTGATCGGCCTCGACATGACGATCGACATGGTGGTGAAGGCGCGTCGCAACGCGATCGCCGGCAAGTATGCTCAAGTGGAATTTCGTCTCGGCGAGATCGAGCATCTCCCGGTAGCGGATACGTCTGTCGATGCAATCATCAGCAACTGCGTCATCAATCTTTCTCCGGACAAGCCGCAGGTTTTTCGCGAAGCTTTCCGGGTGCTAAAGAACGGCGGGCGTCTCGCGATTTCCGACGTGGTAACGCCAATTTCGCTGCCCGATGAAATCAAAAGCGATCTCGCTTTGTACAGCGGCTGCCTGGCGGGGGCATCGCCCATAAGTGATTTACAAGCGATACTGGAGGAATGCGGCTTTCGACGAATTCGTATCGCACCGAAAGCGGCAAGCCGGGAGTTCATTAAGGATTGGGCGCCCGGTTTGAAACTCGAGGATTACGTCGTGTCGGCGGTGATTCAGGCGATCAAGCCGTGAACTGCCTTTCAAAAATTTTTCGAACCGAACGGAGTGAAATGAAAACAATAAAGAAACTTACTCTCATTACCGCAGCGTTGGCCTTGCTCGGCGGCGCGAGCATCGTGGGCGCAGCCAACCAAAACGCCAAATCGGCAGAAATTAAGTCCACGCATACTGCGTCATCCCAAACAGAATGCTGCGGACAAGCCGCATGCTGCGGAGGTTGCTGCAAGAAGGCCAACGGCCACTAGTGATCGCTCGAGCGGGCGGCGCACGCCCCCGCGCTGCCCACGCAGGAATTCGGAGCCGAGATGGCAAACCCGGTCATACTTCACGATTTTTCGGAACTTGGGATTCCGAATCCCGTAGTTGGCTATGTGACGCAGTCATCCGCCTCGCTTGCCCTGCTCAATGAGCCATTTTGGTTCTGTCTGAAGGCGCAGCCTAAGCGAGAGCATCTGGCTGCGACTGCGGTTCGGCGTCTTTTTGGCATCGAGTGTTTCTCGCCTCGATTGCGTTTCCGCAGGATGACCCGAAGAGGGCCAGTCTGGTTCGTGGAGGCGATGTTTCCCGGTTATTTGTTCGCGAAATTTGTTTATGGGGAACAACATCGCGCCGTTGAAAGTTCTCACGGTATTCGAGGGATCGTCCACTTTGGGGATCGCCTGGCAACCTTGTCGGATGATATTATGGCCGCGCTTCAATCGAGAGTGGGTGCGGAAGAAGTCGTGACCGTCGATTCATCCATCAAAATTGGCCAACCGGTTCAAATTACGGAGGGAGCTTTTCAAGGATTGGAGGGCGTGGTTACTCATCTGCTGCCTGCGAAAGAACGGGTTCGAGTGCTGCTTGAGTTTCTCGGGCGATCCCTTGAAATGGAGATTTCGACAGCAAGATTGCTCGCCGCCTAACGCTCATCGGGCGGATGGAATAATGCCTTACCGAGTGTCCGCGATCTGACGAAACTGTCCAAAATCTGACGGATTGTGCTGGTAAAACTCGGCGAGGCGCAATGTGTGGAAAGAATTCGTTGATCGCGGGCGTTAGTTTACGCCGGGCATCCTCCCCCCACTGGTAAGATTACCGGCTTAAAAACGCGAAATCGTCTATTGGCGCGAAAGAGTCGAAGCAACTAATTAATAATGGCGCAAATCTTGCTCAAGGTTTAGCCATGATCCTAGCCGCAGGCCTTCTCGTCGTTGGAGTGAGCTCGCTCGCACTGATTGCCCGAGAACTGCGCAAAGCGCCGGAAGCCTATGAGGACGAACACGGCTTCCACATCGCCTCCAAGAACGCGGTCCGGTCGGGTGTCCCGGGATCGGTGACAACGAAGACTCGCGGAACGCGCAGTAGCCGGCATCGGCCCATGCGACACGCGCCCGCGCATTAGAGTTGGTGTTGTTTTTCGGATTTGCGGAAGCAACCGATAAAAACGCCTCGAAAGTCGGCTGGCCTGCTCCCCGAAAACGGATCCATCTGCTATAAGAGTTGGCGGTGCCACTCAGACCCAATGGCCGGCCACCGGTCCAAATGATTGCTGATCTGTGGTGAATCCAGTGACGAAAGCATCGCCGCGGCGGTGCAGGATTGGGATCAAGGAGCGCGGTTTTGCGATCCTTTTGCATTACGGCTCGGCAGCCCCGTGGGAGAACTTCACCAGCTACTCTTGCGATGATTTCTGCAAGCGGGAAAGCTTCGCCTCGCTATGGAAGCCCCCGGCAAAGAAACACCGGCACAGAGTCCGGGCAGAAATTCGCGCAGTGCCAAAATTATTGCTCGTGGTTCTTTTGAGAGAAAAGAAGCTCGGCAGGGGCGCCGACGAACCGGATAAACGTCGCGAAATGCGAGCACACTCTCACAGACCCGCCTCACAGACCCGCCCAACTGAGCCCACTCCCGTCTCCGGCGTACAAGCTAAAAGTGGCCGTTCAACGAACGGCCACTTTTATCCAAGCTTTTGTAGCGAGGTCGAAACGCTCAATCGGTTAATTCATTAGGAAGCGCCGGGCTACACCAAGCGCACCGAGAGCTGCCCCGAGCAACATTACCGTGGTGCCGCCGTCCGGAACACTAGGGGTGCCGCCTGGGCCAAAAAGTATCCAGCCGGAAAGGCCATGCCCCAAGGGGCCATCGAGAGGAATCGTGAGGATCCCACTTAAATTACCGACGTACCAAACTTGAGAAATATCGTTTTGACCGTCGTATTTCGCAAAGAGGTATGAAAATACACCGCCGGCGCCAAGATTTATAGTTGTACCGGTACCAGATACAGCCCCCGGCACTAGCGCGTTAGGCAAGGAAGGGAACAGATTACTTGAGCGCGTGACGGTCTGGGTATGGGGCGGGTTGTGGAAGGTACCAGAGTGGCCAGGCACCAAGCCAATCATAAAGTTGATATAAGGTGCTACGTCGGCCGGACTGGCTGGGGCGGCAGGGGATATAGTGCCCACAACGTGAGTATCATTGAACGTCAGGGCTGTAGTAGGAATATTGATCCCCCCAACGATCCTGTTGGCGCTGGCATTGTGGCTGAATGCAAGCATTACGGCGCAAACGGCCGCGGAAATCAGCGCAAGTTTGTTTAGGGGAACGATGTTTATTTTCATAGGTTTCATGTTGCAAAGTAAGAAAGCAACCCCTGTGCCAAAGCCAAGAGCGACATCGAAGAAATGTCATAAGAATCTGTTTACTAACCAGTTAACACGATAAGGTGATCGCGCGAATATATGCCGTCACTGGTCCGAAATCGTAAGGTATTCCGACGGTCGTAAGGTATTCCGACGATTCGGCGGCAGTTCCCGGAGAAAAAAGAGAAGCGCAATCACAGGCGAAGGCGAGAAAGATCTCGACGATTGCTCACTTTAATGGGGTATTTCGGCGGTTCGAAGCCGCGCACAGTTTTGGGGCGGCGAATTCTCTGCCCAGTGAATTGTTTCGGCTTTTGCAAAGTCCGCCGGTTCGGGACGCGTGGGAAATTCACCCGGTCATAAAAATCGAGGTGATGGAGAAGTATTGGGCAATTATCGCTGACACAGTTGAGGGTTTGGATTAGAGCCTGGCGATGCCGCGCCAGCTGCGAATTCTCCATCTCACCATCTCACCGAATTTACCGTCAGTTGTGATTGCCGGATTCCACTGCTGGAGTCTTATTCAAAGCTCCGGAGTCTCGCAGTGGACGGTTTCTCTGATAATTGGTGATGTTTAATTGAAGATCCCAGATCAATGCGGACTTATCCTGAGCGATTGCCAGTTGCAGGGCTTGTTGAGCCGTCTCGATAGCCTCAGAGAACCGGCCGCTCTCCGCATACCCTGCCGCCAGTGTTCGAAGAACGACTACGTCCGCATGGCCGGCATGATCGAGCACTTTTTTTGCCAACTCCACCGCCTTGGCGCCATCCCGCAGCGACGCATCTGGAGAGGTAGCGAGCACCCAGGCCAGGTAGGCTTGGGCATTCATATCATCTGGCCTGATTTTCAGACTTTCTTTCCAATGAGCGACTGCCTCATCCACGCGGCCTTTCCGGAACAGGCCAAACGCTAGCGTGTTGTGGGCACTCCCGTTGCGGGAATGAATCCTTAACGCTTCTTCAGAATGAGAAATTGCTTCGTCGATGCGATCACGTCTCAGAAAAAGGTCGGCGAGATTCGCATGTGCGACATCGTTATGGGATGTAACGGCAAGTGTGCGAGTCCAGAGGGTCTCACTATCACGCCAATACGTGTTCTGAATCCACGCTAACCATGCCAAAACGGCAATTACTATTGCGGCAGCAACGCCAAGGATTCGGCGGCGGTAACGCCACGCGACAGACAAATCCGCGATACTCCAAGTCGCGATCAGGTAAAGACCGATCTGCGGAAGGTAAGTGTAGCGATCTGCTCGCGCTTGAGCTCCAACTTGGACGATGCCGATTACGGGCACAAGCATTCCGACGTACCAAAGCCACCCCGTGATCAAGTACGGATGTTTCCTCCTGAAAGCCACCACAACTGCGGTGGCCCCGGTTAAGAATGCGATGGCGAGAGCGACGCCCCAAAGCGACAGGCGATATTCGGGGTGGGGATAAACGAGAGCCAGGCGGATCGGACAAACCATCTGCCACATGTAGGCGACGTAGCTAACAAACGCATTCTTCATTCGCCACACGAGCGGTAAAGACTCGACAGAAATAGCCGCACGTTTTTGGGCGAAAAGTGTGATTATGGAAGATGCGGCAGAGAGCGCGATCAGAGGAATCTTTTCCAGAATCAGTCGTGTGGGGATCGACCTATGGCCCCAGCAACGACCGAATCCATTTTTAGGTTTTGGTTCGGCTGGGGAGACGTGCGCGAAGCGGCCGAGTGGCCAGTAGTCTAAGACGAGGAGGACGAACGGAAGCGTCACGAGCATCGACTTGGTCATCAGGCCAAGCCCGAAGAGCACAGCAACAATCAGGTAGCGTATGCTTGACGGCTCTCGGACGTAACGAACATAAGCGCCCAGCGTGAGCATAAAAAACACGCCGCTGAGGACATCTTTCCGTTCCGCAATCCACGCAACCGATTCCACCCTCAATGGATGAATCGCAAACACCGCCGCAACAAACGCGCTGCGCCAGAGCGCGCCTGTCATTTCTCGAAATACAAGAAAAAGCAGGATCACAGCGATCGTGTGCAGTAGAACATTAGTGAAATGATGCCACCCAGCCTGCAGTCCAAAAAGCTGGCAATCCAGCATGTGCGAGATCGAAGTAAGCGGGTGCCAATTCTCGGCATGGGAATGTGTGAAAGCCCAGAGAACTCCGGTTGAGGTTAAACCTGTGTTTATTTTGGGATTTTCGAAGACATATTCTTGATCATCGAAGTTGATCGACGGGTGGCGCAGCGTCTCCCCGAAGAGTAGCCACGTAATCGCCATCAGAAAAATAGAAACGCCAAGAATGGTCGCACGCGGCGCAGGGGAATGCGGCGATGGGATTTTTTTTGCTTTACAGGATCGGGTGTTCATTCCTTGTGGTTCTGAAGCCGAAAGCGTTAGCAGCAGATATGATAATAGGCATACGCCTAATTATCTGAGCTTGTATGGAAAAGGTGAATCCTGATCTGGCCGCGCGCGACAAACAAGGAAGATCCTACGCCGCATGCGAGTTCTTAAAAGACCGCGGATACAACGCCGCTCCCGTGTCGGGCGTACAAACGAAAGTGGCCGTTCTTTCGAACGGCCACTCTTTTGTGTCGGGAGATTTTTTAGACCCGTTAACTCATTAGAAACCGCCGCGCCATACCGAGCGCCCCGAGGGCAACTCCGAGCAACATCACGGTCGTTCCACCATCGGGAACCACCACGCCACCACCTTCACCAGCGAAACCGGTAGCGAGTGCGCTGTTTGAAGCGTTGGCAGGGGATGTTGTAACAAAGATGTGAGCCGCCGCATCAAAGCCATTGGCGTTATTGGTGATGACGTCGGCTGCACTAGCCCAAATGCCGCTCGTGTTAGTCAGGGTGAAAGTGATAGTGTCTGACGAGTGACTAAAGCCGTCAAAGCTACGGATTCTTAGATTGAAACTTCCAAATCCGTCTTCATTACCAGCCACCATCTGACTAAAGGGTCCCGGTGTGAATCCTGTCCCGCTGTTTGACCCACTGATGCCGCTAACGCTAAACGTAGCAGCGTTCACATTGAGAGCAACGCTGCCCCCGTCTCCAAATAGATACGTATTCCCAGCGACTGTGTTGGACGTAAACGTAACGGTGGCGGTGTTGGTCCCCGTCGTAGTGATGGTCACCGTGCCATAAGGCCCGGTAAACCCGGAGATGGCAGAATTCCCAGCATTAAGGGAAGAGACGAAAGTGTCTGCTTTTGCTTGTTGAAGGCCCAGACCGACGAGGGCCATCAAAACTGCTGCGATGTATTTTATTTTGTTCATATTATTTTATTTCTCCAATTTGTTTGAGGTTGGTTTACTTTCTTGTTGGGGAGGGAGCAGGACCCTTGCCAAAGCGCTAGACTTCCTGTTGTTCGATTCGGGGATTGATCTACAATATTCTCATTACAAGCAATTTGCGGTGGCCAAAATAATTTCGAGATCTTGCACCCGCTAAAAGGGCATAGATACGAGAATTGTAAGGCCGACC
>Ga0209689_1003793_pt1 | contig 11080 bp, 8 predicted proteins | sample GraSoiAngelo_149_FD_187119 | JGI IMG/M metagenome (GOLD analysis project Ga0209689, IMG submission 187119) | Grasslands soil microbial communities from the Angelo Coastal Reserve, California, USA - 14_1009_09_30cm (SPAdes) (version 2) | ecosystem: Environmental > Terrestrial > Soil > Grasslands ...
CGATCGGAATCCCGCCAGAAGAAGTACTGTTGGAGGGAGAGCACCAGGCCCTGGAATGGGCTCGCGCTGACGCCGGCGTTGGGGCTGACAATGTTCTGCCGGCCGATGTAGTCGATGTACCCGAGGTATGAGTGACCGTTCGGGTAGAGCTGGTTGAACGTGCCGACGTCGCCTCCTGGTTTCTTGTCTCCGCTCGCATAGTCGAACTCGACGTAGACGCGGGGTGCAAGCCGCGGGAACGGCAGCGTGTAGCCCAGCACCGTCGTGAACATCGACGCCGCGATATTGCGGCGGCCCACGGTCCCGAACTGACTGGCCCCCTCCACCTCGAAATCCAGGGGGATGGGTCCGGCCGTGCCATGCACGCGTCCGCCGAGAGTGTGTCGCTCCTCACGGCCGGAGGTGCCGTTGAAGGCGACTCCCACGTTGTCGACCCCCAGCCAGTAGAGATCCAGGATCACGGGCAGAAGATACGCGGGCCCGCTACCGAAGACCCCGAAGAGCTTGTGGTCTGACGAGGACTCGTTGAACTTGTATTTCTCCGTGATCACGACCGGCTCGGTCCAGAAGGGGGTGACGATCCAGTCCGCGATCCGAACGGCTGCCGCACCGCCATCGAAGGTCCGAGGGATCTGCGTGAAGTCGCCCGGTCCGACGAGTCGCTGGGAGCCGAATATCAGTTCCTGGCGACCGCCCCGCAGCGTCACACTCGCCTGCGCGCCGAACGGAATCATGATGTCCGCGAAGCCGTTGAGGAGGTCGAACTCGTCGACGTACGCCGTCGTCCGGCCACCCTGAAGGTCTCGGTCCAGGGCGAACGAACTCTTTCCCTCGGCGAACACCCGGAAGTACGGGCTCACGTGGACGTCAGCGCTCAGTCGGTACCTCGACAGGAGGTAGCCATCGGACTGCTTGGGCTGGGAGGCGCCGAACAGGTACTGGCCGAAGTATTCCCAGCGCTCGCGGACTTGCCCGCCGAGGGTCACCCACACAGACTGGTCCGCGGTGAGCGGGATGAACTTCAGACGGTCCCAAAAGTCATCGGTCCTGCCCAGGTCGACCCCTCTCAACACCGACCAGTCTTCGTCGAACCGTCCGGCTGATCCGATCTGATACGCGGGCCGCTTGACCTCGCTCTCCCCTTGACTGGTCTGCGCAAACACCGGACATGCGGCCCGGACGATGCACAGCGACGTAACCGCGATACCGATGATGACAGCGACCACCCAACGCCGCGACGGAGAAGCCGGCGACACGCGCCCCATATCAGCCTCCGTGGTCAAGGACACGAAAAGCGCAGGGCATCCCAGGGATCAGGGCATTTGTCCCAAAGGAACCCTGCTCGCAGGCGTCATCCTACCGCGAAACGGGGCGAAGAAGGTCGCCGCGCCGAACAACAGGCTGAGGGTCGGTGAACGGCGTCGTCTTGAGCATCGGAATCGACCGTGATCGGGATGGAGCGCCGTCATGATCGGGGCGAATGTCGGTGGAAGGGCGGGGAACAGAAGATCGTAGAGGAGGGATACGCCGAGGCGACTAGGGCGGCGAGGTCTGGCGTTGCCGCGGCAGCAGCTCACCGGGCCCGGCGGCCGGAAACCCGGGCATCGACCACGTCGCAATCAGCGAGAACACCGCGGCGGCGACGACGATGACCCAAAGGTCTCGCCCTCTGCCCACGGTACGGTCCCGGGAGACTGGGATGCGCGGCCTCGAAGAACCCATTCCGCCTCCCCAGGGTCTATGGGGCTGACGCCTTGTGATCGTCACCGCCAATAAACATGGAGACGCTATCGCCCACCCCGTTGATATAGATCGACGCGGAGCCGGGCAAGGTGCCGAAGGCGATCGTCTCTCGATCATAGTCGTCGTCATATTCGGGCTGGACCTGGTAGCAGCTGGCCACCGCGCTCACCAGCTGCTGGACCCGAGCGCTCCGCTCAGAAGCCGCGACATTCCACGAGCACCAGTAGGATCGCAGGGAATTGTCGTACCAGCATTGCGACGCGCCGGGCAGCTTGTCCGTGACCTGCGTCACGATGTTCGCGCTCTCCGCCTCGCCGCGGAGCGAGCGGAACCCTGATGGAGCGAGCGCCACCACGCGATCGAGGTCCGCGCAGAAGGACTCCGACGTCGTCACGCTCCCCAAATCCCGACGGGAGTCGGCCTGCGCCCGCGCGGGGACCGAGATGAGAACCGAGCCGACCAGCCCGAGAACGCCGAGACCCAGGAGCGTGACCCGCCCACTCAAGTTGTTTCGGACCATCGCCGGATGTCTCCTCTCTGTCGGATTCCGCCGCCGCCGGCCCCACGTCGTGAGACGCAAGAGCGACGCGAGCGCGTCCAGGCACCGCCATACTTCGGTCTTATGAGGGCCGCTCTCGGATGCGGGATGCAGCGACTCGGCTTTTCGGCAGGAATGGGACATCCGGACGCCGCAGGCGGCTGACGACAGTCAGCCCTTGGCGGTCCGCGGCGGCTCCTGGGCCAGCCGAAGCGTGCAGATGGCGACGGACGCGGCAGCCGCTGAGTGCTGGACAGCCGCCTTGCGCATTCTTGCGGGAATCCCTTGCCGTGTGCAACCATCTGCCGGCGGTCCACCCTCAAAGGACCCAGGCGGGCGCCATGGTAACTCTCCGGAGCGCCAGGCTAGGCCGAAGCCCGGTGTCGACGGCGTCGCCCGGATCGATCGAGGAAGAGAGACATGACCCGAGCGAGACGTCCCGCGATAGCGCGGCGGCCAACCCTTGCGGCCGTGGCTCTCCGGCTCGTCGCGACGGCGACCCGCGCGGCGGCCACCGGATCGACAGCCGCGGGGTCTCCACCCGGCGGCGTCTACCCTGTGGCGGAGGCCGCGCAGGGCCGGGCGCAGTACGCGGCCAACCGCGACGGGTCCCGGCTCCACTGGCCGATCACCAGGCCAGCCACCATGCTCGTCCTCGGGCTGCCGCGTTGAGACGCGGCGTGGACGGCTGGGCCCGCGAGGGTCTGGTGCGGCGTCGGGTCCGCGTGATGGTGACGCTGCTCGTGATCGCGAGTCCCGCCGCGAGCGGGCCGACGGCAGGCGCCCAGCCGGAGATTCCCACGCCGGGCCCGCTGGCCGAACCCAGGCCGCTTCGACAGGTCGGCGCCCCGGCCGACCTAACGCGTGCAGCCATACCCCCCGACAACCGGCAGACGCCTCAGAAGATCGCCCTCGGCGAGAAGCTCTTCTTCGACGGTCGATTGTCGGCCGACGGGACCGTGGCGTGCGGCACCTGCCACGATCCGGCGCGCGCGTTCACCGACGGGAAGCGCGTCTCGATCGGTATCGGAGGCCGCGCCGGCCAGCGCAACGCGCCGACCATCCTGAACGCCCTCTACAACAAGACGCAGTTCTGGGATGGCCGGGTGACGACCCTCGAAGAGCAAGCGGCGTTGCCGATCGTCAATCCGGTCGAAATGGGCGAGCCGAGTCTCAATGCTGCCGTGGCCCGGATCGCGGCGATCCGCGAATACCAAGACGCCTTCCAAGAGGTCTTCGGCGGCCGGCCCAACGGCCCCGACCTGTTGCGGGCGATCGCGTCCTACGAGCGAACGCAACTGTCGTTCGATTCGCCGTTCGATCACTTCATCGCGGGCGACGCGAGCGCCATTGACGGCGCCGCCAAGCGCGGCTGGGAACTCTTCAACACCCGTGGCCGCTGCAATAAGTGTCACGCGCTGACGGACGCCGAGCGGGACGTCACGAACTTTACGGACCACGACTTCCACAACATCGGCATCGGCATCATCCGGCACAATGTTGTCGCGCTGGCCCGCCAGGCCGAGCAGCTCATCAACTCCGGCGATCCGGCGGCGATCGACCGGGCCGCCGTGCAGACGGAGATGAGCGCGCTTGGCCGCTTCCTCATCACCAAGAAAGAATCCGATATCGCCTCATTCAAATCGCCGAACCTGCGCAACGTGCTGGTGACCGCGCCCTATTTTCACGACGGCTCGCAAGAGACGCTCTGGGACGTCGTCGACCACTACAACAAGGGCGACGGGCTCCAGAATCCTTACCTCGACGAAGACATTCAGCCGCTCGCCCTCACCGAGGACGACATCGACGACCTCGTTGCCTTCCTCGCATCTCTGACGAGCGGGGACTACCGGGAGCGGGCCGTCAAGGAGCTCGCCCGCCAGCGCGCGGTGTCCCGGACGACGCGGCCCCAACGCGACACCGCGAGGGCGTTCGACCCGAAACCGCCGAGAGCCCCGCTCCCTCACCCCTGAGCCGTTCCCGCCACGGGTGGCCTTGGCGTGAGGGCCGCTCAATTCCAGATTACCGGCTCATTGGAAAGGCAGCGGACCACTCCTCCCCAATCGGGAGGGCAGGATGAACGAGCCGCTGCATGTGGCCACGCTCGACGTCGGTGGCGGCTACAATGCCTGATCAGAGGAACACCGTGTGGGGCCATGTTCGCAGCAACGCCACCTCATCATCGAGTCTCCGAAAGGAGGCGTGTCATGATCCTGGGCATATCGACGTCGACGTTTACCGTGATGCACGTGGTGTTGAGCTTGATAGGAATCTTTTCAGGGATCGTCGTTCTGTTCGGCATGTTGAGCGCGAACAAACTCTCCGGCTGGACTGGGCTTTTTCTCGCCAGCACGGTGCTGACGAGCGTGACCGGGTTCTTCTTTCACTCCGAACACTTCGGGCCACCCCATGTGGTCGGCGTCGTCTCGCTGGTGGCGCTGGCCGTCGCGATCCTCGGGCTGTATGTTTATCGCCTTGGGGGTCCCTGGCGCTGGATCTACGTGGGCGGCGCCGTGCTGTCACTCTATCTGAATGTCTTCGTCGGGGTGGTGCAGGCGTTCGAGAAGGTGCCGTTCCTGAGCCGGCTGGCGCCGACGCAGTCCGAGCCGCCCTTCCTTGTCACGCAGCTCATCGTCGTGGCGATATTCGTGGTGCTTGGCATTCTCGCCGCGATGAGGTTCCGCCCTGCGACGACGAGGCCGGCGTAAGCCGGCGCCTGACGAGGCAGTCCGTTTCGCTCCGTCAGCATCCGGTAAGCCCTGACTCGAAGAGCCACTCTTCGAGTCTCCCAGGCGGCGAAGAGGCGACGACTCGGACCGCGACAGCCGCCGCCACCCATCGTGATACTGCGAATGGCAGTACGCCGGCCTCGTAAACGCGTCCCTCCTGCCGGCCTCTGGTTTCGCCGTGACGTTGCGCGAGAAGGAATCTACCGAGTGGCAGCGCGCCGCGACAGCTGGCCGTTACATGCTCAGCGGCAAAAACGAGGAGCCGTCCTCTCTAGCTTAGCTAAGCTGAAACACGGTTTCACGCCGCTGGAGTCATCTCGCGGATGATCAAGGGTCGCCGGCGCTCCGGCGAGACGCTCGGCCCGCCGGGAGGGCGCAGCAGCCGACTGGATGATACGCACATCGACCGTGGACATGACGGAGAAGGGGAGTTGGCTCAAAGTCGTCGAAGTTGTTCCTGCTCGACCATGCCTTCGTTCACCGTCATTCTGTTGTGGAGATCCGTTCCCGACCTCCGCGAACGATGTCGTTAGGCCCGCGCCGACGGTACAGGGCGCACGCGCTCGCCACGAGGATCAGACACGCGATCAGCAGCGGGTGAGAAAGATTCGCGTCGGCGCCGACCGTAGAACTCACGAGCATCGGGCCGGCGATCTGCCCGGTTCCAAAGGCCGCGGTCATGCCCGCCATGAGGCGAGTGGCTCGAGGGCCCGCCACGGCTCGCGCTTCTTGCATGCCGGCTAGCGTGATCACCATGAAGGTGCCGCCAACCAAGAGAGCGGCGATCATGATGCCGCCAATGGCGGGCCACAAGACTGGAAGGGCAACGCCGAACGCCATGACGAGGTGACCCAGGATCCACAGACGGCGGTTGCCGATGCGCCGCGCCCACGCGGCCGCAATCAGCGGGGAGGTTGCAGCGGCGGCTCCGAAGAGCGGCCAGGACCAGCCGAAGACTGAGGGGTTGTGAACCGCTTGCCGTGCCATGACGGGAAGGAAGGTGCCGGGAATGATGTAGCCGAAGCCGAAAGCTCCGTAGCAGAGCACAAGGCGCAACGAGTCGGCATCCCAGAAGCGCCCGCGCGCCGTCGAACTCTGGCCTTCGTCGCTCCCAGGGACATCCTCTGCGCCGAAGACGTGCCAGATCGCGGCCGTCCCGGCAAGCGCGATCACCCCGAGACCGCCCCACGCGTGGGCGGAACTCGCGTTCGCCTGCATGAGGCCCCGGCAAACTCCGCCTGCTATCGCGATCCCCGTCCCGACGCCTGCGAAGACTGCGCCATTCAGTGACGGGCGCTGAACGGGGGCGAGTCTCGCCAGGCACCACGCCGAGGCGAAGACGAGCACCCAGGCGCTCCCGACTCCCGCGAGCACGCGCAACACGACCCAGGCCGCGAACCGGCGTTCAAGCCCCATCCCAAGCGTGACGATTCCGATCACGACGAGGGCCGTACGGATCGCGATCGCGGGACGGGCCCGAATGACCATGGCCGACAGCGCGCCGAGCAAATATCCAAAGTAATTCGCCGACGCCAGCCACCCGCCGTCGGCTACCGACAGCCCCGCATCCTGTTGCATCATGGGCAGGATCGGCGTGAAGGCGAACCGCCCGATGCCCATCGCGATCGCGAGGGCCGCCAGCCCGGCGAGGGCGACCGCCCTCGGCGAGGGCGAGCACGTCGGCGTGGTGGGGATCGGTTCCGACTGGCGAACCACGCCCCCAAGTCTCGCTGAAGTTGGCTATTGCGAAAAATGAATAATTGAGATGGAATCATTCTCGGCATGAGAAATATCGACCTGACCGCGCTTGAGATCTTCAAGACGGTCGCCGAGCAGGGCGGTATCACGAAGGCGGCGATCCGGCTCCACCGCGTGCAGTCGAACGTCACCACACGAGTGAAGCAGCTGGAGGAGCGCCTCGGCACAAAGCTCTTCCTCCGGCAGCATCGGCGGCTCGTGCTGTCGCCAGACGGCAGGCGACTGCTGGCCTATGCCGATCGGCTCCTACACCTGTCGGTCGAGGCCGAGGCTGCCCTTCGGAACGGCATACCGGCGGGGACGCTCCAGATCGGTGCGCTCGAGAGCACCGCGGCGACCCGGCTGCCGCCGATCCTTTCCGGCTATCATCAAAGATACCCGGACGTGCGGATCGAGCTGGTGACGGGCACGACGGGCGCCCTGATCGCCAAGGTCGTGAACCACGAGGTCGAGGCGGCGTTCGTCGCGGAGCCGTTCACCGCAAGCGACCTTGAGACCGAGCCGGTGTTCAGCGAGGAGCTGGTCCTCATCGCGCCCACGGATTTCCCCAAGATCACAGCACCGAAAGACGTGGGTCACACGACCCTCATCGCCTTCGCGACGGGGTGCTCCTACCGTCGGCGGCTCGAGGCCTGGCTCGGCGCCGGGAAGGTGGTGCCGGAGCGCGTCATGGAGTTCGGCTCGTACCACGCCATCGTCCTCTGCGTCGCCGCTGGCGCGGGGGTCGCGATCGTCCCGCGGTCGGTTCTTCATGTCTCACTGGGGGAACGGCACGTCAGGGTCTATCCGTTGCCCGCAGCCGTCGGGAAGGCGCAGACATGCCTTGTCCGGCGGCCGGGCCATCAGTCGATTGCGCTCGACGCGCTGCGAGCGGAGCTTCGAAGAGACAAAGGGAGATTTAACGTCTCGAGGACACACTCTCGAACGCGATGAGCGGAAACCGTCCGAGGCGACGGCGCGAGAGGGCCGCGGTCGATCGCACCGACGGATCCGAGGTGCGCGAGCTTTCGATCGCGCTCGCTTCTCCGGACTGCGGAAGGCTGGGGGAGCTAGCGGGGCGTGACGGAGACCGTTTGAGCGAGGCGTGCGCGCTCGAGCTCCGCCATCCGCCGGTACGGATCGGCGCCCAGTTCGGCCGCGAGGGCGTCCAGGGATTCGAGCGCGCCCTCGACCGCGGTGCGGTCTGGGACCGGCTCTGAGGCAAGGAAGCGCGCCCGTGCCAGTTCGACGTCGCAGGCGCTGAGCCGCCAGCCCCGTCCCCGCTCGATGCACTCGCGGGCTTCGACGAGGAGAGCGCGGGCTCCGGAGCGGTCGCCGGCGGCGCGTCTCGCGTCCGCGAGCGTCGCCAGGATGCGCGGCTCGTACCACAGCGCGGTGCGCCTCGTGCGCGCGAGCCCGAGCGCGGCCTCGAGCGCACTCGTGGCTGTGACGACGTCGCCGGCCGCGAGTTCGGCCGCGCCGAGAAACGCAGCAGCCTCGACCCGGGAGAACGGGCTTCCGCGCTCGTCCGCCAGCTCGACAGCGCGGCGGCCATGAGCGAGCGCGGCGGCGAGATCGCCTCGCAGCCGCAGCACCTCGCACAGGAATCCGTGCGTCCCGTACAGGGCTTCGAGTCCGCCCTCCTTCTCGTCGGCGAGTAGCGTTTCCAAACCCGCCTGAGCTTCGGCCGCGTTTCCCAGGTAGGCGCTCGCCAGCGCCCACCAGATTCGACAGAACGCAGGGGCGGTGGAACGCCCGAGCGCGTCCCGCAGCTCGGCGTCCCGCGCGAGCTCGGCCAGGGCCCGCTCGGCGATCGCACGCGCGGGATCGAGGCGGCCGACCGCGAGGTGCGCGTGTGCCAGCACGGCGAGCATCTCGAACGCGAGCCCCGGGTCGTCGGATCCCTCGGCGAGCTCTGCGGCTCGCTCCGCACAGGCGAGGTACTGTGCCACGTCGCCGGCGAGCCCGCAGAGGCGTCCGTAGGACGTGAGCAAGAACGCGTGACCTGCTCGATCTCCCAGTCGCTCGACGAATGCACGCGCCTCTTCGAAGAGGTCCTGTGACTCACGCGCTTCGATGCCTGCAATGCGACCGATCTCGAGCAGCGCGATGCGCGACGTGAGCTCGAGCATGAGGGTGTCGCGGGACTCCGGAAGGACGGCGAGGAGCTCCGTGACCTTCCGGCAGTGCCTCGCTCCATCCGCCGGATCGCTACGCGCGATGCGCCGGCCCGCATGCTCGTGCCAGCGCGCGGCCTCGAGGCGCTCGCCAGCCTCCTCGAAGTGATGGGCGAGGAGCGGGGCCCGCGTCGGGGCGGCGGATCCGTGGATCGCGAGCAGCGCCCGCGCGACGCCTGCGTGGGTCCTGCGCCGGCGATCCAGAAGCTGTGCGCGGTAGGCCACTTCGTGCGTGAGGGGATGCCGGAAGGCGTGCTCCCCCGGATGCGCGGCCGGACCGAGGAGCTCGGCCGTCCTGAGCCGCTCGAGCGCCGCGGCGAGCTCGGGTTCCGGCAGATCGACCACGAGACGCAGCAGCGCCGTCGGCACGTCGCGTCCGACAACCGCCGCGGCCTGGAGCACGTCCTTATCGCGCTGCGAGAGCCGATCGATGCGCGACGCGAGGACGGCCTGAACGGTCTCGGGCAGCGCGATCTCCTCGACGGCGGCGGCGGGCGAGCACGCACCGCGCTCGCCGCGCAGGAGACCGCGTTCGACGAGCGAGCGGATGATCTCCTCGACGAAGAGGGGATTACCACCGGCGCGGGCTTCGATCCGGGCGCGGAGCGGCGCAAGGGCGGGGTCGGACCCGAGCCAGTCGTCGAGCAGCGTCGAGGAGTCGTGAGAGGCGAGGGGCGCCAGCGAGAGACGCTCGACCCGTGCGGACCATGCGGGCCGATACTCGGGCCGCGCGGTCGCGAGCAGCAACGCTCGGCTGTCGGGCGACTCCGGAGCCAAGAGGCGCTTGGTGAGCACCTCCAGTGCGGCCTCGCTCGCCGGGTCGAGCCAGTGCACGTCCTCGACCCAGAGCACCGTGGGCTCGCGTCGAGCGCGAGCCTGAATCAGATCGTGCAGTGACTCGAACAGACGCGCGCGGCGCGTCTCTGGCTCCAGCTCCGAAGGAGCCAGCGCGGGATCGGGCGCCCCGAGAAGCTCGAGCCAGAAGGCCAGAGCGATTCGGCCGACGGGCGGCGCGCTCGCCAGACCGCGCTCGACGGCGCCTCGGACGTCTGCAGCCGAAGCGCCTTCGTCGACGCCGAAGAGACTGCGCCCGAGCTCGACGATCGCGTGGAAGGGGAGCATGCGCCCGTGGGAGAGCGCGCGGGCGCGGTAGACCGCCACGCCGCGCGAGCGCTCGACGAACTCGTGACACAGGCGGCTCTTTCCCGCACCCGGCTCCGCGGTGATCAGGACGACCTTCGGTCGACCGGACTGTGCGTCTCGCAGGGCCCTCTCGAGGAGGGCAAGCTCGCCCTCGCGGCCGACGAAGCGCGAGAAGCCGCGCGCGCGTGAGTGCTCGAGGCGGCTCCGGATCGGACCCGGCCCCCGCAGGTCGAACACCCGTACGGGAACGCTCGCGCCCTTGAGGGTATGCTCTCCGCGATCGAGGAGGTCGAAGAAACCCGACGCGAGCCGCGCGGTCTGCTCGGTCACACTGACGCCCCCCGGCGGCGCGAGCTGCTGCACCCGGGCGGCGAGCCCGACGACGTGCCCCTGCGCGGTGTAGTCCATGCGGAGGTCGTCGCCGATTCGCCCGACGACGACCTCGCCCGAGTTGAGGCCCATCCGCACCGCGAAATCGAGCCCGTGCTCGCGCCGCACGTCTTCGGCGAGCGCCCCGAGCCCGCGCGCCATTTCGAGCGCGGCCGCGCAGGCACGCTGGGCGTGGTCCTCGTGGGCGATCGGGGCGCCAAAGAGCGCCATGATGCCGTCGCCGGTGTACTGGTTGATGGTCCCTTCGTAGCGGTGGACGCCGTCCGCGAGGATCCGGAAGAGGCGATCGAGGAGGCGGTGCCATTCCTCGAGATCGACGCGCTCGGCGAGCTCCATCGAGCGCGCGACGTCGGCGAAGAGGACCGTCACCGGCTTGCGCTCGCCCTCGAGCGCGCTCTTCGAGGCGAGGATCTTCTCGACGAGATGACGCGGCGTGTAGGAGCGCGGCTCAGGGGTGGTCGCCGGCGGCGCCGCCAGGCGCGCGCCGCAGCCGTTGCAGAACCGCGCCGCGGCGGGGTTCTCCTGTCCGCAGGAAGGGCAGCTCACCGGACCCCCGATCCACCTTAGCCCCGTCCGAGTAGAAGTCAATCCCCTGCATCGACTCGAAGCTGGGCGAAAAACCA
>Ga0209689_1003794_pt1 | contig 11079 bp, 11 predicted proteins | sample GraSoiAngelo_149_FD_187119 | JGI IMG/M metagenome (GOLD analysis project Ga0209689, IMG submission 187119) | Grasslands soil microbial communities from the Angelo Coastal Reserve, California, USA - 14_1009_09_30cm (SPAdes) (version 2) | ecosystem: Environmental > Terrestrial > Soil > Grasslands ...
TGAAGCGTGAGAAGATTCCGCACAATGTTTTGAACGCGAAATTTCACATGCAAGAAGCCGAGATCGTGCAGCGCGCTGGTCAACCCGGCACGGTCACGATTTCGACGAACATGGCCGGGCGCGGCACCGACATTAAACTCGGAGCAGGTGTTCCAGAGCGGGGCGGTTTGATGGTGATCGGCACCGAGCGTCACGAAGCGCGCCGGATCGATCGGCAGTTACGGGGGCGTTGCGCCCGTCAGGGCGATCCGGGCAGTTCTCGCTTTTATGTCAGTTTCGAGGACGATCTGATGCGCAACTTCGGCGCCGCCGATCGGATGACAAGAATCATGGAGCGCTTTGGACTAGAGGAAGGCCAGGAGCTCGAGCATCGGTGGCTCAACAAATCGGTCGAGACAGCGCAGAAACGCGTGGAGCAGCGCAATTATCTGGTCCGAAAACGGACGCTCGATTTCGACGACGTGATGAACATGCAACGCGAGGTTGTTTACACGTATCGCAACGAGACGATCGATTCCGAGGAACCACGCAAGCTTATCTACGAAGTGATCGACGAGGCGGTACCGGCGAAGGTGAAGGAGTATCTCGATGTCGATGAACCAAATTACACCGGCCTCATCCACTGGGTGAACACGACGTTCCCACTCGGCTTGAACAAGGAGAAAGCGGAGTTTGAAACGCGCACGGTCGAGGAAAATGCGCAGTTCTTGATTGAAAAAATCAAGAACGCCTACGAGCGCAAATCGAGTCATGAGGAACCGACCGCGGTCAAGAGTCTCGAACGTTACATCATTCTAAACGCAATCGACCGGCTGTGGCAGGAGCATCTTTACGCCATGGACGCATTGCGCGAGGGCGTTTATCTGCGCGGCTACGCGCAAAAGGACCCGCTCATCGAGTACAAGACCGAAGCGTACGACATGTTCGTGGACTTAATGGCGAACATTAAAAACGAAGTGCTCAACAATCTGTTCCGCAGTACTTCGAATTTGCAGGCATTCGAAAATTTTCTGGCGACGTTGCCGCAATTTTTATTGCGCGAACATGCACCAACTGCTCCGACCGCGAACGCTCCTGCGCGTAATCGCCAGCTTCAGCCCGTCGGTGCGATGGCCGCCGTTGGCGAAGATGGTGACGGCGCGGGCGAGGTGACAATCGATCTTCCGATTCGCCGTTCAATACCAAAGGTCGGCCGCAACGAGCCGTGCCCCTGCGGCAGTGGCAAAAAATACAAGAACTGCTGCGGCCGAGTGGCGTGATTTAGGGCTGGGAAGATTCTGTCGAGCAGACGATGTTGGATAGATGTCCTGCGCGGCAATCACAGCGGTTCGCCTGCACCGCCTGGCTTTCGTTCCATGACCACGCCCGAAGACAATTCTTGATCGCGGCGAGCGCAGCCGAGCGCTCACAATTCCGGTGGACGCGCGCGCGGTTCGCGGTCTTTTGCCGTGGCTGTGCTCGGCCTGGTGACAAACGGCCCGCCTTCCATTGGCGTGACTTTCGTGAACGCGACATCGGGCATTTCGCTCGGTAATCCTTCAAGCGGAAATTCTTTGCGAAGCGGAAAGAAGGGATAGCCGTCCCACATGAGAATGCGACGCAGATCGGGATGGCCGTTGAATTTGATTCCCATCATGTCGTAAATCTCGCGCTCGTGCCAATTCGCGGTCGGCCAGATATCGGAAACGGTATCGACCGCGCCGATGTCTTCGGAGACATGGAGTTTCAATCGTACATAGACAGCCGACGGCATCGAATAAAGTTCGTAAACGATCTCGAAACGTGGTTCTTCGCCGAAATTGTCGATGCTCGTGATATCGATCAAATAATCGAACGAGAGCTCGTCGCGGCAGAATTTTGCGATTTCATGCAGATCGCTGGGCGAGATCGTGTAAGTGGTTTCACTGCGGAACTCAGTTTTATTCTGAATCCTCTCGCCGAGCGATTTCTCCAGCGAGCCAAGTAATTCGTGAGCGGTCATACACTTACTCGGAACACAGTTATTCTGGTTGTACGCCTAAAGGGCATATTGCGGTACGATCCTTCAAGGAAGGGCGCTCTCCAGATCGCCCCGGCGACCGCTCCTTGTTGCTCTCTGTGCGCCGCTGAATTCCGATTTCATGTAAACGCGTCCTGAAGTTTTTCGATCAATTCGGGTTTTTGATTTCTGAATGAGCGCTCGCGCGAAATTTTCTCCTGCAGTTTCATCAAGCCTGCCAGCAGCGCTTCCGGACGCGGCGGGCAACCGGAAATGTAAACATCGACCGGCAAAAGTTGATCGATCCCTTGCAGGACGGCGTAAGAGCGATACATGCCGCCGGTGGAGGCGCACGCACCCATGGCGATCACCCATTTCGGCTCTGGCATTTGCTCGTAAATTCGTTTCACCGCCAGCGCCATTTTGTATGTGACTGTGCCGGCAACAATCATCACGTCGCATTGTCGCGGTGAGAATCGCATCACTTCCGCACCGAACCGCGCGATGTCGAACCGGGAAGCGGCCGTCGCCATCAATTCGATTGCGCAACAGGCGAGACCCATCGGCATCGGCCAAAGCGAATTTTTTCGCACCCAATTGAGCGCCGAATCGAAGCGCGTAAAAATCACGTTGCCCTCGATTTTCGAATCGTAAGCGGTAGCGTGCGTTTCGGGCATAAGTAACGTTAGAACGAGGGCACACGCGCGCAAGATCGATCCGCCTTCGCCAAAGGCCGCCGTTGCGGCAACAGCCTCTCAATAGTATAGAAGCGCTCTTCATCATGAATATAGACAATATAGACGATGCACAATCTCACGGCCACCTTATCGCCCCGCACGGCGGCGAACTGGTCGACCTTAAGCTCGACCCGGAAAACGCCGCCGAACTCAAAGCGCGCTCCAGAGATTTTTCCTCCTGGGACCTGACCAGTCGGCAGATTCGCGATCTCGAGCTTCTGCTGAGCGGCGGGTTCTCACCGCTGCGCGGTTTCATGAATCGCGATGATTACGAGCGCGTCTGCCATGAGATGAAATTGAGCAACGGCCTCGTTTGGCCGATCCCGATTACGCTCGATGTGCCGGAGGCGTTTGCGAAATCGCTCAAACCTGGGAGCAGCAAGGTCGCGCTGCGGGATTCCGAGGGCGTGATGCTCGCGGTATTGTATGTAGAGGATGCCTGGCAGCCTGATCGCAAGGCCGAAGCGCAAGCTGTTCTGGGAAGCACCAGCACAGTGCATCCCGGTGTCGATCATCTTCTGAACAGGGGACATGGCTGGTACGTGGGTGGACGCGTGGAAGGTTTGCAACTGCCCACCCATTACGATTTCCGGACCCTTCGGCTCACACCGTCGAATCTGCGCGCAGAGTTCATCCGCCTGGGCTGGCGCCGGATCGTCGGGTTCCAGACGCGCAACCCGATGCATCGCGCGCACGTGGAATTGACGTTTCGCGCCGCGAGCCAGGTCGAAGCCAGCCTTCTGATTCATCCGTCCGTCGGCATGACCCGGCCCGGCGATGTGGACTACTTCACGCGTGTCCGTTGCTACCAGCTGCTTGCCTCTAAGTATCCGCGCGGCACGGCCAAGCTGGCCTTATTGCCGCTAGCCATGCGCATGGGCGGACCGCGGGAAGCGATCTGGCACGCGATCATTCGGAAAAATCACGGCTGCTCGCATTTTATTGTCGGCCGCGATCACGCGGGGCCAGGCAACGATGCCGATGGCAAGCCATTCTACGGACCGTACGAGGCGCAGGAGTTGTTCCGCAGACACGAAGCCGAGATCGGTGTCGAGATGGTGCCCTTCCAGATGATGGTCTATGTAGAAGACCGGGATAAATATTTCCCCGAAAACGAAGTGCCGCCGGACTCGCGCGTGCTCAATCTCTCGGGCACACAATTGCGGCGACGGCTAAACGACGGCCGCGAGATTCCGGCCTGGTTCACCCTTCCCGAAATCGCGCGCGAACTGCGGCGTACCTTCCCGCCGCGGCACAAACAAGGGTTGACTGTGTTTTTTACCGGTCTTTCCGGCGCAGGTAAATCGACGATCGCCAACGTGCTCATGATTAAGTTCCTCGAAATGGGCGGCCGGCCGGTGACACTGCTCGACGGCGATCTCGTGCGCAAACATCTCTCTTCAGAGCTCGGTTTTTCGAAGGAACACCGCGACATCAACATTCGCCGCATCGGCTACGTTGCCTCCGAAATCACGAAAAACGGCGGTATTGCCATCTGCGCCCCGATTGCGCCCTACGATTCCACGCGCAGGGACGTGCGGGCAATGATCGACCCATTTGGCGGCTTCATCCTAGTGCACCTTTCCACGCCGGTAGAAGTTTGCGAGCAGCGCGACCGAAAAGGCCTCTACGCGAAAGCCCGTGCCGGGATCTTGAAGGAATTTACCGGAATATCGGATCCCTACGAAGAGCCGACTGACGCCGAAGTGACGGTGGACACAGCCGAGCTGTCGCCCGAGGAAGCTGCCCAAGAGATCATTTTGCATTTGGAACGGGAAGGCTTCGTCGGAATTAACGGAGCCACCGGCTAATTCAATGTCAACATAGCCGCCGGCGGGGTGGTGGAAGGCGCTGTCCTCGGCGCGTTGGGTAAAGACTGGCGACGGAACCGCATTATTTTAACATCGTCTTGGGCCCGCCTGCATCACTATGCGAAGTATTACGGGCAGGAGAGGCCGATCCACCAATGCCGCTGGAAGGAGATGTCGATCTTACAATTCGTCACGCGCAGCCTGGCGATGCCGCAGTGCTGGCGCAACTGATGTGCGAGCTCGGCTACGAAACCACCACCGCCGAAATGAGTCTGCGTCTAAAATCGATCTTAAGCGATCCGCTCTATAGCACGATTGTCGCCGAGATTGACAATAAACTTTGTGGAATGATTGGCACACTGACGCACGTCAGCCACGAACATAACGATCGTTCCGGAAAAGTTATTGCGCTGGTAGTTTCAAACAAACGGCGACGAAGCGGTGTCGGCCGCGCGCTTATTACCGCAGCCGAAAAAGATTTCGTAAGAAAAGCCGTCACGCGGATAACTCTCACGACGCGATTCGAACGCGAAGCGGCGCACCAGTTTTATGAAGCGCTTGGTTATTCGCGAACAGGCGTCCGCTTTGCAAAAAACCTCACGGCCATTCCAGTTAAATTGACGGCTGGTTTGTTTTAGTAGCGCACGCGAACAAGCAGTAGTCCCTCGGCGGGAGCAGCAAAACGTGCTGGACCCAACTGACCGGAAGCGAGCCGGCCATTCACATCCTCAATACACAATTTGCCAAGCGCGCACTGCACAAGCGAACCGACGATTAATCGAACCATTTTGTAGAGGAAGCCGTCGCCGTCGAAATCGATCGTCACACAAGGACCGTTGCGGCCGACGCGGACAGAATGAATCGTCCGAATCGTGCTCTTCTCTCGCTTGCCGCGATTAGCAGCGAAGCCGGCAAAATCATGAGTGCCAACGAAGTGTTTGGCCGACGTTTTCAGAACTTCAAAATCGAGCGGACGCGGAATATGCCAGGCGCGACCATATTCGAATGGCGGCAGGACCGCGCCAGACCAGATTCTGTAGCGATAGAGTTTTCCTTTTGGGGAAAGGCGCGCGTGAAAATCCTTTGATACGTATTGGCATCGAAGCACGCGAATGCCCGGCGGCAGCAATGCATTGAGCGCTTCTGTCCAACGCGCGGCCGAAAAACGGTCATCGGGAAGATCGACATGAGCACACTGCGCGAGAGCATGGACGCCCGCGTCTGTTCGCCCTGCACCATGAACGCGAATGGGCTTGCCGCCGATACGCTCAAACGCGCGCTCGATATGATCCTGAATCGTGTTGCGATGGGATTGACTTTGCCAACCCGCAAATCCTCTCCCGTCATAGGCGACAATCATTTTCAGCCGTCGCGGCATTGCAGCTTAATTTAGTGATTTGTGATCAGTAAAAAACGATCGCTTAGAATAACCCTGGCCACTCTCGCGCGTTTTTTACTTCTCACGGTTACTAATCACTTTGCCAGCGGCATGCGCCGCGTGTTGCCGCCGATCGAGATAGCCCTGCAAAATCATCTGAGCCGCTACTTGATCGACATAACCGCGGGTGTCGCGCGTTTTTTTGCCGGCGTCTCGCAGCGCCCGATGTGCTGCAACGGTGGTCAGGCGTTCGTCCCATGTGACGACCGGGCATGGAAGAATCGCTCGCAAATTTTCTACGAACCTGAGGGCTTCGGTTGCGGCGGTGCCAATCTGGCCATTCATCTGCCGCGGAATTCCCACAACAACGTGATCGACTTTCTTCTCACGAATTATGTGAGCCAGGCGCGGTATGGCTTGGTCATTTGCTGGGATTGTTTCCAGCGGATGCGCCAATAATTGTAACTCGTCAGAGATGGCCACTCCAATGCGTGCGCGACCAAGATCGACAGCCAGAATTGGATTCATCGCGCCCTTAGATCATTGATCACTGCAGTTCCCGCGGCAGCTTGCCGATCAAGTCCTTGATCTTTTCTGCCTGATGACGATGACAGACCAAAACTGCGTCGCCGGTTCGCACAACAATGAGGTTATGAACTCCAAGCAGAGCGATCGTCGTCCCGTCCTCATCAAAAATGACGTTATTGGTGGAATCGACCGCAGTGACCGCGCAGTTGGCGGCATTGCCCAGTTGGTCTGTCTGGAAATAATTTGCCACTGCTCTCCAGCTTCCGATGTCGTCCCAATCGAAGCTGGCTTCCACGACCAGCACGCGGTCCGCTTTCTCCATGATCGCGTAATCGAATGAAATCCGCGGCAGTTTGCTGAAGCGCTCACGCAAAACCTTCTCGAAATTCTCAGGAGCGCGAAGCTGGGAAATGAAGTCGGCCAGCTCCGGCGTTTGACGGTTAAATTCACTCAGGACTGTGGGCACGGACCAGACAAACATTCCTGCGTTCCATCGAAAATTTCCTTTCCGCAAAAATGATTCAGCCAGATCGGGGTTGGGCTTTTCGCGAAAACGCACGACTCGATGAATCGCGTCCTTATCGTTGCGCTTTCGCAAATGCACCGGCTTGCCATGCTCGATGTAACCGAAGCCGGGACAAGCCCATGTTGGTTTGATGCCGATGGTTACAAGCTGCCCCGTCTCCTCCGCCGCATCCGCGGCGAGGGCCACGGTTTCCTGAAAGGCCACGCGATTCGCAATGACATGATCGGCCGGAAGCACGATCATCGTGGCCCCGTGATCGCGCGCTGCCACCCAACCAGTGCCCAGCGCAACCGCCGCCGCCGTATCGCGCTTGGCTGGTTCTGCAACGATATTTTCCTCTGGGAAAGCGGTGAGCAATTTGCGAACTGCGGCTTCCTGTTCGGCGTTTGTCAGAATCAGAATACGTTCACGTGGAACGAAGCCATCAATCCGCGCCACGGTTTCTTCGAGAAGGGTTCTCTTGGAGACAAGATGAAGCAGTTGCTTCGGCCGGGCTCGGCGACTTAGAGGCCAAAAGCGTTCACCACTGCCGCCGGCGAGAATGAGCGCGTAGATCGGATTGAGCATTAAAACGAGCACTGACCGGGTTTTCCAAGTCGCGAGGATTTTCTCGTTTCTTTTTTCGAAACGAGACGTATATGATAGGCGATGTCTCTCCCGATATCCATTTCAAAAACCGCTCAACAGCTTCCGGTTGATCCGTTGCTCGTCCTGACCCGCACTGCGATTGGTATCGGCCTGGGAATATTGGTGGCGGAGAAAATCAAGCCTCCATTGCGTCAGGCAGCTGCAATTGCACTGGTTGCAATTGGCGCGCTGGCTGCAGCGCCGTGGCTGGTGAAAATCGCGGTGGGGCAGATTAATCGGCCGGAATCAGAGTGGGGGAGTCGCGCCCGTCTGCGCTCTATTCGCGGAGATTCCGGTTACAGTTCCGATAACGATATCTATTGATTCAATGTGGCGCTCGCCGCGGCGAGCGATCTACAAGTGGTTTCAAAAGTCGGTTCACGTTTCGTAATCGTGCTCCTGCTCGTGATCGGCTCCCCGGAGGAGACGCTTGCGCTACATTTGTCCCCAGATTAAGCGTGCTTCGCGTTATGTCCGGTAAATCGACATCTTCCAGCAGCGAATTGTTGCGCGCTCACTGCGTCGCAATTTCTGAGGAGGAAGCCGTACTGCGCGAGGGCGGCGGCAAGGCAGGACACGAACGTCAACGGAAAATGGGTCGGCTGCCAGCGCGAGAACGAATCAGTCATTTGCTTGACAAAGGTTCGCCGTTTTTTGAGATCGGTCTCTGGGCCGCGTATAAGATGTACGAACAATGGGGAAAGATCCCTGCGGCGGGCGTAGTTGCTGGGATTGGGAATATCGCGGGAGTTCCGTGCATGATTATCGCCAACGACGCGACCGTGAAAGCCGGCGCTTTCTTTCCGCAAACAGCCAAAAAAGTCATCCGCGCCCAGCGCATCGCTTTTGAATGTGCCCTGCCGCTCGTTTACCTGGTCGATTCCGCAGGTGTGTTCCTGCCGATGCAGGACGAAATTTTTCCAGATGAAGATGATTTCGGCCGCATCTTTCGCAATAACTCCGTTATTTCCGCGGCAGGCGTTCCTCAATTCGCCGCTATCATGGGTAATTGCGTCGCGGGTGGCGCTTATCTGCCGGTCCTGTGCGACAAAATTCTAATGACGAAGGGAAGCGGTTTGTACCTCGCCGGGCCTTCGCTCGTTAAAGCGGCTATTGGACAAATAGTCGATGCGGAGGAACTGGGCGGCGCGCAAATGCACGCGGAGATAAGCGGGACGGTGGATTTTTACGAAAAAGACGATCCGTCGTGTCTCAAGCGCCTTCGTTCGCTCATCGCATTGCTGGCGGAGGCGAACGAACCTAAAATGTTCGAGAAGGCGAAGGAAACGACGAAGCCGGCGAAGAGTCCCGATTCGATCTACGATTTGATCAGCTTTGATGGTCAGAAGCAGTACGATGTGCGCGATCTGCTTGCGTCGATCGTCGATACAAACTCAATCGATGAATATAAAGCAGACTACGGCAAGACGATCGTGACAGCTTATGCCCGCATTGAGGGGCGCGCCGTCGGCATTGTTGCAAATCAACGTTTGCAAGTGCGGACCAAAAAGGAAGGAATTCAGATGGGCGGCGTTATTTACTCCGATAGCGCCGATAAAGCGGCGCGTTTCGTGATGGACTGCAATCAAACGAACTTGCCGATCATTTTTTTTCAGGACGTCACGGGTTTCATGGTCGGACGCGATGCGGAAGAGAGCGGGATCATTCGCAGCGGCGCGAAGTTGGTAAATGCGGTCAGCAATTCCGTCGTTCCGAAGATCACAGTCGTTGTCGGTGGGTCGTTCGGCGCCGGGAACTACGCGATGTGCGGAAAGGCATATGATCCGCGATTCATCGTCGCCTGGCCGACTGCTCGCTACGCTGTGATGGGTGCCGCCCAGGCGTCTGACACCGTCTTTGCAGTTCTTGCTCGCGCACGCGAGCGCGACAAAAAATCTTCGCCGGAAGAATTGGAAGAGCTCCGGGCAACCGTCAAAAAAAATTACGAAGAACAAACCGACATCCGCTACGGCGCTGCGCGCGGCTGGGTGGACGCGATCATTCAACCGCACGAGACCCGCGACGTCCTGATCCGGTTGCTGCAATACGTCTCACGTCCAATGCCCAAGGCGCGCTTCCACACCGGCGTGATCCAGGTTTAACGATTCAACGAATCTCATGCCCGTCCTTCTTATTGAAAAACAAACGCCGCAAATCACGGTTGTGACTTTGAATCGTCCGGAGCGGCGTAACGCGCTCACCATCGAATTGCTGACGGAACTGGTGGCTGCAATTCGGCTTGCTTCCGACGAGCCGAATGAACGAATCATTATTTTGCGTGGCGCTGGGGCTGCCTTTTGTACCGGTATGGACTTGAAAGCAGCAACCCCACAAAACGCGCACGCCATGGCGGAGTTGGTCGCGAAGACCTTGCTGACCGTCAGTCAAACACGTTTGATTACGATCGCGGCCGTCCATGGCGCGGCGGTTGCCGGCGGCGCAGGGATTATGTCGGCGTGTGATTTTGTTGTCGCGGCAGAACGGACCAAGATCGGATATCCAGAAGTGCGCCGCGGCTTGGTACCTGGCCTGGTCATGACTTTTCTACGCCGCCAGGTAGGCGAACGAAACATGCGTGAATTACTGCTCGGCTCGGAGTTAATCAATGCGGAACGCGCGAGAGAAATCGGCCTCATTAATCGCGTTGTGGTTCAAGAGGATTTGATGAGTGAAGCGCAAAAATTTGCTGATTCAGTTTTGCAAGGCGCGCCAGGCGCGCTGGCGCAGACGAAACATTTCATCGAGGAACTCTGGCGGCGTTCGGTGAAGGAAGATATCGATCTTGCATTTAAGCATCACATGGAAGCGCGCGAATCGAGCGAAGCGCGTGAAGGCATTGCAGCCTTCAACGAAAAGCGGCCGCCGAACTGGGTCGTGTAGTGGCGCGCGCGGCGGCCAATACAAACCAGGGAGCGATGGGTTCTTAAACGCCCTGCTGCGGTTGGGAAACAATCGTTCCTTGGTTAGGCTCCGCAGCCGCAGCGCCTTGATATTGCGCGCTGCCGAAACCAAGGATAGGCAGGAAAATGATTCCCAGGAAAACGAGGCCGATTCCGAAACCGATGCCTTTGCCGAAGCTTTTTGCCATGTCGATACAGAGAACAATTCCTACGATGATGTTGACGAACGGGATCAACATCAAAATGATCCACCAGGCCGGCCGGCCGACGATCTTGCACCAAATGTAGAGGTTGTAAATAGGGATGATGCTGGCCCACCCAGGTTGGCCCGCTTTCGTGAAAACCTTCCACATCGCGACGATCATCAGCAGCGCGATAAGCAGTCCAATAACCCCTGCAATCGGACTGCCGCCAGCTGAAGTTGTGTAATCGGTTGTTTCTTGCGCCAGCAGAAATTGGCTTGGAAGCAAAATGCAAAATGCGATGAGTAGAAGATTAAGGAGCGATTTCATAGACGTTAAGGTTCGTTGGCGCGGGTTTTAAGGGACAGCGTCTTAATGGGCAAGCAAAATCTGTCGATCTTGTGTCCGGCTT
>Ga0209689_1003797_pt1 | contig 11075 bp, 8 predicted proteins | sample GraSoiAngelo_149_FD_187119 | JGI IMG/M metagenome (GOLD analysis project Ga0209689, IMG submission 187119) | Grasslands soil microbial communities from the Angelo Coastal Reserve, California, USA - 14_1009_09_30cm (SPAdes) (version 2) | ecosystem: Environmental > Terrestrial > Soil > Grasslands ...
GGCATCGGCATCTACTACCTGTGGAATGTCGGCTGATCGCTTAAGGATCTCGTAGGGCCGAAGTCATTCGGCCGCAACGCATCGATTGCCGGTCAGGTGCGAATGAATTCGCCCCTCCGAAAAAGCAGGCCTCACGATGCGCTTCACGTCTTGACGAGCTTCCGGTTCGCCTGCACGTTCATCAGGATTCCCAGCCCGACGAACAGACTGACGAGCGCCGTGCCGCCATAGGAAACGAGCGGCAGCGGTACGCCGACGATGGGGAGCAGCCCACTCACCATCGCCATGTTGACGAAGGCATAGGTGAAGAACATCAGCGTGATTGCGCCGGCGAGAAGACGCGTGAAGAGCGTCGACGCATTGGCGGTGATCATCAGCGCGCGGCCGATGAGCAGCAGATAGAGCAGGAGCAGCACCGTATTGCCGATCAGCCCGAACTCCTCCCCGAACACCGCGAAGATGAAGTCGGTGTGCCGCTCGGGCAGAAAATCGAGATGCGTCTGCGTGCCATTGAGCCAGCCCTTGCCGATGACGCCGCCCGAGCCGAGCGCGATCGACGCCTGCGCGCTATGGTAGCCCGCCCCCAGCGGGTCGCGCGCGGGATCGATGAACGTAAGAATGCGTTCCTGCTGGTAATCGTGCAGATGCGGCCAGACGAGCGGAGCGGCAGCGCCGGCCGCCGCGGCGAGACCGAGCATGATCTTCCATGACAATCCGGCGAGATAGAGCACGTAGAATCCGGAGGCGCCGATCATCAGCGCGGTACCGAGATCCGGCTCTCTTTTGATCAGCCAGACCGGCAACGCGATCAACACCGCGGCGACGATGAAGTCGCCGAAAGCGAGCCTCGCTTCGCGCTTCTGGAAGTACCAGGCGAGCATCAAAGGCAGTGCGATCTTCATGAGCTCGGAAGGCTGGAAGCGCCCGATACCGAGATTCAGCCAGCGGCGCGAGCCGTTGACCATCGTGCCGCCGAGCGCGACGGCGACGAGCAGCAGCACCGAGGCCGCATACAGGGGCACTGCGGCGCGAACGAGCTGCTGCGGCGCGACGTTGGCGACGATCCACATCAGCACCAGCGCGAAGCCGAGCGACAGCGCTTGGCTGCTTACGCGCGCCATGTTCTGATCGGACGCGGAGAACAGCGTCACCAGCCCGACGCCGACGATCGCGAGCGCAGAGGCCATCAGGAAGTTGTCCACGCGACGCGCCAGGATCTCCCAGATCCTGCCCACAAGCGCGAGAAAATTCCGCACGTCGAACTCCTTTTCGCTCTTTAGTCGCTCTCGTCGTCGGCCGGGTGCGGAGCTTCGCCCGATGCCGCGGCGGGCGCGCGACCGAGCAGATAGTAGTCGAACACCGCGCGGGCGATCGGCGCGGCAGCCTGCGCGCCGAAGCCGCCGTTCTCGACCAGCACCGCGAGAGCGATGCGCGGGTGAGCGGCGGGCGCATACGCAAGGTACCAGGCGTGGTCGCGCAGGCGTTCGTCGATATGACCGGCAGAATACTTCTCGCCCTTGAGCGAGAACAGCTGCGACGTGCCGGTCTTGCCCGCCGACACGTATTGCGCGCCGACAAAGGCGCGCGCGCCCGTGCCTTCCCTCGCCACGCCGATCAACGCGTTCTTGACCACGGCAAGATGCTCGGGCTTGACGGCGACGGTGTGCCTTAACTCCGGCGCGATATCCCGCACCGCGCCGGTCTTGACGTTTTCGATGCTGCGTACGAGATGCGGGCGGAACGCGACACCATCATTGGCGATAGTCGCTATCGCCTCGGCCTGCTGGACCGGGGTGAACGCGTTGTAGCCCTGGCCGATGCCCGCGGAGACCGAGTCGCCGAGATACCACTTGCGATGCTCCTCGCGATAATTCTTGCCGGCAAAGCGCTCGCGTTTCCACGCGCGCGAGGGCAGCACGCCGGGCAGCTCGCCTTCGATGTCGATGCCGGTCTTACCGCCGTAGCCGAACTGCGCCAGGAAGTCGTGCGTGACGTCGATGTCGCTGTCGGCGCCGAGCATGTAATAGTACGTGTCGCAGGAGACGATGATCGACTTGGTCATGTCGACGGTGCCATGCCCGCCTTTCTTGTCGTCGTTGAACCGGTGCGCGCTGCCCGCGATCTGGAAGAAGCCCGGATCGAAGATCGTCTGCGTCGCCGTGCGCTTGCCCGACGTGAGTGCGGAGAGCGCAAGGAAGGGCTTGATCGTCGAGCCCGGCGGATACGCACCGCGCAGCGGCCGGTTCAACAAAGGTTTGTCGGGGGAATCGTTGAGCGCGTCCCAGCTCGCGGGATCGATGCCCTCGACGAACAAATTCGGATCGAACCCGGGCTTGGACACAAAGGCCAGCACCTCGCCGTTGGCCGGGTCGATCGCGACGAGCGCGCCGCGCCGATCGCCGAACGCAGCTTCGATCGCCTGCTGCAGCTTGATGTCGAGCGAAAGCCTGAGATTATTGCCCGATGTCGGCGCAGTGCGCGATAACGTGCGCACCGCGCGACCACCCGCGTCGACTTCGACTTCCTCCACCCCGGTCGTGCCGTGCAGCTCGCGCTCGTAGGACAGCTCGAGCCCGACCTTGCCGATGTAATCCGAGCCCTTGTAGTTCGCGGTTTCGTCCCATTCGTCGATGCGCTCGACGTCGCGGTCGTTGATCCGGCCGATGTAGCCGATGACGTGCGACGCGATCTCGCCGAACGGATACTGACGGAACAGTCGCGCCTTGATCTCCACGCCCGGAAAGCGGTAGCGGTTGACGGCGAAGCGCGCCACCTCCTCGTCGGACAGGCGCGTGCGCAGGGGCAGGCTCTCGAAGTTCTTCGTCTCTTCCAGCAGGCGGCGGAATCGCTTGCGGTCGCGCAGCTGGATGTCGACGAGCTTCGCGAGCTCGTCGATCGTCTCGTCGAGGTTTTTTACGCGGGAGGGCGTGACCTCGAGCGTGTACGCCGAGTAGCTCTGGGCGAGGACGACGCCATTGCGGTCGGTAATGACGCCGCGGTTGGGAACGATCGGCACGATGGCGATGCGATTGCTTTCCGCGAGCGTCTGGTAATGCTGATGCTGGAACAGCTGCAGGTAGACGAAGCGGCCGACGAGCCCCGCAAAACCCAACACGATAAGCGCGGTCGCGGCTATCAGGCGGCGGCGAAAATGAGAGAGCTCGCGCTCAGGATTCTTGAGCTCGGGCGGCTCGAGGGCCGAGAACGGCCGGCCGCGCTTGACGAATAGTCGTCGCATGGGCGTTCAAACCTCGGCCTGCGACCGCCGCGGTCGTTGCGGCCATTGCAACAGGGTCGTCACCACGGGCCAGAGCAGTGCCCCGACCAGGGGGCCGACGGCGTAAGTCCAGCGCGGGATCGGAGCCCCGCCGACGACGCGCACCAACAGCACCAGCGCGGCGCAAAACAGCAGCAGAACCGCGACCTGCGCCGCCTGCTGCCACAACGGAAAGCGAAGCACGCGGCGGCGGAAATATTCGGCGGCATAGGCAAGCACTGCGTACGCGAGCGCGTGCTGGCCGAACACCGTTGCGTCGGCCACGTCCATGAGCAGGCCCAGGCACCAGGCCATACCGACGCTGATCAGACGCGGCTCCTGGATGCACCAGTACAGCAGCACCAGCGCAAGAAAGTCGGGCTGTAACCTCAGCGTGACGCCGCTGACCGGAATCAGGTTTCCGATCAGACCGAGGATCAGCGTGAGCATGACGAACCACGGCTTGACCGGGAGCAGGATCTCCTCGGGTCGCGCGGGCGCAAACGAAGGCAGGTGCGGCATGTGCAGTCTAGCCGCGATGTCGGCCGCGGCCCTTGCGCGGCGTGTCGGATTCGGCAGGCTCTTCGGGTCGCTGCGGCGGCGCGGCGGCCCGGCCGAGGATCAGCAGGTGCGGGCTCTTCTCCACGCCGGCGAGCGGCTTGCAAGTCACGCGGGCGAAGATCTGGCCCGTCTCGCGCTCGACCGATACGACTTGCGCCACTGCAAGGCCCGAGGGATACGTGCCGTCGATACCGGATGTCAACAGCTTGTCGCCGGCCTGGATCTCCACGTTGGGGGAAAGAAAGCGCAGTTCCGGCAACCGTCCGCTGCCTGCCCCGTACATCACACTGCGCACGCCGCTCCTCTCGACCTTTACCGGCACGGCGTGGTCCTTGTCGGTGAGGAGCGTCACTTCGGCCATGTAGGGGAATACGCGCGTTACCTGACCGACGACGCCGACCTCGTCGATCACCGCTTGGCCGGGCTGCACGCCGGCGGATTCGCCCTTGTCGACAAAAAGCTTTTGCGTGAATGGATCGCGCCCTGAATAAAGCACTTCAGCCGCGGTCGTCGCGCCTTGAAAGCGCTTCTCGACGTTGAGCAGTGCCCGAAGCCGCGCGTTCTCCTGCAGCAACAGCTGGTAACCCTGCACGACAGGCGCCTCGGAGAGCAGCTGCTGCCTGAGCGCGGCGTTGTCTTCGGCGAGCGCGGCCTGCGAGGAAAAGTAGCTCGTGACCTGCGCCAGCACCTCAGCGGGAAGTTGCACGGCGCGCTGCAGCGGGTAGAGCACCACCGCCACCGCGTGCCTCACGCTCTCGAGATAGCGGTAGCGCGTGTCGGCAAACAAAAGCGCGAGAGAGAGCAACCCGAAGAAGGCGAGCCGCGCGAGAGGCGAGGGACCGCGATGGAAGAATGGTGGCGGCTCGACCGAGATGTGACGCATCGCGACGCTAACGGTTGGGCGCTATGCGTAGCGCGCCCCCTCACCCAACTCTCTCCGCGCACGCGGGGAAGAGGCAGGGCTTGCGCACAGCGCGCGCCGGGTATGGGGTGACCGCTGCATGCGCTAGCCCACTCAACACCCTTAGTCGGAGGTAAAGATCGTGGACAGCTTTTCCATGTTCTCGAGCGCCTTGCCGCAGCCGCGGACGACGCAGGTCAGCGGATCCTCCGCGACGACGACCGGCAGCCCGGTCTCTTCCATCAGCAGCCGGTCGATGTCGCGCAACAGCGCGCCGCCGCCGGTCAGCACCATGCCGCGCTCCGCGATATCGGCGCCGAGCTCCGGTGGCGTACGCTCCAGCGCGCTCTTCACCGCGGAGACGATACTGTTCAACGGGTCGGTCAGTGCCTCGAGGATTTCGTTCGACGAGACGGTAAAGCTGCGCGGGATGCCCTCGGCGAGATTGCGGCCCTTGACTTCCATCTCCTTGACCTCGGAGCCCGGAAATGCCGATCCGATCGTCTTCTTGATCGTCTCAGCCGTGGTTTCTCCGATGAGCATGCCGTAGTTGCGGCGGATATAGTTGACAATGGCTTCGTCGAACTTGTCGCCGCCCACCCGCACGCTGCCCGAGTACACCATGCCGCCTAGTGAGATCACGCCGACTTCGGTCGTGCCACCGCCCACGTCGACGACCATCGAGCCTGTCGCCTCCGAAATCGGCAGGTCGGCGCCGATCGCGGCCGCCATCGGTTCCTCGATGAGGTATACCTTCGACGCGCCCGCGCCGAGCGCAGACTCGCGGATCGCGCGGCGCTCGACCTGCGTCGAGCCGCAGGGAACGCAGATGATGATTCGCGGGGAGGGGCTGAAGAGCCTGGAATCGAGCACTTTCTTGATGAACTGCTTCAACATCTGCTCGGTCACCGTAAAGTCGGCGATCACGCCGTCTCTCATCGGCCGGATGGCGGTGATGTTGTGCGGCGTGCGACCGAGCATCTGCTTGGCGGCGAGGCCCACCTCCTGGATGACGCGCTTGCCGTTGGGGCCGCCTTCCTGGCGGATCGAAACGACCGAGGGTTCGTTCAATACGATGCCCTTGCCGCGCACGTAAATCAGGGTATTGGCCGTCCCCAGGTCGATGGCGAGATCGCTGGAGAAATAGCCCTTGAACGATTCGAACATGAAAGCCTTGATCGCGGCGCGAGAGAGCAACCCGGCGGCTGCCCGGACAATCGGGATATGATAACCTAATATGCTTCATCTCTACACCGCTTCTGGCGGTAAAAACGATTAAACACCTCGAAAATGGCACTTTCCTCGGCGGAAATTCAGCGCATCGCCCATCTGGCGAGGATTGAAATCACGCCCGCCGAGGCCGTCGATGTCCGCGCCAAGCTCGACAGCATTTTCGATCTGATCGGGCGGATGCGCGCCGTCGACACCGCCGGCATCGTCCCGATGTCGCATGCGCAGGACGTGACGCTGCCGCTGCGCGAAGACATCGTCACCGAGACCGATCGACGCGAGCTCTACCAGAGCGTGTCGCCGGCAGTACAGAACGGGCTGTATCTCGTACCCAAGGTCATCGAATAAAACGCGTGTTCACCGCTCCCATTGCCGAGCTTGCGCCGGCGCTCGCATCGAAGCGTCTGTCGAGCGTCGAGTTGACGACCGCGCTCTTCGACCGCATCGACGCGCTCAACCCTCGCCTTAACGCGTTTCTTGCCCGCGACCGCAAGCGTGCGCTTGGCGCAGCCCGCGCCGCCGATGCGCGCCTTGCCGCCGGCAACGCGTCGCCGCTCACCGGCATACCCATTGCACACAAAGACGTGCTGATGACTGCAGGCTGGAAGACGACCTGCGGCTCGCGGATGCTGGAGAATTTCGTCGCACCGTACAGTGCTTTCGTCGTCGAGCGCCTTGCCGATGCCGGCATGGTGCTGGTCGGCAAGACCAACATGGACGAGTTCGCGATGGGCTCGTCGAGCGAAACATCGTATTTCGGTCCGGTTAAGAATCCCTGGAATGTCGATTACGTCCCCGGCGGCAGCTCGGGCGGTTCGTCCGCCGTAGTCGCGGCGCGGCTCGTCCCCGCCGCGACCGGCACCGACACCGGCGGCTCGATTCGCCAGCCAGCGGCGCTGTCGGGGGTCTGCGGTCTCAAGCCGACCTATGGCGTGTGCTCGCGCTACGGGCTGATCGCCTTTGCATCGAGCCTCGACACGCCGGGCCCATTCGCGCAGACCGCCGAGGACTGCGCGCTGCTGCTCAATGCCATGGCCGGGCACGATCCGCGCGATTCGACCAGCGTCGACCGCCCACGCGAGGATTACGCACGCCTGCTTCGTGCTCCGGGCGGGGCGAAGCCGTTGGCGGGCGTGCGCATTGGCCTGCCGAAGGAATATTTCGGCGAAGGCGTCGATACCGATGTCGCCGCCGCGGTCGATGCGGCGCTCGGTGAATTCCGCAAGCTCGGCGCGACGACGGTTGAGGTGACGCTGCCCAACCTAGACCTGTCGGTGCCGGTTTATTACGTCATCGCGTCGGCGGAAGCATCGTCGAACCTCGCGCGCTTCGACGGCGTGCGTTACGGTCATCGCGCCGCGAAGTACGACGACCTCACCGACATGTACAAGAAGACCCGCGCCGAAGGCTTTGGCGCCGAGGTCAAGCGCCGGATTCTGATTGGCACCTACGTGCTTTCGCACGGGTATTACGACGCGTACTACCTGAAGGCGCAGCAGGTGCGGCGGCTGATCGCGGAGGGCTTCCAGCACGCGTACCAGCAGTGCGATCTGATCCTGGGCCCAACCGCGCCGACGGCCGCGTTCAAACTGGGCGCGAAGACGTCCGACCCGGTGCAGATGTACCTGAACGACATCTTCACCGTCGCGGGCAACCTGACCGGCGCACCAGCGATTTCTATTCCCTGCGGCTTCGACCGCAACGGGCTGCCGATCGGGTTGCAGCTCCAGGGCAACCATTTCAGGGAAAGCGTGATCCTCAACGCCGCGCACCGGTACCAGCAAGCGACCGACTGGCAACGGCGCGAGCCCGCCGACATCGCGCTCGAGACGGCGCGATGAGCTGGGAAGTCGTCATCGGGCTGGAGACGCACACGCAGCTTTCGACCCGGTCGAAGATCTTTTCCGGTGCGTCGACGGCGTTCGGCGCGCCACCGAACACGCAAGCCTCTGCCGTTGATATCGCGCTGCCCGGCGTGCTCCCGGTGTTGAACAGGGGAGCCGTGGAACGTGCGATCCGCTTCGGCCTTGCCGTCGGCGGGACAATCAACAAGCGCAGCGTGTTCGCGCGCAAGAATTACTTCTATCCCGACCTGCCGAAGGGCTATCAGATTTCGCAATATGAGATTCCGGTCGTGCAGGGCGGATCGATCACCATCACCACCAATGGCGGCGTGAAAACCGTGCGCCTCACCCGCGCGCATCTCGAGGAAGATGCCGGCAAGTCGCTGCACGAAGGCTTGAGTCAGGCGGCGTCCGCCATGACCGGCATCGACTTGAATCGCGCCGGCACGCCGCTGCTCGAGATCGTTTCCGAGCCCGACATGCGCAGCGCGGAGGAGGCGATCGCCTATGCAAAGACGCTGCACACTCTCGTGCGCTGGATCGGCATCTGCGACGGCAACATGCAGGAAGGCAACTTCCGCTGTGATGCGAATGTCTCCGTGCGCAATGCAGGCGATACGAAGCTCGGCACGCGCTGCGAGATCAAGAACGTGAACAGCTTTCGCTTTCTGCAGCACGCCATCGAATTCGAGGTCCGCCGCCAGATCCAGCTGGTCGAAGACGGCGGCACCGTCGAGCAGGAAACGCGGCTCTATGATCCCGACCGTGACGAGACGCGCTCCATGCGCACCAAGGAAGACGCGCAGGACTACCGCTACTTCCCCGATCCCGACCTGCCGCCGCTGGTCATCGACGAGGCGTGGATCGAGCGCGTGAAGGCAGACTTACCGGAGTTGCCCGTGGCAATGAAGGCTCGATTCGAGAAGGAATATCTCTTCTTCCCGGAGGATGCGACCGCGCTCACATCGACGCGTGCGACCGCAGATTACTTCCAGCAGACTCTCGCGGAGCTCGCGGGAATTCCAAACATTCCATATCTGTTGCAGAGCCCAGATGTCGCCAACGCCAAGTCAGTGGCAAACTGGGTTATCAACGAACTTGGTGCGTTCCTCAATAACCACCAAACCGACATTGAGAATTCACCGGTCTCACCAGCCCAACTCGCTCAACTAATTGCCCATACCGGGCCGTTCAAGGGAACGATCAGCCACAAAGTTGCTAAGGACGTCTTGGCAGCGATGTGGGCCGGCGAATGCGGCGGCGACGCCGATGCAATCATCGTCGCCCGAGGCCTGAAGCAGATCTCCGACGCTGGCGCGATCGGCAAGATCGTCGATGATGTTATCGCAGCGAACGCACCGATCGTCGCCGAATACAAGGCCGGCAAAGAAAAAGCGTTCAACGCGCTCGTCGGCAAGGTGATGGCAGCGACCAAAGGCAAGGCCAACCCTTCGCAGGTCAACGCGATCCTCAGACAGAAGCTGTCGAGCTCGTAGACCAGATTGAACGAAGTGAGGCCCGGGGCGGCGCCCTCAGTGCATCAGCGGCTTATATCGCGGCCGGTGCGGGCGGGCGCCTTCCTCGCCGAGCCGCCTTCTCTTGTCCGTCTCGTAGTCCTGGTAGTTGCCTTCGACGAACACCCACTTCGAATCGTCCTCGGCGGCGAGGATATGCGTCGCGATGCGGTCGAGGAACCAACGGTCATGCGACACGACGAGCGCGCTGCCTGCGAATTCGTTCAGCGCGTCCTCGAGCGCGCGCAGCGTTTCGACATCGAGGTCATTGGACGGCTCGTCGAGGAGCAGCACGTTGCCGCCCTTGAGCAGCGTCGCGGCGAGATGCAGCCGGCCGCGCTCTCCGCCCGAGAGCGCGCCGACTTTCTTCTGCTGGTCGGCGCCTTTGAAATTGAAGCGGCCCAGATACGCGCGCGACGGCATCTCGAACCTGCCGACGGTCAGAATATCCTGTCCGCCCGAGATAGCCTCCCACGCGGTCTTGTCGTCGGGAAGCGACTCGCGCGTCTGATCCACGACCGCGAGCTGCACGGTCGAACCGACGACGATTTCGCCGCTGTCAGGCTTCTCCTTCGCTGTGATCATGCGGAACAGCGTCGTCTTGCCGGCGCCGTTCGGGCCGATGACCCCGACGATCGCGCCTGCCGGAACGATGAAGCTCAAATCGTCGATGAGCAGCCGGTCGCCGTAACCCTTGCTCACATGCTTGAATTCGATGACGGCATCGCCCAGGCGCTCGGCAACCGGGATGAAGATCTCCTGCGTTTCGTTGCGCTTCTGGTGCTCGTAGGATGAAAGTTCCTCGAAGCGGGAAATCCGCGCCTTGTTCTTTGCCTGCCGCGCCCTGGCGTTCGTGCGGACCCACTCGAGCTCCTTGTGCATCGCCTTGATGCGCGCATCTTCCTGCTTCGCCTCGTTCGCGAGACGCTGTTCCTTCTGCTCCAGCCACGAGCTGTAGTTGCCCTTCCATGGAATGCCGTACCCGCGGTCGAGCTCGAGAATCCATTCCGCCGCGTTGTCGAGAAAGTAACGGTCGTGCGTGACCGCGATCACCGTGCCGGGAAACCTCGTCAGGAATTGCTCGAGCCACTCGACGCTCTCGGCATCGAGATGGTTGGTCGGCTCGTCCAGGAGAAGCATGTCAGGTTTGGACAGCAGCAGGCGGCAGAGCGCGACGCGGCGTTTCTCGCCGCCCGAGAGTTTCTCGATTTTCGCGTCCCAGGGTGGAAGCCGCAGCGCGTCGGCCGCGATCTCCATCTGCACGTCGGAGTCGGCGCCGGACGCGGCGATGATCGCCTCGTATTTCGCCTGCTCCGCGGCAAGCACTTCGAAATCTGCGTCGGGCTCTGCGTACGCGGCGTAGATCTCGTCGAGCTTCGTCTTCGCGGTGAGCACGTCGCCCATCCCCTCCTCGACCGACTCGCGCACGGTTTTGGCGGGATCGAGGCGGGGCTCCTGCGGCAGGAATCCGATGCGCAGATTCGGCATCGGCGTCGCCTCGCCCTCGTATTCGTGGTCGACACCGGCCATGATCTTGAGCAGGCTCGACTTGCCCGAGCCGTTCAACCCCAACACGCCGATCTTGGCGCCGGGAAAAAAGGAGAGCGAGATGTCCTTGAGGATGACTCGCTTGGGGGGCACGAGCTTGCCCACCCGGTTCATGGTGTAGACGTATTGCGCCATCGGGGGAACGCGATGCGAGAAACCGAAGGGTGCGATTATCGCAGGTCTGACCGCGCGCTCACCAGACGCGTAGCCCAGGATGGACA
>Ga0209689_1003800_pt1 | contig 11071 bp, 8 predicted proteins | sample GraSoiAngelo_149_FD_187119 | JGI IMG/M metagenome (GOLD analysis project Ga0209689, IMG submission 187119) | Grasslands soil microbial communities from the Angelo Coastal Reserve, California, USA - 14_1009_09_30cm (SPAdes) (version 2) | ecosystem: Environmental > Terrestrial > Soil > Grasslands ...
GGCGACCTGAACATGAGCCTGGGGCACACCCTGGAAGTAAAAGCCGGCGACATCGTCAAGGTTGGAAACGGCGGTGCGATCCGGCTCAACGGCGGCAAACTCAAAGCCGACGACACCGGCTCGAGTAGCCAGAAGGTCTTCACCAGCCTCGGCGACGATAGCGTCGGCGTCCACGCGTGCGGTTCGGCGCTGCTACCCGGTTGCGTCGGCCCGACCGGCGTGGATTGGGGCGGCATTCAGGTGACCAACGGGAACGCGAACCCGTCACTCAATCCGGCCGCCAACGGGGCGCTGGTCAACACCACGATCCGCTACGCCGTAACCGGGATCCTGATCGACAGCATGGCCGGTTCGACGTTCGGCTCCTCGACGTTCGGCCTGGTCGTCTCCCATAGTAGCGTCGGCCCCACCGGTGCTGATGCCATCGTCACCAAAAAGACGCCGATCTCCGTAACGGACTCCATCGTCAGCGGCGCCGCCCACGGCATCAACGCCGACCTGACCAACGCTCAGCCCGGCATCGCCTTGCGCTTCAGCGGCAACCGGTTCCAGTCCACGAGCGCTGAAGCCATCCTCGGGCAGGCGCTCGCTGGACAGCCGGTCTGGATCACGGACAACCATGTCCTGTCGGCCGGCAGGTTCGGCATCCGGCTGCTGGGTGCCGACGAACTGGTACTGCGGAACAACAACATCAGCAACAGCGGCGGCGGTCCAAGCGCGGGGGCCGCCGGGTACCCGGCCATCTACCTGAATGGGGTGGTGGCGGACTTCACGCGCAACGTCCGGGGGAACGTCGGGTCAGGCAACGCCCTGGACGTCATCGCCTTCCACGGAACCGCCAACAGCGACCTGTCGTGGCAGACACCAATGGTCAATGCCGCAACCGGCGCCCTCGGGTATGTGCTGGACGGCTCGCTGACCGTCAGTGACGGAACCCTGACGGTGCATCCCGGCGACGTGGTCAAGTCGCTCGGCGGGCCGATCACCGTTACCGGCGGCGCTCTCGACGCGAGCATCGTCACGGACCCGCGGACGAAGATCTTCACCAGCCTGAAGGATCAGACCGCCTACCCGCAGACCTGCCCGTCGGTCCTGACCGGGCTCTGTGCCTCGGGGCCGCAGCCGGGTGACTGGGGTGGCATCGTGATCACCAACGACAGCTCTGGGCAGCCGGGCAGTGCGAGCCTGGTGAACGGTCAGCTCAGCTTTGCGGCGACGGCGCTGACCATCGACAGTGGACCCACCGCGAATTTTCGATCGAGCGGGGCCGGCTTGATCGTCAAGGGCACCACGATCTCGGACGCGACCGCCGATGGAATCAATGCCCAGGACACGAAGATTTCGGTTGGTCCGTCGACAACCATCCAGCGGGTGGGCGTCCACGGGATCGTGGCGACCTTCTTTGGCGGAACCCCCTGCGCGAGCGCCTGCGGGACCAGCCTGGACATCGAGCACGTGACCATCACGACCAGCGGCAAAGACGGCGTCGTGGCCAGCGGGCTCGGCGGACGTCCCACCGTCATCAGTGACAACCTGGTATCCGGTGCCGGCACCTACGGGATTCGGCTGGCGGGCGCGGACCAGTTGAGCCTGAATCGCAACACCGTTAACAGCAGCGGGGGACCGTTAACGACCTTCCGATATCCCGCCGTGTACCTCAGCGCCGTCAAAGCCGACTTCGAGCTGAAACCTGGCACGACGACGGTGGCAGGCAATCACGGCGCGGGCAACGGCCTCGATGCGATGGTGGTCCACGGCGAGGCAACCCAGCCGCTGACCTGGCTGACCACCGGCGTCACGGCGCCGGTCGCGGTGCCGCCGGTACCGGCCGACCACTTCGGATACCTGCTCGACGGTGGCCTGACCGTCGACGGCATGCTGAAAACGAACGCCGGCGACATCGTCAAGGTGCTCGGTGGAACCATCCAGGTCAACGGCGCGCTGCTGGCGACGAGCACGACCTTCACCAGCCTCAAGGACGCGAGCTTTCCGATCGCGGTCTGCAGCGCCGGGTACGACTCGGTCTTCCTCCAGAAAGCCTCTGGTTCCTGCCCGGCGGCGGCCAGCGGTGACTGGGCGGGGATCAACGCCACTGCCGGGACCACCCTGACGAACGTGGGAATCGGCTTCGACGACGGCTTGACCGTCTCGGGCGGTGCCCTGCAGTACGCCGGTGGCGCGATGCACGACATCGCCCACAATGCCATCGCGGTCAGCGGCGCTTCGCTGTCCGTGACGAACGTGGCCTTCAGCGGGGTCGGCAATGACGGCATTGACGGCACGAACAGCGGCCACACGGACACCATCACCGACAATCAGTTCGATCACGTCGGTGGGATCGCCATCAACCTTCAGACCTCGCCCGCCGACCTTCAACGCAACGTCTTTACGAACGACGGCAGCCCGGCGGTGAAGACGTCGGGGGCCGCGGTCACTATCGAGTGCTCGAGCCTCCAGTCGGGCGGAATTACCGCTGACGCCCAGCTCACCGTCAAGGAGAGTGACTTTTCGACCGGCGTCGGGGTGACCGCGTTTCTGGGCGCCAGCGCCGAGAACAACTGGTGGGGCCAGGCGACCGGGCCGAGCGGGCAGCTATCCGGCGGGGTGGCGGTCAGCACCTACTTCACCACCCAGAATCCGGCGGCCACGATCACGATCGCCGGCGAGCCCAGTGCGACCCAGCCCCTTGATCCCGTCAAGGCGAATGGATCGCTGGGCACCGGCCGGGTGCAGGCCAGCCTGGCGTTCAGTCGCAACATGAACCCCGATCCGACCCAGCCGGCCGTGAGCTACGCCAGCAACCCGGTGAGCTTTACCGGCGGCTGGAAGGCCAACGATCCGCGGACCTGGATCGGGGATGCGCCGATCGATGCCTCGCTCGCCCTCAACGGAACGCACACCGTCTCGGCGTCCGGGGCGCGCGACTGCGTGCCGGATCCACTGCACAACCTGATGACGGCGGCATCGCCCACCTTCGTCGCGGATACCACGACGCTCGCCGCCGTGAGCGTCAGCGCAGCGGCCGACCTGGTCGGGGCGGGCAGCGCGCGGCTGCACGGCCATATCGACCCGAGCGGCTTTGCCACGGGAGCTGCCCACTCGGGCCAACTCGTCCTGACGAACCTGGCGAATCCCTCGGAGCAGCACAGCTACGCGACCCCGCCGCTGACGGACAAGACGACCCCGCTCGACTTCACGGTTGCCGCGACCGGCCTGAGTCCATCCACGACCTACTCCTATCGGCTGCTCGTGCCGAGCGTGAACGGCTTGGCGTCGCAGTCCACGGTTGACACGGTGACCACGGTCGCCCCGGCGAAATTGGTGGTCAGCGCGTCCCCGCCCGCCACCGTCGCCGCCGGCGCGCCCTTGTCGCTCACGGTCCAGGTGCAGGATCAGTCTGGGAACCGGGTCATCGACGACACCAGCAGCGTGACACTCGCGATTGGAGCCAACCCATCGGCGGGCATGCTGGGCGGCACCGTGACCGTGGCCGCCGTGGGTGGCAACGCCTCGTTCAGTGGCCTCTCCATCGACAAGGCTGGGAAAGGCTACAGCATGACGGCGAGCGACGGCACCTTGACGGGCGCAACGAGCAGCTCCTTCGAGGTCACGGCGCCAACGTTGACGTCGCTGAGCGGCGGTCCGACGACACCGTACGCGACGACGCCGACTGTGACCATCACGGCGACGATCGCCGCCACCGGCGCGCCCAACCCGGGAACCGGGTCGGTGAGCTTCAAAGCGGGCTCAGCCAGCATCAGCTCGGCGTGCGACAGCGCCGCCGTGAGCGGCGGCCAGGCGACCTGCATCACGGACTACGCGACGGTCAATGGCAAGGCACTGGTCGCCCAATACAGCGGCGGGACCGCCGCCGGTGTGACCTACGCCGCGAGCATCGGCGCCGCGCTGACGGGCACGACGATCACCGTGTCCCACGCCGGCAGCCCCGAAGTCTTCACCGCGACGGTCAACGGCGGACCAAGCGGGAGCGGCGACGGGAGTGTGACCTTCCGGGCAAATGGCGCCGACCTGTGCGCGGTGCAGCTGTCGGCCGGCACCGCGAGCTGTTCTCCGAGCCCCGGGCTGGCGGCAGGGACCGTCGTGAGCGAGATCTACGTCCCGTCCGCGGGCTCATCCTTCGCCTCGAGCGAGGCAAGCGACACCGCCTGAGCCGGAACGGGCCTCAGCGGCGGGAGAACGGCGTGTACAGCTGTTTGAAGGTCTCCGCCGAAATGGCCTGGCGGACGACGAGCGCGCCGGCGGCGATCATGCAGGCGTTCATCACCCGCCGCCACGATTCCTCCTCGTAGGCCGTGGACATGATGCGGGTGATCGCCTCCGCTTCGGCGTCGGGCGGCAGACCCTCATCCACCACCGCGGAGCTCGCCGGCTCCGGTCGCGTCGACGGCTGGAAGACACTGGCGTCCGCTGCCAGCTGAGCGGTGCGCATCGCGTCGAAGAAGGCGGACTCGGAGCCGGGAAAGACGTTGCTCTTCGCGACCCGGGTGGCAACCTCCAGCGCCTTGAAGTACTGCGGCGACTGTTTGATCTCCAGGTCCGGGATCGCCCCGATGCCGGGGGCCGCCTTCGTCACCGCTTCCCACTGCGCCGGCGTCATGCCGCGAAGACGGTCGAGGAAGGCCTCGACCTCCGCGGTGTTGGGCCCGAACCGATCGTCGCCCACGTGACTTACAATACGCGCGATTCCATGGTCCTGCGAGTTTCCTCATGCCCGTAGTCCAGTGGGTCGTCAAGATTGGCTACACCGTGGAGGCGCGCGACGGCGAGCTGGGCGTCGTGCGGGAGATTTTCGAGGGCCCGGCCCAGTCCCTGTTCCTGTCAACGGACTCCTACATGCGGGTGGTCGAGCGTGGCCAGCCCGACCTCTTCATTCCTTTCACCGAGATCGTCGACGTGGGCGACATCAAGCAGACGGTCTACCTCAAGCGCTGGCTGAACGAGATCAACGCGTTGGGCTGGACCCGCGATCCTCGTCGGCCCGGCGGCGCGGCGGTTCCCTGGTTCCCCAAGCCGAAGTCGGCAGCCGCGGTCAAACCGGACGCGAACGGCGCCGTCCCGCCGCGACCCCTGGTGGAAAGCGGCGCCTGGACACCCGGGGAGGCGGCGCCCCGGCCCGAGCCGGGAAAGGGCGTCCGGATCGGCGACCGGTTCAAGCCCGGCGACCCCATCCCGGTCCCGGGTCAGTACATGTGCACGGTGTGCCGCTTCCGCAAACATAGCCGGCAGTTTCTGGAAGAGAATCCCGACGGTCGTTTCCCCCCGGCCCACCATGCCGGCGCGCTCTGGGAGCTCGAGGACCTGCGGCCATAGGGCGCAGACCCGATTCGCCGCGCCGCTGTCGATCTGCGGCCGGTATTCAGAATCCCCTTTGTTAGACTAGCCGCGTACCGTGCTCAGCGACTATTTACCCTTGCTCATTTTTCTCGCCGCGGTCTTCGTTTTCGGCCTCATCGCCCTCTTTCTCCCGCCCTGGCTGGCCGGCAGCCGGCCGACCCAGGCCAAGGATCTCCCCTACGAGTCCGGCATCGTCCCCCGTACCAGCGCGCGCCGGCGGTTCGCCGTCAGCTTCTACCTGACCGCCATGCTGTTCATCATCTTCGACGTGGAGGCGATCTTCATCTATCCCTGGGCGGTCATCCTGCACGCCCTGCGCTGGTTTGGCGTGATCGAGATGGCGGTCTTCGTCGCCATCCTCCTGGTGGCGTTGATCTACGTCTGGGGTAAGGGAGCGCTCGAATGGGGGAGCTGAAGCTCCGGCCGGTGCCCTTCCAGACCGGCCGCGCCGCCGGTCCGACCCCGCTGAACGCGCTCGGCGACAACGTCCTCACCACCACCCTCGACAAGGTGATCAACTGGGGTCGGTCGAGCGCGATCTGGCCCGCCCTCTTCGGCCTCGCCTGCTGTGCCATCGAGATGATGGGTGCCGTCGGCCCGCGGCAAGACATCTCGCGGTTTGGCTCGGAACTCTTCCGGGCGTCCCCTCGGCAGTCCGACCTGTTGATCGTTTCCGGCCGGGTCGCCATCAAGATGGTGCCCGTGATCCGCCAGGTCTACGACCAGATGCCGGAGCCGAAGTGGGTGATCGCGATGGGCGCCTGCGCCTCGTCGGCCGGAATGTTCAATAACTACGCGATCGTTCAGAGTGTCGACAAGATCATCCCGGTCGACATCTACCTGCCGGGATGTCCCCCTCGTCCGGAGGCCCTGCTGGACGCCGTCATCAAGCTCCAGCGCAAGATCCGCGGTGAACCGCTGGTCCAGCGCCCTGCCTGACGACGCGCTCGTGCAGCGGATCGGGGACCGGTTCGGGGCCGGGTTGCAGGAGAGCTCCGACTTCCGCGGCGACCTCAGCGTCGTGCTCGAGCCCGGCGCACTGGTCGAGGTGGCTAACTATCTCAAGTCCGAGGAGGGATTCGACTACCTTCTCTATGCGACGGCGGTCGACTGGCCGGCTCGCGAGCCCCGCTTCACGGTCGTCTGGGAGGTTCGCTCGCTGGCCAACAAGACCCGGATCCGGATCAAGACCACCGCGGGCATGCCCGACCCCCATGTGCCGAGCCTGACCTCGGTCTGGCCGGCCGCCGACTGGCACGAACGCGAGACCTGGGACCTCTTCGGCATCACCTTCGACGGTCATCCCGACCTGCGGCGCATCCTCATGCCACAGAGCTGGGAGGGGTTCCCGCTGCGCAAGGATTACGTCTCCTTTGGGGAGCCGGTGATCTTCAGCGATCAGAAACTCGAAGGGTTGGAGCCCGACGCCATCCGTGGTTAAGACCGACATCGCCCAGGAGCCGATCGGCCCCGAACACGAGCCGGAAACCGAATGGATGGAGCTCAACATGGGGCCACACCATCCGAGCACGCACGGCGTGTTGCGGGTTCGGCTCAAGCTGGATGGCGAGATCGTGCGTGACGCCGATGCCGATATCGGCTATCTCCACACCGGGTTCGAGAAGTCCTTCGAGGACAAGACCTATACCCAGGGCATCACCTTCAGCGATCGAATGGATTACCTCGCCCCGCCGATCAACAACGTGGGCTTCGTCTCGGCGGTCGAAAAGCTGATCGGCGTCGAGGTGCCGCCGCGCGCCCAGGCGATTCGGGTGATCATGATGGAGCTGGCCCGGGTCGCCAGCCACGAGCTCTGGCTGGGAACCACCGGCCTCGACCTGGGGGTCTACTCCGGATTCTTCTACGCCTGGCGCGATCGCGATCTCGCCCTCGACCTGAACGAGGCCTACTCCGGGGTCCGCATGATGACCTCCTTCACCCGGGTGGGCGGAGTGGCCTGGGACCTCCCGGACGGCTGGCTCGACCAGTTGCAGCGGTTCATCGATGTCATGCCCGGCCGGCTCGACGACTTCGAGTCGATGCTGACCGACAACCCCATCTGGCACCAACGGCTGGAGGGGGTCGGGGTAATCTCGGCCGCGGAGGCCATCGACGCCGGCGTCACCGGTCCGGTGCTGCGCGCGAGCGGGGTGAACTACGACGTGCGCAAAGCTTTTCCCTACTGCGGCTATGAGAACTACGACTTCGAGGTGCCGGTCGGGACCAACGGCGATTGCTACGACCGGTACCGGATGCGGGTGGCGGAGATGCGCCAGAGCCTGCGCATCCTGCAGCAGGCGGTCGACAACCTGCCGAGCGGGCCCTGGATCACCGGCGACCGTAAAGTCGCGCTGCCGCCGCGGAGCGAGCTCAGCAAGAGCATGGAGGCGGTCATCCACCAGTTCCGGCTGGTCAGTGAAGGCTTCAAGGGCCCGGTCGGCGATGTCTATGCCTTCGTTGAAAGCCCCCGGGGCGAGCTGGGCTTCTACCTGGTTTCGGATGGCACCAACAAGCCCTATCGGATGAAGGTCAGGCCACCGTCGTTTTGTAATCTCCAGGCGCTCAAAAAACTGGTGCAGGGCGTGCTGGTGGCGGACGTGATCGCCATCATGGGCAGCCTCGACTTCATCCTCGGAGATTGTGACCGCTGATGCCACTGGCCAACTCCACCGTGACGCATATCCAGGAGCTGGCCGCCAGGTACCCCTCGAAACAGTCCGCCATCATTCCGGCGCTCTGGGCGGTCCAGCACGAGCAGGGCTATGTGACCGACGCCGCGATGGGTGAGATCGCCCAGCATTTGGGGCTGCCGCCGTCCCTGATCGAGGCCACGGCATCCTTCTATTCCATGTTTCTGACCCGACCGGAGGGCCGCCATGACATGGTGATCTGTGTCAACGCCCCCTGCATGCTGCGTGGGGCAGACGAGATGGCGGGCTACCTGAAGCGCCAGCTGGGGGTGCGCGATGGACAGACCACCGCCGACGGCGCCATCACCTGGCACTCGACGATCGAGTGTCTCGGCGCCTGCGGCGGCGCGCCCATGATGCAGGTCGATCATCGTTTCGAGGAGAACCTGACCCCCGAGCGGATCGACGCCATCATCGAGCGGCTCAGGAAAGAGCCGGCGGCGCACGGCGCGCCGCAGCACCCCCTCCCCGAGCCCGCACCGGCGAAGAAGCCCGCGCGGCCGCGTGCCCGGAAGACGGAGAACTGATGGGCGTCAAGCCTCTCCTGACGAAGGACTTCGCCACCGAGAACCTGGAGCAACTGGCGGTCTACGAACGGACCGGGGGTTATACCGGCTTCAAGAAGGCGCTCGAGACGCAGCCGGATGCGCTGGTCGAGCTGGTCAAGGCGAGTGGCCTGCGCGGCCGCGGCGGCGCCGGCTTTCCCACCGGGAACAAATGGAGCTTCCTGCCGAAAGGCATGTACCCCCGCTACCTCGTCTGCAATGCGGACGAGAGCGAACCCGGCTGCTTCAAAGACCGCTACCTGATCGAAGAGAGCCCGCATCAGGTGCTCGAGGGCATCCTGATCGCCAGCTACGCCATCGGGTGCAACCTGGCCTTCATCTACATCCGGGGCGAGTACCTGCCCCAGACCGAAGCGCTGGAGCGGGCCATCGAGGAGGCTCGCCAGGCGGGGTACCTGGGCAAGAACGTGCTGGGGAAGGGCTACGACATCGACGTCATCCTGCACCGCGGCGCCGGAGCCTATATCTGCGGCGAGGAGACGGCCATGCTGACCTCGCTCGAGGGCTACCGCGGCGAGCCCCGCCTCAAGCCACCCTTTCCCGCGGTCAAGGGGCTGTACGGGAAGCCGACGGTGGTCAACAACGTCGAGACCGTCTGCAACCTGCCGCACATCGTCCTCAACGGCGCCGACTGGTTCAAGGCGATGGGCACCCCGACCGGCGCCGGCACCCGGCTTTGGTGTATGAGCGGGCACGTCAACCGGCCGGGCAACTACGAGATGGAGAACGGGACGCCGATCCGGGAGCTGATCGAGGAGCACGGCGGGGGTGTCTGGAAGAACCGCAAGCTGAAGGCGTTCCAGCCGGGCGGAGCCTCGATGATGGTCTTGCTTCCCCAGCACCTCGACGTCGGCCTCGACTTCGATGCGATCGCCAAGGCCGGCTCGCTGGCCGGCGCCGGCGCGATGGTGGTGATGGACGAGACCACCTGCATGGTCGATGCCGCCCGCCGCTATGTGAAGTTCTTCGAGCACGAGAGCTGCGGCAAGTGCACCCCCTGCCGGGAGGGCACCTTCTGGATGGCGAACCTCTTCGACCGGTTCGAAGGCGGCGACGCGAAACCTGGCGATATCGATCTGCTGCTCGACATCGGCTACAACATCGATGGCCGCTCCTTCTGCCCGCTTGGTGATGCCTCGACCTGGTTCCCGCGGAGCGTGATCAAGTTCTTCCGCGACGAGTTCCAGGAGCACATCTCGGAGAAAGGTTGCCCCTTCAAGAAGTCGGTCCAGGAGGCCGTCGCCTAGTGTCGGTGCAGACCGACCAGGTCACGCTGACCGTCAACGGCCAATCGGTCACGGTGCCGAAGGGCACGCTGATCCTCGACGCCGCCAAGCAGGTCGGCATCGACATCCCGATCTTCTGCTCGCATCCCAAGATGGCGCCGGTCGCCGTCTGCCGGATGTGCCTGGTTGAAGTCGAGAAGATGCCGAAGCTGCAGCCGGCCTGCGCCGTCTACGTCGCCGAAGGCATGGCGGTCAAGACCACCACCGACCAGGTGAACAAATACCAGAAGGGCGTGCTCGAGTTCCTCCTGATCAACCATCCCCTGGACTGCCCGATCTGCGACAAGGGCGGCGAATGCCCGCTGCAGGATCAGACCTTTCAATATGGACCGGGTGCCAGCCGCTACGACTTCCAAAAGGCGCATTTCGACAAGGCGGTGCCGCTATCCGACAGGATCGTGCTGGATCGCGAGCGCTGTATCCTCTGCTGGCGGTGCACCCGCTTTAGCGAGGAGATCTCCGGCGAGCGGGAACTGGCCCTGATCCAGCGCGGGGTGCACACCATCATCGGCACCTTCAACGACGAGCCGGCGCAGTCGAACTACCAGGGCAACTGGACGGAGATCTGCCCGGTGGGGGCGCTGACCGCGCGGCAGTATCGCTTCATCAGCCGGCCGTGGGACCTCGATCGGACGGCGAGCGTCTGCCCCGGCTGCAGCATGGGCTGCAACATCCAGATCGACGCCCGCAACAACCGGATCGGACGGTTCCAGTCACGGGAGAATCTCGCGGTCGACGATAGCTGGCTGTGCGACTACGGCCGCTACAGCTTTCCGAACTTCCAGCGCAAGAGCCAGGAGCGGCCGCAGGTGCGCCGCAACGGCGTGCTGGAAGAGGTCTCCTTCGAGGAGGCGATCGCCTTCACTGCAGAAGCGCTCAAGCAGGCCGGCGGCCAGGTCGCCGGCTGGGCCTCGCCTGCCGACACCAATGAGGAGCTGTTCCTCTTCCGGCGGCTCTTCCGCGAGGTGCTGCAATCGCCCCACCTGGATCACCGGAGCGGTGTGGTGGCCGACCCCGAACCGGATGACATGACCCTGCCGATCGCGGACATCGAGCGCTGCGACCACGTCGTGGTGCTGGGTGGCCAGGAGGTCATCGATGCCGCGCCGGTCCTCCACCTGCGGTTGTTCAAGAGCCAGCGCCAGGGCGTCACGGTCCACAGGGTTGGCGCCGC
>Ga0209689_1003803_pt1 | contig 11065 bp, 11 predicted proteins | sample GraSoiAngelo_149_FD_187119 | JGI IMG/M metagenome (GOLD analysis project Ga0209689, IMG submission 187119) | Grasslands soil microbial communities from the Angelo Coastal Reserve, California, USA - 14_1009_09_30cm (SPAdes) (version 2) | ecosystem: Environmental > Terrestrial > Soil > Grasslands ...
TATCGGATCGATCTATCCCGGGGACACCGAGCAACGCGCCCGCGAGCTGTTGGGGATTCCGTCCAACCTGTTCGTGCGAACGGCGCTGTCCGTTGGCTACCCGGCTGGTCCGCAGGCGTTGCGGCTGCCGGCGAACTCGCCCGTGCCGAAGGGGCGCCGACCGCTCGACGAGGTGGTCAGCTGGGAGCGCTTCAGAAACCGGCGACCCCCTCCCCGACCCTCCCCACAAGGGGGAGGGAGTTCTACGCTGGTCTGATGGCCGTACCGAATCCGCCGGCCTTCGGGTTCTCCGCCGAGTTCCTGGGAGACCATCCGGCCTACGACGGTTTCGACGAGTACCTGCGCGAGGAGTTCGCCCAACGCCATCCGGGTTGGGAGCCGCGGTTTGGCAAGGCGACTCGGTTTGACCCGACGCTGAACCGGTACGACTACATGTACTTGCTCCACGGGAATGTGCCAGACGCCGAATCGCACGCCGATGCCGAGAAGAAAGTTCGTGAGCTTCTGGACGAGATCGCTCATGGGCTGAAGACGCTGGAGTCCAGGGTCGGGAAGGCGATACCGAAGCCGCGGATCCGGGTCTGGAGGTGGCGCGCCTAGCGGCCTTTCCAGACGGGATCGCGCTTCTCGATGAAAGCGCGGGCGCCTTCGAGCTGGTCCTCGCTCGAATACAGGCGATCAACCGTCGGGAACTTCCGGGTCGCGACGCGGGTCACGGCTTCCTGCTCTGACAGCGTTTCCGTCTCGCGCATGACCTCCTTGATCGCGGCGAACACCAGCGGCGGCCCCTGCGCCAGGAAGTTGGCGAGCTCCCGCGCCCGGGGCATCAGCTCCGCCGCCGGGACGATCTCTTTCAACAGCCCCCAGCGCTGCGCTTCCTCCACCTCCATCCAGCGCCCGGTGAGGAGCAGGTCCATCGCAACGTGGTAGGGCATGCGGCGCGGCAGCTTGATGGTGGCGGCGTCGGCCAGCGTACCGGCCCGGATCTCCGGCAGCGCAAAGCGGGCATGGTCGGCCGCGAGGATCAGGTCGGCCGACAGAGCGAGCTCGAACCCGCCGCCGACCGCGATCCCGTTCACTGCGGCGATGATCGGCTTGTTGAGATTCGGCAGCTGCTGGAGGCCACCGAAGCCACCGATGCCGTAGTCCGAGTCGGGCCGGGCACCCTGGGCGGCCTCCTTGAGGTCCCAGCCCGCCGAGAAGAACTTTTCACCGCCCCCAGTGACGATGGCCACTCGCAGCTCCGGGTCGTCGCGAAAGGCGGCGAAGCACTCGCCCATCGCCTGGCTGGTGGCGGCGTCGATCGCGTTGGCCTTTGGACGGTCGAGCACGACCTCGAGCACCGGGCCGTTGCGAGTGAGGCGAAGCGGTCCACCGGCGGTCGGCACCGTCATGCCCCGAGCGGACGCAGCAGGTCGCGGGCGATGATGTGCCGCTGGATCTCGCTGGTCCCGTCCCAGATCCGGTCGACGCGCACATCCCGCCACATGCGCTCGAGCGGAAGCTCGGTCATCAGTCCCATCCCACCAAAGATTTGAATGGCCCGGTCGGTGACGCGGGCGGCCATCTCGGAGGCATACAGCTTCGCCTGCGCGATCTCGCGGTCGGCGTGCAGTCCCTGGTCGAGTCGCCAGGCGGCGGCGAGCGTCAAATACTCGGCGGCGTCGATTTCGGTGACCATGTCCGCTAGCTGGAAGGAAACGCCCTGGAACTTTCCGATCGGGCTGCCAAACTGCCGGCGGCGGGCCGCATGATTGAGGGCCAGGTCGAAGGCGCGGCGCGCCTTGCCCACGCTGGTCGCGGCGACACTGATCCGGGTCGAGCGGAGCCAGGTATTGGCCATCTCGAAGCCCTGCCCCTCGTCGCCGAGGATCTGCGAGGCCGGGACGCGGCAATCGTCGAAGGTCAATATCGAGTTGTTGTAGCCGCGCACCGAAACCGACTGATAGCCGGGGCGGACCTCGAAGCCAGGGGTTCCCCGGTCGACCAGGAAGCAGGTGATGCGTTTCTTGGACCCCCCACCCTGACCCTCCCCCGCAAGGGGGGAGGGGGAATCTTCTCCGGTGGCGGCGAACAGGATGACGAAGTCGGCGACGTCGGCATGACTGATGAAATGCTTGGTACCGTTGATCACCCAGTCGGCGCCGACCTTGCGGGCTGAGCACTTCATGCCGCGTACGTCGGAGCCCGCGTCGGGTTCCGAGATGGCCAGCGCGTCGATCTTTTCGCCGCTGACCGTAGGCGCCAGGTAACGGGGCTTTTGTTCCTCGTTGCAGGCGCAGAGGATGTTCGACGGCCGTCCCCACCAGACGTGCAGCGCCCACGAGGTGCGGCCGAGCTCTCGTTCGAGGAGCGCCATCGTCACGTTGTCCAGTCCGCCGCCGCCGTATTTCTCCGGGATGTTGGGCGCGTAGAAGCCCAACGCCTTCACCTTCCGCTGGATGTCGCGGCCCAACTCCTTCGGGACATGGCCGGTGCGCTCGACTTCCGGCTCGAGTGGGTAGAGCTCCTTCTCGACGAAGCCGCGTACCGTCTTGACCACCATCTCTTGCTCGGCGGTCAACCCAAAGTTCATGCCCCGGTCACCGACATGATGCGGATCAGCTGGTCATCCCGCCAGCGCTCCAGCTGCTTGATCGAGCGCCCATTGGCCTGCGCGGTGGTGCCTCTGACCATCCGGCGTGCCAGCTGCGGCGTCAGCTCGGGTGCACGCAGTTTCGTCCAGGGCAACTTGAGCGCGGGGCCGAACTGTTCGAGCATGTGCCGCATGCCGTCGTCGCCACCCGCCATGTGAAAGGCGAGGCAGGTCCCCATGAAGGCCCAGCGCAGTCCGGGCCCGTAGACGATGGCATCGTCGATTTCCTGGGTGGTGGCAACCCCATCCGCCACCAGGTGGAGGGCCTCGCGCCAGAGCGCCTCCTGCAACCGATCGGAGATGTAGCCGGGGACCTCCCGCTTGACATGCAGCGGGCGCATCCCCAGCTGCTGATAGAAGGCGCTCGCCTGCCTGACGGCTGGCGCTTTGGTGCGCGCGCCGGCGACCACCTCGACCAGCGGTAGCAGGTACACCGGGTTGAAAGGGTGGCCGATCAGCACCCGCTCGGGGTGGCGGCAGCGGGCCTGGATGCGCGTCGGCAACAACCCCGAGGAGCTTGAAGCGATGACGACCCCCGGATCGGCCGCCCGGTCGATGTGCGCCAGGAGCGACCGCTTGAGGCGTTCGTCTTCGGGGGCGTTTTCCTGCACGAAGTCGGCTCCGGCCACGGCGATTTCGAGGTCGCCGGCGAACGTCAGGCGGCGGCGCGACGCTCCCTGGCTCAGGCCAACCCGCTCGAGCGCTGGCCAGGCGTTGGCCACGGCGGCCCGCAGCCGGGCCTCGGCGCCGGGCGCGGGATCCCACGCGATCACGTCCAGCCCCTTCGCCAGCGCGCGGGCCGCCCATCCACTGCCAATCACGCCCGCGCCGATCACCGCCAGCCGGCGGGCGCGGGCCCGCCTGGCGTCGGTCACGAAACCGCGGCCGGTCGGGCGGTCTTGAGGCGGAGCCGGGTTCGGGCTTCGGCGGGCGTCAGCGCGCGGGCTCCAAGGAGGTCGATGATCTGAATCGCTTTTTCCACCAGCTGGCCATTGCTGGCGAAGACGCCTTTGCGCAAGTAGAGGTTGTCTTCCAGCCCGACGCGGACGTGGCCGCCGAGGATGACCGACTGCGCCACCATGGGCATCTGATGGCGGCCGATGCCAAAGGCGGCCCAGACCGCGCCCTCGGGCAGCTCGTCGCGCATCGCCATCATCGCGTTGGTGTCGGCAGGCGCGCCGTACGGAATCCCAAGGCAAAGCTGGAACAGCGGCGGATCATCAAGGAGGCCCTCCGCGTGCATCTGGCGCGCCAGCCAGACGTGACCAAGCTCGAAGCATTCAAGCTCCGGCTTGACGCCGAGTTCCTGGATGCGGCGTGCCGCCGTCCGCAGCATCGCCGGCGTGCTGATGTAGGTGAGGTTGCCGTCGCCATAGTTGAGCGTCCCACAGTCGAGGGTGCAAATCTCGGGGAGCAGCTCCTCGACGTGCGCCAGCCGTTCCAGCGCTCCGACCAGGTCGGTGCCTTCGCCGGGCTTGAGCGGATCCGGGTCGCCCACGACAAAGTCGCCGCCCATGCCGGCGCTGAGGTTGATGATGACGTCGACATCGCTGCTCCGGACCCGCTCGACCACCTCGCGGTACCAGTCGGGATGCCGGCCGCCCTTGCCGGTCTTCGGATCGCGGACGTGGATGTGGGTGACGGCGGCGCCGGCCCTGGCCGCCTCGATGACGGCGTCGGCGATCTGCCTGGGCGTGACCGGGATGGCCGGGTGCTTGCCGACCGTGTCGCCCGCGCCGGTGACCGCGCAGGTCACGATGACCTCCGTATTCAAACCGAGTTCACCTCCCCGCCTTCCGGGTTGTCAGGTTGTCGGACGATCCTTCAAAGCTTACGGCGTCCGGATCACCAATGCAACCGACCGAAAAGCACCCGCGCTTACGGGACGGCGGGGGTGGCGGGAGGCGGACCTCCCGCCACGAGGGGGCTCGGGTTTAGCTGCGCGTGACGCCGTTGCCAGAAGCTCAGCCGCCAGCGAAGCCGGCGCACATGCGCGTGTAGCAGGTCACGGTCGGAGTGCTCGGGGCCATCGCCTGCCACGGGTTGCGCGGCCAGGCGCCGTTCGATCACGTCCATCATCTCGAGGTTGAAGGTGAGCAGGTCGGTGTAGACGCGGACCCAGTGCTCCGCATCCTCGGAATAGACCGTTTGCGGCCGCTCGCCGGGGAGCAACCGGTTGCGGTCAGCCGCCCAGCGCAGGTTGGCCGCGTCGCGCTCCTGCACGCCCTCCACGACGTCCACGGGGAAAATGTAGATAATGCTGCCATTAATGTCAATAGTTCCCTAAATGCCATTTCCTGTGCTAGGCTGCGGGGAATGGGATCAAACAGGGGTTCGAAGGCCGCAGACCAGCTGCGTCGCGCCTGGCGGCCTTCGGAGCGGCGGGGGGCACCGAAGCCGCCGAGCGCCAAGGGGCGAGCCACCTTTCATCTACCCGCCGAGCTGCTCGACGAGATGCGCAACACTGTGGTGGCGCTGTCGGGTCCACCGCTCCGGCTGACCATGTCGAAGCTGGCGGCGAACGCGATCCGGCACGAACTCGACCGGCTCCGCCGGGAGAGCGGGGGGTCGAAACGGGCCTTCGGCCAGCGAGCCGGGGAGGTCACGAAAGGCCGGCCGGTCGGCCAGCGAATTTCTCCCTCCCCCTCGCGGTGAGGGTCCGGGAGAGTCTAGGTTTCTCCCTCCCCCTTGTGGGGAGGGTCGGGGAGGGGGTCGATGAGTGCTTCCCGAATCCGCTGGACAACGCCATCGGTCTCCTTCAGCACGTCGTTGTTCCAAAACCTCAGTACTCGGAAGCCGCGTTCCTCGAGCCACGCCGTGCGCCGATCATCCTTCTCTGCTGCGACCGCATGCTGGCCACCGTCAACTTCGATCGCTAGTCGAGACTTTACGCAAAGGAAATCGAGGACGTAAGGCCCGATCGGCACCTGCCGGCGAAATCGGTGACCGTCGATCTGGTCTCGTTGCAATCGCGTCCACAGCCGAACTTCCGCAACGGTCATTTCGTTTCTGAGCTGTCGAGCTCGTTGAGTGTCAGAACGTGAGGCCGAATGCATGCGAACTCCGTCAAAAGTACTCCAGAGACCCCCTCCCCGACCCTCCCCACAGGGGGGAGGGAGACTGACACATTCAAACCCCCTCCCCGACCTTCCCAACAAGGGCGAGGGAGAAATTGGATGTAACCCCCTCCCCGACCCTCCGAGGGAAATTGGATGTACCCCCTCCCCGACCCTCCCCACAAGGGGGAGGGAGACTGACACATTCAGATCCCCTCCCCGACCCTCCCCGCAAGGGGGAGGGAAATTGTCCCCGCAAGGGGAGGGAAATTGTCCCCGCAAGGGGGAGGGAGTTACGAGACGGCGGCGGTCTCGAGGGCGAGTTCGAGCGACGGCGTATCGGAGAGGAGGCGCGAGGTGTACTCGGCCTTGGGATTCTCCAGCACCTCGGCCACGCCGCCCAGCTCGACGATGCGCCCGTTGCTCATTACCGCGACCCGCTGGGCGATGGAGCGAACCAGAGGCAGGTTGTGCGTCACGAACAGCATCGAGAGGCCCAGGTCACGCTGCAGGCTATGCAGCAGCTCAACGATGGCGGCCTGCACGCTGACGTCGAGCGCGGACGTGACCTCATCGCAGATCAGCACCGATGGCTCGCAGATCAGCGCCCGGGCGATTGCCACTCGCTGGCGCTCACCACCGGACAGTTGATCGGGAAAACGGTTGGCGTAGGCGGCGGTGAGCGACACCCGCTCGAGCATCTGGGCGACCCGGCGATCGATCTGGTCGCCCTTGACGGTGCCAAAGACTTCGAGCGGCTGGCTGACGATCTGACGAATCGTGCGACGCGGGTTGAGCGACCCGTAGGGGTTCTGGAAGACGTACTGGATGGACCGGCGAATCTCGCGTGGCCGGGTGCGCGCGACCTTTGCCAGGGGCGTGCCGTTGAAGTTGATGATGCCCCAGCGATCGCCATGAAGCCCGGCGATCGACCGGGCCAGCGTTGTCTTTCCTGATCCGGACTCACCAACCAGCGCCAGGCACTCGTGCGGTGCGATGTCCAGATTGATCTCGTGGAGCACGGTCTTTCGGCGATAGCCGGCATGGACGCCCTGCAGGGACAGCACCGGCTGAAGCGTTTTGACCGACCCGTCGCGTGGGATCTCGCCGCTGCGGGTGGGCGCCTGGAGACGCACCTCTTCGGCGCGGATACAGCGAACGTCGTGAACCTCGGCGATCGGGCGCAGGTCGGGAACTGCCTCCCGGCACTGGGGGATGGCGAAGGTGCAGCGCGGCTCGAAGGCACAGCCGGGCGGGCGCCGCCCGGGCGACGGGGCGTGACCCGCAATCCCGACCAGCTCGCGGCCGCCGGTGAGATGGGGAATCGCGACGATCAACCGCTGGGTGTAGGGGTGGCTCGAGGCCTGGAACATCTCGCCCGCCGGCCCGAGCTCGATGATCCGGCCGGCATACATCACCGCGACCCGGGAGGCGAGCGTGCCGACCACGGCCAGGTCGTGACTGACATAGAGGGCAGCCACGCCATGCGCGGTGGCCAGGTCGCGGACGGTATCGAGGACGTGCGCCTGGGTGGTGACGTCGAGCCCGGTGGTGGGTTCGTCGAGCACGATGACCCGCGGCCGGCAGGCGAAGGCGATGGCCAGCCCGATCCGCTGCTGCTGTCCGCCGGAAAGCTCATGCGGATAGTTGTGAAGGAAGCGCCCGGTGTCGGGGAGCGCCACTTCGCGCATCATCTCCGCGACGCGTGCCCGGCGCTCCTCGCCGTTCTTGCCGTAGTTGTGCGTATCCAGGATCTCGCGCAGCTGGGTGCCGATGCGCAGTGCCGGGTTGAGCGCCGAGGCTGGATCCTGCGGCACATAGCTGATGACCCGACCGCGGAGCCGCTGACGCTCGGCCATGTCGAGCTCGAGGACGTCGATGTCGCCGATCCGGACGGAGCCGCCTTTGATCTCGGCGCCGCGGCGGGCGTGACCGAGCAGCGCCAGCCCGACGGTCGTCTTGCCGGAGCCGGACTCGCCGACCAGCCCGAGCACTTCACCCGGAGCGATGCTGAAGGAGAGGTCGTTGACGATGTCCAGCCCTGAGCCCTGGATGCCGATCTGCAGGCGGTCGACGACGATGGCGGGCCTGGCCGTCGTCATCCTGCTCCCCGAGACCGATCGATACCGGCGGCGGCGCGCGCGATGCCGTCCCCGACCAGGCCGGTTCCCACCGTCAGCAGCGCGATCGCGGCGACCGGGAGCACGACGCCCCAGGGCTGGACGGTCAGGGCGATGTAGTTCTCCTGGATCATCAGGCCCCAGTCGGCGGCGCCCGGATTGGTGGTGAAACCGAGGAAGGCCAGGGCGGCGATCAGGCCGATCGCGTAGGTAAGCCGCAAGCTCGCTTCCACCAGCAGCGGACTGAGGACATTAGGAAAGATCTCGCTTAACAGGATCCGAAAGCGGGGAACCCCGATCGCCTCGGCGGCGGCCACGAAGTCGCGCTCAACCACCGGTTGGGAGGCGCCGCGGGTGACCCGGGCGACGCGCGGCGTGGTGGTCAGCCCGACGGCCAGGATGATAGTCAGCGGGTTCGGGCCAACGGTGGCGATGGCGACCAGCGCCAGCATGATCTGGGGGAAGGCGAGAATCACGTCCATCAGCCGCATCAGGATGTCGTCGACGACGTTGCGCGAGTAGGCCGCGATCAGGCCGACCACGATCCCCAGCACCAGCCCCAGCGCGGTCGATGCGGCGGCCAGCACCAGGATGGTCAGGCCGCCGTGCAGGAAGCGGCTCCAGACATCCTGGCCGATGTGGTCCGTGCCGAAGAGCGCGCCCGGAACCGAGGTGCTGTTGGGCGTACCGACGAAATCGCTGCCGCTGTGGGGGGCCACGTGCGGACCGATGATCGCGATGGCGAGGATGAACAGCACCAAGCCGAGGCCGATCTGGGTGCGGCGGAGGCGCAGCGAGCTCCGCAGCAGCGCTCCCGTCGGCCGGCGGGTGGTGAGGACCTCGGGGGTGATCACCTGGCTGACAACGGCCATGGCCTAGAGCCTCGTCCGCAGCCGCGGCGTGACCAGGATCGTCGCAATGTCCGCCAGCAGGTTGAGCGCCACGTAGAGGCCGGCGATGATCATCGCGATCGCCTGCACGACCGGCAGGTCACGGTTGAAGACGGCGTCGCGCAGGGCGCCGCCGATCCCCGCGTAGTTGAAGATGTACTCGACCACGATGACGCCACCCGCGAGGTAGGCGAGGTTGATGGCGATGACCTGGAAGGTGGGTCCCAGGGCATTCGGCAACGCGTGACGGCGAAGCACGATTCGCTCGGGCAGGCCCTTGAGCCGCGCCATCTCGACGTAGTCGCTCTCCAACACCTCGACCATCGACGCCCGCATGATGCGGACGACATACGGGGTCACCGCCAGCACCAGGGTCAGGGTGGGAAGGATGATGGCGATCGGCTGGTCCCAGGGTCGGCCGCCGGGCGGGATCAGCGTGATCGCCGGCAGGAAGTGGAAGACGGTGGTGGCAAAGAGGACCACCAGCGCCACCCCGACGACGAACTCCGGCAGCGCGGCGAACACGAGGGTGGCGAGCGAGGTGACGACATCGAATGGCCGGTCTCGCCAGAGCGCCGCGTAGGCCCCGATGAAGATCGACAGCGGAATGGAGATCACTCCAGAGACGAGCAGCAGGAAGGCGGTATTGACGATGCGATCGCCGAGCAGCTTGCTGACGGGCTCCTGCGCGGCAAACGAACGGCCGGCGTCGCCGTGCAGCAGCCCGCCTGCCCAGGTGAGATATTGCACCACCTTCGGCTGGTTGAGATGGAGCTGGTCGCGCAGCGCGGCCAGGCTCGCCGGGGTGGCGCCCCGGCCCAGAATCGCGCGGGCGGGATCACCGGGCAGCGCCTGGGTCGCCGCGAAGACCACGATCGAGACCAGGACGAGCACCAGCAGTCCCTGGAGGATCCGCCGCAGGATGAACAGGCGGATGCCGCCGGTCCGAGCCGGTCCTCCAGCCGGCCCCGGCCGTTCCAGCATGGCCGGCCCGGCCAGGGGCTCGACCTGGAGCGTGGCGCTAGGCGGTGAAGTAGATGCTCCGATACCCATGTCCAAAGGAGTCAAGGTTCAGCGTGGCCTTGCTCCCATTGTTGAAGCCACCAACCTTCGTGGCGTAGGCGTCGACCAGGTTGTTGAACATCGGGATGATGTAGCCACCCTGGTCGTACTCGAGCTTCTGCATCTGGTGGATGATGTCGGCCCGCTTTGAGGCGTTGACCTCTTTCAGGGCGTCCTGGTAGAGGCTGATGTAGTTGGAATCCTTCGGCGGCCAGTGGCACTCGTTGTAGGGGGCCGTTGGAATGCTGCCGTTGGCCACCTGGGGAAGGAAGTTGCGCGTGCCCCAGAAGTCGACCGAGAAGGCGAGTTTCAGGTACTGGTCGCCGTAGTAGTTGGGGTCGTTGTGCACGTTGACGGTGACACCCGCCGCCTTCGCCTGGCTGGCGAAGATGTTGGCCGAGTCGACCATGCCCGCGGCGCCGTCGGTGGTATGCAGGTCGACCACCAGGTTGTCCTTACCGGCGGAATGTAGCAGCGATTTGGCCTGGGCGATGTCCTGATGCCGCTGCGGCAGCGAGGAATCATAGGCCGGATCGAACGGCGAGTAGAGGTCGTTGGCGATCCGGCCGTGGCCGGAAAACACCTGCTGCAGCATGGCGTTGCGGTCGACGATCAGGCGCATCGCCTGGCGGACCTTGACGTCGTCGAACGGCGGCATGTCGATCGCCATGCAGAGCGGACGCCAGTCGGCGCCCTGGCCTTCGAGGATGGCCAGGTTGCTGTGGCTCTTGACCACGTTGATCTGCGCCGCCGGGATGTCGGTCATGGCGTCGATCTGGCCGGAGAGCAGCGCGTTCACCTGGGCGGCCACATCCGGGAAGTCGATGATGGTGACCGTATCGAAGTACGGCAGACCGCTGCGCCAGTAGTTCGTGTTCCGCACGTGCACGCTCTGCTGGCCCTTGGTAAAGCTCTGGACTTTGTACGCACCGGTCCCGATCTGCTCGCCAGCACGGGTGTAGCCAACGGGCACGATGCCGTTGTAGTACTGGCCCAGCTGGTCGCCGATCGTTGAGTCGGCCTGCTTGAGGTTCAAGGTTACGGTCCGGTCGTCGACCTTCTTGATGTTGTTGGGATCGACCGAGTTGAGCCCGGCGGTCCCGAACAGCCCCTGCTTCGGGTCGCTGATGCGTTGCAGGGAATAGATCACGTCGTCCGAGCTAAGCGGCTTGCCGTTATGGAACGTGATCCCCGACTTGAGCTTGATGGTCCATTTGTCGGGAGCGTCCTGGGTGACCGACTCGGCCAAGCCCGTTGTCTGCAGTTTGTAGTTGGTGTCGTACTCGAGCAAGGTCTCGAAGC